>Ga0302324_100024436_pt1 | contig 11642 bp, 4 predicted proteins | sample Palsa_T0_1_FD_201949 | JGI IMG/M metagenome (GOLD analysis project Ga0302324, IMG submission 201949) | Peat permafrost microbial communities from Stordalen Mire near Abisko, Sweden - Palsa_T0_1 | ecosystem: Environmental > Terrestrial > Soil > Palsa > Peat permafrost | place: Sweden: Abisko... | reverse complement strand
GATTGCGCGTCCGCCGCCTCCGTGCGCGGCGCAAGTTCCTCCTCCTGGAGTTGGAGCGCGCCGGCGTGATGTTTGACCCGCCATTTGTCGCTCAAGGAAATCCGCCAGGTGATGTTTTCCAGCGGCAGATCGAATTTCGGCGCCGCCCATTCCAGGTCCAATTCATGCGCCTTGGCCGCGCCCGCCCGCCCGGCGTAATAAACTTCCACCGTGACGGGTTTGCCGCCGTTGGCCTGCTGCTCCAATGGGATGAGAACATGCCCGCCGTCGCGCCAGGGCCAGACGCCGTTGTCATTGACGAAGGCGAACCAGAAATGGGAGTCGGGTGGCAGCGTCAAACTGAGCAGACGCTTGTCGCCGGGCAGGATTTCAAGGCGGGCTTGCGTGAGCATGACTCCGTCGTCGGAGACCACCGAGTTGAAAGTAATATTGTTGACTCTGGCGGGCAGCAATTTGGCCGCTTCGTGCCGCAGAAGTTTTAATGGAAGCTGGAACGAGGGTTCGACCAGCCGGTAGGTCAAGGTGGCCGCGGCGGCGGGCAAATCCTTTTGCAACGCGCGCGGGATGCTCTGCCATTCGGCGGGTTGCAGGGATGGCGGCGCGGGATCCGCGGCCACTTCCAGGCGCGGGTCGGATTGCACGGTGACGAAGCCGCGTTGCAGATTCACGTCCGCCGCCTGGATGCCGCGCAACGTGGTCTCGGCGGCCTGCGCGGGCAGCAGCGTTTGATAGGCAACCTGGAGCAAATACGTGCCGATGACCCGCCGGCGCAATTTCACTTCCCACGACTGCATTCCGTTGGTGACAGCCCCCGGCTCCGGGAGGAAATCGCCGACCTGATCGCCCTCGAAACGCACGCCTTCAGCATTGGTGGGAAGAAGAAGGCGAAAGGATTTCAGCCCGGTGTTTTCAATCTGGTATTGCAAATTGGCGCTGATCTTCACTTGCGCCTCAGTGACGACGGCATGTTGCCAGCCGACGACTTGTATCCACGGATCAACCTGCTCCACGTCCAAGGTGAGGCGGGCCGGAACCTGCAACGCGCGAAAGGCCAGCACGCCCTTCTGCCGGATGCCCGATTTCTGCGGATCCAACTGCGTGTAGCCTTCGCGCGCGGCGATTTGCAGGCGCATCCCTTGTTCGGGCACCACCAGCAATGTTCCCTGCTGTTTGGCCGCCTCGCGCAGCACGATTTGCGGCGCCTTCCAGCCTCGCGCGCTCTTCACGCCCGGTCCGGACAAGGAGATGGCAAAGGATTGCTCGCCTTGGGTCTTGCCCAGCAGATGCAGCGTGATCACGCGACCGGCTTCGGTCTTCGATTCCGTCCATTGGCTCAAGGCCGCGCCGCTGATGGATTCCACATCGAATCCCACGGGCAACACAAAGCTCAAGTCGAAAACTCCCGCCCGGGTGATGTCCGCTTTGAAATTGTCCGCCAGAACGGTGTGGTCCTCGCCCAGTGACAAGGTGTCCTCGCTTTCCACGCGCACGTCCGGTTCCACCGCCGAAGCCTTCAAGGCGATGACGGCTTGGGCGCCGGCTTGGGTATCGGAATAGCGGAAGGCGCGGCGCAAAGTCAGCCCTGGAATTTCCCCTTGCAGCGCGGCCACTGCATCGCCGGGGAAATCCTCCAGATTGATGGCGGAAAACGCCGGGGCGGTGACGGCGTCCAATTGCACTTCGCCGCCGGTGGCGATGCCGGCCAAACCGATTTGCCCGGCCGCGTTCTCCACCGTGAGCAAGCCGATGGATTGTTCCAGAGGCAACGGACCGGTGGCCGCCTGCGAACGCACCAAGACGACAAAAGGCCGCGATTGCGCCGGGTTCAACGTGACCCGCAATTGGCGCGTGTCGGGATCGAATCGCCACAGGGAAACCAGCGAGGTGTGATTGGTCGGATCGGTCACATCGGTAACAGTCGCCCCGGGCGGCATGTGCAGGAGCAATTCGGCCACCTCGCCCTGGGCCGGCCGGATGGTCACGTAATGCGCGCCTTCAATGACTCCTGCCGCTGGAACATAAAGCTGTGCAATCTCCGCATAAAACACCGCCTTCTCCTTGGTGACATCGCGGCGGCGCGGTCGCCAGCCGATCCACGCTTGCGCAGGCGTCAACACCAGTTTCGCCACGGTGTTGCTGGCGGCGTGCCGGCATTGGACCGAGACGGCCTGCGGCGATTCCACGTCCACGTCCAGATTGACCACCGTGATGTCAAGTTGAAAGATTAACCCGCTCGGAGTCGGCAGGGTGAAGCCGTTTTCGCCTTTGTTGTTGGCGACCCGCGTTTCATATTGCATCTGGATGTCGAACGCGCCGGTTTTGCGCGCCAGCAATTTTTGCCCGCCCGCCGCCGAAACCAGTTCCAACGTCCGCGGCGGATACGAGACGCGCGTGAGGACGGCGTTCGAGGACAGAAGCGGCAGCGACTGCCCCTGCACGGCTTGCCAATGAATGTTGGCCGTGCCCAAAACAAATTTGTCCTCCACGCGAATGGTCTGGGTGACGGAATCGGGCAGCACCGGCCCCTCCGCGCCGCGGCCGATGGCAGTGCCGCAACTCAACCACAAAGCGGCCGCCGCCACCAATGCGGCCGTGGCCGGCATAGGCGCGCGCGACCAACGCCGAATTCGCCGCCAAACCGGCACGCCGCCGTGCAGGAGAAGGAACGCCAGCACAACCCAGAAGAAAATCAGCACGCCATTGGGGATTCTCAACGCCGCCCAGGCCAGCAAGGTCCAGCCGCAAACACGGCTGGCGAATTGGAGCCATGCGCCGCCGGCTGCCCATCCGAGCATCCACACCGCCAGCCCGAGCAAGGCGGCCCACACCCATCCCAGGACCGTCCAGGCCGTCGTTTTGTTCGTGATATTCAACACGCTTACGCGCAATGTGCTTCCAGCCTGTTGCACGGGAGCGAGCAAGGTGATGGCTGTGGGCGTGTAAGCGAAGGATTGCCTCCAATCTTTGCCCGCCAGCAGCCGCGCCAATTGTGCGAAGCCCGAAACGTCCGGCACTCCGCCTCCCGGCATCACCGAGCCGTCCTCATAAATCAGCCGCTGCCCGGTGTCCGGCTCCAGCTTCCATTCCGCGAGCATCACCGGCGCGTCGGATATAGGCGCTTCGACATGGACACGTTGCGGATCGCCGGCTGAGGAGGCCAGTTTCAAGTCCAGTTCCAGCACCGCGTTCGGGTCGGCGCTTTGCGGCAGAGGAATCAGGCTGGCCGCGCCATCGGAGACGGGCACGGCTTCCGCGCCATTGACGGAAGCGGACCACAACTGCGCCCCGGCCGGAATGGTCAGCCGGAAGTGCGGGTTGCCGCGATTTTTGATGAAGTAACGAATGGATGTCACAGCCTGTCCCTCCTTGGAAATGCGCGTCTCCAACGAGGCACGGTCAACTATTTGATTGAGCGAATCCCCTTGCGCCAAGGGACTGAGCGCGAGGGTCAAATTGAACGGGCGCGCCGCGTAACGATAGGCCGCCAACACTGGCGCGTCGGAGAAAAGCCGGTATTCGGGCGGCACTTCGCCGATCTCCAGCGGCAGCAAGCCGGGCGAAATATCGGCGGGCTTGACCTCAAATTGATAGGCGCTGGTGATCAGCGTGTAACCCTGCTCGGATTGGGCGTCCAGCGGATGAGCGCCGGTGAAGGCGAGCGTCTCGCCTTGCGCCTTGAACGGCCGCTCGTAGGTCGCCAGCAAAGTGTACGCGCCCGCCACCGGCGTGTGCAATTGCACCACGTAACCGCCGCTGACTTTTTGCCAGTTGCGGATGTCCTTGCCCGTGAATTCGACATTGTCATATTCGTTGGACAACTCGATCTTGAACGACGCCACCGGCGCGCCGGACACGACGTAATTGATGACGCTGCTGCCGTAGGCAATGCCTTCGCCAATGGAAAACAGATTCAACACGTCGGCCTGCACCGTTTGCGGCAATCGCTCCACGCGCACGGTGGCGGCCCAGGCGGCGGCGGTCAACCGGAATGCGCCCTGAATCCCCGGCAGCTTGCCGGGATAAAACGCGGCGGCAATCTCGGTCAGCGCCTGCGTTCGTTCCGATGTCAGCCGAAAACCGGGATCAGCCGAAAGGCCGACAAATCCGCGCACAGAGGTTGCTTTGACGATGTCGATGCGGGTCGGCGCCCAGTTTGTTTCGCCCAAACCCTGGTTGCGCTCCAGACGAAGCTGCACCAATTGGCGGCCGGAGACCGGCTGGCCAAAGACCAGGCGCAATTCCGATTCCGTTTCGCCCGCCGGTTCGGTCAGGAAATAATCGCTTAAGGCAGGGGCGTTGAGCCGGGCCACGGCGTAGCCTTTGGGCACGCGCAGCAGCAATTCGCGCAACGGCGCTTCGCGGATGTCCAACTCGATTTCGGCCTCGATCGCCAATTCGTTTTCACCGTTGTGATAGGCCAGCACTTCCGACGCCGACAGCTCGGGCAGAATCTGGTCGGCCTGAATCCGCAACGCGAAATCCGCTCCGGCGAATCGGTAGGCAAAGCGCTGGTTGCCGCCGGCGCGAAAAGCGGCCCGCGTCGCGTCGCTCTCGGGAAATTGTTCGGGCGAGATTTGGGACGTGCCACCTGCCTGCGTCACCTCCAATCGCACCGCGCCGTCGTTGACAATGCGCAGACAACCGGAAAAGCCGGTGGCCTCTTCGGGACTCAATCGCAGCGCGTCCGCCGTCTGCGGGAATGCGCCCAGCGGCGTTTGCGCTTGAACTTGGAACACGAATTGATCCTTCTGCGGTTGGTTCAATTGGATGACCAAACGGCGATCCGGGGAATTTGGCACCGGCTCCAGGTTCCAGGCCAGCACCTGGTCGCCTTGCACGCGGGTGATTTCTCCCGCGCCGTGGACCCGCAACGACACGCGATTCAACTCGCCCTGCATCACCTTGCAATGGAGCAATGCGACTTGCCGCATCAATCCGGGGCTGACACTGATTTGCGCCAGCATCTCCGCTGAAAAGAATAATTTCCCTTCGGTTTCCGTCCGCGCCTCTTTCCAGGAAATTTTCACCGCGCCATCCGCGGGCAGATAGCTGACGAAATCGCCGCCTTTGCGGTCCGGCCGCGCCGCGCCGGGGAATCGGAATTGGGTGTCGGCTGCCAATCCGCGCAGCACGACCGGCTGCAAAACGCCGGGGGCGACGTGAAAATCAACAACGCTCCAACCGTCGGTTTGGTTGACAGCGGCGATGAATTTGAGGCGGATGGGGAACTCGCCCCGGTGGTCGAAGGTCAGCACGTAATGGTCTTGCGACACGCGTAAGTGAACCTTCGGATTCGGCTCGATGGAAGTCAGCGCCACCGGCCCCGACAGCAAATCGAGCGTGCCTCCGCGAGGATTTTCCACTCGCGCCGTGGCGGTCAAGATGAAGGCGGTGCTCTCGCTGCTGAGGTCGCCCGTTAGTTTAAAATCTTGCAGAGTAACGGTGCTTTGCGTCATAGGGGCCGCGGCCGCGCGCCATCCGGCACACAGCACAAGCATTGGAATAATAATTCGATTTCTAAAGTTCATAATTCGTTCTCCTTGTTCACTTATCGGGAGGGGCGAGCTCCCGCGAGTCCCACTATTTCAGGGCGTCGCGGGGCTCCGCCCTCCCGGGCTATATTTTCATTTCCCCGTCATGCTCTTGGCCTGGCGGATCATCCATTCAAGTTGCTTCGGACGCGCGTCGGCGCCATAGACTTCTGGCACGCCGCGCAAACAGGCCAGCAATTGGTCGGGCGTTACTTCGCCGGCATAAGGACTCGACGCCAGCCACTCGGCAAAGGCGGCGGAAGTTGCGGCAAGCCGCATCGCCGGACTGGCTTTGTCAAGTGTCACTACCGTGCCGGTGTAAGGCACGTCCCAGGCATGCTCCTGGTAATCGGTCGTGCCCGGCACGCGGAAACGCACGCGCACCGTGCAGAGCGGGCCGTCTCCGAGCGGATTGACCTGCACCGTGTAAAGGGCGTTGCCGGATTCGGCCGCGCCGATCTGCGCGGCGGCCACCGTGTTGTCGCGGAATTGTTCCTTCGTCAGTTGATGCTTGGCGTATCCAATCTGGCGGTAGGACGTGACGCGGTTTGGATTGAACTCGAGCTGTACTTTCACGTCCGAAGCCGTGACGCGGAGCGCGCCGGCCAATTTCCCGGCGAACTCTGTGGCGGCCTCCTCCGGCGTATTGATGAAACCGTAGCGGCCATTACCCGTCCGCGAAAGCGTCTCCATCATGTTATCGTTGTAACCGTCAAAGCCGACGCCGAAACAATCCAGCGCGATGCCCTGTTTGCGATTGGCCGCCACACTGCGCTTGAGCGCCTCCGGATCAACGCTGCCGAGATTGGCCGCGCCATCAGTCAACAGCACAACGCGATTTTCGCCCTTGGCCAGGTAATGGCGCAGGGCGGTGGCGTAGGCGAGTTTCATCGCTTCTTCCAGGTTGGTGCCGCCTTCCGGCGTGAGGCTGTTCAGACCGTTGACAACGTCGCCCGCCTGATTGCCCGCCACGCCGTCCACCAACAACCGCGCGGTGCGGGCGAAAACCACCACACTCAGCGTGTCTTGCGGCTGCAATTGCGACGCCAGCACGCGCAAAGCCTGATGAATGATTTCCACGCGGTCCGCGCGTTCCATCGAGCCGGATTTGTCCAGGAGTAAAACGAGATTGAGGGGCCGCCCGTTCTGGCGTCCCTGCGCGGCAGTCTTGACGGAGAACCGAAGCAAATCGCGATTATGCGCAAAGGGATAGCCCGCGCGTTCCCAGGCAAAACCGACGGGTGCGCCGGGCGCCGGTTCGGGATCGCGATAATCGAAGGCGTTAATGAATTCCTCGCTGCGGATGCCGGCGGCGTCGGGCATGACGCCGTTCTGCAAACTCGCCTGTGCCAACTTGAACGCTGCATCGCTGACATTAAGCGAGAACGTGGAGAAAATGTTGGTGCGCGTCTCGACTTCCGGCTGCGGAACGGGCGGCGGCAAAGCGGGCTGCGGCAAAGGGGCGTCGGCGGATTGGACTTGACCGACCGGCGTCGCTACTGGGCCGACGATAACACCGAAATTGGTTTTGGGGGAAATCAAGCCAGCCTCTGCGCCTACGCCACCTGCAACAACCTTGCTGAATTTGTCGTCAACTGGAATAATAGTGATGCCATTCATGCCCATCACCGATTCGAGGGCAACAATGGCCTCGGAGCGAGTCAGGGGGGTTTGTGTTTTAAAGGCAACGGTAACGTCTTTTGGCAACTTTAGAGAACCGGCTGAACTGTAGATGAGAGTTCGTCCGACCAACTCCTGGTATATGTCCAGCAATTTCGGCAACGGGAGGGCCGAAAAATTATAAGTGATGTCCGCCGGTTCGGCAGACTTTACTTTGTTAGACGCCCAGCCCGGCGGCAGAGGGGAGTTGGCCTTATTGTCTAATTGCAGCGCTCCGGAAACTGTGGCTGTAGTTTTTTTCTCGCCCAAGACGGCGCCGCCTCCACCCTCCCCGATGTCGCTCCTTAAGTTGCCAGAATTGGAAAGCGCCTTGTAGGTGGCGGAGGAGGTGTTGTCGTCAGCGATGACCGTGAATTGGCCAGAATCCTTATCAACGTAAAAGTTCGTCGATTGCACTTGGCCCGGCGAAGGCGTGAAAAGCGGCGCGGGCGCTGAGTCGGTGCCTGGCGGCGCAGATTGGGCGGGAAGAATAACCGTGCTCGGGGCACCAGCGTACGGACGCCTCGCAAACCTACGAGTTAGGCTGCCTGCCGCAAAAGACTCCAATTCTCCCGTTTGCTTCGACAATTCAGTTGGCCCGGTTCCTCCTTGAACGCCAATGGAAGGGTTCATCTGGTCTGCGCGGATTATTGCAGGTTCAGTCGCGGATGATGGCACAGAGGCGGGAAGAACAATTAGTGTTGGCGCCGGAGCCGCTTGCGACCGAGGTGCGTTTGGGTTTTTAAGTACGCCTGTGAATGTTGGCGCTCCGAGGGCAGGCGCTGCCGTGGCCGATGCTGGTGCGCTCTGGTTGAGTGACGCTAGATTTTGTTGCGGGTTAGAGTCAAAGCCGATCGCCTTCGATGCGTCTTTTTGCTTCTCCACATCCGCCGTTTCTACCTGAGCTGTCGTGGTGGCCGAAGGCGCCCCTCTGGACTCTATTGTCGGTGACCGATGGAGCAACGACTCCCAAAAAGAGGGAATAGCTCTCCCTCCTCCGAACGTGCCCTCTTTGTATTTACTTCTGGCAAGAGGCGGGATCAACAAACCGGCCAAAATCACCATCGCCGCGACTCCTGCCACTGCAACCGGCCACGAAACCATGCGGCGTCGCGGCTGAGGTTTAAACTCCTTCGGCGCAACCGTTTTGAAAGAGGCCAGCAATTTCTCCCGCCGCTCGTGGCTGAGTTTCAACGGCGCGGATGGCGCGGGGACAGCGGCATCAGCAGCGGCGGTTTCGCGCAGAAATCCAAGGGTTAGCTTGAGCCGTTCCTGCAATCGGGCCAAGCCAGCATCTCTGGCGATCAACTCGCGCATCAAAGCGGCTTCGTTCTCCGGCAATTCGCCCAGCAGCAGCGCCGTTACCTTGGCTTCGAGTTCTTCGCGGTTCATCGGTGGCAAATCGTTGGTCATGGCACAACTCCGTTCCTGGCCAGTTCGTCGGCCATCTCTTTAAGGGCGTGATGCAGCAGATAACCGACATGGCCGGTCTTGAGGCCCATGCGTTCGCTGATTTCCTTGTAGGAAAGATTCTCGGTGAACTTGAGCCGGATCAATTCGCGGCTTCTCTCGTCCATCGTCTCCAAGGTCAGCCGCACCAGGCCGATGCCTTCGCTGCGGGCAATCTGCTCGTCCGGCAACGGCTGCGGATCGGCTGTTTCGCCGGAACCGGGCGAAGTCGGTTCCAACGGGATGATTTTCCGTTCCTGACGCAGATGGTTGAGCGCGAGGTTATGCACCGTTCGGTAGAGCCATCGCCTCGGCTCGCGCACTTCTTCGAACTTTGCCTGCAATTTCATGAATGCTTCCTGAACGAGGTCTTCCGCCACGCTCGAGTCCCCCGTCAAGCGAAGGGCGTAACTCAGGAGAGGCGATTCCAGAGCCGCAAAGAGCTGCTCGATCGTCTCGCATCCGGGCGTTGCGCCGGCCTGCACTGGTTGTATCACAGCCATGCTGCGCGATTCATTCCACCGGCCCGGCGTCTTCCTGATCGTGAGCGGACACCATGTTCACCTTATATGACACCGGCCCCGGCACTATCTTAGACGAAATACCTGGAATCTTTGCTCCAGATCAGAATCGCAATCGCAATCGTAATCCTAATCCTGATCCTAATCTTGACAATTGGATTAGGTCTTAACGCGAAGACGCGAAGGCACAGCGCGGCAAGCCGCAACCAAACATACGATCTGAACAGGAGGCAACAGAGGAAACGGAGGGCTGGCCAATAGAAGTCGACTCTGTTCTCTCTGTTTTCTCCTGTTCAAAAAATTTCGTTAAAAATGCAGAATTCCTCGGAATAATACTGCGAAGACCCAAGGCCAGGAAACGAAATTAATACCCAGATCAGTACTCGTTGTTTGTTGGGCCGAACAAGCGTGTCCCGTTTGTTTCAATCACCTACGGGAAGATCAACCTCATGCCGACAGAATTGGTTGTCTTGTCGTGAGCGGCTTTCTCCGCCAACGCGTTTTTCATCCAATATCCGTTCAGGCTTCCCGACGTTGTTTGTTGGGCGCTGCCATCGCCCAGGAGTATGTTGCCGCATACAGCGGGATTTCCACGCGAATGCATCTTCAACGACCAGCAAACCGGCCCGTTGATGACCACGTCGTTGCCCTTGCCGTCGGGCGGGGAGAAGCCATAACCGGGATCTGGTGTTGTTCACGGCCCCAAGTTGCGGTCGCCACCGAGGATGGCTTGGGGATAAGTGTCGTTAGCATCAACGCCTACGAAATACGAAATGTTAAAGTTGGCCAAGTTGGTTAGATTATCGGCGGGTTTCCGTTCATCGGCGGGACAAACCAGAATCAACGTATTCTGCCCAAATTCTTTGGACATAGTACGGTAGTTCATCCAACAACCGTAAGTGCTTGCGTTCGTGTAGGAAAGAAGATCGCTCCAGCCTCCATTTGTGACTGGCGTGTTGGCCGGAAACTTATCGCCGTGATCATTGGACCATACACGATAAGCAGCTCCAATTTCTTTGAGGTTGAAAACGCAGGCGATGCGATGCCATGCTTTCCTGTGCCTCGGCTGCAGAATCAGGAGAAGTGCCAGCGCGATCATAACCGAGACCGCGATCACCACCACCAGTTCCTTTCGAGTGAACGCCTCCACATTGCGGCTGTGCCCCATGTCAAATTTATAGCACAACTCGTGCCGCGCGGGAAGAGTCTCTCTGGTGCTTCTCATCCTTCGTTAACTTTGTTTGCTTCTGTTTAGGCTTCCCTCCGCATGAGTTCAAAGCTCAAAGGCTAACGATGAGCTAATTTCAATTGCTCATACGCGGCGCGGATTCTCTCCTGCCCGTGCGCGGCTTCCAATCGTTTGATAATGAAATGCCCGCGCGCCATGTCCTGGAAATGGGAAATGAACATGACATTGATTGTCCCGCCGCCGACAGCCCCCAGCACTGGCAACGCCTTGGCGGCGGCTTCCTCGGAAACCACCACGCCGAATCGCGCAGCAATCTGCCCGATAAATCGCGCGATGGCCGGCGCCGTCTCGCGCACCACCCCTTTCTGCGCCAGATAGGAGGCCGCTTCCGACATCGCCTGGCTCATGGCCGCGCGCGTGGCCCAATAGGCGCTTTGGGCCGCCTCCACGCTACCCTCCTGGCCGCCGAGCGCGAACACTTCCAGGCAGGCCAGTTTGGTTTCGATGTTTGACAAGTCGTGTCCTTCGCTGCGCGCCACATCGGCGATCGAACGCAGCATAATCGCGGTGGAAATGGGCAGCTCAACCGGCAACGCCGCCAGTCCAAACGCGCCGCCGATTCCGCCGGAAGTCCCCGCCAGGACTTTGTGAAAAAATTCCCGCGAGCCGCGCTGATTGCGCCGGCCGAGCGTGGCCACGGCCACGCCCAACGCTTTGAGCAAAGCCGCGTGAGCGGTTTTGTTGACAATGTTGGTCCAATTCTTCGGCAGCAACGCGAATCCTTTTTCCAGAGGAGAGCCGGCCAGGTTAGCCAGACGCATGGCCAGGCCCGTGCTTTCCAGGAGCGATTTGGCGCGGGCCAGGTCACGCAACTCGGTGTTTGACAGCGGGCCGATGACCGGCGGCGTGTTCATGACGCCACTTTGGTGCCGTCCGGCTGGCGATAGCGCGAGGCGCAGAAGGCGAAAACGACGGCCACCACGACCATCATGGCCGCATAAAAATAAAACTGCGAGGCCCCGGTAGCTTTGACGAAGTGCTGGTTCAATTGGGTAATAACCGCGACCAGAAAATGGCCTGCGGCAATGGTGAGCAGGTACATGCTCATTACCACGCTCTTAAGCCGGGCCGGCGCTTGCGCGAACGCAAATTCCATTTGAGTGGCGGACACCAATACTTCGCCCGCTTCCAAAACCACGTAAGGAGCTAGTTGCCACAAAACACTCAAAGATTGGCCATGATCCATCTGCGCCTGCATCAAACCGCTGATTAAAAAGGAAACTGCTCCCAGAA
>Ga0302324_100024435_pt1 | contig 11642 bp, 6 predicted proteins | sample Palsa_T0_1_FD_201949 | JGI IMG/M metagenome (GOLD analysis project Ga0302324, IMG submission 201949) | Peat permafrost microbial communities from Stordalen Mire near Abisko, Sweden - Palsa_T0_1 | ecosystem: Environmental > Terrestrial > Soil > Palsa > Peat permafrost | place: Sweden: Abisko... | reverse complement strand
TGGCTCTATAACCGCGAATGTCCCGGATGCGGAAGGGAGGCGACTCAGAGTCTATGGCCTCGCGTCCCCGGGGAATTGGTTCGAGGATTTCGGATCGGGTCAGTTATCCACCGGAAGCACGAAGATTATGCTGGATCCGGTTTTTGCGTCAACGGTCAACACGGGTGAGGCGTATCACGTGTTCCTGACGCCGAATGGCGATTGCAAGGGACTTTACGTTGCTAATAAAACCGCCGGCGGTTTTGAGGTCCGGGAGCTGGGCGGGGGCGCATCCAGCACATCATTTGACTATCGCATCGTGGCCAAACGGCGTGGCTACGAAAGCGTCCGAATGGAAGATATGACCGACCAGACGAGCAGAATGCGGAGGCGTCAGGCGGAGATGCAGGCCAAACGGAGCGCGGGCATTCCCACAGTCGCGCCTCGCGCTGCCGCGCCGGAGATTATCCCCGAAGTTTCACCGCGGATTCAGCCCACTCGTATATCGTCGCTGAAATCGCCGTCCGTACGTTGATTTGGACTGAGTCGATGGAAATAGAATTACCGGAGGTGCGTCGAACGTTCGGCGCCCCTCCGTTGACTTTCCAATCGAACGAGCGGGCCGAAGGTGGTCCCTCAACGGGGATCGGTGGCAGACACAACCGATTGTGAATAGCGTCGGCTCACATTATCTCGAGCGACGACTTCAGGCGATGCCCTGCCGCTTCCAAAGAAACCCGAGATCCACTGGAACGCAGTAGGACGCCGCGTGCGGGAACTCGGGGGATCCAATACAGACCAAGCAGAGTTTGCGCGTGAACTTGGCATCAGTCAGGGACAGTTATCGAGGTACGAGCAGGGAGGATGCGAGATTGGTGCATTAGCCCTCCTCCGATTGGCGTGCAAATCGTGAAACACAATCGAGTGGTTGCTTACCGGAAGCGACCGAGCCTAAGCACTTGGCCGTTAAGGATGCTTTTTGTAACCCCAAGAACAATGCCTCCGAATGGAACGATATTCAAGTGCTCGCAGACGGGAAGCGTTTCTAAAATTGCGGACTTTTCCCTTCTGGGAGGAACCGGCCTGCAAGAGAAAAAGGACGGCTGACTTCGAGGCCCCCCCTAATTTCACGCGGCTCTGCTTCGGACCCGCCGGCCGCGAAAAGCCCTCCGAACGCTCGGGGCACTTTTCAGATGTCCGACCGCTGGCTTTCTCAGCGGACCAATTGGTTCCAGCACACGTTCCCTCTGAACTGCCGATCCTGTCGCGAGCGATTCCAATTCCCCTCTCGCAAGCGGGTTGAGCCTTCTTGAGTCCCTCTGTCCTTTCGTGTCTTACTTTGGCCAGGCACCCGACATTATTATGGCTAGCGTCGGATTCAAACGTAATGATGTACAGGGGGAAATATGTCGACTAGTGCCCAGAAAGTTGCCGCTAATCGCGAGAATGGGAAAAATTCTCACGGCCCGAAAGATACGACTTCGACGCGCTTCAACGCGACCAGACATGGACTGCTCGCAATCGGAATAACAGAACACGATGATGTCGAAGGTTGCCGCGATGTATTGCGTAATCTGACCCAAGAGAAGAACCCCGTAGGCCCAGTAGAGAAGTTTCTTGTCGAGGCCATGGCTCTCGATATGATGAGGTGCCGTCGGGCCAGGCGTATAGAAGCTGAATGCATTACTGGCGAACTACATCCTCCAACAATTACGCCCGGGTTTAGCCAGATCATGGATTTTGACGGTCCGACGGTGAGTGATCCCGGAATCCCTGCTCCGATTGGTTTTAAGAGTGTCCAGCATCTAGTTACTCTTCAGCGCTATGAGTCGACATTTTCGAATAGGGTCGTTCGGTCCGTCCACGAACTTGAGCGTCTGCAGCGGATGCGTCAGGGCGAGCACTTGCCGGCGCCTGCCGCAGTCGATGTGCACGTTCATGTTGAGCCAATGGAGGAGCCCATACACTCGGTGCCCGAGGCTGCCCCAGGGCCTCTAACATTAGAGGCCGATCAAGCCGAGATCGGTAAAGAGGACATAATTGCTGAAGCCCAGGAACGACCGGAATCGTTGCTCCAACCGGAGGGATAAGGGCGGATTACGAAACGAACTTAACAACCCTCTTGTTTTCAGTCGGCCGTTTGCCATGGAACCGGGAGCACCATGTAGAAGGGGCCGAATCGGCGGGCGGACCAAATTCCGCCCTTTTCGGGATCCCCCCCCCACTGTCCAAACTGGCGTGGGGGCGAGATATTGTCGACAAGGCCATCGCGGACTGTCTGCGCCCCTGGCCAGCCGAGAATGCTGTGGAAGATAAACCGGAAAAACCGATCTAGAATTGTCTAGAACACGAGCGACGCGGCGAAGCTTGACGTCGCCCTTCTTCCAGTTTTCCCGTTTCGTATCCACAAATGCAACTAGTTGGAAACCCGGGAAGACTTGGTGCCCGACGCTGCCCCAAGGCCCCTGGCATTAGATTACGAAACGAACCCAACAACCCTATTGTTTTCAATTCCCCCTTTGCTATGCGATCGGGAGAGACATGCAGTAGAGGGCGGAGTGGACTGCAGAGCGTATTCCGCCTTGGGGATTCCTCGACGAACGGTCCAAAGTGCAGTGGCTGCTGCGAGATAGGGCCGACAAGCTCATCGCGGGCATCTTTTCGGGCAAAGTCCGTCCCCGGATCGCGACTGGTTTGGCACCCCCTGCTGAACCTGCAGCTTCGCCGACGTACTTCGAGCGGCTCGTCGCCCAGCCGGAATAAAGCAATTCCAATCCAAAACAAGTGCTGGGAGCAACTTGACTATCTAGTTAATCTGCGAGAAGCTATCGCGGCCTGGGGTGCTGTCACCTGGTTTGCAACGCGGGGGGGGGGACGTGAGTTCGGCAATCTCTTCGCTTATTATCGCAGCCGAGCAAGGAGACGGTCAGGCGGCCGAAGCATTATTTGCTGCCCTCTACTCCGAGTTACATCGGCTGGCCAAACGCCAACTCGCGCGCCAGGACTTACATGTGAGTCTGAGTGCCACAACCCTCGTGCACGAAGCCTATCTGGACATGGCGTCGCGCGACGGTCCATCGTTTCCCGATCGAGCACGATTCATGGGATACGCCGGCCGAGTGATGCGCGGATTGATCATCGACCATGCCCGCCAACGGCATGCGCTGAAACGCGGCGGACTGTTTGAGATTACGTCCCTCGACACTGACGCACTGGAGAATGCCGTGGACCATCGAGAACTGGTCCGCATTAGCGAAACGCTGGGCGAACTCGAAAAAGTGGAACCCGCCCTCGCGGAAATAGTTGACCTGAAGTTCTTCTGCGGGTTCTCCTTCGCGGAAATCGCTGCCATGCGGGACGTGTCAGAACGTACAGTACAGAGGAACTGGGAGAAAGCGCGCATTTATCTGCATAGGAAAATTCGCACAGATTTGTCGCTTTGAGGAATCGCAATGTCCACACTCACTGGCGATCAATGGCAGGCTCTCAGTCCATACTTGGACCAGGCGCTCGCTATGGCGGACGATGTGCGTTCCGCGTGGCTGTCGGCGCTCAGCACGCAGGATCCTGCACTGGCTGCGCAGTTGACCGCTCTTCTCGACGAACACCAGGTCTTGGCGAAGGAAGGTTTTCTCGAGAACAATCATTTCGGCTTTCCGAATTCCACCGGACTCGCGGGCCAGACTCTTGGTCCATATACTCTCATCTCGCAGATCGGCCAGGGTGGAATGGGAAGCGTCTGGCTGGCCCGGCGCAGTGACGGCAGGTTCGAGCGGCAGGCCGCGGTGAAGTTCGTGAGCCTCGCACTGATCGGCCACGCCACCGAAGAGCGATTTAAACGCGAAGGCAACATCCTCGGTCGGCTCACGCACCCGCACATTGCCGAACTCCTCGATGCCGGCATCTCCTCCGATGGCCAGCCGTATCTCATCCTCGAATATGTTGACGGAACGACGATCGATGAATACTGCGATCAGAACAAGCTCGATGTGCAGGCGCGCGTTCGTCTGTTTCTGGATGTACTTGAGGCGGTGGCGCATGCCCATGCGAATCTGATCGTCCATCGCGACATCAAACCCTCGAACGTGCTGGTCACCACTGGCGGTGAAGTCAAGCTGCTGGACTTCGGAATTGCTAAGCTACTGGAGGGCGAAGGCCACACAGGTGCCGCAACTGTGCTCACGCGCGAGGGCGGTTCGGCTCTCACTCCCCAGTACGCCGCGCCAGAACAACTTACAGGCCAGCCAGTCACTACTGCCACCGATGTTTATGCGTTGGGCGTGTTGCTCTACCTGCTCTTGTCTGGCCAACATCCGGTGGGCTCTGGTGTGCACTCTCCCGCGGAACTGGTAAAGGCGGTGCTCGAAGTCGAGCCTCCGCACGTCTCGGACGCAACTGCGTCGGATGACGGCAGCCTCATCGCCGAAAAACGGAGTACTACTGCAGATAGACTTCGCCGCGAACTTCGTGGAGATTTGGACACCATTGCTGGCAAAGCTTTGAAAAAGAGTCCGCAGGAACGATACGTTTCGGTCACGGCATTTGCCAACGATCTCCAGCTTTATCTGAAGCACGAACCGATCAGCGCTCGGCCCGACACGCTCATCTATCGCGCCGCCAAATTTCTGCGCCGAAACCGTCCTGTCGTGGCATTAACTGCCACCGCCATTGTGCTTGTAATTGGCAGCCTCTCTGCAGGACTGTACGTGGCGAACCGGCAACGAAAGATTGCCGAGCAACGCTTCGCACAGGTCCGTCAACTGGCGAATAAATTTGTCGACCTCGACGCCAAGATCCGAGGGTTGCAAGGCTCGACCAAGGTTCGAATGCAGATGGTTTCCGATTCTCTTCAGTACTTGAGATCGCTGGAAAGCGACGGCCATGTCGACAAGGACCTGGCGCTAGACATCGCATTTGCATATGTCAGGGTCGCGCACGCGCAGGGGGATCCGACTTCGCCAAACCTGGGGCAGTTTGCCGAGGCCAAGGAGAGCCTCAACCAGGCATCCAGGTTCGTTGACCCGATTCTTGCTGATGACCCAAAGAACCGGCGCGCGCTTTTCATCGCCACCACCATTGCTCATGATCGCATGGTACTTGCCGATGACTCGGGCCGCCACGAGGAGTCTTTGGCTTATGGAAAGTATGCCGTTTCTCTCATCGAGCGATTTCTCAGCCTCGGAAATACCGATCCTGGCGATCTCTACAGCATGGTGTATTTCTACGCAAACGTCGGTAACGTAGCGACGAACTGCCGGCGCTTTGATGATGCCATAAGATACGGCCGGCGGGCACTGGAGCTTTCCCAGCCTGTGGAAACGGCGCGTCGGGTGCAGGGAAGCATTTATGGAGCGCTGACAGAAACTCTTCGACAGTCGGGCGATCTTGAGGGTGCGCTCAAGACTGTGGAGCAGACGGTTAAATTACAAGAGCAGCGGGCGCTTGAAGGACATGCGTCAATGCTCATCAATCTAGGAGATGCCCTGATGTTAAAAGGCATGACTCTGGGTAGGGCCGATGCTGAGCCCAGCCTCGGCCGAAGTGATGAAGCGTTGGCCGCATTTCAAAGGGCTGTCGACATCGCCGAGAAACTCGCCGAGAAAGATTCTGCCGATTATCTCAGCCGGCATAAAGAAGCCTTTTATGCCCTGGAGGCAGGCAATCTTCTGCGGCACAGAGACTCGCGCAGGGCGTTAACTGTGTATGACCAGGCGCTGGCGCGCATACGAGAGGCGAAAAGCAATACCAGCACCCAGCGAGACGAAGCCGCGTTATTGGCGGGTTCGTCTTACCCACTGCGATGGGTGGGCCGCAGCGCCGAAGCCAAGCGGCGCATCGATCGAGCATTTCAACTCCAAGTGGATGCCAACCGATACCCGGCCGATAAGGTCGAGCCCATGAGCGATACCTACGATGTCCTCAGAGCCCAGGCGGACAACTACGCCGAGACGGGCCAACCCATGAAAGCGGTCGAAGCCTATCAGCATCTTTTGGACAAGCTTATGGCCTGGAAGCCCGACGTTCAAAACGATCCTCGCGACGCCACCTGCATTTCGCGCACCTGGACGGCGCTTGCCACCGTCCTCAGCCGAGTCGGACGGACCGACCAAGCCGCAGGCCTAGAAGCACAGAGAACGGAACTTTGGAACCACTGGAAGGGCAAGCTTCCAAACGCCCAATTTCTGCTTCGCCAATCATTAAGCCAGGTCACTCCTCCCGCCGCCTTCCGTCTCGCAGCTACGCATTAGACCACCTGCACCTGGGCTCCCGGCGGCCAGCCCTGTCCCTGGCCACTCAATAAATTTCCTGAGTTTCCCTGTCGTCTTTTGCTGGCCGTTTTCGATTTCCTATACAGAGGGCACGCTCGGGGGAGGTGCGCCGTGAAGACTTCCAGGTATGCAGTCGCCAGGTTTCTTGTGTTTCTAATGTGGTCCGGATTGCTCGTGGGCCAACGACCCGCAACGGCCCCGCCGGCGGGGATCGTACCGCAGTTGGTGAACTTCTCGGGGAAGGCGACGGATGGTCAGGGCAACCCGATCTCCGGCGTAGCTGGCGTCACCTTCGCCATCTACAAAGAGCAGGCCGGAGGCGCTCCGCTGTGGATGGAAACCCAGAACGTTACCGCGGACGCTCACGGCAACTATACCGCCCAACTTGGGGCGGCGACATCCGCGGGGCTACCGTTGGGGTTGTTCAACACGGGCGAGGCGCGCTGGCTCGGAGTGCGAATCAATGGCGGAGAAGAACAGGCCCGCGGGTTGCTGCTCAGCGTGCCCTACGCAATGAAGGCGCAGGATGCCGAGACAGTCGGGGGGCTGCCGGCATCCGCGTTCCTTCTTGCGGGGGCGTCGAATGTGGCTGCGGCGCAAAGCAATGCCTCTGTTCCGGCCTCGGCGCAATCTTCTACTCCTCCGCCAAGTTCGTCGGATGTGACCACCACTGGTGGCGCCGTCAACGCGGTCCCATTGTTCACGACCGCAACCAACATCCAGAAATCTATCCTTACGCAGGCGGGAACGACGGCCATCACTGTCGGCGGCGAGCTCAACCTGCCCGCCACCGGTGCGGCCACGGCCAGCAAAGGTTTCCCCTCGCGTCCGCTGGACTTTGTGGCGTCGTCCTTCAGCAGCGGTACCGCCGCCCCGGTGGCGCAGACGTTTCAGTGGCAAGCCGTGCAGGCCAACAACAACACCGCGAATCCGTCGGCCACGCTGAGCCTGCTCTACGGCTCGGGAACGACGGCTCCGGCCGAAACCGGATTGCGGATCGGCCCCAAGGGCATCATCGGATTCGCTCCGGGACAAACCTTCCCCGGCACGGGGTCAGGCACGATTACGGGCGTGACGGCGGGCGCAGACATGACCGGCGGCGGAACTTCCGGCAGTGTCACGCTGAATCTAGATACGACGAAGGTGCCGTTACTGGCGGCGGTCCAAAACTCCTTCACCGGATTGCAATACATCACGGGGACCGGAGAGGGTGCCGTGATCGCGAACGAGTCTGCCTCCGGTGAAACCGCACTGACGGCGGCTGAATTTGCGACCAGCGGCGGATCTTACGGCATTCAAGCGGTGACATTCGATGGCTCGGGAGCTGGAGTTCAGGGGATCAGTTCCGCTACATCGGGAGGCTACGGAGTGTACGGCCTTGGAACGGCGGGCCAGGGCGGCACTTACGGCGTTTACGGAGTCACTCAGGATCCGACCGGAGCGGGTGTTTTTGGCCTCAATGAAGGTGGATCACGCAATTATGCAGTTGGAGTTTTTGGACAATCGGACGGCGGTGAATTCGGGGCAGGAGTTTATGGCCGCCTCACAACGTCGAGCGGTGTCGCCGGCTACCACGGGGCGGTTGGGGTCTGGGGAGATGGCGGAACGTCTGGCGATGCAGTGGGGGTTCAGGGGACCAACGATGACGCAAGCGCCGGTTTTTTCGCCAACAATTCCCCCAGTGGGATTCCCACAGTCCAGATGTACTCCAATGAGGAAGCCTCAATGCCGCTGCTTGCTTCAGCGGCCTTTTCTGCGGACAACGCTGGTTACTGCGATATTGACTGGCACGGAAACCTGAATTGTACCGGCAGCAAGAATGCCGTCGTTGCCGTTGACGGCGGGACCCGCACCGTCGCGTTGTCGGCGATCGAGTCGCCAGTGAACTGGTTTGAGGATGCCGGCTCGGCGAAGCTTATTCACGGTGTGGCCGTAGTCGAGCTGGACCCAACCTTCATCCAGACCGTCAACACAACCATGGATTACAAAGTATTCCCCGTTCCCAACGGCGATTGCAAGGGTCTCTACGTTACTAACAAAACGGCAACCTCATTTGAAGTACGGGAACTGGGTGGGGGCACGTCGAGCGTGGATTTCGACTATCGCATCATGGCGGTGCGGAAAAACTACGAAAAGGTCCGCTTCGCCGACCACACGCACGACCTGGACGGGGTGAAGCGGATGCAGGAACGCGTGAAGCTGCGGAGCGCGAGGCCTATCCCGCCTACGCCGCACGGCCCAAAGACAAGGCTAATCGCGTTAAGGCCAAAACCGACCGGGCGAACGCCCTTAGAGATTGCGCCCGCAGCAGTGCTTTCCAACAGCAAAAAGTGAGCTTAGGACCGCAAAGAAACCGACCGGAGCCTATTATGCAATTCGCCAGAGGGTTACTCGCTGGTTGCGCGCTAGTTCTTCTTGCCTTTTCTACCATCGAGGCGCAGCAGATGACCAGTACGCCCGCAGCGGCTGCGGTCCCGCAACTGGTGAACTATTCCGGCAAAGCTGCAGACTTACAAGGCAAACCCCTTGCCGGATCTGTCGGTATCTCCTTTTCAATTTACTCAGAGCAGTACGAGGGTGCGCCACTGTGGCTGGAAACCCAGAATGTCACCGCGGACGCGCAGGGCAACTACACCGTCCAACTGGGGGGAACGACATCCGCCGGGCTACCCCTGGAGTTGTTCAGCACCGGCGAGGCGCGCTGGCTGGGGGTGCGGATCAATGGCGGAGAAGAACAGCCGCGGGTCCTGCTGCTCAGCGTGCCCTACGCCCTGAAAGCGGCCGACGCGCAAACCCTCGGAGGATTACCGGCCTCGGCGTTCATGCTGGCGGCGCCGAGCGTGGCGGCCAGTAATGCTGGGCCGTCCAACATGAGCATGGTCGACGGGAGCACCACAGGAAACACACCGCCGCCGGCGTCCTCGGGTGTGACCACGACTGGTGGCGCCGTGAATGCGGTGCCATTGTTCACCACAGCGACCAACGTCCAAAGCTCGATCCTGACGCAGTCAGGAACAACGGTCATCAATGTCGGCGGCAAACTGAATCTTCCGGCTGCCGGTGCGGCCACGGCCAGCAAGGGATTCGTCTCACGTCCGTTGGACTTCGTTGCCTCGTCGTTCAACAGCGGCACACCAGCACCGGTGCCACAGACGTTCCAGTGGCAGGCGGAGCCCGCCAACAACAACACGGCGAATCCTTCAGCTGTGCTGAGCCTGCTTTACGGATCGGGGACGATGGCTCCGGCCGAAACCGGATTGCGGATTGGCCCGAAGGGCATCTTGGGCTTCGCTCCGGGTCAGACCTTTCCGGGCACCATCGCCAGCGTCAAGGCCGGAACGGGTCTGACCGGCGGCGGAACTTCGGGCAGTGTGACGCTGAATCTCGACACGACCAAGGTGCCGCTGTTGGCAGCATCCAACACTTTCACCGGCAATCAGACGGTGAACGGAAACTTGAGCGCCACCGGAACGGTTGCAGGCAGCAGCTTCCAGATTGGAAGCTACCTGTTCGGTTTCGGCTCGTACAACAATTCGAGCGCATACCTCGGGTTCGAGGGGAACACAACCAGCACTGGTCTCAGCAACACCGGGATCGGGGAATACGCGCTCGCCACCGATACCTACGGCGCCAGCAACACCGCCATCGGCAACCTATCTCTCTATCAAAACACGACCGGATATTCCAACACCGCCACCGGCGTCAACGCGCTCTACGCCAACACCACAGGAACGAACAACACTGCCACCGGCTTCAGCGCGCTTCAGTCCAACACCACGAGTTGCTGTAATACGGCCGTTGGCGCGCAGGCACTGGTGAACAGCAATGTCGTTCCTAGCCAAGCCGGCTGGTCTAATGACGCCTTCGGCTACGAGACGCTGTACAGCAATACGGGCGGGTATGAAAATGACGCGTTCGGCTACCAGGCGATGTACAGCAATACCACCGGAAACTTCGATGCCGCCTTCGGCAATCAGGCGATGTACAGCAGTACCACTGGACAATTCAACGCTGCTTTCGGCCAAGGGGCGCTACGGCGAATTACCAGCGGGAACAACAACACCGCCATCGGCTCCGGTTCCGGTTTAACGATGGACAGTTCACCCATAACCGGAAATAACAACAGCTTCCTTGGGGCCACTGCCTTCATGTCAACGGGAAGTCTATCCAATGCTACGGCCGTTGGCGCGTGTGCATTAGTCTCGGCCAGCAACGCGATGTCGCTGGGGGGCGACTGCGGAAATGGAATTGCCAACGTTGGGATCGACGCCGAGAATCCGAGCAACATCCTGACGGTGTTACAGGGCGGCGGTCATGCCATCGCCGACGGTTGGGATACGTACAGTTCGCGACGGTGGAAAACCAACATCCATCCCTTGCAAGACGCACTCAGCAAGGTCGAGCAGTTGCGCGGCGTCTCTTACGATCTGAAAGCCTCGGGCAAACACGAGATCGGAGTCATCGCCGAAGAGGTGGGAGCAGTCGTGCCTGAAGTCGTCAGCTTCGAGGAAAACGGCAAAGACGCGCGCGGAGTGGACTACAGCCGCCTGACCGCCCTGCTGATCGAAGCGGTCAAGCAGGAGCAACGCGAGATGCAACGGGAAGAATGGCTGGTGCGCCGACAAGCAGCAGCAATTCGCGATCTGAAATCCGAACTACGGGAAACACGGCAGAGTTTGCAGAAGGTCAAGGCGCAGATGAGCTTCGCCCAACCGGCGCTTGTCGCGAGAGAGAGTTCGGCAAAAATCCGATAACCGTCAACGGTCAGCCGTGCGGTCTTACCGCCGCGCGGCCAAACTTCGCGTTGCGTAACAAGGTATTGCGGAGAGTTTCAAAAAGGAGAATTCCATGCTAGCTCTGAGATCCGCTTCTCGGTTGGTTCTGGTCATGTTGTTGCTAGCCATATTCGCAGCGGCCCAGACGGCGACATCTGCAATCTCATCTTCATCTTCGTCGTCGTCACCGTCACCCTCCGGCGCTGTGCCGAACCTGATTAACTATGCCAGCCTGCTGAAGGACGGAACCGGTAAGACACTTACCTCCATGACCGGCGTGACCTTTCTGATCTACAAGGACGAGCAGGGAGGAGCGCCCCTATGGATAGAGACCCAGAACGTCACGCCGGACCACACCGGGCGCTACACCGTGCAGCTGGGCTCGACTACCGCGCAAGGCCTGCCGGCGAGCATCTTCCAGAATGGGGAAGCGCGGTGGCTGGCGGTGCAGTTGGCGGGCGAAGCCGAGCAGCCGCGCGCCCTTCTTGTCGCCGTGCCCTATGCCATGAAGGCGCAGGACGCTGAGACCATCGGCGGACTTCCGCCATCGGCGTTTGTGCTGGCGGCGGTTGCGAACAACGCCGTGGCGAATACCGCGAACGCAACCGGGAGCGCGCTC
>Ga0302324_100024429_pt1 | contig 11644 bp, 10 predicted proteins | sample Palsa_T0_1_FD_201949 | JGI IMG/M metagenome (GOLD analysis project Ga0302324, IMG submission 201949) | Peat permafrost microbial communities from Stordalen Mire near Abisko, Sweden - Palsa_T0_1 | ecosystem: Environmental > Terrestrial > Soil > Palsa > Peat permafrost | place: Sweden: Abisko... | reverse complement strand
ACCGAAAGCTTTCTGGATGCATTTTCGCGAACCCGTTCAAACACGGGATGGACCTCAACGGAGACCAACGGTCCGGACGTCGAGGCCGAGACTTGGACGGAGGCCGGCCCCAATGTTGAGGTGAAACCAGGTGTCCGCGACGTTTCACGAGCGCCCACCGAGCCTGCGGCGATTATCTTGGAGCAAGCGAACGCGTTCCTCGATAGCGTGCCTGGTTGCGGGGCGCTGTTGTTGGATCTGATCGACAACGTCGTGCTGCAGACCGGTTGCGATGAAACGATGGTCCGCTCCATCGTTCTGCGTAATTTTGAGTCGAACGGCATGCTGATCTGGCGCAGCACTTCCCGTCGGGGGGGTCCTCTCGGCACGGTCAACCGAATGCGGAGATTGCTCCGTAATCTCGGCTACACTGATCTGCGCGACGATTATCCACTTACGGCGGTTCCAACCCGCGGCGACAGAGCCGTGCTGCTGGCATTCGACGGAACCGACCCGGCTGTTCTGTGCTATCCCGTGAATCCCGGTGAGGTGGGCGATCCGATGATTCGCGAGGCCGCGCTGTTTCAGGCGGCGGCCGTTGCTCAGGGAGTGACGAGCCGCTTCGTCTGGGTCAGCGACGGCTTGAGCGATTTGTTCTATGATTTTCGCATGCGATTAGTACTTAGCGAACTTCCTTATCGAATCACGACCGGCACGGTCGGGCCATGATGTCGCCGACGGTTGCCGGGGCGAAGGAATCGCTCGTCGGTGTCCTTAGCGCATGGCTTATTCGGTCGGCCGTGAGGCGAGCTGTCGACGCTTCGGACGCCCTGTCGGAGGCGCTCTTCGAGGCCTCATCGGGTGCGCTCAATAGCAATAAAAGCATTGCGGTTATCCGAGACGACTTGGCGAAGGTTCCGCTGCGCGCACTCGATTTATATCTGGACCGGCGATCTGGGCCCGCCGCTCCGCGCCGAACGACAGCGATTCCAGTCGCTTGCGTCGTCGCCGCCGCGGATGCATATCTAGCTCGTGTGCCCGGAAGAGCAGCGTTATTACAAAATCTGGTTGCGCACGTCGCGCATATCACCGGGTATGAGGTGAAACGCGTCAGGACCGTAATTCGACAAAATTTTCAGTCGAACGCCACCCTCGTTTGGCAATAATCTAAGGCGCGCGTGAATCCGGTGGGGCGGGGAAGTCAGGGAAAGGTTGGCGGCCGCTTGTCGGAGCACAAGTGCTGATGCTGACACGGTTGTTGCGAATAATAGAGGTGGTCGCGCGATACATGGCGCCGCTGCTGCTGCTCGCCTTGTTGCGTCTCATTACCTTTGACCGTGCGGCGAAGTCGTCGTCATCGGGAATGCCGCGTGCGGTCCGGTGCATGCTGGAGGACCTCGGAGGAGTCTTTATCAAGTATGGTCAGTTGTTAGCCATGCGGCCGGATGTTGTATCGCGAGAATATATCGCGGAGCTGTCTTTGTTGCTCGACGCGGTGCCTCCCTTCTCGGGAGACGAGGCGGCTCTCATTGTTGAACAGGAATTCGGTGTGCCGCTCAACAATGCATTGCGGTCCTTCCAGCGAAGGCAGATCGCGGCGGCATCGTTCGCTCAGGTGCACGAGGCCGTCCTACCCAGCGGCGAGCGTGTGGTCATCAAAATTCTGCGGCCCGGCTTGCAACAGATCGTCCGCGCTGACATCGCCTTGGTCATGGTCATTGCACGGCTCATTGATTTCTTGGGTCTGATGAAACGGGTCAAGCTGACACCGCTGGCGCAAGACTTCGAAGATTGGACGGAAGAGGAGCTCGATCTGCGCGTGGAGGCAACTTACGCGCAACGACTGCGCGATGTGTCCGCCAACGATCCTCACTCGCGTATTCCCCGAATCTACTGGAATTACACAACCCGACGTGTAATGACTATGGAGTATATGGAAGGGTTTTGGGTCTCCGAAGCGTTGAATCTGATCGATACGGAGGGTCTTGAGGGCGCCCGCCAGATTCTGATATCGCGGGACATCGACCTGGACGAGGTCGCCTCGAACATCATCGACAACCAGCTTCGACAGGTGTTCGAGCATCGCTTGTTCCACGCGGACCCGCACGCCGGAAATCTCGTCATCATGGACGCCAACATAATCGGCTATGTTGATTTCGGCATCACCGGCGAGTTGGACAGCGAATTCCGCAGCACGCAGCTCATGTTGTACGACGCACTGCAGCGGCGCGATAGCGGCCAATATATGCGCGCGATCTATCGGATCATGAAGCCGCCGCCCGACAACGTAGATCTCGACGCATTCGAGCGTGAGATCAAGCGCAATGCCGCGGCGTGGCAGAATTCGCTTCACAATCCTACCGCGACGCTGCAGGAGCGTAGTAGTTCCTGGCTGTTTGCCCGGAATTTGAAGGTCACGCGGGAGTACGGCCTCGAAGTCTCGCAGGTTGCGCTTCGTTACTATCGGGCGCTCTCCGTCGTGGAACTCATCGTTCTGCGGCTGAATCCGAAATTCGATTTTGTTACAGCGCTGGCCACTTACCTGAGACAGCTTCAGTTACGCGAGTTGGCTCGGGAAGTCCGACTGGATGAGAGATTTACCGAACTGCTCGCGAGCAGGCGACTCATTTACGACAGTGTCACGGAACTGCGACGCATGCTATTCGTTCGAGGCTGGAATGAGGGGATCGCGCGCCGACACGTGAGTCGTTGGCAGGTGGCGCTGGCCGGACTCCTTAAGCTGGGTGCGTTGCTGGCCGTTGCGGGCTGCGTTGTCGTACCCGTCGCGGCGATATGGCACTCGCCAACGGCGCTTTTCTTGTGGCAATTCGGAGTGGGCCGGACCGTGCTAGGCCTGCTGGCGGTGGCCATGCTGTTTGCTTGGTGTGCGCAACGACTCTACATCAGCAGCACCTGCTACGGTGCTGTGCTCGTACGAGCAAAGAGTTGACCGTATTCGGGCACTTGAAGACGGGCTTGGCCGTCGCGAGGTCGATATAACATGGACAGATTCCACCTATCGTTCATCGTCCTGTTCGCGCTGGTCGCGGCGATCCGGCTTTACTACCATTACGCGGCACGGATCTGGCAGGGCCGGCGGACGCCAGAGGGCGTGTTGGCTTTCTTTTTTCGTGCTTGCGTTGGTCTTCCGGCCATCGCGATCATCGTGCTCTACATGTTCCGGCCGGGAATCTTGAGGTGGGCCAACGTGCCGTTGTCCGCCGGATGGCGGTGGCTCGGAGCGGTTTTGTTCGCGCTGTCGCTACCGCTATTGGTTTGGATCCAGCGCTCGCTGGGGAGAAACTATAGTCCGCAGTTACGGATCCGTGCTGACCACAGTTTGGTGACCTCGGGACCCTACCGATTCGTACGTCACCCGATGTACACGACGAGTCTCATCATCTATGCGGCCATGGGGCTTCTTTCCGCGAACTGGTTTATCGGTGGAACCGGCGTGGCGGCCACTCTCGTTATCATGTTGTCGCGCACGCCCCGCGAAGAGGCCATGTTATCCAGGACCTTCGGCGAGCGATATCGGCGCTATATGGATTCGACGGGTCGGTTTCTGCCGCGATGGCGCGTCAGTCAGCCGCTAGGCGGATCGCCGACGCGATGAGCGAGTGGGTGCATTTCTTCGAAGATCCGGAGCCGCGCCTCGAACAAGTTGGCGGCAAAGGTTTGAATCTTTGCCGGTTGGTCGAGGCGAATATTCCGGTACCGCCAGGTTTCGTGCTGATGGGGGCGGCTTACCGGGCTTTCGTTGAGAGCAACGAACTTGACCCGGTGCTTCGTGAGCTCGGGAGCGTCGGGTCTGGCGACGACACGGTGTTAGAAACGAATGCGAGCGCGATCGTCGAAGCGTTTACACGCGCGAGCATGCCCGCTGGGATCGCCGACGCCGTGCTGGCGGCTTATGTCGAGCTGTGCCGAGTTTGCGCGGATGATACGGCCGTGGCCGTGCGCTCGTCGGGGATCGATGAGGATTCTTCGGAACACAGCTATGCCGGGCAGTACGACACGTTTCTCAATGTGCCCGCTGATGATCTCTTGGGCAAGGTCAAGTGCTGTTGGGCAAGTCTGTGGAGTGCACGTTCGATAGCCTATCGTGCCCGGCTCGGCATCCCCCATCCACTCGCGTTGGCTGTCGTCGTACAGCAGATTGCGCGTGCGGATGCTTCGGGCGTGGCTTTTACCGTTAATCCAGTCAGCGGATCCCGCAAGGAGGTTGTAGTGAACGCGACCTGGGGTCTCGGCGAGGCCTTGGTGAGCGGCCGAGTTACTCCCGATAACTACGTGGTAGACAAGGCGAGTGGCACGGTTAAGATCGCGCACGCCGGTGATAAATGTATCGCCATCATGCCCGCCGAGAGCGGCGGGACTATCGAAGAAACCGTGCCGGAGACACGTGCCGGGCAGCGGGTGCTGAGTGATCCTGAGCTCGCGCGGCTTGTCAAACTCTTCTGCAGAATCGAAGTCCTAATGGGATCGCCGCAGGACATTGAATGGTGCATCGAGCGTGGCCGCCTGTATGTCATTCAAAGCCGTCCGATCAGCACATTGCGAGAGGAGTCCGAGAGCTGGCCAGCCCCGGCCGAGGGTATGTGGGTGCACGGGGGCGGCGCGATCGAACTCCTGACCGAGCCGGTCAGTCCGTTATTCGAGACTTTTTTTATACCGGTGTATGACCGGGCACTGCTGCAATGGATGAGCCGGATCGGGCTCGCCGATGCCTTGCACTGGCCGATCATACGGGGCGTGAATGGCTTTATTTTCGGTTGCCTCGACGTTCGCCTCAGGCCGCGCCACCTTCGGGCGGTTCTGCGTGACTTCCGCGAGCATATGCACTCGATGCGGGAATGGCCCGTGGAGGTACGACGCTACCGGGAAGAGGTCGAGCGGTTGAATTCCCCAGCGTTGCGAATCACTGGGAGTGTGAGCATATACAACCGGATTGAAGCGTTGCTTCACGCGGCGCTGCGCTATTGGATACACGTGTCAATGATCGCGCAACCGATCTATCGCGCCGAGCGTCGCCTCATGAAGTTCTGCACGTCGCTTCGCGGCGCAGACCACCTGGACCCACATGAATTGCTTCGCGGATTGGAAATGCGTCCTGTCGAAGCGGAGTTTTCTGTCTACGAACTTGCGAAGCTGGCCGCGGCATCATCCGATGCCAATCTCCTCCTGACCAGCCTCGCCTCCGGAAGTGAGCGGGTCGATCGCGATCTGGAAAGCTTCCGCGAACACTTGAATGATCATCTGCAGCGCTTCGGTCACCAGATTTATTCGTTCGATCCGCTGATTCCCACTCTGGCAGAGGATTCCCGACCCGTAATCGCTGCTATGCACGCTTATCTAATGGGAAAGGAGCCGCCCGCGACGCGGTTCAGCCGGCTTGCGGCGCAACGGGATGCTATGGCAACGCGGATAGTTGCGACACTGTCGCGCCGGCGGCAGCACAAGTTCCGCGCGGTGTTGGCAGCGGCTCAACAGGCTGTTTGCCTGCGCGAGAACGCGTTGTTCGAGCTCGGGTATGCCTGGCGACCATTGCGCCAAGCGCTGCTGGAACTTGGACAACGACTTACAAAGCAGGGCGTAATCGCCACGCCACAGGATATTTTTTGGCTCACGGGCGAAGAGTTGCGCGCGGCAGTTGCGAAAGCCGACGTAGGCACGAGCAATGTTCCGCACGCCACGCGCGATCGCGTTCCCGAGCGTCAGGCCGCTTGGCGCCGTCGCCAGGGCTTAAGGCCTCCCTATATTCTACCGGTTGGCAGCAAGCCCAAGTTCTGGTGGAAATACGTGTTCCCAATGCCTGAGTTGTGTACGCAACCCACGAACGATGTGATTCGGGGCACGGGGGTGAGTCCGGGAAGGGTGGCTTCCATTGCGCGGGTAATTCGCACACATGACGAGATCGTCCGATTGCGCGATGGCGAGATCCTGGTCGCAAGGACAACACCTCCAGCCTGGACGCCGCTGCTTACGCGGGCCGGAGGGTTGGTGACCGACTTGGGAGGTCCATTGACGCATAGCAGCATTATCGCGCGGGAGTATGGCATTCCAGCCGTAATGGGGACGGGTTCTGCCACCCATCAAATCCGAGACGGTCAATCGATCGTTGTGGACGGTACTAGCGGCTGTGTTTTTCTGACGAGTACGAGCGCCCTGACACCTAACTGATTTGACTGGGGTAAGCATGCTAGACTTTGAACGTCCGTGAAGTGCGGCGTCAAAGGAGAGGCACCGTGAGCAAAACCGGCAATATAAACACTACGATCAGCGGCGGGTCGCCGATCGATCTCAATGTTGGACTGACCGGCAGCGTTGGCAGTCCAATCACGCTCGACGCCGGCCTCAGCGACATCGGCGTCACGGTGACGGGAGACCCCTCGCATCCGCTGGCGCTCGATCTCGGCCTGAGCGCGACGGGCGATCCGTCAAAACCCATTGCGCTCGATCTCGGGTTGAATGTCCACGTCGACCAGCTTGATTTGAAGCTGGAGCCACTGGAGCTAAAGCTGGACCCAGCTAAGATCGATCTGGGGTTGGACAACATCAATGTTTGTCTGTCGCTTGCATTTACCGAATTTCCGCGAATGCAGATGCACATGCCTAAAAAATACAACTTTGGGTTCACGTTGTTTGGCATGCAGGTATTTAACTTCAGCATATGTGGCGAATCCAGCGTCATTACTCAGGAGAACCCACCGCGGATTTTTCAGAAATTCTCTGGTTCCCGAACCTGGCAGCCCTCGCGGGGCGGGATGCCTGACCCCGGCCCGGAGTCGCCTTTCCGCGTTGACCTTTCCTGACGTAAACAGCCCTTAAGGTGGCCTATGGCGGAGTCCCTCGATTTAAATAGCGCACGACTACGTGACATCGCGAGCCTTCCCGGCGTCGATCAGTGGCTCGCCAGGCGCATCGTTTTCGATCGCCGCGTTCACGGGCCATTCCATAGCGTGCGCGACCTTGCTCGGGTGGAGGGCGTTACACCCAGTTTGTTGGCGATTTTAAGTGACCGAGCCGGTGTTGTAGCACCAGCGGAGGGCTATCCCGCAGTCTCACTCTCATTTACCCGAATCTCTGAAAGGGACGGGAAAGAAGCTGCTCTACCATTCGTGGGCCCCCCGTCTGCATTGCGTGGTTCATTCTTGCTTCGGAATCTGGGTGCCATGGTGGTGCGGGCTCCGCGATTTTTGGTTGAGAACACAAAACTGCGGCGATCGAGCGGCGTAGCGCTCACTCATGTCGTTGCGGATGTGTGGGTGCCGCCCGGCGAGGAGCGGCGTGTCGCGCTCACGGTGCGAATTGATCCTACTACCGCTCCGGGAATTTATCCGGCCGAATTTGTGATAGGCGATAGTCGACAGCCCGTGATTTTTATCGTCACAGGCCATGTCGCCACGCTTCTCTCACCGTGCCGCTTGTTGTTGACTTCGCACAATCGTGTGAGCGAGCACCGAGTGTTGGTCCGTAATGATGGTAATCTGCCGCTGAAGATCGACGATATTGGCGCTCTCGTTCTCGAAGACGCAGAGCTCCAGTGCCGGGTCATTCGCGAGACTGTACGCCGTACGAATCATCCGACGCTCGACAAATTGGTCGGGACGGCGGCCGATGAGCTCAAAAAACAATTTGGCGACATCAAACCACTCGAAGTGCGTACCAGAAATAAGCCTGTTCGCATCAGTTCTGGCGGCGAGGCCTTGTTGATTCTCAAGGTCGAGATTCCGAAGAAGTTACCGCGGCGGCGAAACTTCACGGCGACGGCGTACATTGGCGATGCGCCGCTCGAGTTTGAATTGAGTTGGTCACTACGTCGCTAGGGCGATTCGGAAGCGTGCAATTCTTAAAGGTGCGCGACTCTTAGAGGTGGTAGCGATGAGACACGATCAGATTGACTGGCTCCGACACGAGCGACGGTGGGACCGGCACCGTGAGTGGCGTCACTATGCACGGCGAGAGGAGTGGGGAGATACCCGGTACGAGTGGCCCGATTGGCGGTGCTGGCCCGGTGTATTCGATGCCCGGCCGTCCTTGCTGGGGGCCGCAGCCTTGCATTGGCCCCCCTATTACAGACATGTGTGCGAACTGGGCGTGCGAGTTGCCGAGGCCATGCTGTTGAAACCCTTGTTGTGGGAGCGGGTCGCCTGGGGCAACGCGGAGCGGTGGCGGCACAGGCCGCACTGGTGGGAGCAAGATTGCCACGAGGAGCACAACGGTCCTGGATGCGAAGAGCAGTGTGAAGGTTGCGGCTGTGATAAAACCGAGTGCTGTTGCGAAAAGCGTCGATCGGTGGACCTGCGCATCGAATCGCACGCCGGCGATGTGCGTAACAAAGTCATTCTCGTTGAGAACAATAGCCCGCGGCAGGTCACTGTGGCACCTGAGGCCGAAGCTTGGATAGATGCATCGGGAACCACGGTAGCCAGCACCGTCACATTCAGCCCGGGAAGTCACGACATCGCTCCGGGCGAGGCTAAGGAGTTCAAAGCTACGGTCGTTGTAAGTGTGCCGCCCCTGGAAGGAGGCGTCTCGTATTTCACGCGAATTCATCTCAAAGGCTGCTCTGCCCGTCCCATTTCGGTGGAGTTGCATGTCGAACCTGTGGGTCGGATCGCTGTCGTGGAGGTTACAGACCCCTGTCGCCCAAGGCGTGGCGGCTTCGTTGAATTCCGCGAGGAGTATTGTGGCCCGCCGCGTCGATGCCGCCGTGATTGTTGCGAGTCTGACCGATGCGAGCCGCGATTTTGGGGTGGAAAGGGGCCGTGTCGTCACTCGTACCCTAGGGGCCGTTGGCAAAGCTTCTGGCTCGCGCCTCTCTTAGGAATTAGATGCTGCTGACGGGAGCTTCGGCGATGCGTTCTACAAATTATGGCGCGGGAAACTCGGGGAGAGGACTGAGGCTGGGCTTGAGTGTGTTGGAGTTATGGATCGACGCGCATTCTCACGCCCAGCAACATTTCTTTACGGAGGTACGCGGCAAGTTTGCTGATATTCCAATTCTCGATGGCAGTTTTCGGCTTGCCGAGACTATTGGCCGACAGCAGAGCGATTGGGCCCACCTTCTCATTGGACGCATTGAACGCGCCGTGTCGGCGCGCCAGCCAGCTGACGAGGGCGCTCCGGCTTTCGGCGGCGCGGCGAGGACAGGATGGTCGAACGCGACGGGCGAAGCTCGTAGCAGCACTGCACCACATCCCCCGGTGTTGCGAATCGCGATTCCGCTTGGGCGGTCGAACGTCACCGTGCCACTTACATTGCGAAACCATCGCCTCTCGCCCGATACCGTCTCGGTATCCGCGCGCGCTCCTGACACTTCTCACGCCGCAGTGATACCGCCAGAGCTCGTGCGTTTCGACCCGCCACGTCTCGTCATCGAGCCGCAGTCCGAACGCACCGTTCAGTTGCACCTTCACATACCTGATTTGGTGCAGCCGGGAGAGTATTGGTTGGAGATTTTAATCGAGGGCGCAGAGACGAAGCGAATTCCCTTTGCCCTAGATCTCATGCCCGACACTCGGTCGGTTCACGAGCCGTGATTTTCGATCGACGCTCCGAGTGTTGAGTCGCTGTACTGGACGTCCTGTCGCGGGATTCCTACCCGTTCGTAACGTTGCGCCTTTGCCGATTTGGCGCGAAGCGCTGCACGCTGCCGAAGGCGCGCTGCTGCGCGCATCGCCGGTGTATTGGGGTGGGGGCGTTCCAAGAGGAGATGGCTCGGCGGTTATTATCGTTCCCGCGTTTCTTTCGAGGGACTGTCACCTCGTTGAGCTGCGGTGGTGGCTTAACCGGATGGGATACACTGTTTTCCGCTCCGGAATCGGTCTGAATGCAGATTGCCCGAACGTGCTTACAGGGTTTCTTGCTGACTCCGTCGAGCACGCCTATCGACTCACCCGCAATAAAGTTCATGTCATCGGCCACAGTCTTGGAGGGCTTCTCGCTCGGGCCATCGCCGTCACGATGCCGGATCGGGTGAGGTCGCTGATGACACTGGGCTCGCCGTTTCGCGGGATCGTTACGCATCCTGCGATCTTATATGCGGCTCTCGGAGTGCAGTGGCTGACCTTGACTCGACGCGGTTCTGGAGTACCGCCTTCCTGCTACAGCGAGTCCTGTCCTTGCGTCTTCTCTAGAACTCTAACTCGAGCGGTTCCCTCGTCGGTTCGACAGACAGCGATCTATACGACGCTTGACGGCGCCGTGGACTGGCGCTACTGCATGACCGGCGACCCCGCCATTGATTGCGCTGTCCCTGCTACGCATTCGGGGTTGGTGCTCAATCCGGCGGTGTATGAGGTGCTCGCTCACCGTCTGGCCCGGGCGCACGCTAGTTGCTAGCCAGCGACCAAGCCCCCATCGATGACCAATGGATGGCCGGTAACGAATGAGGCTGAGTCCGAGCAGAGCCATAGCACCGCTCCGGCTACCTCCTCGGGTGTGCCGATGCGCCCCATCGGTTGCATCTGGGGGAGGAGTTCTTCAAGATCCCTAGACGACGCGATGTGCGAATCGAGCATCGGCGTGCGGATGAATCCGGGGCAAACCGCGTTTATTCGGATGCCGGCCCGCGCATATTCAAGCGCTGCAGTCCGAGTCAGCTGAACGACACCTCCTTTGGCTGCGGAGTAGGCCGGGCTGCCTCGCATGCCCACCAAGCCCGCCGTTGAGGCGTTGTTGATGATGACGCCGCCTTTTCCCCGCAGCATCTGGCGGATCTCGTACTTCATTGCAAGCCATACGGCCGTCAGGTTGATGGTGATCGTCTGGCTCCAGCCTTCTTCGGTACACTCGTGCGTGCGCATCAGCTCGGGGTTGACTCCTGCATTGTTGAATGCAATGTCGAGGCGTCCCCAGACAGCCACGGTGTTCCGGATGAGCGCCTCGATCTGATCAGGTTGCGTCACATCGGTCTGAAAGACTCGAGCCTCTCCGCCACTTTCCTCCACCAACCGAACGGTCTCCGTGCACTCGGCGATCCGCCGACTCGCGACCGCGATCCGGGCTCCCGCCTGCGCTAAGGCAATCGCCGTCGCGCGGCCGATCCCCGAGCTGCCCCCAGTGACTATTGCGACTTTTCCAGCCAGAGATACAGACACGGCTATCGGGCTCCTGTTGTGAAGGTCAGCCTATGAACAGTCCGCCGTTGGGAGAGAGTACTTGTCCGGTGTAGTACGAGCTTTCGTCAGAGGCAAGAAACAATGCGGTCGCCGCGATTTCGTGCGCCTCTCCCCATCGGCCAAGTGGCACTTGCGAGGCGGTAAATGCTCGAAATCGAGTCGGAAGCGCAGTGGTCATAGGCGTATCCACCCAACCAGGGCAGATAGCATTCACGCGGATATTACGCGATGCGACCTCCTGCGCCACCGATCGCGTAAAGCCCAAGACCCCAGCCTTGGCGGCCCCGTAGTGCGGGCTCATCGGCAACCCCTGAAGCGCAGCGACGGCGGACATGTTAATGACGACGCCGCGATTCCGTCGTGCCATGAGCTTGAGGGCCTCACGCGTACAGTAGAACGTCCCCGTCAGATGCACGGCAATCATCCGATGCCATTCGTCATCGCCGAGATTCTCCGTGATATCCCAGTGTGTTACGGGCGCCTCGCCCGCCATCGTCTCCCGTAGTCGGGCGCGAGCTCGTAGGCTAATGTCGATCGCC
>Ga0302324_100024427_pt1 | contig 11644 bp, 10 predicted proteins | sample Palsa_T0_1_FD_201949 | JGI IMG/M metagenome (GOLD analysis project Ga0302324, IMG submission 201949) | Peat permafrost microbial communities from Stordalen Mire near Abisko, Sweden - Palsa_T0_1 | ecosystem: Environmental > Terrestrial > Soil > Palsa > Peat permafrost | place: Sweden: Abisko... | reverse complement strand
GAACCCGTCGTGGGACCCCGACCTCTACACGCTCTTCGGGTGGGCGTCGGCCGAGATGTTCGTCCATGCGCTCAAGGCGGCCGGACCGCATCCCACCCGCGGTGCGGTCATCTCACAGCTCAAGAAGATCACCAGTTCAACGCCGACGGGCTCTTCGGCGGCTCCGACCCGGCAGCCAAGACGTTGACGTCCTGCTTCTTGATGGCCGGTATCAAGAACGGCAAGTTCGTCCGCGAGTTGCCGACGGGCGGCGGGTTCGACTGCAACGCGAAGTTGTACAACGCATCCGGAGTCACGGGCTAAGGCCCGGGTTGCGGTTGGGGTGTCCAGGGGTGGGCAAGAGGTGAAGGAGTGAGCACATTCCTCTCTTTCACAGTGCTCGGCATCGTCTTCGGTGCCGTCTACGGCCTTCTGGCCATCGGCCTGGTCGTGACCTACAACACGACAGGGGTGTTCAACTTCGCCCAGGGTGCGGTGCATGGTGGCCGCCTTCTCGTACAAGCAACTTGCCGGCACGCTTTCAGGGGGCGAGCAGCAGATGCTGGCGATCTCGCGCGCCCTGGCCGGGGAGACGAAGGTGCTCCTGCTGGACGATATCTCCATGGGTCTCGCACCGATCATCGTGGCGCATCTCTACGAGTTGGTTGCGGCCATCGCCGCCGGTGGGGTGACGGCCATCGCCGTCGAGCAGTTCGCCGAGACGGCGTTGGGCGTGGCTGACCGCGCCGCCATCATGTTGCACGGACGCGTCGCGCACGCGGGCACGCCTGAGGAGATGGCCGACGCGGCGCAGTCGGCCTACCTCTGACCTCCGCCATCAGCTCTCGTCGGACAGCACCACCTGCACGCTCAGGGCGTCGCCCACGGAGACCACCAGCTCGTCCACGCCGCCGGCATCGACGATGTCACTCCGGGCTGCCTCCACCGCGGCCAACGTCTCGGGCGTACCCGTCACGGTGAGCAGGGCCACCCGTGCCCGCATGGAGCGCTTGTGCGCCGTCTTCTCCCGGCGTATCGCACCCAGGACCTCGGCCGCCACGGCCAGCACCGATCCGTCGGCACCGGCGTAGGGCCCGACGTCGCCGGCCTCGGGCCAGGGCGCGAGGTGCACCGAGCCCTCCTGCCACCAGCTCCAGACCTCTTCGGTCACGAAAGGGAGGAAGGGCGCGAAGAGGCGGTGGAGGGTGGAGAGCGCCAGCGCCAACGTCGCCCGGGCCGAATCGGTCCCGCCCGTCGTCGCCTCGCCGTACGCACGGGTCTTGACCAGCTCGACGTAGTCGTCACAGAAGGACCAGAAGAACGTCTCGGTGAGCTCGAGCGCCCGGGCGTAGTCGAACTCGTCGTGGGCGGCCGTCGCCGTCTCTATGAGGGCGGCGAGCTCGGCCAGCAGCGCCGCGTCCAGCGGCTCCTGCACCGCGTCGATCCCCGGAATCGATCCCTCGCCCAACCGGCCCAGCGCGAACTTGGACGCGTTGAGGACCTTGATCGCCAGGCGGCGCCCGATCTTCATGACGCCCGTGTCGAGGGCCGTGTCCGTCCCGGGCCGGCCGTTGCAGGCCCAGTATCGGACGGCGTCGGAGCCGAACTCCGCCAGCGTTGCCATGGGTGTGACCACGTTGCCCTTCGACTTCGACATCTTCTTGCGGTCCTTGTCGAGGATCCAGCCGTTGATGGTGGCGTGCCGCCACGGCAGGACGCCGTGCTCCTGGTGGGAGCGCAGCAGCGTGGAGAACAGCCAGGTGCGGATGATCTCGGGCCCTTGCGGCCGCAGATCCATGGGGAATGTGGCCGCGAAGAGTGCGGGGTCATCCACCCAACCGCAGGCGATCTGCGGTGTCACCGAGGAAGTGGCCCAGGTGTCCATGACGTCGGGGTCTCCCGTGAACCCACCCGAGGCGCCGCGTTGCTCGGCGGAGTAGCCCGGAGGCACATCCGTCGTCGGGTCGACCGGCAGCGCTGCCTCATCGGGGACGATGGGTCTCGTGTGGTCGGCCTCGCCGTCGGGACCGACGTGGTACCAGACCGGCACCGGAACCCCGAAGAAGCGTTGCCGGCTGACCAGCCAGTCGCCGTTGAGCCCGCTGACCCAGTCGTCGAAACGGACCTCCATGTAGGGCGGGTGCCAGTCGAGTTCGGAGCCCGCCTCGAGCAGCGCCCGGCGCAGCCCGTCATCGCGGCCACCGTTGCGGATGAACCACTGGCGGCTCGTGACGATCTCGAGCGGGCGGTTGCCGCGCTCGTAGAACTTCACCGGGTGTCTGATGGGTCGAGGGTCGCCCACCAGGTCTCCGGACGCGGCCAACAGTTCGACCGTGACTCGCTGCGCCTGCTTGACGGTCCGGCCGGCGATGGCCCGCCAAGGCTCGCCGTCGGGGACGCCGGGCGGTGGTGTCTCGGCGATGCGGCCCGACCGCGTCACGATGCTCCGCGTCGGCAGGTCGAGCTCGCGCCACCACACGACGTCGGTCACATCGCCGAAGGTGCAGATCATGGCGATGCCCGTGCCCTTGTCCGGTTCGGCGAGCGGGTGGGCCAGAACGGGGACCTCGACCCCGAACAGGGGTGTGTGCACTGTCGAGCCGAAGCGTCCCGCGTAGCGCTCGTCGTCGGGGTGGGCGACCAGCGCCACGCAGGCGGCCACCAGTTCGGGTCGTGTCGTCTCGATCTCAATGTCGTCGAAGCGCAAGCGGTGATAGGCGCCGTCCAGTTCACGGTCTTCCATCTCGGCCTGGGCCACCGCCGTCTGGAAGTCCACGTCCCAGAGCGTGGGTGCCTCGGACGTGTAGGCCTCGCCGCGGGCCAGGTTGCGCAGAAACATGCGCTGGCTGGTCCGCCGGCTGGCGTCGTCGATGGTGGCGTAGGTGCGCCCCCAGTCGACCGACAGCCCGACCCGTCGCCACAGGTCCTCGAAGACTTGCTCGTCCTCTGCCGTGAGCTGGTGGCAGAGCGCGATGAAGTTCGGCCGGCTGACGGGGACGTCGTCTCTCCCGGGCTCCTCGGGCGGGGTGAAGTCCGGGTCGTAGGGGAGCGACGGATCGCAGCTCACCCCGAAGTAGGTCTGGACCCGCCGTTCGGTCGGCAGGCCGTTGTCGTCCCACCCCATCGGGTAGAAGAGTTTCCATCCCCGCATCCGGCGGTAACGCGCGATCGCATCCGTCTGGACGTAGCCGAAGACCGAGCCCATATGGAGGGAGCCGGACACCGTCGGCGGGGGGGTGTCGATGGAGAAGACCTCGGCCCGGGTGGCATTGTCGTCGAAGCGGTAGGTCCCCGCCTCCTCCCACGTCGCGGCCCAGCGCTCCTCGAGATTGTCGAGTGTGGGCTTGTCGGGGACGCGGGGCGCTCCGGTCGTTGGGGTCGACATGATCGGGTTACCGTACCCGGGTGCTGCGCCTTCACGACACCGCAACGGGCACGGTCCGGCCCCTTGAGCACCGCACCGAGGGGGCGGTGTCGATGTATGTCTGCGGGCCCACGGTCTACGACCTGCCCCACCTCGGGCACGGCCGCTTCTCGCTGGTGTTCGATGTGCTCCGCCGGTATCTCCTGTTCTCGGGATTCGACGTCCACTACGTGTCCAACATCACTGACGTCGACGACAACATCATCAAACGCGCAGCGCGGGAAGGTCGCACCGAGCCCGAGGTTGCCGCCGAGTACGAGGCGCGCTGGTGGGAGGCCATGGATGCCCTGGGCGTCCTGCATCCCGACGACACACCGCACGCCACGGGGTACATCGAGCACATGATTCAGCTGGTGGGAGACCTCCTCGACAAGGGGGTCGCCTACGAGACGAGCGATGGCGTCTATCTCGACGTCGACCAGGTGGAGGGCTACGGCCTGCTCGCCCGGCAAAGCCTCGGCTCGCTCCAGGCGGGGGCGCGGGTCGAGGGGAACGACGAGAAGCGTTCGCCGCTCGACTTCGCGATCTGGAAGAAGGCCAAGGAAGGCGAGCCGGCGTGGGACGCGCCATGGGGAGCCGGCCGCCCCGGCTGGCACACCGAATGCGTGGTGATGTCGCTCGACCTCCTCGGTGACGGGTTCGACCTGCACGGAGGGGGCCAGGACCTGGCCTTCCCGCACCACGAGAACGAGCGGGCGCAAGCGGTCGCCGAGGGCCGACCCTTCGCCCGCCACTGGGTGCACAACGGCTGGGTCATGGTCGGAGACGAGAAGATGTCCAAGTCGCTGGGCAATTTCACCTCGCTGACCGACCTGACCGAGCGCAGTGATGTGCGTGCCTATCGCCTCCTCGTCCTGCGGTCCCACTACCGCTCCCCGATAGAGGTGTCGACGCAGACGATCACCGACGCCGAGAAGGCGCTCGAGCGGCTCGACGGGCTGGCCCGGCGGTTCGGCCTCGGCGACCTGTTGGCGGGCGGCCCCGGCTATGTGGTCGAGGAATTCGATGCCGCCGACGCTGACCAGGGCGCCTTGGCCGCCTTCCACGCGCGGATGGACGAAGACCTGGACACCCCCGGCGCGCTGGCGGGCGTCTACGAGCTCGTGTCGGCGGCACATTCCGCGGCCGATGCCGGCGACGAGGCCAAGGGACGCCATCTGGCCGCCACGGCCGCCGTCATCGTCGCCGCGCTGGGCGTCCCGCTCCGGGCAGCGGACACCGACGTCGACGAGGAGTCGGCGCAGCTGGTGGCCCAGCGCGACGAGGCAAGGCGTGAGAAGGATTTCGCCCGGGCTGATGCCCTCCGGGACGATCTGGTCGCCCGCGGCTGGACCGTCGAGGACACCGCCGACGGCACTGCCATCCGTCGTTAATTCTTCTGAACCGCCAGGCCAAGGCTGATTTCCATCCGGCGCGTCGATTCCGACACGGCCGTAGGTTACTATGCAGTAACTACGGATCCCCCGGGTCCGAGTCTCCGCGCGTGGCGATGCCAGGTGCGGTTCCATCGAACGCAGTGGCTTCGGCTGGGGCCGAGGTCGAACAAGGAGGGCGCACCAATGTCCGACTACTCCCTCGAGCTCAACGAGGATCAGCTCCAGATCGTCAAGTGGGTGCACGAGTTCGCCGAGAACGTCGTCCGTCCGGCCGGCCCCGAGTGGGACGAGCGGGAGGAGACGCCCTGGCCCATCATTCGAGAGGCGGCGAAGAACGGCCTCTATTCCTTCGACTTCATCGCCCAGTGCTTCTCGGACCCGACCGGCCTTCTCATGTGCCTGGTCAACGAGGAGATGAGCTGGGGCGACGCCGGTATCGGACTGGCCATCTTCGGCTCGACCCTGGCCGTGGCCGGGATCTTCGCCAACGGGACGCCTGATCAGATCGGGGAGTGGATCCCGCAGTGCTTCGGTACGCCCGACGACGTCAAGCTGGCGGCCTTCGGGGTCTCCGAGCCCGACGCCGGGTCTGACGTCTCCTCCCTGAAGTCGCGCGCCGTCTACGACGAGGCCAAGGACGAATGGGTCCTGAACGGCACGAAGACGTGGATCACGAACGGCGGGATCGCCAACACGCACGTGTTGGTGCTCTCGGTCGACCCGTCGCTCGGGAGCCGCGGCCAGGCCAGTTTCGTGGTGCCGGAGGGGACGCCCGGCATCTCCCAGGGCCAGAAGTTCAAGAAGATGGGGATCCGGGCGTCGCACACGGCCGAGGTCGTGCTCGACGATTGTCGGGTGCCGGGTCGCTGCCTCCTCGGCGGCAAGGAGAAGCTGGACGAGCGCCTGGCCCGGGCCAAAGAAGGCAAGCGGACGTCCACCCAGGCCGCCATGGCCACCTTCGAGGCGTCGCGCCCGATTGTGGGCGCGCAGGCCGTCGGGATCGCCCGGGCCGCCTACGAGTACGCCCTCGCCTACGCCAAGGAGCGCCAGCAGTTCGGCCGGGCCATCATCGAGAACCAGGCCATCGCCTTCAAGCTGGCGGACATGAAGATGCACACGGACGCCGCCCGACTCCTCGTACACCGCGCCGCCAACATGGCCAGCACGGGCAAGAAGTTCGAGAACGGCGAGGGCTCCATGTCCAAGCTCTACGCCGGTGAGAACGCGGTATGGGTGACCGATCAGGCCATTCAGATTCTCGGGGGGTACGGCTACGTCCGTGAGAACCCGGTCGAGCAGTGGCACCGCGACTCGAAGATCTACACCATCTTCGAGGGGACGTCAGAGATCCAGCGGCTCGTGATCAGCCGGGCGATCTCGGGAATCCACATCAACTGATCTGAGCGGGAAAACGAGATGCGCTCGTGCGACAGTTCCCAAGTCGGGCCTCCTGCATCTGATGACTCTTGCGTTCGCGGGTTCGCCCGGAGAGGGCTGAGCGGCTCCTAGGCCGGAGCGCTCTCGCTGACGGCGACATGGCGGGCGCGCGCTTGAACGGGTCCATCATCGCTGCCTGGGTTACTGGCCGCCGAGCGCGACCGTGACGACTTTGACTCTCACTCGTCTCGATCGCGGGGACGGGTGGCCTCAGGTTGCAGCTCGTGGATCGATTTGGCGCCAGCGCGTGAGTTCGGCATCCAACTGGGAACGGAACGCGGCGGTCCGGGTGTCGAAGGCTTGGCGGGCGTGGTCACCTTCGCCAAGCACAGACAAGATCGAGAGCTCGTGATCTCGCAGGTGCGCAGCGTCCAAATCTCTCAACGCTCCGAGCCCGAACAGGGCCGGAAAGCGAACTACCTGGGATTTCGTGGTCGGGCAGCGCTCGAAATGGAGGAGCCGCGTCCCGGTCCGGCTAAAGAGGCCCCCCGTTGCAGCCGACACCAGAACGGCGGAGACAACCGGCGGCGTGCGTGCTGCGGGGAGGCCCCACGGCAACGAACACAGCGCGTGAAGGGATCGTGGGAATGGTCACGGAAGAGGAATGGCATGGAGAGATGGCGAAAGCCAGGCGCCTCCGCTTCATCAGCCCGTTGGCCGGACTCATCGTCCTTGGGTTGCTGACCGTGCCGGCCGTGGCCGTCGGTCGATCCTTCGGGACCGGTGTCACCGCGTACGCCGTGACGGCGGGCGTCCTCATGGCGTTGCTGCTCCCGTTGATCTACCTCCTGGTCATCATCAGCGATCGCCAGCAGCGCAAGACCGACGACAAGGTCCAGGCCCTCACCGCCGAGTTGAGCGAAGCGATCGAGGTGGCCGACCATGAGGGGGTCACCCGCGAGCTGCAGGGACAGCGCCAGCGCTTCGAGAGCCGCCTGGCCAATGCACTGGACATGGCGGAGGGCGAGCCGGAAGTCATCGACGTCATCGAGCGGTCCTTCGCCGCGGTCGTGCCCGACGCGCCGGTCGAGCTCCTTTTGGCCGACAACAGCCACGCCCACCTGCTGCGCATGGCCGGCGTCGGGCCGGACGGCGAGCTCCCGTCGTGCGGTGTCGATTCACCTGACCGCTGCCCGGCGGCCCGGCGGGCCCAGGTACAGGTCTTCGGGGACAGCGATGACCTCGACGCGTGTCCGAAGCTCCGCAACCGACCGCAGGGCCGCGTCTCCGCGCTGTGCGTCCCGGTTTCCATCATGGGGCGGACGGTGGGCGTGATTCACACCACCGACAAGCCCGAGGCGGACGTGCAGGACTCCCAGATCCAGGACCTGACCACGCTGGCCAAGTTGGCCGGGGCGCGCATCGGCCTGCTCCGCGTCATGGCCGAGACCCAATTGCAGGCGTCGACCGACACGCTCACCGGCCTGCTCAACCGGCGCTCCTTCTCGCAGAAGGTTGCCGATGTGCCACACGATCTGTATCCGGTGGCGGTGGCCATGGCCGATCTCGACCACTTCAAGGTCCTCAACGACACGTACGGGCACGAGACCGGCGACCGGGCGTTGCGATTGTTCGCCCGCGTCCTGCGCGACTCGCTGCGGGGGCACGACCTGATCTCGCGCTATGGGGGCGAGGAATTCGCCATCGCGTTTCCCGACTGCTCCTCGGTCGACGCCACCCGCGCCCTCACCACCGTCGCCGCTCAGCTGGACGCGGCCATCACCGTCGGGGGCCTGCCCAAATTCACCTCCAGCTTCGGCATCACCGAGATCGAGCCGGGGGAGGAGCTGGCCGCCGCCCTGCGCCGGGCCGATGACGCACTCCTGGTGGCCAAGCGTTCGGGACGCAACCAGATCGTCCTGCACGATCCCGAGACCGGATCGAACACGCCCGCCGGCAACGGATTCACGGCGCACCCCGTGGAGGAGCTGGCCCGCACCGAGCGCATCTGAAGCCGTCCGAGAGACGCGCTTCCCGTCTTCGCCGGGCGGGGGCACCGCGCCCTGCCCCGGGCCGGCCCTAGTGTCGGCTTGCCATGTCCGCCCCACCACTCCTCCGCCACGCCTCCGACGTCACGCCGGAGTGGCTGACCGCGGCCCTCGGACGCGCCGGCGCCCTGGCGAAGGGGGCCGGCGTGCACTCGTTCGAGACGGCTCCGATCGGGACCGGGCAGATGGCGGACACGACCCGCTTCACCCTGACCCTTGACGAGCCCGGCGCCGGGCCGGTCAGCGTGGTCGGCAAGTTCGCCTCGGCCGACGACCAGAGCCGCGGCACTGGACTGGCGTTGCGCGCCTACGAGATAGAGGTCCGCTTCTACCGCGAGGTCGCGGCCCGCATCGGCGCACGGGTGCCGGCCGTCTACCTGGCGGAGGTGGAGCCCGAGACGGGTTGGTTCACCCTCGTCATGGAGGACATGGCCGGCGCGGTCCAGGGTGACCAGATCGCCGCATGCGGACCCGATGTCGCGGCGGCCGTCCTCGACGAAATGGCGGGCCTGCACGCGCCCTGCTGGGAGGCGCCCGAACTGGAAGGCCTCGAATGGCTCAACCGGGCCACCCCGGAGTCCGACAGCTTCCTCCTCGCCCTGGTGCCCTCGCTCCTTCCAGGCTTCCTGGAGCGCTACGCCGACACGCTCGCCCCGGAGCACCAGGAGGTCTGTCGCCTCTTCGTCGAGCAGCTGCCGGCCTATCTGCGACTGCGGGCCGGACCCCGCACGGCCACCCACGGTGACTTCCGCCTTGACAACCTCCTGTTCCAGCCGGACAGCCGGAGGCCCGTGGTGGTGGACTGGCAGACCGCGGCCTGGGGCGGCGCGTCGGCCGACGTGGCCTACTTCATCGGCGGCTGCCTCAGGGCGGACGATCGCCGCGCCCACGAGCAGGACTTGTTGGGGCACTACCACCAGGCCCTGTGCCGGCGTGGCGTGCGGGACTATCCGCTCGAGCAGCTGCGCGCCGACACCCGACGCGACACCTTCGCCGGTCTCCTGATGGCGATCGTGGCGTCCATGGTCGTGCAGCGGACGGAACGGGGTGACCTCATGTTCCTCACCAGCGCCGGCCGCCACGCGCAGCACGCCCTCGACGCGGACGCCCCGGCTCTGCTCCTCGCCGCTGCATGACCGAGCTCCTGGTGCTGTGCACCGGTAACGCGGCTCGGTCGGTCATGGCGGGTTTCATGCTGGACGCCCTGCGCAACGGGCGCTCCGGCGATCCCCTCCACGTCGTGACGGCCGGGACGCACACCATCGACGGGCAGCCCATGGGCCTGCGCACCCGCACGGCACTGTCCCGCCTGCCGGAGCTCGAGGGGTCCGACTTCCGCCGCCACCGCAGCCGCCAGGTCCATGGCGTCGACCTCGTGCATGCTCAGCTGGTGGTCGTGATGGAAGCCGACCATGTGCGCTTCGTGCGGCGACGGTTCCCGGATGCCGCGGCGAAGACGGGCACGATCCGCCACCTGTGCGGTCATCTGACCTCGTCGCCGCCGGCGCTGGACGAGCGGGTGGCGGCGCTCGGTCTCGCCACGGTCGAGCTCGACGACGCCGAGGACGTGCTCGACCCGGCGGGGCACGACGCCGACATGTATGCCGCGTGCGTCGACGAGCTCTGGGGATTGTGCCGGACGCTCGTCACCGTGCTTTGACGGTGGATGGCCTGCGATTCAGTCGGCGTGGACCGAACGCAGTCCCGCCCAGGCGAGGTCGGCCACGCGGCCGGCCAGCTTCTGGGCCTCCTCGTCGACCTCGGCCTCGGAGTCGGGTCGCTGCGCCATGAACCGACGGCTCACACCCTCGGCCATGCCCACGATGCCGTAGGCGAGCAGGCGACGGTGGTCGTCGTCGAGTCCGGCGTCAATGAGCGGATCGATCGCTTCGGCGATGGCGTCCTCCACGGCCCGCAGGGCCCGGCCCAGCTCGAGGTCGTCGGCGTGGTCCCGGCCGTAGAGGAGCCGGAACTCCGCCTCGCGGCTGACCACGAGGCGAAAGTAGGCCGCGAAACCCAGCTCGACCTGCTGACGGGGCCCCTCGGCCCGCATGACGGCGCGCCCGATGGCGACCAACGTGTCTTGGGCGATCGAGTCGACCAGTTCCAGGTAGAGAGCCCGCTTCGAGGAGAAGTGCTGGTAGAGCAGCGGCTTCGTCACGCCGGCCGCCTCGGCGATGTCGTCCATGGTCGTGGCGCGGTAACCCCGCTGCGCGAAGAGTTCCAGGGCAACGGCGAAGAGCTGGCGGCGTCGCTGCTCCGCCGTGAGCCGTCCGGAGGAAGCCTGAAGCGCGTCCGCCATTGCTGCAGGTTACCGAACGGTCAGAGACCGGGAACGCGCTGCAGCACCTCCGACAACCGGGCCGGGAGGTCGGCCAGGTTGAAGTGGTCGGCCGCCACCTGCTGGTTGTGCGCGAGGAGACACGGGTCCGGTTGGCGCAGCCAGTGCGCCAACGGCATCGGGTCGGCGGCATCGAACCACTCGAAGCCGAAGGCCGCCAGCTCGGTCGCCACCGGGTAGGGGCCGATGGCCAACGGGCGCCGGTAGGTGGCCGATTCCACCGACGGGTTGCCGAATCCCTCCCAGAGCGAGGGAAGGAGAACGGCGTCGCAGGCAGCGTACGCGTCGGCGATGGAACAGCCGCCGGCGGGCGGCCCGAGGACGACCGGGCAGCGGGCGCCGGCCACCAGGCGCTCGAGCTCGGGCCCGTATCCGTCCTCGGCCGGGCCGAGGAGCCAGTAGGTCGCATCGAGCGCCTCGGCCAGGGCGATGGCGCCGGCGACGTTCTTGCGCGCCAGGGCGCGCGTCGGCTGCAGCAGCAAGGACACGTCTTCGGGGATGCCGAGGGCGGCGCGGACCATGGCTCGGTCGCCCTGGGGCGGGTCGGGGTCGAAGGCGTTGTAGACCCTCGTGGCCGCGATGCCGCGGCCGGCCAGCTCGGCCCGGCTGAGCTCGTTGATCGTCACGTGCGCCCAGGCGGCGTCGTCGGGTGGTCCCGCCAGGTGCGCCAGTTGGGGCCGCTGCCACGGCAGGTCGTGATGGTGCAGCACCGTCGGGCGTCCGGCGCACGCCGCCGCCACGACGGCCGCCGCGGCCGCGTTCAAGGGGAGCGAGCAGAGGTTCTCGACGATGACCAGATCCGCACCGGCGAGCGCCTGCTCCACCTCGGCGCGGGTGGGGGGCTCCGGCGCTTCGATGGCCAACCCCGGTAGGAGGGCGTCCACGGGCCCTCCGCCCGCCACCGTGCGCACCGTCCAGCCGAGGAGGCCCAGCGCACCCGACCATTTCGCCGCCTCGACGGCGACCCCGTCGCCGCCCCCGAGCCGGAACGAGACCATGCACGCAGTCGCCACGGACGAACTGTATGCGTGCCGGAGAGCCGACCAGCGGGTCGACTAGCGTTGCCCGGATGGCAAAACGAGCACTGATTACGGGCGTG
>Ga0302324_100024426_pt1 | contig 11645 bp, 9 predicted proteins | sample Palsa_T0_1_FD_201949 | JGI IMG/M metagenome (GOLD analysis project Ga0302324, IMG submission 201949) | Peat permafrost microbial communities from Stordalen Mire near Abisko, Sweden - Palsa_T0_1 | ecosystem: Environmental > Terrestrial > Soil > Palsa > Peat permafrost | place: Sweden: Abisko... | reverse complement strand
CGAGCAACTCCCGAGGCTGAAAAAATGTGAGATCGATGGCGGGCAGTTCAATCTGAACACCGCCGAAGCCGAGAAGCAGGCTGTTCTCCTCCGGAACGCAATCGAAGCACCAGGCGTGATTGGGGAAATCATGAGGCAGATCGCAAACTTCTTCCATCCAATGTCCGCCCCACGGCCCGGGATCGAAATAGGGAACCACGCGGAAGGGGGAGTGCGCCGCTTTCTTCAATCCTTCCCGCACCGCGCCCCCGGTCACCATCTTCGCGGTCGTGCCGTTCGTATCGAGAAAGAAGTCGACTCTCGACAGAAGTTCCTTCTTGAGAAGGTCTGCAGCTCGCCAGTCTACGAAGAATGCCCGCTTATATTTCAAGCTGGGGCTTTCCCTGAAATTCTCGCTCCCCAGATTGGCTATCTCATGGCGGCGCTGGCGTCCTTGAATTTCCCACCGCGCCATGTCGGCATATACCAGAAGATCGGGTTGAGGACTGACCAGGGAGGCGCCGACGCCAACCACGAGCAGCAAGCCTTCCCGCCGGTTTGCAGATTTATCTCGCGCCCGAAGTAGCTTCGACGGGTCGAAGAACCCCTCTAGCGTGATGTCGCTCATCTGCCCGAAAACTGGATCGTCACCCAAAACCCCTGCCAGCATCCCGTCGATCTCGCCTGGCGCCTTTAGAAGCTCGGGGGTATAGATCAATTCCGCAGGATACAACCCCTCGCCCAGAGCCTGTCTGATCGAGTGTTCGAACGCGCCAGGGTAGCATTCCACGCAAACTACACAGGGATTCTTGACTGTCAACGGCTTCAATCGATCGGAAATCGCGCGCCAATTGACCCAGGTGTTCGAAGAGGATGTTTCCACGTGGACGCACGGATACTTGTCGTAGTTTGAGTTTCGTAGCGTCACTGGGCAGACTCAATCCACAATTTTGAATGCTTTTGGCCGGCACTCGTTAGAGCGAACGCGCCTCGCCATTGACGTCTCTCGCGTGCGGATTCACTTGCGCCGGGACGACAACGTTCCGAGATTGCCCACATTTCCTTGTTTAATGCCTTCGTTTTATTTTCGTTTTAGCTATAATCGTAAGTGGAAAGTATCCTTATTTGACACTTTGTGTCAAGAGCTCTTGTCTGAACATTCCAAAGGCAATCTTTGTTACGGTGCCGAACCGAATGCGGCCCTTGTACTGGGCGTCGAGCCTTGCCACCAGCCTCTCGGATGAAAGCATACCTGGGGTCATCAGAACCGAAAACGAAGCAGCACGGGTTCGATCCCTGCGAAGAAGTGCGATGTCAGCACGGAATTTCGTCTTCGATAGAAGCGGCAAAAGGATACGATCGTATACCGGGGCTTAGTTCGGAGCTGCGGACGAACTTATCTTATTTCCGGGGGCGGATCTCGTGATCAATCAGAGCCGAAGTTACAGGAGGTCGAAGGACGATAAGGGCAATTCGTCGCGCGGAACGGCGGACAGCCCTGACCGACAGCAGTCGAGATTTATCGCGATCCTTACGGCGCTGCAAAAATCCGGCTCCGTTTCAGTGGAGGGACTCAGCCAGGAACTGCAGGTTTCAGACGTCACGATTCGGCGCGATCTCGACACGCTTGAAACACGAGGATTGTTGCGCAGGACGCACGGAGGCGCGGTTTCCATCGAACCCTTTTTCTACCAACCGTTCCGCAAAGATCGTTCCTTTCAGGCGCAAGTGGAAAAATTCGCCGAAGAAAAGCGGAGGATCGGCAGGGCCGCGGCCGCGCTGATTAATAAAGGAGACATCATCGCCCTGACACCTGGAACCACGACGACTGAAGTGATTCGCGGGCTCCCACTAAACCACGACATCACCGTGGTCACGAGCACCGTCAATGTCGCTATGGCGCTTTCAAAGCGCAAAGATCTGAACATCTACGTTACCGGTGGTCGCCTCCACGGTGACTGGTTTTCTTTGGTCGGACCAACCGCGGCATGGAGTCTTTCTCGCGTGATGATTCATGTTCTATTCATTGGCGCCGACGGGATCGACGCGAAATCCGGGGTCAGTTGCTATGATCCGGAAGAAGCCCAACTGAACGCGTTGATGGTGAAGCGCGCGCGCAAGAAGGTAGCCCTCGTCGATCATAGCAAGTTCGGAATTCTGGCGGGTTGGTCTATCTGTTCGACCGATGAACTCGACGTTCTGGTTACCGACTCGAGTGCCACGGACGGAATGGTCGCACCTTTTGAAGACGCTGACATTGAAGTGTTGCGCGTTTGAAGTCAGAGATTGCGCACACCGTACAACCCGCAGAAGCAACCTCTCCTGCCTGAATTCAGCTACGGCCGCCGTTTCCCCCAAAGTAAGAACGAAGGAACGTTTTCAGCATTAATCGCTCATATGAACGTTTGTTTAAGGCATATTCGTAGCTACATTCTGGCGATTAAGATCGCATTGGGTGTATCCTTGGCCTTCGTTTAACAAGGATCGCTCCCAATGAACTCCTCATCATTTTCGTCGAGTTGGAACCGGCGGTCATTTCTCAAGACAGGGTTCGCGGCCGCAGCTCTGCCGGCAATCACAGTGCCGTTTGTTGGACAATCGGCGGCTAGACATTTATCTGCTATTCCCGATGTGAGCGATCTCGCTGGCTCGCGTCTTGTTCACACGTGGCGGGATCTTTACAATTCGCCGGCCACGCAAAACGAATACGGCTACGTGCAGGCGGCAAAATCTGTCTCCGGGATCACGGCATTGTCCTTGCCGCCCTTTGCCTGTTGCGGAGTACCCGAAATGGCGTGGAGCCCGGGCTTCTTGCTCACCTGTGAACTGTTTCTGAACGGGCGGATTCTCCAATCCTATTCTCCCGGAGGAGACACAATTACCTATCAATGGTTCCCGCATCGGTTCGTTCGTGAGACCCGAATCGACGGACTAAAATTCACTACCGAAACTTTTATGCCCTCCAGACGGCGCGCAGCCGCCCAGTCGATTCGGGTCACGAACCTGAGCAATGCAACCCGGACCGTCACGCTGGGTTTTGATATGCGCGCGGCCGTTACCCAGAAAACGACTTCGTGGTTTGTAAATTCTCCCGGCGAAGCAGACAACGCAATCCGTTGGGATGCGGAACGCCGAGCTCTGATCTTTGAAGCGCAACACAGTCCTGCCGTTTCCGTTCAAGGCATTTCGCCGGGACCAAGCCGCCTCGAATCCGACCGGATGATAGTGATTGACGCAACGATCAGGCCTGGAGAGATCAGGGAGTTTCATTACGCAAATGTGGTCGATGCAAATGCTGATGCGGCCCTGGCAATTTACGACGAACTGCAATCTCGCTTCGACCAAGCTCTGCACCAGAATGAAGCCGACTTCAACAGCTTATTACGCTCCGCTTTCACGGAGAGCAATTCCGATTTTTCCGGCTATCTCCCACAACTCGAAACGAAAGATGAATCCCTTTGGCAGCTCTATCACGCCGGCTTCAAGAATCTACTCTTTGCCAGGCGGGCCTCCCCGGATTCGAAATACGGTACGACCTACATCACCCTGGGAGGCCATGTTCTTCCTACTCTCAGCTTTCCCTGGGACACATCTCTGACATCATTGAGCCTCGCGTTGCTCGACCCGGAGGCTCTCCGCCGTCTCATCGAAAACTGGTTCGTGCAAGACATGCATCAGCACTTAGCTACTGACTACGTCACAGCAGAAGCAGTTGGCCCTTGGTATGGCGTTAATGACATGGCGATCGTGCGTTGCGCCGAGAATTACCTGCGCGTGACGGGGGATTTTGCCTGGCTTGATAAACGCGTGGGTCAGAGCAGCACTCTCGATCATCTTGTCGCGCATGCCACCTACTGGAAGCACCTAGACCGACAGGGGCACGGATTGGGCGACTACGGTAAGATCGAAAACTTGCTTGAGGTCGTCAGTACCTACTTACATGAGACAGCGGGCATGAATGCGGGTAACGTGTCTTCCATGCGCTTTGTGGCCGATTTGCTCGACCGGCGCGCTGATTCTGCACGTGCGTCTCAATTGCGTGCTGAAGCGACAGCGTTGGCCGATCGAATCAACAAAAAGCTCTATGTTGCAGGAAAGGGCTGGTGGCAATGCGGACAGCCCAATGGTTCGTTTGTTGAAGTACGCCACTGCTACGACTTCCTTTCCGTTCTCGACAACATGATCGCGGATCTGAGCGTCGCCCAAAAGCAGGAGATGAGCCGCTTCTTCTGGGATGAGCTGCACAGTGAGTACTGGATGCGTGCTCTCTCGCCGAACGATGCCGATGCGACCTGGAATATCCGCCCGGACCATAGTTGGCTGGGCGCGTATGCCGCTTGGCCCCCCGCAACCGCAAAAGGTCTGTATAAGATTGATTCTTCGCGGAGGGTTTCTGCATGGCTGAAGAATCTGGCCAAAGCCGGTAATCAGGGACCAATTGGGCAAGCGCATTTTGTGGAGACTGTATTCCCGCTCGAAGATGGAGCCGCTTACAAATGCCCCAACGATGCCCCTTATATTAACGACTGGTGCTGCGTCGCAGGCGGCGGATTTACAGATCTGGTGATCGATACTATCTTCGGCACGAACCTGACACTATTCGAAGGTGTAAAAGCCGAGCCGCGACTCAAGGACTTTGATGCCAACGCGCGGCTGCTGAACCTTCGCTACCAAGGTAAGAAATATTCAATTTCCGCGGGAGGAGCCACGGTTACAAGCTGATTTCCCAATTCAATCAAGTCGGAGAGGAATCAATCTTGCCCTGCGATCCAACACCGTACAGCCGCCGCTAACCGCCTTACAATGATCGTAAGGTAGCTAGCGACTTGGAGGACGATGGCAGACGAGCCAGAGAACCTGACCGTACCAGCACTTTTGCCGCTGCCCCTACTGATACTGATGGAATCCGTGGGCGAGATCTCTCCTGTTCCTTTGTAGTCGGTAAGGTTGGACAATACTTCTCCCGAGCTTGGGGGATCTTGATCCCAAACCGACGCGCGCACGTAGTTCGTAATCCGAGCGCAGAGAGGTCCAACCTCGCTCCAGTCCAAGTCCGGGTCCGGCCAGGGTTGGGCGAATGTGCCTGGCTTGGCGGGGAGGATCACAGAGTTTTGGGAGTGTAGATAGGGAAGACTGTCAGCAAAATGGCGCAGCCTGCCATCAAGAGCATCCAATGACGTAAGCAACTTCCCGTCAGGCCCGGTATAAAAAAACGTCCGGGTCGAGCTGTCCGAGGCCAATCCCAGGCCATTGCGAAATTGCTCAAACTCGTCATTTCTCAGGCAGCCATCGACGATCAAAGCAAAGGGAATCTCGGCGGTTTCGAGTTCGGCATACAGATCACGTAACGGCATGTAGCCCGGAGGCAGTTGCTTAAGATTCGCGTTCAAGGCGTCTGCCAGGTTGAAGAGGGATCCGACGTTTTTCCCGACCCGCTCTGAAATCGCATCATTTGTATATTGACGCTTCGGCTCAGGGATTTCTCCTACCTCTCCCAGCACTAGCGCGATGTCGCCGTTTGGCCAGCTCAGAGTGTGGCCGATGAAGTAAACGACGATGAACTGAGTGTTGGCTTTTTTACGACGGCAATGGTAACCATGTGAGGCTTCCTCTATAGTTGGCGATAAATCGCGAGAACGCTCATCCTACTAAAGAGGATGTCGAGAAAAAAAGACATTCCCGCCCCCTCCGAGAGATGCGGGCTTGGTGACTTACATCCAGCCCCACCTCATTCCTCACCTCATTCTTAGAGGGGTTATTGGTTTGGTCGCTTTGGCTCGCCGCACTTTCCCACGGCGATGCCAACCCCAGTTGCTTGTCCCAACTCAACGGTTTCATGACGTTGTGATGCTCGACGCCGTGCGGTTACGACGCCTTTCATAATGCATTGACGGGTCAATGAGCGAAAACGCCCGCTCACAACGGGTAGCTCAGGGGCATTTGTTTAATCTCGAGAGCACCGCCCGGAAGCCGAACCGCCGGGGTAATCATCCTCACGACAAAGTTTTCCGTTGTGCATTCTGATGATAAACGCGAGCTCGTTCGCTGTTCGGCCTCGATCCACTCACCGCGAAAAATAAAATGTAGAGGTAGCAAATCGTGGCCGCAATCAGGGCATAGTGAATACCTTGACCCCAACTCGTCTGCCCTTGCACCATCTCTGGATAGTAAGCACGATTGATGAAGTCTGCTGTCTTGCCAAACAGAAACGGAATGATAGCGCCACCCACAATCGCCATATTTAATATTCCGGACCCATCGCCCGTGAGCGGACCCAGTTCTGCGATGCCCAATGTAAAAATACATGGGAACATGATCGAATTGAATAGTCCGACAGCGAGGATCGACCACATTGCCAGATGCCCGCCGCTGAGAACTGAAACAGCCACCAGCAGAGCTGCCATCACTGCGAAAGCCGCGAGCAGTTTGTTTGCTTTGACCTTTTGCAGAATCGCCGACCCCACAAACCTTCCAATCATGGCGCCGAGCCAAAAGAAAGATATGTATTTGGCTGCTTCCGCCAGTGCTGCGTGGTAGCGCGGTGCCTGGTCGGTAAGTTCCGCCGCGAATCCACCGATGTTCGGCAGCGCCAAGTAGTTGGCAATGGAACTCCCAATGGCAACTTCCGCCCCGACATATACAAAAATTCCTACAGCTCCGAAGATAAGATTCGGATGTTTCCATAGGGAGTCGTTAACTCTTTCGCCGATGTGGTGTTCAGCCGACTCGATCGTTGGCAAGTTCGATATTGCAATGCCGACGGCCAGAATGACTAACGTACTCACGAAAAAGTACACGTACAACCTGACTATCGCGGTCGCTTCCTGCGAAGTGTTCTGAGCAATGGCAGCCGACGTTGTCCCGAGAATTACTCGCGCCCCGACCCAGGGAAATATTGCCGTTCCAAGCGAATTAAAAGCCTGAGTAAGATTCAGGCGACTCGATGCGGTTTGCGGCTTTCCCAGCACCGCCACGTACGGATTGGCCGCGACCTGCAGAATCGTAATACCAGTCGCAAGAACGATCAGTGCCGCCAGAAAAAACGGAAATGAAGGGATGGTTGCCGCCGGATAGAATCCCAGACAGCCCACCACCATCGTCAACAACCCAGCGACGATCGCTTTCTTATATCCAAGCCAGTCGATGATCTTCGCCGAGGGAATCGAAAAAACAAAGTAGGCAGAAAAGAATGCTGTCTGAATCAGCATGCTGGCAGCAAGTCTGAGATTGAACACATGCTGTGCGTAAGGAATCAGCACGTCGTTCAGGGAGGTAAGCGAACCCCACGCAAAAAACAACGTGGTTACAATGACCAGCGGCCCTCCGTAGGCTGCCGCAGGCGCAATTTCAGATGTGTTCGCTGGCGTTCCTGTACTGTTATCGATTTGTGCCATTAGCCTCCGAGCGGCGTTTCGCTTTTCATCGAAGACACTCTACAAGACCGACGATTGTAAGCAAAGTTATTTGTTGTTGTTGAAATATCGCGATATGGCTCATCGAGGGGTTCTGAGCGCAAGCTAGGACTCTATCGCTAGTGCTCAGGCCAACATGCTGTGAGGGATTGGCAGATCTTCACGCCTGCGCACTAGCGATAGAGTCCTAGAAGGGCACCAACTGGGAACCGATCTACAACGAATCAGTGTCACAAGCCGACGTCCGATTACTTGCGGATACAACCTGTATCGCTCACAGCGGCCGGCTGGGGCGGCGACTCTCCGCCCCGATCTGGGACCGGCGGCGCCGGAGGCGGCTGGCTCGTGGAGTTCAATGCTGGGCGATGATGCAGCGGTCCAGGGGAATGGCATTCGCCGACAGACGGGAATGGCGGTTGTCTTCGACCGGATTCCTCACTCGATTCCCCGCTTCTATCGCATTGGTGTGGGATCGCATTCGGTCGACCAGAAGGCGTGATCGGGTTCCGCAGGAGGGCTGTTCGACGGGCGTTTTGTTTTTAGGGGATAGAAGAACCAGAGCCCAGCCTGAGTAAATGAAATTTCAATGGGATTGAAGTCCGCTAGTGCCCGTCCAGCGCTTCCGACCTCGCCAACGCAATTTCCCGTTCCGCTTGGCACTCGGCTGACGGATCGAACGTCGCGACTCCCACTAACTCATCCTTCGAGGCGTGAAACTCAAGCGGCGGTCGCTGCACGCGCTCGGGAAGTCCGGCGAACGTCACTTTTCCATCAGAGTTGGTTCCAGCTTCAAGGTCGAGTCTCCGCATTCCACCAAAACCGTACTTGATGTGCACCTTGACGGTGGCTGCATAGACAGGCTTGCCGTCCATACCCCTAACCGTAAGTTTGAGGGAACAGGGACCCGCACCACCTTGTATGACGGGAACGTTTTCGTCGGGCGCTTGAGCCTTAGAAAGCAGAGGGACGGCGATAACGATGGAGCACAGAACACGAAGCATCCTGTTCATATCCTCATAATCATACGAGCGACGGGTCACGTCCGGCATCAGGATCGCGGATAGCTGAGATGGAATGGTTTGTGACTGTTCTCGTGACGGCACTAAGTCGATTGTGGGTGGCACAAAGAGAGTAAGCTCGATACAGGTTCATTGGCTTACTTGAGAGTGACGAGAATGGCAGAAGTTCGACTGCAAGAAGGCGAGTCTTTGGAGAACGCCCTGCGGAGGTTCAAACGCAAGGTGATGACGGAAGACATTATTAAGGACGTGAAGCGCCACTCCTACTATTTGAAGCCGGGCGAGAGACGCCGGGTCAAACAGGCTTTGGCTCAAAAGCGTGCCCGAAAGAAGATTCGGAAGGATTCGGATCAAGTTGCCTCCCGGAGAGTCTCTGCTGCGAGGTAGCAGCCAAGCGTTTCGCTAGGCGATAGTCTTCCTGTGTGTTCTCGCTATCGAGCATTGGCTCGAAACCTGAGTCAATTAGGCTTGATGGTGGGAAGCTTTGAATGACTGAGCTGTGCCGAAGTGCCGAAATATCGGCACAGTTGCCGAATTGACGGCACTTCCTCGCAATGCCCCATTGACGATGCAAGGACTTCGAATGGCAGTTGTCGTGCTTGATTTTCGGTAGCAGCAGTCGGGATGCATGTGCGTAATCAGTGTCGTGCTGCCTATTAATGAGGTGTCAGTGCTTCTAGGTCCAGAGGCGCTCCGCTTGTGCGACCAGCACGAGGGCGCAATCGATCTGACGGTGAGTATATCGTCATGCCCCCGGCTCAACGGTCTTCGGCTGATGGTGCAAATTCGTTCGGCTCGCCCCGCTATGAGGTTCTTGTTTATCACTGGCTTTGCTGACGAATTCCCCGGATTGGGTGAACTGATCAAGAACGGGGGAGACGTTCTGGGAAAACCATTCCTACCTTCTGAACTCGTGGCCAAAGTGGAAACAATGCTGAACCCCGAGAACCTCGCCACTGGCACATGAAGCTTGATGGGCTCCCCCATCACCCCTATAAGGCGACCGGCGAAAGTTGTACCAATTGGAATGAGATAAGGAATGCGATTCGCCGCGCCGCAGAAATAAAGTTTCAAATGTGATGCTGAGTTTCGATCAAATCCAGCGCGAATTAAAGGCAATTGTCGAGTTTGACCAACTGTTCATAACAATACCTGAGCACTGTCCTGAGGAATGGTCAGGCTACGAGTGCCGCGTTCTCCGCAAGATTGAATTGCTTGACTTAACAGTACGCATGGCGGCACGAAATTAGCTTTTCATTGCTGTCCCGGCCTAATCCTGCGCCCGATTCCTGTGACGTTTGGAGTCTGGAGGTGCGTAAGTGATGCAAAGAAAGAACGCCATTGCCGTGACCGCGCCGGTTCGCGCAGCGCAGTATGTCCGCATGTCTGATGAGGCCCAACAATACTCGATTGACAATCAGAAGGCCGCAATTCAGGAATATGCCGTCCGCCACGGCTTCGTGATAGTGAAGACCTATGCAGATGTCGGGAAAAGTGGGGTTGTGGCCAAAAACCGCAAAGCGCTGGGTGAATTGCTGAGGGACGTTGTCAATGGCGCGGAGTACGAAGCAATTCTGGTTTATGACGTGAGTCGATGGGGACGGTTCCCGAATAATGATGAAGCTGCCCATTACGAATTCTTGTGTTCGAGTTCTGGCATACCTCTTCACTATTGTGCCGAACCATTTGTGAACGATGGTACAGCATCAAGTTCAATACTCAAGGCACTAAAGAGAAGCATGGCGGCGGAGTTCAGCCGCGAACTGGGCGAGAAGGTGTTCCGGGGTAAGACCCGAATCGTTCAACTAGGATATTGGGTGGGAGGGCCGCCCGGTTACGGTTACCGGCGTCTGATGGTTTCCGCTGATGGCACACCGAAACAAACGATGAAACCCAGTGAGCATAAGAGCCTTACGACTGATCGGGTGATATTGATCCCCGGCCCGCGCAATGAGATTGAATCCGTCCGACGCATTTTTTCAATGGCTATTGAGGGACAGGGTGGCGCTGCAATCGCTCGCGAACTGAATCGAGGAGACATAAAGCACTATGGGAAGCCTTGGTCATCTCTAGATGTACGGAATATCGTGAGGAATCCAAAATATACTGGATGTAACGTCTGGCATCGTCATTCACAACGTCTTCGGCGAGACAAGCGGATTCGAGTCGATCACGACCAATGGATCATCAGGCCCGGGGCCTTCGCACCAATCGTGGACAAAGAGACCTTTGACGAAGCACAGGCCCATTTTCCAAGAAAGGCTGATCTCACGTGGTCGGATGAAGAAATCCTGCAAAGAGTTCGGCGTCTGCTTAGGACCAAGGGAAAGCTTAGCGAAACCATTTTTCTCAAAGCGCAGGGGATGCCTGCAACGGCAACCATTCTCAAGCACTTTGGCACGTACCGCCAGCTCTATGAAAGAGTCGGCTATCATCTAGAAGCGGAAGATATTTTCAGAGGTGAGAAGTGCGAACATTCTTTAAAGTTGCGACGAGCAACAGTCAACAAGATTACGAACCTATTCCCCGACAATGTAGTCGCCACTCACCTTCCGAATCGGACTCGTTCCATGCTGTTGGTCGATAGTAGGTTTATGGTGTCACTTTTGCTATGCCGAATCGAGCAAAGGGGCGGAGGGTGTCTGCACTGGGTCGTGAAGCCGATCCACGCGGAGCGCAGTTACATCACCTTACTTTGTACGATGAATCGCACGTGTGATCGCGTGCTCGGCCACTACGTATTTGCACAAATGGATTGGCTGAGCTTCCATCGCCTCTACAAAAACGACCCTTGGCTCCGTGCAGCAAAGAAGTTGGACAGTCTATCGGACTTCTATACTGTCGTCAGAACTCTTTGGGAGAAAAGATCAAGCGCTCATACTGATGAGCGGGCGAATAACTCGTACAAGCGATAGCTTTGGATTTCAACGACAACAGTCGCCAATTCTATTCATCACCACACAAGAAACGGCTCTGAGATGCAAAGCAAAGCTCGCCGAAGGAAGTGATTCAGTTCGGAAGTGTATTTTGGAGGAGAAGACTTTACAGTCTTGGTGAGCTTTCTTTGCTCGGAGGCCTTATGGACCCGAAGCCTTTAGTTCCTGCGGCACAGTATGTTCGCATGTCCACAGAGGACCAGCAGTATTCCATCGCCAATCAAGAAGCTGCGATCGAGACGTATGCAAAGAGTCGTGGCTATTTCGTGGTGACAACCTACGCAGACGCTGGGAAGAGT
>Ga0302324_100024424_pt1 | contig 11646 bp, 8 predicted proteins | sample Palsa_T0_1_FD_201949 | JGI IMG/M metagenome (GOLD analysis project Ga0302324, IMG submission 201949) | Peat permafrost microbial communities from Stordalen Mire near Abisko, Sweden - Palsa_T0_1 | ecosystem: Environmental > Terrestrial > Soil > Palsa > Peat permafrost | place: Sweden: Abisko... | reverse complement strand
TAATTAATTTATTAATTTGTCATCATGACGAAAACAATCAAGACCCTGGTGAAGGAAACCGACGTGGTTTTAATGGGGGCCGGCATCATGAGTGCAACCCTGGGAATGATTCTCAAAGAGCTCAATCCCGCGATGACGATCCAGGTATTTGAACGGTTAGAGGAACCGGGAACAGAAAGTTCGGATGCCTGGAATAATGCGGGTACGGGACATTCCGCTTTTTGCGAACTCAACTACACTCCTCAAAAATCGGATGGCTTGGTAGACGTTTCCAAAGCGATCAAAATTGCCGAGTCTTTTGAGTTGTCACGCGAGTTCTGGGCTTATCTGGTGCAGCAAAAGTATCTTCCGAACCCGGCGGATTTTATTACCCAGGTACCGCACATGAGTTTTGTTTGGGGCGATGCTAATGTCAGCTTTTTGAAAGCCCGATACAATGCCCTTCGGGAAAACCCGCTTTTTAAAGACATGATATGGTCGGAAAACCGTGATGAGATTGCTCATTGGGCGCCTATTGTTATGCGGGGCCGTTCTTCAGTCCAGCCGGTTGCGGCCACCCGGGTCGGGATCGGAACCGACGTGAATTTTGGGGCTCTCACACGGGCTATGTTTAACCAACTTGGCAAAATGTCTGGCGTGACCATTCATTTCAATGTGGAGGCTCTTGATCTTGATCCGGATGGGAGGGGAGGATGGGATGTGTTTGTCAGGAATCTCCTCAGCGATCAGAAGAATAAAGTCAATGCGAGATTTGTTTTCATTGGTGCCGGAGGAGCCACATTGCACCTGCTGAAACGAGCGGAGATCAGCGAAAGAAATGGATATGGAGGATTTCCGGTGAGCGGCTTATGGCTTAAATGCCGTAACAGCGAACTCATTCGCGACCACCAGGCCAAAGTATATGGTAAAGCCACCGTGGGAGCTCCCCCAATGTCTGTGCCGCACATTGACACGCGAATAATAGATGGGAAGAAAGAACTCCTTTTCGGCCCGTTTGCCGGTTTCTCCACGAAGTTCCTTAAGAACGGCTCGTTGATGGATTTTCCTAAATCGATTCGTCCGGACAACGCTATCCCGATGATTTTTGCTGGCCTGCATAATATGCCATTGACCAAATACCTCATTGAGCAATTGCGCCTTACACCTGAGGAGCGCCTCGCTGCTCTTCAGGAGTATGTGCCCTTTGCCCAACTGCAGGACTGGGAGTTGAAAGAGGCCGGCCAGCGTGTGCAGGTCATCAAAAAGGACAAACAAGAAGGGGGCGTTCTGGAGTTTGGTACCGAGGTAGTGGTCTCAAAAGATGGCACAGTGGCGGCCTTGTTGGGTGCGTCCCCCGGAGCATCGACGGCGGCGGGCATTATGATCGGCATGCTGGAACGTTGTTTTAAAAGAGAAAGTCAGTCGGAAGCATGGAAAAGTAAGCTCAAAGAAATGGTTCCTTCCTTCGGCCAGTCACTATCCAAGAACGAAAAACAACTCGAAGAAACGCGGCGACGCACGAGTGAAATTTTGGGGTTGGGTGACGATCAATGATCGTTGTTGGTTCAATTATATTGAAACACGTGATGAAAACTGAAATCTTAACGACTGGTCAATCAAATACTGGCGTCTAGCAACGGATGACGGTCAACGAACAAAAATGCCCTTCGGCAGCATGGCATGTACTCCCACATTGCCATCGACCAGTTGAGTGATGTCCACATCGACAGCCACGCTGGAAAGCATATAGGCATCGGTCTGCGATAATTTTTTTTCATCCATCAGGTAGCGGATCATTTCATGCACCGCGATGCGTGTGGCGGCCACAAGATCTCGATCACAACCCATGGTGATAATATGTGTCGGCGTTTCTGCCATCGGCCAATGCAATGTTTTGCCCTTATGTACAATGAACTGAAGCTCCCCTTTTAAGGACGTTTCGATGGCCGTAATATCCACCTCCCCATTGCCCTGGGCCGCGTGACCATCGCCGATTTCAAACAGCGCACCCTTTACGTACACCGGAATAAAAAGCGCCGTACCGGCGATCAATTCTTTGTTATCCAGATTTCCGGCATGAATCCAAGGAGGAGCGCTGTTCCAACGGCCCACTTCTTTCGGGGGCGCGACTCCCATGCTTCCAAAGAAGGGATGAAGAGGAATTTCTATCCCCTCGGCAAAGTGCCCGATCATTTTTTCGCGGTCAAGGGTAATAATCCGGATTTTGCGATCAAAGATCTCATCCGATAAAAACCCGCTCTGTCCGACAGCATTGTACCCGTAAGGTATAGCAAGGTCGATTTTGAGAATTCGCACCTCCAATACGTCGCCGGGTTCTGCTTCTTCGATAAAGATCGGTCCCGTAAGCACGTGACCTCCTGGTCCACGATCTTTAATCGCTTGCACGTCGCGGAGTTCCTTTTCAACTTGTTCCGGAGGGAGACCGGCTCCTTCCAGTCGTTCAGGATTGGAGGTAATAAGGGTTTGCACGTTGACATAATCCCCGGAATGAATGCGCAGGGCGGGCGTTGTTTCCGACCAGTAGTTACCCCAGACCACTGTTGTGACAGAGGGACTTAATACATAAGGCTCATCGGCAGATCCTTTTTTCTGTGCTTCCGATGAAAGCGCCATAGCGCTTAAGAGCAGGGGGGCAATTGATTTGAACATGGCTTACAAGTGATTTACATTAGTCAATAAGTTACCCATTGTCGCTGCATCAATCTCCTCTAGTCAGCTTTTGTTTACCATGAAACCCGTGTGCCCTTGTTTTCCTGCAGCGCCCGCTCGAACATCGCCTGAGCGACAAATAAATCGTACAGGGCCATACCTGATGATTTAAAGGCCGTTGTTCCGGTCACATCAACTTTTCGCTCTCCGGTGATAATTTTTCCAATTGTAAAAACACTGTCTGCTTTTAGAATTCCCTTTTTAACCGGGTTGATGCTATCTCCCGTTTCGTGGCGTGCAAATTCAGAATCAATGGCAAGTTTTCCGGCTAATTGATAAACCCAATCGGGCAGTTCCTGCATAGATGGTTTAAATGAGCCAATGCCGATGAAATGTTTTCCGATGAGTAAGTCCCTGTCATCCGGCAACACAGGCTGGGCAGACGAAGTAGCGGCTATGACGATGTTGGTTTTGTTTAATAAGTCCTTTGTGGTAAAGCATGCTTCCGCAACAACGTGGGGGTGGTGTTGCTTCAAAAAGGTGGTGAGCATCGCAGCGCGTTCAGCTGACCTATGTAAATAATAAACTTTCGAAATGTCTCGCACTGCACACGCAAAAACAGACTGATGTAGTCCTTGCACGCCACAACCGATCAGCCCAATTGTGCTTTCACTTTCCGGGGAAAGATAACGAACGCCAATAGCCCCTAAAGCACCTGTACGAAGGGCAGTAAGTTTTGCCGCATTGATAAGGGCCAGCGGCAAACCTGTCTCCGCATCATTCAACACCATCGCGCCGTTCGTCACCGGCAATCCTTTGTCCCTGTTTCCGGGCACGACCGAAACCAATTTTGTTCCAAAAAAATGTTTTCCGAAGGAAGGCATGCATAACATAGTGTTTTCGCCGTTGTCCATATGCATGCGTTGCGGAACCATGGCTTCTTTTTTCTCGTATGCCACCATGGCGGCTTCCACTTTTTCGATAACCTGTTCGGGGGAAAGAAGGGAGGTTATATCATCATTGGAGAGAATGAGCATCATTTATTCCAAAGCACTTAGAGCATGCCTTGCTCCGTTTGAAGATCGTTTGTAACCGTCATTACTTTAACAGTAGTCAAGCCCTATGACCGCTGCAAACAACAGACGAATCGTTATTTCCTGCCGGGGAGACCAGTTTTAAATTTTACTTCTGACGGATCACCACGCCATTCAACACCAATTGCGCGTTATGTCGGGTAACCAAGTTATAGACTTTCTGAACTCCTCCCGCAAATTCATTTTTAAGAAGCACGACAAAGGGTTGATAGCCATGGCTCTGCTTGTCGACACAAAGAATCTTATCTCCCTCCATTACAGCCTTGATTTCTTTTTCTCCCGCCATTGTTTTTACGGGATGATTGGGAGTAGCTTCAATTTCTCTTTGCGACAGCGCTATCTCATCGCCGTGCCGCGTCATTCTCTCCCGTGCCGAAACCAGAGTCAGCCTGATGATCGCGTAATTTTTTGCCTCGTGCACTGACACGGCTTCAACTTCTGTGATCATCGACCTTTGGTGGTCAGGATCATACGCCATGATCTGATCGCCTCGGCTAATATCTGAAAGAGGCTTGATACTACCGTCCATCAGGATAACGTTTTGATCGCCCGGGAAACAGATATCATTGCCATATGTGAGCGACTCCTGGCTGAGGTCTTTCCCCTGATTGACTGATTTATAAAACTGAAACCCCAATTCCTTGGACAAGACATACGACAGTTTAAGAACGAAATTCTTTTCTTCTTTATCGATCGCATGAACGTCCTCGAAATATTTTTTCCATACCGACACATCCGCCGTGAAATCGGGTAAGCACACCTGAAATTGTTTCCCTTTTTCGGTCGTGTAGAAAATCATCAGGCCCAATTCCTGCTTGCCTTCTTTGGCGATGAGTTGGTAGAGATCGATCCGTTTCTTTTGCCCGTCATCTCCTGTAATAAAATAAGGCTTACGCATCTCATACCGGTCAAGAATATAGGCGTTTTCAAATTTCGCGTAGGTATCCGTGTCCAGGTTCTTAATCACAAAGGTTTTGGTTTTTTCATACTCGTCGAGCGTTAAAGGCCGTGGATTGACCGAATTTTCCTGGGAAAAGAGGACGAAGGGTATGAAAAGAGGGAGGCCCGTGAGCAGAAATTTCGTCATTAGCTCAGTTGTTTGAACGCCTCTTCAAAGTATTTCATCTCGTCCATTCGTCCGATGCTGACACGACACCATTCTTTGCCATTGTATTTCCAGGGACGCACACCCACACCGCGTTTCATCATTTCCTGCACAAAACGCTCGGCGTCCATAGCGAGAGGAAACATGACAAAATTGGCAACTGAGGGGATGTAACTGTAGCCCTCACGTTTCAAAACGGTATATAGATACTCTTTCGATTCCTTTGTTTTCCGGAGTGCCTCGGCGAGATATTCCTTGTCGGGATAGCTGGCTAGTGCTGCCTGCAGGGAGGTGGTGGAAATGGACACCGGTCCGGTTGCATACGGCTGCAGCACTTTTATAGTTTCGGGTTGCGAAATGATGTATCCTACCCGGAGACCAGCGAAGCCGTGCAGCTTTGAAAATGTGCGGGCGACAATCACGTTCTGTCCGTTTCTGACGCACTCAAGCAGGGAAGATCCATGCGGATCGTCAAGGTAATCAATGTATGCTTCATCGATGAATACCGTCACCTTTTTGGAAACCCGCTCACAGAAACTTTTAAGTTGGCCGGTTTCTACAACGGTTCCCGTGGGGTTGTTGGGATTACACAGATACATCAAGGTGGTGTCGGCGGAGATGGCCTTTTCCATTGCCGGAAGGTCCAACTTATGATCGGCTGTCAAGGGTACTTTTATCCATTTCGCGTGGAGTGTCTCTGCTTTGCGAGGAAGATCATCGTACGAGGGATCACCGGAAATGACGGACCCACCGTTTTTGCTGAAAAAAATGGCAGAGGCATGAAGCAGAGAACTGGAACCGGCACTCAGCATCACTTGTTCGGGCTTGACCCCCTCCTGGTCGGCAATCATTTTGGTGAGTTTGTCAATATGCACAATCGGATATTGATAGCTGGTCGGCAGCGCTTCTTCGATCGCCTTTTTTGCTTTTTCGGATGGACCAAAGGGATTTTCATTGGCGAACAAACGCGCCTTCAAGTTGGGCCATTCGCGCGCCATCGACTCCTCAATTTCACGCTGCGATTGAAATGAGTTTGCTGTTTTCTTAACTACGATCGGTGCGGCAGCTAATTTTTGCAAGGACCCGGATAGCGCCAGTGTACCGCCCAATAAGGTACTGGTCCGTATCCATTCGCGTCTGTTCATTGAATTTTTCATAAGCTTTTGTGTTTAGGAATTTCATTTTGAAATGGGATATTGAAAGGGTCGTTCGGTTGTTCGTGAATGAATGGATGCCACCGTGCTTCTTGCAGATTCAAAAGCGCCGGCCATCCATGCATTGAGATACGTGGTGTGCTCGCCGGCAAAGTACACCTGGCCTTCGGGAGGAATAAGCGCCTTATAAAAGCTTTGACGAGTGGCCGGGGTATAGACAGCCCAACCTCCAAGACTAAAGGGGGTCAGATGCCAGCTTACTGAGAATGATCTTTCAAATTCAGTGGTGTATTGCGGATGAATCAAACCTCCCTTCGCCAGGGCAAGTTGTTCGCGTTCCTTGAGCGTTAATGCTCCGGTTTTTTTTGCTTTTTCGTTAAAATTGTAATACCCGATCAAAATGCCTTTTTTTCCAAGATAACCATATGACGGATAAAAGATTTGCGTGAGTTCGTTGTTGGTATGTGTGATCCCCCCAAAAATATTTTCATCCTCTTCCCAGAATCTTCGCTTGAATTGCATACCGATTTTTCCTGTCGCGATATAGGGGATAAAATCGATGGCCCGGCTCACGTCTTGTGAAAAATTGTGCTCCAGATTGCTCAACACGGGCAGCGGCAATGTGCAAATGCAAAAATCGCCATTCAGCTCCTGCAGCCGGTTGTCCTTTTTGAACGTTATTCTAACGCCTTGCTCCCGGTTGTATATGCCAGTGACTTCTGCGCCGAGCTGGATTTCATCGCTTAGTTTCTGTTCAAAGGCTTTTGCAATGTTGTCCATTCCGCCCACAGCCTGAAACAGCGTCATTTGAAGTTCGAAGGTATATTCCGCCACATTGTAGAAGTCGGAATCCATCAGACCGGATTGAATGATGTCGAGAAGCGTATGGGGGTTATCAATTTTGCCAGGTTTGTTTCCGGCGCCGGGACTTTCTGAATACCCCCTCCTAGCCGACGCTTTATATAATTTGTCGATGTCAAGTCCTCCTTCCGCCCGAAGGTATTCAACTACTTTAGCAGCATCTTCTTTTGACATGGCCGTGTCCAGCGCATTTTGACTTACCGCTTTTGCCAGTAGTTCGCTGGTGTACCCGCGGATGTCGTTGTGGATTTCGCGAATGCGTATTTTGCGATTGGATAAATTGCCTTTTCCTTCACTAAAGAAATAAGCCGCTTCGTTGATGTTGTTATAGACTTCCAGGGGTACGCCGAGTTCCCGGCAATAGTGAAGGGTAAGCTGATGATGATGAGGAATGCGTGATGGTCCAGCATTAAAATACTGTTCATCGTCAAATGTGGCAGTCTGTTGTTCGTGGCCAAGTTCGGCGTGCTGCGAGCCTTTGCGCACACTCCAACAGCGTCCGCCGGTCCGGTTTCTGGCTTCCAGAAGGGTGCATTGATAACCCAGCTTCCCTAATTCATAGGCGGCAGTCAGGCCCGACAGTCCTGCTCCGAGAATAATAATATGCTTTCCTTTAGAGTCGCCGGTTAGATGGAAAGGGAAAACGGGTGCCGAGGGTAGGAAGCCAAGCGCAATCATAGCGGGGTATGTTCCACCCCCCAGCGCACTTTTTGATAAGAACTCTCTACGCGTCAATAGGTAAGGAGAAAATTTGTCTTGAGAATTTCCTCTTAATTTAGACAATCAGGAGTTAAAAATAAGGTGTTGTTTGTGGAAAGGTTGATAAAATATTACGCTAACGATTGAAATTGAATTCTCTCCTACAATTGTCCGTGAGTATTTAAGTGTAGAGAAATATACACGCGCTAAAAGACCATTATCCTGCTTTAAGCAGCCAACACCAGCGATTTAGGGATAATCACCCGGGCACGCCCTTTTCTCTTCTCATAGGGTAGTATAGCTAGTTGCCGGTGAATCTTACCGGGACAAAACCAAAATTTGTAACAATCATTATGAAAACAACTTACAACATTTTTATTTTCGCTCTTGCATTTTTGCTGGTGCAGGCTTGCGGATCAAAATCGAAAGAAAACGTCAGTGAAACGACCGATTCCACAGCCAACGTGTCATCGCAGGATAAAGTAGCTCAGCAAAAGCAAGAGGCACTGAAGAAAAGGGAAGCGGCGCGACAGGAAAGATTGAGAATAGCCGCAGAAAAAAGAGCGGCAGCGGAAAAATACTACACAGACGCCTCAGGAACTCTTGTCTACAACAAGGCGGAAGTAGCCCCTTCATTTCCAGGTGGTAAAAAAGCGATGATGAAGTATTTTGACAACAATCTGAAATACCCTCAGGAAGCTGTATCCAAAGGCTGGGAAGGCACTATATATGTCGAATTCATTGTGGGAAAGGATGGATTTGTGAGAGATGCGGTGGTAACCGAAGAAACAGATTCGGATGCAGATCAGAGTCTTAAAGACGAAGCCATTCGTGTTGTTTCCAATATGCCGAAATGGACGCCCGGAACACAAGTGGGAGCAGCAGTGTCTGTAAAATATGATTTACCCGTTGCTTTCAGGCTTATATAAGTTTTTATAAATAAATCAAGAAAGGGCACGACGGGTTCGTGTCTTTTCCTGACGAAACCTCTCGGGTCTATTTCCTGTCGCCAGTCAAATTTTGATTTGCTTGCTGACGGGAAATCTAAACGTAAAGATAGACCCAACTCCAAATTCACTGGTTACAGAGATCGTCCCGCCGAGCAGAAAAGCCGCTTTTTTCACCAGATAAAGTCCCAACCCGTTTCCTTTCGATTTCTGGGTGCCCCTGAAATGAAATTCAAAAATCTTTTCGAGATACAGACTTTCGATTCCCATTCCGTTATCTTCTACGGTTACTGTGACGAGTTGATCATCCTGGTGGGAAGATATACGGATGAATGATTTTTCTTCTCCGTGAGCCTTTCTGAAGTGGATTGCATTTTCGATAAGATTAAAAAAAATAATCAAGAGAAGGTTGTGGCTTGCGTAACAGGAAATCAATGTGCTCTGGGTTTGAGTATAATCGATCTTCAGACGATAAAAGTCGGAGTCAAACCGTTTTGCTGCCTCATTAATGACCCCATGCAGACTGATCCAGCTTCGATCAATCAGGGGCTGGTTGAGTTCATGGGCCATTTGCAGTTTGGAGAGCATGCCGTCCATAGCCCGCGCGGTGCCCGCTACATTATCAAACAGGTACTTGGTTTTGGGGTTTTCATCCGACAAACGAGAGACTTGTTCCAGCCCCAGGAGAGTTGCAATGGGCCGTCGGATATCGTGCGAAGCAAAATATAAAAACGTATCCAACTCCTCGTTTGTATTTTGGAGCTGCTCGGTTCTTTCCTTTACCTTGACTTCCAAATTCAGATTGTTGGCCTGTACCCATTCATTCTGCTTTTTCAATATTTGACTTTGTGCTTCTAACTCCTTGTTTTTTAATTCAATTTCTTCCCGTTGGGCCGCTATCGTCGTATTGTTTTTTTTTAGACTTCTGTAGCTAACCCCCGCATACAGCAAAAACCCGATTATTAAGACAATAATCAGTAAGGAAGCAAAGAGTAATATTTTCTGACTTTTGATCTGCTGACTTTGAAGGTCATTCATTTGCGAGAGCAACTGAATCTCATTTTGTTTTTTTTCCAACTCATACTTTGCCTTCACTCGTGACAAACTGAGCAGTCGCTCTTCGCTGATGGAAGAGTCGGTCATGGTTTTGTTCTTCAAAAGAGCCTGGTACGCATTCTTATAGTCTCCGGCAACGCTATAGTATTCAGAAGCCGCCACCAGAAATCTGCCCTGGGTGCCGGAAGATGGAGGTAATTTATTAAACAAGATCCGGGCCGTGTCTAAATAGGATTTTGCTTTCCCTAAATCGTTTTTTTTCGAGTAGATCACGCACAGGGTGCAAGAGGATAATGCGGCACTTTGGAATTCATCAAACTCCAGGCTGACTTTCATATCTTCGTTAATCAGTTGGATGGCCTCATCGAGTTGCCCCATCTGCCTGAAAACCTCACCCTTATTTCCATCAATCAAGCCCTGCCAGAACTTATTATTAATGTTGTGCGCCAGTTGAGACGCGTGCGTATAGGCTTCCAATGCTTCATGGGTCTTGTTGAGGGCCTTATACGAAAGCCCAGTTGTGTTCCATCCTCCCATGATGAAAAATTTAAGGTCTTTTGAGATCGAATCCGGCGGAAGTTTTTGGTAAAGTTCCAGGGCCGAATAAAAATCATTTACAGCATCTTCAAAATTGGCAGCTTTGTAATTGATCAGTGAAGCCTCGTATAATGTGATGATGGCTTTTGTGTATACTTTCCGGTCCTCAAATATCTTAAGAGCCTGATAGATGTACGTAAGGCTCTCTGTGAGCATATCTTGATTCCGGTAAACCATGGCGATGTGCTTCAGCGTAATCCCCATTTGAAGTCTTGAATTGGATTTCTCCGCCTTCTTATAAGCTAACTGGAAAAACCGGATTGACGCAGTGGGCAGTTTGTGATTTTCATAGAATTCGCCCAATTGTTGCAAGGCAAATATGATACCCTCCGAATCGGGGGCTTTCTCCAATTTCGTGATGGCTTCCAAGGCTTTCTTTTCCCGTTCGGCATTCGTAAGCGCTTCCAACCCCTTACAATAGTCAACCAGAATGGGTTTAAGGTCGCTTCGGTCTTTGTCCAGAATGGTTTGCAGTAAGCCATTCAAATGATCGGATTGACCCATCAATTTTGTCCCCACGAGAAGGCAAAGCAGAATGAAAAGTATAATACCTGCCGTTTTCAAGACATTTTTCATAATTTCATGAACAATTTTCAACTTGACAGCGCAATGAATTGCCGATGATGAAGATACTATTTTTTATTTTGCTGTCCATCTCCGCGATAGCTCAAAAGTTCACTCCAAAGGAAGCCACGGCCTGGAGACAGCAAGCCCAGCGGATCACCATCATCCGGGATTCCTGGGGCATACCCCACGTGTATGGTAAGACCGACGCCGACGCTGTGTTTGGAATGCTATATGCCCAATGTGAGAACGATTTTGAAAGGGTCGAACGCAATTATATCAGCTGCACAGCGCGACTGGCGGAAGTAGAGGGGGAATCATTTCTCTATCACGACCTTCGCCAGCGACTCTTTATGGACACAACGAGTGCAATCACCCGCTTTCAGGAAAGCCCAACGTGGTTGAAAAAAATTTGCCTGGCCTTTGCCGATGGAATCAACTACTATCTCTATACTCATCCAAACATAAAACCTAAACTGTTGTACCGGTTCCAACCCTGGATGCCTTTTTTATTCAGTGAAGGAAGTATAGGTGGTGACATCGAAACCGTTTCTTTGAACGAATTGAAGGAACTTTACGGTAAACTTTCCGGCGTTCTAAAAGAGGAAGTAAACGATGATGGGTTAGAGCCGGAACCACGGGGCTCCAACGGTTTTGCTATTGCTCCAAGCCATAGCGCTTCCGGAAAAGCACTTCTGTTAATTAACCCCCATACGACATTTTATTTTCGTTCGGAAATGGAGGTGTGCAGCGATGAAGGATTGAATGTGTATGGAGCGGTTACCTGGGGACAGTTTTTTATTTATCAAGGGTTTAATGCGCATTGTGGGTGGATGCATACGTCCAGTGCGGCTGATGTAGTAGATGAATACCAGGAATCTGTCGTTAAGAAAGGAGATTCTCTCTTTTATAAATATGAC
>Ga0302324_100024421_pt1 | contig 11647 bp, 11 predicted proteins | sample Palsa_T0_1_FD_201949 | JGI IMG/M metagenome (GOLD analysis project Ga0302324, IMG submission 201949) | Peat permafrost microbial communities from Stordalen Mire near Abisko, Sweden - Palsa_T0_1 | ecosystem: Environmental > Terrestrial > Soil > Palsa > Peat permafrost | place: Sweden: Abisko... | reverse complement strand
CGGTCCAGAAGGGGGAAAACACAAGATGTTTGAAATTTTGAAGGCGCCGACGGTAGAAAGAACTCCCGGCGAACGGAAGCCTCCGGGTCGGCGCCTTCAAAATTTCAAATATCTTTGGCTAGGATTATGAGAAAATGAGGAGACCCCTTGCGCCGCCGGGAAATTGCTGTATGTTCCCGCCAGTATGTTCGAGAAAATCAAAGTCCAGTTGCCGGCTGCCGGAGAGAAGATCGCCCACCTGCGGAGGTTTCTTTGACGTGGCCGGCGCGCAGAAACGTCTGGCCGAGCTGGACAGTTTGATGTCGTTGGAAGGCTTCTGGAACAACCGGGAAAAAGCCCAGGGCCTCATTGACGAAGCCAATTCCTTGCGCAAACAAACCGAGCCGGTGCTCAAGGCCGAACGCCAGACGGAGGATTTCAAGGCCATGCTGGAATTGGCCCAGGAAGAACCGCCCGCCGAACAGCCAAAACACGAAGCCGAAATGGAGCGGGAATTGGCCCAGTTCTCCCGCGAACTCGAAAGCCTGGAATTAAAGGTTTTCCTCAACGGGCCGCATGACAAGAACAATTGCATCCTCAGCATCAACGCCGGGGCCGGCGGCACCGAGGCCTGCGATTGGGCCGAGATGCTCCTGCGCATGTACCAGCGCTGGGGCGAGGGGCGCGGCTGGGAATTGGAATTGACAGACGTGCTCTCCGGCGAAACGGCCGGCCTCAAGAGCGCCACGCTGCTGGTCAAAGGCGAGTTCGCCTACGGCTTTTGCAAGGCCGAACGGGGCGTTCACCGACTCGTGCGCATTTCCCCCTTCGATTCCAACAAACGCCGCCACACCAGTTTCGCCAGCGTGGATGTCATCGCGGAAATCGAGGAAACCAGCGCGGAAATCGTCCTCGCGCCTGCGGAATTGCAAGTGGATACTTATCGTTCCGGCGGCAAAGGCGGCCAGAACGTCAACAAAGTGGAGACGGCCGTGCGCATCACGCACCTGCCGACGGGGCTGATCGCGGCTTCGCAGAGCCAGCGTTCGCAGCATCAGAACCGGGCCACCGCCATGCGCATGTTGATCTCCAAAATTTACGCCAAGCGCATGGATGAAAAAAAGGCGGAACTGGAACGATTTTACGGCGAGAAAGGCGCCATCGGCTGGGGCCATCAAATCCGCAGCTACGTCTTCCAGCCTTATCGCATGGTCAAGGATTTGCGCACGGGCCAGGAAACCAGCAACGTGCAGGCGGTGATGGACGGCGACCTGGACCCGTTCGTCAACGCCTGGCTGCGCGCGGGCTGCCCGGCCAAGCGCATGGCCGGGTTGAAGGACGAGGCCGAGTAATGAACCCTAAAAAAGCATTTGAAGTGGCCGCTAAGGAACGCAAAGAACACGAAGGCAAACGCCGAAAACAGAAGGCGGAAATTCTTCTTCACTTCATCCTTCTAACTTTCCCTTTTGCGTTCCTTGCGTTCCTTTGTGGCTTACAATTGCTGAATTCAGGATGAACATACTTGACACAATCGTCGCGCAAAAGAGGCTCGAAGTGGCCCGCCTGCCCGCGCGCCGCGTCACCGCCGCCGCCATCCGGGCCGCGCGCCGCGCGCCGCGCGATTTCATGGCCGCGTTGCGCCGCCCCAAACGCGGGACTGTGGCCCTAATCGCGGAAGTTAAAAAAGCCTCGCCCTCCGCAGGCGTCATTCGCGCCGATTTTGATCCGGTGCGCATTGCCTGCGAATACGAGGCGTCCGGCGCGGCGTGCCTCTCAGTGTTGACGGACGAAACATTTTTTCAAGGTTCGCTGGAGCATCTGCGCCGGGTTCGCGCGGCGGTGGCGCTGCCGTTGCTGCGCAAGGATTTCATTATTGACGAGAGGCAAATTCTGGAAGCGGTCGAAAACGGCGCCGACGCCATCCTGCTGATCGTGCGCATCCTCACCAACGAGCAACTGGCTCGCTTTCACAGCCTGGCGGTCGAAGCGGATTTGGCCGCGCTGGTGGAAGTGCATGACGAGGGCGAGTTGGAGCGCGCGCTGGCAGTGGACGCCGGCCTCATCGGCATCAACAACCGCAATCTGGACAATTTCACCGTTGACTTGGACACGACCGCGCGCCTGGCGGCGAAAATTACCAACAAGCTCATCGTCGCCGAAAGCGGCCTGCACACCGGGGCCGACGTGGAACGCGTGCGTCGCGCCGGGGCCGGGGCCATTCTGGTGGGCGAATCGCTTCTGCGCCATCCCGGCGGCATCGGGGCCAAGATCGAGCAACTGCTTCTTTGACGAGTCATTAGACCGCGCGCATTTGGTTCGGCGCATCTAAACTGTGGATTTTTTTGTGCGGTTTGAAAGGGCGGTGGGTGCTATGGGTAGTCACGATGATTGAGGATAGACAATTGATCCGCCAATATGCCGTCGAACGGTCTGAGCCGGCATTTGCGGAACTGGTGCGCCGCCATCTGAAAATGGTTTATGCGGCGGGGCTGCGGCAGGTGAACGGCGATACTCATCTGGCGGAAGATGTCGCCCAATCGGTTTTTGCCGACCTGGCGCGCAAGGCGGGAAAACTCCAACGCCATGCCTCCATCGCCGGCTGGCTTTACACCAGCACGCGCTTTGTCGCGGCCAACGCCGTTCGCGCCGAAGCCCGCCGGCGCGTGCGCGAGCAGGCCGTCGTTTCCATGAATGAAATGAACACCAACACGAACGCGGAGTGGCATGAGTTGCGACCGATGATTGATGAGTCGCTGGACGAGCTGGGCGAGACCGACCGCGAGGCGATCGTGCTGCGCTATTTCGAAGCCTACGAATTTTCGATGGTCGGCACGGCGCTGGGGGTGAGCGAAAACGCCGCGCGCATGAGGGTGGACCGGGCGCTGGATAAGCTCCGGGTTGTCCTGCAAAAGCGGGGCGTGGCCACCACGGGCGCGGCCCTGGCCGGGGCGCTGGCTGAATCATCGGGCGCCGCCGTGCCGGTGGAACTGGCCGCCGGAATCACGAGCGCAGCCATGAGCCAGGCGGCCGCATCGTCCGTCCGTTTTGCTCCGTCAATCCTAAAACTGATGGTGGTGAAAAAACTTTCTCTGGCCGCAATCGGCGTCATCGCTTTGTCGCTGGCCGCCGTGTTCGTGGCCCGAAACGCGCCTGACTCCAATCCACAGTCGGGCGCGGCGAATTTACCCAAAGCAAATCAAGCCTCGCCGGTTGAGCTTGGAGGACCAGCACGTTACCCCGCCCCAAGGGGAGATCCTGATATCGTCAAAAAAATGGCGCAGCGCCAAGCCGAACAAGCGCGGGCGCGCGAGGCGCAAATTGCGGCCGAAAGACGGGCAGAATGGGATAAAAAGGTGGCCAATTTCGACGATTCGCTAAAGGAGGAGCCGGGAGTCAAAAAATTCGGCGCGAAAATCCAGGCCGCATTTGGCCCGGGTCAAACATTGGTGGCCAGTGGCTGGCGCCCCGCCGACGGGCAAAACGGCTTGGCGTTCGTGACGCCACAAATGAATCCGGTGCTGGAAGGTGTCGGTGTGAATTCGAATACCGTCTTGATAGCGCCCGTGCTGATAGACGTGCCAGACGAAGTTTTGGATCGTCTGGGAATGGCGACTTTCAAAGCGCAAGCACAGCAGGGCAGCCTGAACGCGCCGGCGATGTTGTCCAGCCAACAAGCCGATGCCATGTTCAACAGCATCACAAACGCAACAGACAGTGACTTTCTAGCGTCTCCCCGAGTGGTGCAAGGATTTGGCCAGGAAGGAAACGTCTTTGTGGGTTTCGTGGCTTCGATCGCCGGCAAAGAGCAGCGCTTGGGATTGCAGATCAGTTTTTTCCCCAGCATATCGGCAGACGGAAGGTCGCTGGATGTCGGCATGTTGGTCCAATATACAATCGCCACTGCCGCCGAGGACGCGCCGGCGGAAGCTCCATGAATGAGGTGTCCCATTTCATTTCGATCTGATCGAAAGGGGGGGCTGCCGTCCGCTCTACAGTGCAATATCCCGAATGCACGCATTTCTGACAAAACTTTTTCACGACGAAGAGCACGAAGGACACGAAGTATTATATGTGACAAACGGTATGATTTTTCTTCGTGATCTTCGTGTCCTTCGTGGTGAACATTGGGTTGCGGCCCGCCGCTCTACGCTGTTGTTTGGCGTCACTCCGCGACCTGCGTTGAAAAGACGTCATAGCGCCTGCCACTAAATTGCCGGAGTTGGTTATTCACGGCGTTGGTGTCAGTTAGATGCCTCACTGTATCATAGACAGGATCAACCACAGGAGATTGCTGCTGGCAAGTGAGGATCACTCTCCACGCCGCACCGTTGGTTGGTCGCGGAAGCTGGAACGTGAACGCTTCACCCGGCTTCAATTCATCGCGAAAACCAATCCAGCCGCGCAGCGCCCGGCTCCCTGCCCCAGTCAGTGGCGTGCGCACCCATGTTCCCGCGGTGGCCTGCTCAATCGCCTGTGGCACACAGGCAATGTGCGCCCATGAGCTGTTGCTGAGGCAGAACATGGCGAAGCTGCCTGCGGGACGGTTGGTAAAGCCAAGAAAAAGGAGTGAAGCGTCCCGCGTCAATGACGATCCAGCAGCCGCACGATCGCGCTTGGCCAGCAGCACCACACCCACCCCCAACGCAAGGACAAGGCAAACGATGATGATGCGTTTCTTCACGCTTCCAGTGTAACACCGCCATGGGCGCCATGTTCCGCGAAGGGCGTTCCGATTAAGATTGGTAAATGAGAATATTGCTGTCCAAGAGCATGGCTTCAGTCCCTGCCGTGCAGAGGACGGTCCTGCCTGATTTCGCGCTGCCACGCTACCGGGTCGGCGATCTCCTTAAACGTGCCCATCTCCCTCAACTTCCGCAGTGCGGCCAATGCGTCTTCCTCCGTCGGGCGTTCGAACGGGTCTCGCACAGCTTGAATGGTAGCCGTTACTTTTAACTTGGTTTTGCGCAGTTTTGCGGGAAGCGGCAAATGCAACGTGCCGTCTGCGTCCGCCTCCAAAATCGCCGTGATCGTGCTCATGGGCAGATTATACCGGCATGCGTGGATTCACGCAACCGTCTTCTTTCTCAGATCACACTTGAGAAGCACCTCGTCCCGCCTCCTGCATCATGCGGGCGAACGTTTTCGTCCTCGCGCTGGTTGAACTCCTTGTGTTCCGGGGAATCGTCGGGGAACAAAAATCTTACTGTTTCGGCTTTCCATTCTTCGCGCGCGGCAGAGCTTCCGGAGCATCCGCCACTTGCCAGGCCATCACCGCCATGGCGGCGGCGCAGGCGCTGAGTTCGCGCGGGTTCAACTTGTCCATCGTGTCCCCGTCTGAATGGTGATACCAGAAATACTTGGTCTCGTCGTCCACCAAAGCCAGCGTCGGAACATCGTCCCGTCCCAAAACGCCGACATCGGTGTCGCTTCCCGAGTCGAGGATTTTTGCCGCCCCGAGACAGGCCAGCGGCTGGGCCATCGCCCGGATCATTTCGCGGGCCGCGTCGCTGCCCACAAACGAAAAACCTTCCGGCTTGAAAGTGCCTCGGTCGGATTCCATAGCGACAACGTGCCGCGTCAATTCGTCGTGGTGGAGCCGCTCATAACCGTGTGCGCCGGCCGACCCGTTTTCCTCGTTGGTCCAGAGCACCACGCGCACCGTGCGGCGCGGGCGCAACCCCAGCCCGCGCATGAGGCGGACGGCTTCCCAGGCCGACATCGCGCCGCCGCCGTCATCCATCGCCCCTTGTCCCACGTCCCAGGAATCAATATGTCCGCTGACGAGGACGACCTCCTCCGGATTTTCGCGCCCGATGATCTCGGCCACGACGTTGCTGGACGGAGCATCGGGCAGTTGCGCGGCGCTCATCATGAGGCGAACGACGACCTTTTCTCCGCGATCCTGCATGCGCTGCATCATTTCCGCGTCCTCGACGGTAATGGCCGCGTGCGGAATTTTGCGCACGCCGTTGCTGTAGGACATGCTGCCGGTGTGCGGCGATTGGATGGAAAACGGCGCGACCGTGCGAATCAGGCTGGCCACCGCCCCAACCTTCGCCGCCGCCACCGCGCCGCGGGTGCGAATGGCGACGGTCTCGCCGTAAGTAGTGAAGGGAACATTGAACAAGACGATCTTGCCTGGCGCCTCGCCGGCCCTCTCGGTCAAATCGGCAAAACTCTTGACGACCAGCACCTCGGCGGTGATGCCTTCGGGCGGCGTGGCGATGCTCCCGCCCAAACCCAGCATCGGCAAACGGCGCGCGCGCGGTTCGAGCAATTCGGCCGACTCGGCGCCCCGCACCCAATGCGGAACCATGACCTCCTCGCCATGAACGTTTTCCAGGCCATCGTTTTTCATTTGCGCCAAAATCCAATCAAGGGCCGCCTCCAGATTAGTGCTGCCGCTGAAGCGCGGCCCGAACGTGTCGCACAATCGGGCCAGCCGTTGGTAGGCGAAATCGGAATTTGTCTCGGAGTCCATCAATTTGTCCGCCACATCATCCGCGCCCGCGCACTCACACACAAGGATCGCTGCGATCGCGGCAAAAACAATCTGGCAACGGCGAAAACGACAGGATTGAATATTTCGCATTGGATACTTTGGCTCCATGTTCCTGGAATTATCAACTCAAATGACCATTGCCAATTCTCACCTGCCAATTTTCAATGGGCGCTCATGAAGAACCGCCTTGTCCTCGGCATCATGTCGGGCACCAGCATTGACGGCGTTGATTACGCGCTCTGCCGCATTGACGACGGCGGCATCGCGTTGCGCGCGTTCTGGTCGGCCCGATTTCCGGCGGACCTGCGCGAAAGGCTGCACGCCGCGGCGCGAGGCGAATTGAAAAGCCATCCACTGGCGCAAGCGCATCACGACTTGGGGCGGTTCTACGCCCGCCACGCCATCCAGCCCGGAGGCGGCCGTCGTGAAGCTGCCGCTTTGGCGGGCTTGCACGGCCAGACCGTCTTCCACAATCCCGCCAGCCGCCAACCGGCCACCCTGCAACTCGGCGAACCGGCCTACCTGGTCGAGCGCCTGCGCGTGCCAGTCATCAGCAATTTTCGCGCGGCCGACATGGCCGCAGGCGGGCAAGGCGCGCCGTTGGCCACCGTTTTCCACCAATGTGTCTTCGCCCGGCGCGGTCAGCACATCTGCGTCAACAATCTGGGCGGCATCAGCAACGTCACTTCCCTCGATTGGCGCCAAGGCCCGCGCCCCGCCGTGCTGGCCTTCGACACCGGTCCGGCCAACGTGCTGATAGACCTCGCCATGCGCGCTTTGTCGCGCGGTAAGCTGGCGATGGACAAAAATGGCGCGTGGGCCGCGCGCGGCAGGCCGTGCGAACCACTCCTTCGCCGCTGGCTCGGCCACGATTACTTCCGGCTAAAGCCACCCAAAAGCACCGGCCGCGAACTATTCGGCGAGCCTTTCTTCAAAACAGCCATGCACGACATGCGCCGCCTTTCTCCGCATGACACAGTCGCAACCTTGACAGAATTCACCGCCCGATCACTTGCGTTGAATTACCGGCTTCATCTCCCGGCGCCACCGTCGCGCCTCATTCTGGCGGGCGGCGGCGCGGCCAACTCCACTTTGGTTGGGGCGATTGCAAAGCAATTTGCGGACGGCGAAGTTGAAGTCCTGACTAGCGATACCTTGGGCTGGCCGGCACGAGCGATCGAGCCGGCGGCATTTGCCTTATTGGCGCACCTGCGGATGGCGGGCAAGCCTGGAAATCTGCCGCAGACAACCGGAGCGCGCCGGAGCGTAATTTTGGGAGCCGAAAGCCGGTATTGAAAAGTTATTGTAAAGCGATTCCGGCTTCTGGATAATAGGCTGGCATGGATCGGGGCGTAGCGTAGCTTGGTAGCGCGTCTGAATGGGGTTCAGAAGGTCGTGAGTTCAAATCTCACCGCCCCGACCATCTTCTTGCGATGTAAAGTGTGTAACTTCAATGTTTTACAAGTGAGGCGATCGAAACAGCGGATTGGGAGTTGTTGGTAATTTTGGGCGAAAAGTTGGGGCTTGACGGGGCAGAAATTGGCAGTAATCGGAAAAGGCCCATATATGGAAGCAAGAGAAGTTACCCAAAAGGGAGTTAAAAGCTGGATGATCGAACCTCCCCGGTATGAGGGGAAACGCCAACGGCTATTCTTTCCCACGGAAAAGGAGGCAAACGCTGCCCTCGAGGCCTACGAGAAGGAGGTCAAGCGCGCCGGGGAATTCTGGGCCAGGTTGGGACCAGCGGAGAGAATTAGTCGTGTCAAGTTGATTTACGACAACGAGACGACCCTCAACCTCATGGCTGCGACGCTGGAAAACGCAAAAACGAAAACCTACCTGGCGCCGATGGTTTTGGGATTCTTCGGGTGCATGAGGCCCGAAGAGGTCACGTCGGATAAACCAAAACGGGACGGGCTGCCCTGCAGCAATTCCATCAGGGAATCAATCTTCCCGGCGCATTCGGTCTGGATGGATTTCCAAAGAGTTGGCGCCAGCGGTTTGATTTTGATCTCAATCTTGTAGAGTTCGGAACCGGAGACCAAGGCGGTCACGTTCCCTTTGTTGATTTGCAAATCGACAACGGAACCGTTACGTACGTAGGTACGACCGCGAGGGAGACGATTTTCAAAATCGCTGTAGGCTTCGAGGTTGTCGCACCACGCCTTGCCCCAAAATGTGGCGGCAATCTTGCGACCGTCCAGCACCACCGGCGAGGCGGCCCGTCCGGTCTTCTTGGCCAGTTTTGACAATTCGCGCGCGGCTTTGGCTCGTCGTTCGCCCACGGAAACGTAAGGCCGCCATCCAAAAGATCCCCAGCTCATAATATTATTTGTGTTCTGATCATCTGCAAAAATGCTTAATCTTCGGCGGTGGCGTTTATATCCAGCGCCACAAACCGAAGCTACTCGGAATTGTTCATTTCTGTCAACAATCGCTCTCCGCCTTCGCCCAGGACATCTTCGGCCAGGGCGCTCTTGCTGGAAATCACTTCGTGAATGCGTTCTTCCAGGGTTCCGCGACAGGTGAATTTATGGACCATGACGTTCCGCTTCTGGCCAATACGGAAGGCGCGGTCTGTCGCCTGATTTTCGACGGCCGGGTTCCACTAGCGGTCAAAATGGATCACATGGGAGGCGGCGGTGAGATTGAGACCGGTACCGCCGGCTTTGAGCGAGAGCACAAAAAACGGCGGGCCACCGTCCCGTTGAAAGGCATCCACCAATTCCTTGCGTTTACCAACGGGAACGCCACCGTGAAGGATAAGGCCGGCTTGGCCGAAGACTCCCGCCAGGTGCCGCGCCAGCGGATCGGTGATTTCGCGGTATTGGGTGAAGACCAGCGCCTTCTCCTGGCGCGAGGCAATCTCATCGCACAATTTCCGCAACCGATTAAACTTGCCGCTTTCCGTCGGCGCATAAACTCCATCCCCAAGCCATTGCGAAGGGTGATTGCAGATTTGTTTGAAGCGGGTGAGAAACGCCAGAATGATGCCACGGCGTTGAATGCCTTCGACCTCCGGCGCCTCCAGGCGTTCCGCCAGATCAGCCACGGCTTGCTGATACAGCGCGGCTTGGCGGCGCGTCAGCGGACAGAACGCCGTCATTTCCGTCTTGTCAGGCAGGTCGGTGATGATGCGTTTGTCCGTTTTCAGCCGCCGCAAAATGTACGGACGCACCAGACGGCGCAGTGGAGTGAATTGGTTTTGATCGGTTTGCGAACGGCTCTTGAGGAACGTCGCGAACTCCCTGGCGCCACCCAGCAGGTCGGGACAGAGGAAGTCGAAGAGCGACCACAAATCCGAAAGCCGGTTTTCAATCGGCGTGCCGCTCAGCGCGATCCGGTGCCGGCAGCGCAGTTCTCTCACGGCGCGGCTCTGGCGCGCGCCCGGCCGTCTTGCTGCCAGATGTTGCGCTGGCCGGAAAGATTTTTCATATTAACCAATCGGAATATTTGAATTCAAGCCAGACCCGCCCATTACAAAATATTTGCAAATAATTGTTGCATGTAACCGATAGCTTATGCTATATGTCTCTACGTTCGATGAAAACTTGCTTAAACATATCAGCCACGAGTTGGCCGACGATGATGGTCGCGAAAGCGACACGTCATAGCCGGTACACCCAAGGCTGTGTGTTTAGCCTTGGACTATCCCTGGCGCCTATCGGGCAAAAGCCTGAAGGTAATTTGGATAGACTTGGAGTAAGCAGGTAAAGAATCGAAATAGACTTTCCAACACCCTGCTTACTGAAACGTAAGCAGGGTTTTTTGTTTTCCATGCGGAACTAAGAGTCTGAGTAACAATGAACGAAAGATGAATAATCTGTGAACAAGAGTAGCGCGACATCCAGGTGATGTCTTTTGGCGACAACTTGAATTTGGCGAGGACGAGTAGAGAAGCCTCACCGGTGGGGTCTGCCCACGACCGGAAGACAGTGTCACGAAGACGAACCAGACGAATTTTGAATTTACATATTAAGGGCTTCGCAGGAGGTGTGCCCCTAAACACCGAAACAGCCGCCGTGAAACCGCGGGTTGGGATCGAATAGATCGCCAAGAGGTGTTTGTTCCTTGTTGAAATGGCATGGGCCGGGAGCCTGAACGCTCCCGGCCCTTTTAATTTCCGCGGCTGTGATCTAAACAGCAGAATACCTCCTTGCCATGGAGGAAGTCCGGGCGCAATTCCCGGCAGCCGCACCAGCCTTCGCCCGCTACGCGTCAGCGGGCCAAGGCTGCCGCGCCGTAGCTTTAGCGAAGGCGGGCTTCAAATCCCGTCCTGAGCGGGCTACGACTCGGCAAGCCAATTCCAACAAGTCGCGCACCAGCCTGTGCAGCAGAGTCTCCAAAACTCAGTTTGCCTAGGGCAGCACCAGGGCGGCTTGCCAATCTTTTGATCTATCGGGGGCGTGGCAGAAAAGTGATGCACCTGCCCTGCAAGCAGGCTCAAGCGGGCGCGATACCCGTCGTCCTCCACCATTTCACTGCGGGGAGAATGAGATTCAGGCGAGCCTCATAAGCTCTGCCTCCGTGGGCGCAACTCCCACCCCCGCTACCAATTTCAGGGAAGTGATCCACCTGCCCGACTGTAAATCGGGTGTCGTTAAACAAAGCTGGAAGCGATGAACTGGAGCGTTACCAGCACTTCCCACCAGCCTTCGCCCGCCGCGTGTCAGCGGGCAAAGGCTGCCGCGCCGTAGCTTCAGCGAAGGCGGGCTTTATACCCCGTCCTGAGCGGGCTACGGCTCGGCAAGCCATTTCTGGACTCGTAGCTCAATCAGCAGAGCGCCCCGTTGTCTGCGGGAGGGTTGAGTGTGCAACTCCCTTCGGGTCCGCCATTTTCACGGAATGTAGCTCAGTCTTTAGAGCACCCGGCTTGGGACCGGGAGGCCGCAGGTGAAAATCCTGCCATTCCGACCATTTCTAGCTGCCGTGGCCGAACATATCAGGCATCCGTCTTCTAAGCGGATCGATGCGGGTGAGAATCCTGCCGGCAGCGCCATTGCCAGGTGGTGTCAAAGTAGTCCCGATAGCTATCGGGATTAAGCCGCTTGTCTTGGTGCGAGTCCAAGCCTGGCAGCCAGCCTTCGCCTCGCGGCTACGGCTCGGCAAGCCAATTTGCACGGATGGTTGGCAGAGAAGTAATGCCCCGGTCCCGAAAACCGAGTG
>Ga0302324_100024417_pt1 | contig 11648 bp, 12 predicted proteins | sample Palsa_T0_1_FD_201949 | JGI IMG/M metagenome (GOLD analysis project Ga0302324, IMG submission 201949) | Peat permafrost microbial communities from Stordalen Mire near Abisko, Sweden - Palsa_T0_1 | ecosystem: Environmental > Terrestrial > Soil > Palsa > Peat permafrost | place: Sweden: Abisko... | reverse complement strand
GCTTTCCGCTCGTGGCGGACTTGCACAATGCTGCCAGCAAGCAATGGCCCCTGGGGTTTACAAATTAGGGTCAGGAGGTAACCCGATCCGCATCGAACACCGCAGGCAGCGCCAAACTTGAACTTCGGTCGACTCAGAGCTCGAGCTGTCGACCCTTCTCCAAAGCCGACTCTACCCGCTCGCGCAGGATACGCAAGCGGCCTCCCACGTCCGAGTCGAGATGGGTGTCACGATTACGGAAGCGGATCAGCTCGTTCGCCATGTTGAGCGCCGCGATGACGGCAATGCGATCCAGGCCCACGACTTTCCCGCTGTCGCGGATTTCGCGCATCTTGGCGTTCAGGAACTCGGCGGAGTCGAGCAGATCGGAACGCTCTTCCATCGGACAGGTGATGTGGTATTCCTTCTCGAGGATCCGCACGCTGACTCTCGCCTGATTCTCGCTCATGCCTGCTCCATCGATTTCAGTCGCCCGATCATGGCCTCGACACGTGCGCGAACCTGCTCGTTCTTCTGCAGCAAGTTGGCGCGCTCCGCAGTCAGCGTATCCTGCCGCTGGCGTAGCGCCCGGTTTTCCTCCTTGATCTGGCTCACCGTGACGATGAGATCCTCAAGGCGCTTTTCGAGCCGCTTCAGCTCGAGCTCGACGGCGGACTTCGGGTTGGCTTCGTTCATGGCGTCAATATAGAGCGCTCGTTTGCGCAATGCAAAGGGGCGAGGACGTCGCCCAGGATGTGTCCAACGCGCTATCATTCCAGGCGACATGATGGACATCCGCTTCAAGGATTTTGAGGATGTGCTGGCGGCGGCAGGAAGTCTTGCGGACGCGGCCGAGGCGCATGGATCGTTGTGCGGCGCGCTTTGCTCCATGGCCCCCTACAAGATGCAGGATTGGGTTAACGAAATATTGCCCGATGGGGCCTCGCTGTCCGATGAATCGGCAGCCATGATCGAGCGGGTGTTCGCGGCGACCGCGGCGTCCTTCGGCGAGCAAGGCATGGAGTTCCAGCCGTTGCTCCCCGACGACGAGCAACCGCTGAACGGGCGGGCCAACGCGCTTGCATTATGGTGCACCGGATTCCTGTACGGGCTGGGCACGGGCCAGATTTCCGATCTGGAGGCGCTCAACGGCGACGTCGGGGAGATTGTCCGCGACTTCACGGAGATCTCCCGTGCCTCCGGCGACGCCGCGGAGCAGGACGACTCGAACGAGCAGGCGTATGCCGAGCTCGTTGAATTCATCCGCGTGGCCGCGCAGGTCGTGTTCGAGGAGCTCCTGCCGCTTCGCGAGCAAAGCTACCCGACGGTCCCGCAGCGGCTGCACTGATTCCCGTGGGGCTAGAAGGTTGCGCACGTCGTGTAACGAGCGGCCGCATGGAGCGTCAGGAATTCGCGCGCCGCCGCAGGCAGTTCATGCGCATGATCGGCAAGGACGCCATTGCGGTCCTTCCCGCGGCACCGGTACGCCACCGCAACGGGGACATCGAGTACGCGTATCGCCAGGACAGCCAGTTCTATTACCTCAGCGGCTTTCCCGAGCCCGATGCCGTGGCGGTCCTCGCGCCGGGCCGCCCGCACGCCGAATATCTCCTGTTCGTGCGTGAGCACGACGCGCTGCGCGAGAGCTGGGACGGCGCGTGGGCCGGTCCCGAGGGTGCGGTCGAGCGCTACGGCGCGGACGATGCCTTCCCGATCGCCGACATCGACGAGATTCTTCCGGGCTTGATGGAACAGCGTTCGCGCATCTTCTACTCCATGGGGACGCACCTCGAGTTCGATCCGCGCATGGTCGGCTGGGTCAACGGCATGCGCGTGCACGCGCGCCAGGGCTCGGGCGTTCCTCAGGAGTTCGTGGCGCTCGGCCACGTGCTGGACGACATGCGCCTGTACAAGAGCCGCGCCGAGCAGGGCAAGCTCCGGCGCGCCGCGCAGATCGCGGTGGGCGCGCACCGCCGGGCCATGCGCTTCGTGCGCCCGGGGCGGATGGAGTACGAGGTCATGGCGGAGATCGTGCACGAGTTCCGCTCGCACAATGCGGACCTCTCCTATCATCCGATCGTGGGCGGCGGCGCGAACAGCTGCGTCATGCACTACCGTGCCAACGATCAACGCTTGCGCGACGGCGACCTCCTGCTGCTCGACGCGGGATGCGAGCACGACTACTACGCCTCCGACATCACGCGCACGTTCCCGGTGAACGGCCGGTTCACGCCCGCGCAGCGTGCCGTTTACGAGGTCGTGCTCGATGCGCAGCTCGCCGCGATCGACAAAGTGCGTCCCGGCAACCACTGGAACGAGCCGCACGAGGCCGCGGTGCGGACCATCACCCAGGGCCTGGTCGGGCTCGGGCTCCTCAAGGGTCGGCTGCCGCGCCTCATCAAGGATCAGGCGTACCTGTCCTTTTTTAACCATCGTACCGGGCATTGGCTCGGCCTCGATGTGCACGATGTCGGTGACTACAAGGTCGGCGGAGAATGGCGGGTACTCGAGGCCGGCATGGCGCTCACCGTCGAGCCCGGAATTTATATCCGCCCCTCGCCGCGCGTTGCGAAGGAGTTCTGGAACATCGGCGCACGCATCGAGGACGACGTCCTGGTCACCGACGGCGCGCCCGAGGTGTTGACCGCGGCGCTCGAGAAGACACCCGAGGCCGTCGAGCGCCTGGTGCAGTCGGCGTGAGCGTACGGCCCGGTAGCGGGAGCGAGTTCTACGACATCGCCATCGTCGGCGGCGGCATGGTGGGCGCGAGCCTGGCCGTGGCGCTCGAGGGACTCGGCGTGCGCACGGCGCTCGTCGAGGCGGTGCCGCACGATGCGGCCGCGCAACCGAGCTTCGATGAGCGCACCACGGCGTTGTCGAACGGCAGCCGGCGCATTCTCGAGACCCTCGGGGTCTGGCAGGATCTCGCGAACGCGGCGACTCGAATCGCCAAGATCCACGTCTCGGACCAAGGACATTTCGGATTCGCCCGCATCGACGCGGCAGAGCTCGGGCGCGACGCGTTGGGTCACGTCGTGCCGAATCGCGCGCTGGGCGCAGCGCTGTGGTCGCGCTTGTCGCGCCGTGCGGATCTCGACGTCTTCTGCCCGGCGCGCGTGTCAACGATCGACATCCGTGAGGACGCGGTCGAGCTCAGGATGGCACCCGACCGGATCCTGCAGGCGCGCTTGGTGGTGGCCGCCGACGGGATCGATTCGGCGGTGCGCAAGGCGTTCGGGGTCGGCGTCGACACGCGCGACTACGAGCAAGCGGCGATCATCACCACCGTGCTGCCGGCAAAGTTTCACGAGCACGTGGCCTACGAACGCTTCACCTCCTCGGGACCGCTTGCGTTGCTGCCAATCGCCGACGGCCGCTGCACCTTGGTCTTGACGTTGAGCCCGGCCGCGGCCGAAGCGGCGCTCGGCTGGTCCGACCAGCAATTCCTCACTGAAGTGCAGACGCGTTTCGGTTGGCGGCTGGGCCGGCTGCTGAAGGTCGGGCGGCGGCGTGCGTATCCCTTGTCCTTGAGCCGTGCGCAGCGCTCGAGCGCAGGCCGCTGCATCATGGTCGGCAATGCGGCCCAAGCGCTCCATCCGGTCGCGGGCATGGGCTTCAACCTGGGGCTGCGCGACGTCGCCAGCCTCGCCGAGCTCATCGCCGAGAGGCGCGGCGAGCTCGACACGGTTGCGGCCGCTTACGAGGCATGGCGCGCGCCGGACCGGCGCGAGGTGATCGCCTTCACCGATGGACTGGTGCGCGTCTTCGCGAGCCCCTGGGGTCCGGTGCGGCGGCTGCGCAATCTCGGACTCCTCGCATTCGATCTCTTGCCGCCGGCGAAGGCGGCGTTGTCGGCGCTTTCCACCGGCGCTGCCGGGCGCATACCCAAGCTCGCCCGCGGCGTGCCGCTCCGGGCCGCTTCGTGAGCCGCGACTTCGACGTCGTGGTGATCGGTGGCGGCGTCATCGGTGCCACCATGGCCGCGCTCCTCGGTGCGCGGCGGCTCGCGGGTGCGGGACGCGTGGCGCTCATCACCGACGCCGCGGGCGTGCCCGCGACGCCGGGCACGCCCGCGGCGCTCGCGGACGACTGGGACTTGCGGGTGTTCGCGCTCAGCCGCGCCTCGCAGCGGCTGCTGCGGCTGTGCGGAACCTGGCAGCGCTTGCCGGCGGCGCGCCTCAATCCCTATGAGCGCATGTGCGTGTGGGACGCGAGCGGGTCGCCGGGCGGCTCGGGCTCGCTGACGTTCGACTGCGCCGAGATCGGCGAGCCGAACTTAGGATTCATCGTCGAGGGCCGGGCACTCGCGAGCGCGAGCCTCGAGTCGGTGGGCGCCGCGGGTGCGGTGCGCATCGAGGGAACCGTACAGACGCTGCGCGTCGACGAGAACGAGGCGCGCATTCGTCTCGAGGATGGGCGCGACCTCACCGCAAAGCTCCTGATCGCCGCCGACGGCGTCGCCTCGAAAAGCCGGGAGCTCCTCGGCATCGAGACGGCCGGCCACGCGTATCACCAAGACGCCCTGGTCGCGCACGTGCGCACAACGCAGCCTCACCGCAACACCGCATGGCAGCGGTTCCTGCCGACCGGTCCGCTCGCATTCCTGCCGCTGCCCGACGGCCGATCCTCCATCGTATGGAGCATCACGCGCGAGCAAGCGCGGCATCTGCGCTCGCTCGAGGCCGGCGCGTTCGCCGCCGCGCTCGAGACGGCGAGCGCCGCGGCACTCGGCGGGATCGAGCTCACGACGCCTGTGGCGAGCTTTCCCCTGCAGCTCAAAGTGGCGGTCGACTACGTGCGCCAGCGAGCCGTGTTGCTCGGCGACGCCGGACATGCGGTGCATCCGCTCGCCGGGCAAGGATTGAATCTCGGGCTGTTGGACTGCGCGGCTCTCGCCGACGCGCTCGCACCCGCTGCCGGCAATGCCGAACTGCTCGGCGAGCCGCGGCTCTTGCGCAGCTACGAGCGCTGGCGCAAGAGCGAGAACTTGCTCGCAGCCACGGCTCTCGATGCGTTGGAGCGGTTGTTCTCGAGCTCGAATCCGCTCATCGAGCGGCTGCGCGGCGTGGGCCTCGGCGCCGTGGGCCGGGTGCCGGTGCTGAAACGCGCGCTTGCGCTACGCGCACTCGGACTTACAGGAGACCTGCCGGCGTTTCTAAGCGCCGACTAGAGCCGGTCGATCTTCGCGGCGCAGATGAAGTCATTCTGCGAGAGCCCGCCGATCGAATGCGTCGAATAGGTGATGCGGCAGTAGTTGTAGCCGACTTCGAGGTCTGGGTGATGGTCCTCGACGTTCGCGACGTGCGCGACCGCGTTCACGAAGCTCATGGTGCGGTAGAAGTCCTTGAACTTGAGTGCCCGTTTCAGGCTCTTGGCATCGCCGGCGAGCGTCCAGTCGGCATGCAATTGCGCGCGCAGCGCGCCGGCCTCCTGCGCCGTGAGGGGCGCCATGCCGCCCTCGCACGGTGCGCACTTGCGGGACGCGAGGGCTTGCCCGCCCGGGTCGGTCACGGCGAGGTCCGGGTGTAGGTGCGCTCGATGTAGCGCTCGACCAGCTCCTGGAATTCCTCGGCAATGCGCTCGCCCTTGAGGGTGACCGTTTTCGCTCCATCCTCGTACACCGGGGCCACGGGGTGCTCACCGGTTCCCGGCAAGCTGATGCCGATGTTGGCGTGCTTGCTCTCGCCGGGGCCATTGACGACGCAGCCCATGACCGCGACCGTCATGTCCTCGACACCCACCCGCTGTTTGCGCCATTCGGGCATGCGGTGGCGGATGTGGCCCTGGATTTTCTGGGCGAGCTCCTGGAAGTAGGTGCTCGTCGTGCGGCCGCAGCCGGGACAGGCGATGACCATGGGGGTGAAGGCGCGCAGACCCATGGTCTGCAGGATCTCCTGTGCGACGATGACCTCCTGGGTGCGGTCGCCGCCCGGCTCGGGAGTCAGAGAGACCCGAATGGTGTCGCCGATTCCTTCCTGGAGCAGCACGCCGATGCCCGCCGTGGAGGCGACGATGCCCTTGCTGCCCATGCCCGCCTCGGTGAGGCCTAAGTGCAGGGGATGCGCGCAGCGGCCGGCGAGATTCTTGTATACCGAAATCAGGTCCTGCACGCCGCTCACCTTGGCGCTGATCACGATCCGATCCGCGCCGAGACCCAGGCTGATTGCACGCTGCGCACTGTCCACGGCGGAGACGACGATGGCCTCGCGCATCACGTCGAGCGCGGGCTGGGGCTTCGCCTGCTTGGAGTTCTCGTCCATCAGCCGCGTGAGCAGGTCCTGATCGAGGCTTCCCCAGTTGACGCCGATGCGCACGGGCTTCTCGTAACGGCACGCGATCTCGATCATTTCCGCGAACTGCGGATCGCGCTTCGAGCCGCGGCCGACGTTGCCGGGGTTGATGCGCAGCTTCGCGAGCGCTTGAGCGCAGGCGGGATGGGTCTTCAGCAGCTTGTGGCCGTTGAAATGGAAATCGCCGACCAGGGGCGTCGCGATGCCTTGCGCGGCCAGCCGGTCGCGGATGTGCGGCACGGCGGCGGCGGACTCGTCGTTGTTGACCGTAACGCGCACCAGCTCGGACCCGGCGCGCGCCAGCGCCTTGACTTGAGTGACGGTCCCCTCGATGTCCGCGGTGTCGGTGTTGGTCATCGACTGCACGACAATGGGGGCGTTGCCGCCGACGGTTACGTTACCGATCTTCACGGCGAGGGATTTTCTGCGGGATGTCATGGCGGCTATTCTACCGCGCCGTCGGCGGCCATCCCAACCGCGCCCGCGCGGTCGGCTCGGCAGCCTCAAAAAGCGGCCGAAATCGGCATAATGGACACATGTCCGCGCGTATCGTCTATTCCACCGGCGTAGGCACGCTATGCCCGAATTGTCGGCGCGCCGTGCGCGAGTGCGTCTGTCCCAAGGGCGCACCCGGCGCGGCCAAGATCGGCCCCGTGCGCGTGGGCCGCGAAACCAAGGGCCGTGCAGGCAAGGGCGTCACCACGGTGACGGGACTGCCGTTGCCGCCGGCGGACATCGAGGCGCTCGCCGCGCAGCTCAAGAAGCGTTGCGGCTCCGGAGGCACGGTGCGCGACGGCGTAATCGAGGTGCAGGGCGATCACCGCGATGTCATCGTCGCAACGCTCGTAAAGCTCGGCTGGCCGGCGAAAAAATCCGGCGGTTGACACAGCGGCAGGGCGCCGCCTCGCGCGAAGATATGAATCGTGTATCATAAGTACATCGCGTTAAGAGCTGTTTGGAGAGAGTCCTCCCCCGCGGGGACCGCCGAAGGCGCAACCGGTCCGGAAACGCTCAGGCCCATGTACGACAGTTTCTCGCGGTCTCTGGAGAGCGATCCCGCCGAGAGGACGAGGATCCACCGAAGGGGAACAGCGCGCCCAAGGCGCGCTCGATCTCTCAGGTCTTAAGGACAGAGGGGCCGGCAAGCGCCATGAGGCGCGTGCGGCTTCCGCGTCACGATTCGCAGTGAGGTTGCGATGGGCCTTAAGACTCCGCTCTACGATATCCACATCTCGGCACACGCCAAGATCGTCGACTTCGGCGGCTGGGACATGCCGTTGAGTTACGGCTCCCAGATCGAGGAGCACCACGCGGTGCGCCGCGAGGCGGGCGTGTTCGACGTGTCGCACATGTGCGTGGTCGATTTGACCGGCGCGCGCACGCGCGAGTTTCTGCGCCGTCTCCTCGCCAACGACGTGGCCCGGCTGACCGTCCCCGGCCGCGCACTCTATTCCTGCATGCTGCTGCCGACGGGCGGCGTGATCGACGACCTCATCGCGTATTTCTTGACGGAGTCGTGGTTCCGCTTGGTGGTGAACGCGGGCACGCGCCAGAAAGATCTGGCCTGGATCCGTGAGCACGCGGCGCCCTTCGGCGTCGAGGTGCGCGAGCGCTCGGACCTCGCCATCTTAGCGGTGCAAGGGCCCGCCGCGCGGGAGAAGACCGCTGCGCTGCTGACCGCGGCGCATCGGGCCACGGCACTCGACATCCCGCGATTCGCCGCCGCCGCCATTGACGTGCGCTCGGGCACGTGGTTCGTCGCGCGCACCGGCTACACCGGCGAGGACGGCTTCGAGATCATGCTGCCGGGGACGGATGCGGCCGAGACCTGGCGCGCGCTGGTCGCGCAGGGCGCGCGGCCTGCGGGACTCGGTGCCCGCGACACGCTGCGCCTCGAGGCCGGCATGAATCTCTATGGCAATGACATGGACGAGACGCGCCATCCCCTCGAATCGGGCCTCGCCTGGACGGTGGCCTTCGAGCCCGAGGAGCGCGACTTCATCGGGCGCGAGGCGCTCGCGCGGGCACGCGCAGGCGGCGGCCACCGCCAAGTCGGGCTGGTGCTCGAGGAGCGCGGCGTGCTGCGCAGTCATCAGCTCGTGAGCGCTGCCGATGCCGCGGCGGGCGCTCCTCCGCTCGGTGAGGTCACCAGCGGCACCTTTTCCCCGACGTTGAATCGCGCCATCGCGCTCGCCCGCCTCGCACCCCAGTCCGCCACGCAAGTCTTGGTGGACATCCGCGGCAAGCCGCACGCGGCGCGCGTGGTCAAGCCGCCCTTCGTGCGCAACGGGAAACCCTTGATCGAGATCCAGTGAAAGGAGATGTCAGTGAGCGAACAGGTTCCGCAAGACTTGCAGTACACCAAAAGCCACGAGTGGGTGCGCGCGTTGCCAAACGGACAGGTCGAGGTCGGCATCACGGACCATGCGCAATCGGCGCTCGGGGATCTGGTGTTCGTCGAAGTGCCGCAGGTGGATCGCAAGCTCGCCTGGGGCGAGGCCTGCGCCGTCGTCGAATCGGTCAAGGCGGCCTCTGACGTGTACAGCCCCGTCGCCGGGCGAGTGGTCGCGGGCAACGAAGATCTGTCGCAAAAACCCGAGCTGCTGAACTCGGACCCCTATGGAGCGGGGTGGCTGATGCGCATCGAGCTCGATGCCAAAGCCCCCACCTTGTTGAGCGCAGGCGAGTACCAGCAGTTCCTCAAAGAGTCCGAGTAGCGCGCCGCCATGCCGTTCATTCCGCACACTCCCGACGACATCGCGCACATGCTCGCGGTCATCGGCGCGCCCTCGATCGATGCGCTTTTCGATGAGATCCCGGCAGCGCTCAAGGCAAAGCCTCTCGACGGCGTTCCGCCGGCGCTCTGCGAAATGGACATCGCGCGCCTCGTCACCGAGCGGGCGGCGATCGATGGCCGCCTGCTCAACTTCATCGGCGCGGGCGCCTACGAGCACCACATCCCGGCGCCTGTCTGGGCCATCGCGACGCGCGGCGAGTTCTATTCTGCGTACACGCCCTATCAGGCGGAGGCCAGCCAAGGCACCTTGCAGCTCATCTACGAATTTCAGTCGATGATCTGCGCCCTCACCGGCATGGAGGCGGCAAACGCCTCGCTCTACGACGGCGCCTCGGCGCTCGCGGAGGCGTGTCTCATGGCGGTGCGCTCGAACCGCGGCTCGACGTCGCGCCGCATCCTCATGCCGCGCAACGTGAACCCGACATATCGCAAGGTGGTTGAGTCGATCACCCGCCAGCAAGACCTGCAGCTCGACACCGTGAACTTCGATCGCACCTCCGGGTGCGTGTCGCTCGATGCACTGCGCGCGCGCGCCGGCGAGGATTGTGCGGCGCTGGTGGTGCAGCAGCCGAATTTTTTCGGCTCTCTGGAGGAGGTCGACGCGCTCACCGACTGGGCGCACGCCAACAAAGTGTTGCTGATTGCGGTGGTCAATCCCACATCGCTCGCGTTGCTGAAGCCGCCGGGCGAATGGGGTTCGGGCAAGGACGGCCGCTGGGGCGCCGACATCGTGTGCGGCGAAGGCCAGCCCCTCGGCGTACCGCTCGCCTCGGGGGGACCCTACTTCGGCTTCATGGCGACACGCATGCAATACGTGCGACAGATGCCGGGGCGCATCGTCGGGCGCACGCTCGATGCCGAGGGACGTCCCGGCTTCTCGCTGACTCTGCAGGCGCGTGAGCAACACATTCGCCGCAGCAAGGCCACCTCGAACATCTGCACCAATCAGGGCCTCACCGTGACCGCGGCGACCATTTACATGTCGCTCTTGGGCGCCGCGGGACTCGCGAGCGTCGCGACCGCGAGCATGCAGCGCACGGCGGAGCTGCGCAATGCGCTCCTGCGGGTCGGCGGCGTGAGCGGCCTGTTCGATGCCCCACGCTTTCACGAGGCCGTGGTGGTCCTCGATCGGCCGGTCGCACCGGTACTCGCGGCCCTCGCCGCACGCGGCATCGCCGCCGGCCTCGATCTGGCGCCGCTCTATCCCGAGCTCGGCCACGCGATGCTGGTGTGCGCCACGGAGACCAAGTCCCACGCCGACATCGAGTCTTACGAGCGCGCGCTACGTGACGTGCTCGCCATGCCGCACGATGTGCGCGGCGCCGCCTGAACGAGATCCACCATGGCAGAACTCAATCTACGCGAGCCTTTGATATTCGAGCTCAGCAAGCCGGGGCGGCGCGCGCCGAGCCAGATTCCGCCGACGCCCGACCCGGGAGGGCGGCGCTCGACGGACATCCCGGCGCACCTGCGTCGTGCCCGCGCCCCCGCACTTCCCGAGGTGTCGGAGTTGCAGGCGGTGCGCCACTTCACGCGCCTGTCGCAATTCAACTTCTCCATCGACTCGCATTTCTATCCGCTGGGCTCGTGCACCATGAAGTACAACCCGAAGGCCTGCAACACCTACGCGATGCTGCCGGAGTTCCTGGCGCGCCATCCGCTCGCTCCCGAGCCTCAAGGGTTCCTCGCCTGTATGTACGAGCTGCAGGAGATGCTCAAGGAGATCACCGGCATGCAGGGCGTAAGCCTCACCCCCATGGCGGGCGCCCAAGGCGAGTTCGCCGGCGTGGCCATGATTCGCGCCTATCATCGCGCTCGAGGCGACGGCGCGCGCACGGACATCATCGTGCCGCAGGCGGCGCACGGCACGAATCCGGCCACCGCGGCGATGTGCGGCTGCACTGTGCGGGAGATTCCCTGCGACAAGAATGGCGACATCGATCTCGCGGAGCTCAAGGCCGCGGTCGGGCCGAGCACGGCCGGGATCATGCTCACCAATCCCTCGACGCTCGGTGTGTTCGAGCACAGGATCGCCGAGGTGGCGCGCATCGTGCACGAGGCCGGCGGCTTGCTCTATTACGACGGCGCGAACCTCAATGCGATTCTCGGCAAAGTCCGCCCGGGTGACATGGGCTTCGACGTCATCCACATGAATTTGCACAAGACCTTTTCGACGCCGCACGGCGGCGGAGGTCCGGGATCCGGCGCCGTGGGCGTCGGGCCGCGCTTGCTGCCGTTTCTACCCATCCCGCTCGTGGGCAAGACCGAGGCGGGCTACCGTTGGCTCGCCGAGTCCGATTTACCGAGCTCGATCGGCCGCTTGTCGGGATTCATGGGCAATGCAGGCGTGAATCTGCGTGCCTACATCTACATGCGCATGCTGGGTCGCGAAGGCATGGTGCGCGTGGCCGAATTCGCGACGCTCAATGCGAACTATCTGATGAGGCGGTTGACCCAGGCCGGCTACGAAGCGGCCTATTCGAAACGCCGGGCGAGTCACGAGTTCATCATCACCTTGAAGCAGGAGAACCGGACTTTCGGGGTCACGGCCATGGATGTGGCCAAGCGGCTGCTCGACTATG
>Ga0302324_100024416_pt1 | contig 11648 bp, 9 predicted proteins | sample Palsa_T0_1_FD_201949 | JGI IMG/M metagenome (GOLD analysis project Ga0302324, IMG submission 201949) | Peat permafrost microbial communities from Stordalen Mire near Abisko, Sweden - Palsa_T0_1 | ecosystem: Environmental > Terrestrial > Soil > Palsa > Peat permafrost | place: Sweden: Abisko... | reverse complement strand
TCGTGCGTGTTCCGTTCAACAGCTTGTCGCTCAACCCAGGTCCTTGAACCGCGACGGTCGGAACGGCAGGATCCGCCGGTTGCGTCAGGCCTTCGGCCCGATGCAGGAATTTTTGGAGCGTCTGGATCGGTCTACTCAGGAAGGTCAGGCGCTCTTGCAATCTCGGAAGGCCGTCCGGTATTTTTTGCGCCCACGAGGCAGCGGGTCCCGATAGTGCAGTGCCAAGGCCGACGAATCCGCTAAACAGAAGCATGATGATCGCCAATGCCGCGACTGCCCGTGGCAGATGAAGGTTCTCGAGAACCCGCATCGCCGGCTGCAAAACTAGCTTGAGGACAAAAGCGAGCACGATCGGAAGAATGATTTCGCCGGGTACATAGCATGCTCCGAGCAGCGCGAAGAGGAAAAGGCCTCCTTGAAAAACCGTCCTAATATCTATCGGTACTGGCATATCGGGCAGCTCTTCTGCCTCGATATCCGCACGCAGCGGATTGGGCGTTTCCATCTTCAGACCATTTGCATTGAGGAGCTGCGCTACGGCACGGCGATGGTAGCACGGGCATAGGGCGCCACGATCAGCTGCCACGAGCGCGAGGGACGCGCAGGCGCAAACACACCAGCGCGGACCCATCGATTGGAGCAGAATGTGCGTGCTCACCGCCCGCTCCATGACCAAGGCCGTCGCGCGCTCGCATGCTCAAGATCTCACGTCGCGAGCCGATTGCGGATAGACAGTAGCTCTTTCCGGCGATCGGCATTTGTTTCACAACTGGTCATTTTGGGTCTTTCCAGCGTATCCATGCGCGACCCGATCAGCCGGGCGTTTACTTTGTCGGCGGCGGGATGACTGTGCTGGAAGCCGGAACGTCAATGTTGCTAACCCGCGCTGCCGATCGCTGACTTCCTGCGATCCCGAGGCCGCCCAGCAGTAAGATCATCAGGATAAACGCCGCGTAGCGGAAGGGCTGGGACCGTACCACTGCGGAGATGCTGGCACTGTGCAATGCCTCGGCCGAAGGGGCACTTAAACCGATCCGGCGCGGCAGATGAGCGATCAAGCGAGCAGCATTGGGTCCGGGGTCCAAATGCGTCGAAGGCCTATCGGGTAGGGCCGCGATCAACGAGGCCAATCTGCGAGTTGCCGTTGTCCTTGGCAACTGAGCCAAGTTCGCGGCCTCCTGCCAGGGGTCGACGTTCAGCCGCGCCAACGCCGATACCACACTCAGCAGCATTCCGTTTCGTTCCTCACCAATCGGCGCAAACAGAAAATTGTCGAATTCAGGCGCCAGGACAGAAGCCGGAGTGGCGCGGATCAATTCAGCCATCGAATGTCTCCGCCTCCGCCGGGCCGATTGAGCGACGGAAAATATGGGGAGCGCCTGTCGCATCGGCCGGAGCTAAACCGTATTGCGAGGCGGCATACGGCGTTAGACTCGGAAACTACCTAAGGCCTCGTCAGTCCAGCCGGCTTAAGCGGGTAAAGTTCGAGTTCGGGTCACCAGCTGGACGCGGTTGATATTGAGATCACGAACGACCACGCTTCCTCCCGAAGAGGAACCCGGCAGGCGGCCCGGACTGGTCCTGCGGGCCCGCTCGGATCATTCCAGGGTTAGGCACTCACCCGCACCAGAGGGAAGATACAAGGCGTCCGTTAATCTCACCGAAACCGAGGGCCCTTGTGTCGCGCGTCTCAGTCCTATGGACGACCTTCAGAGCAAATTTGCAGATGCTGACCTTTGGACTGAAATGAACGTTGGCGATCAGGCCGTCGCCGAGCACAGTCTGGCCGAGTACATCGTCCTACCAGTCGTCAGGCGTTACGGCGAGACGGAGAGAGCCTTCGACTCGTAGCCGGTCTGTCTGTCCGCGGTCTCAGATTTCAGCAGGCCTGGCCGCCAGAGCAGTCACGATCCGCTGCAGAAACGAGACCCTCGACGTTACGACAGGCGGGATATCGCCGACGAGAATGCGGCGGCGGACGTCATGCAGGATGGTCAGAACGAGGGCATGGTCGGTTGCGTCATGGTCATTGAAACCTTCGACGGTGCGATAGCCGATGCCGGTGACGTCACGCGCGGACGTGATAATGAGGCCGTATAGTTGCTTCTTGGCCTTGGCCGCGCGCAGAGCGCCGACAATGCAGCGTCGTCCCTTCAGGTCCCTCAGCCTACCTCTGCACCACTTATCTTCCGAAGCCAGCAGGGCGATCACCTTGTCCAGCTTGCCAAGAAGTTCCTCATTGCGCGCAAATACCCCTTCATTTCCGTCGAAAGGCATCCGATTCTCCAATCATCAGAGCTCTAGGTTAACCGGCTATCTCCTTTGGGAAATTCGTCTCCCGGGTTGGCTGATTGCATCCGAAGCCGTGGCAAGAGGGGCGCGGAGGACGACAGGCTCGGAAGCCCGCTTGTCGGGGACTACGCCCATCAGTCGGCGCAGCATGTCACGTCCGCGCGAGAGGCGCGATCGCACGGTGCCGACGGGCACGCCGGTGATCTCGGCGACCGCGTCGTAGCTCAGTCCTTCTAGGCCCGTCAGCAGGATCACCGCACGCTGTTCCTCGGGGAGCTTGGCGAGGGCGCGATCAAGATCGCGTAACTCGATGCTCCTTAGCTGAGACGGTGCACAAAAGAATGAGGGCTCCCTCTCGCTGATCTCTACAGCCACCCCCTCGCGCACCGCACGGCGAACGATATTGACGTACTGATTGTGCATGATGGTGAAGAGCCACGCTCTCAGGTTAGTGTCTTCAACCCAGAGGTGCTGCTTGGCGAGGCCGCGGGCTAGGGTGGCCTGGACAAGGTCGTCCGCTGCAACGGTACTGCGGATCAGGGCGCGCGCATAGCGCCGCAGTCTCGGGATTTCCGCTTCCATCATCGTGCAGAAGTCGATCATTTTGGCCGACTTGGTGTCAAAAACAGGCTCGGCAAACATGCGGCCCTCCCTGGCGTCGCGGGCGGCGTCTCTTACGCGGTTCCAAGCCTCTTTCGGATACGCCAATGCAGAAAAGGGTAGATGTCAGGGCGACGGTAGGATCGGAATCTACCTATGCCGGCACGAACTCGGAGCTGCGGACACCGTACCCCTCTAACGATGCGCGTTAGACTGCTGCCCTTGCCGTTTTGTCCCCGAACTCAGCGGAGAACTTCTCTGTGCCCTCGCGCCAAATAAGCGGCGAGCCACCGCACCAAGCACAACAATTGAAACCGCAGCTGAAGCTCGCAGGAAACGCGAGGTATTATTGTGTAGCGCGAAACGCCCCCACTGCCCTGCGTCGAGGTCCTTATATGAGGACAGTCCGAGCCAAAACGCGGCGCTGAGCACAACGGCGATCGTAAGAAGCCAGCCAGACGCATACGGCTGAGAGGCTGGCAAGCTCGACCGAACGAATTTTCGCCGAGCCGGCAGTAGGACGACTAGAAAGAATGCGAGCACGACGGCCTCTTCCCATGCGAAGCCCTTAAACATCAGCGACACAATCCCGAGGCAGAGTAGCGCCGCCGCGAACTCCCAGGCCCGGCGCAACCGCTGCTGCAAGCCGTATGCCCAAAGCAGCAGCAACACGCCGTCGATGCTGCCGATAAAATGCGATGTCTCGATTACGGCGAGGGGCAGCACCGTATGGACCAGGCGCAGGCGTGCATCGCTCACCGGCATGGCATTTGAAAACAACAGTACGATGCCGCCCGTGAAGGTACAGACCGCAACCACCGTCGGCCTAACCTCGTCGACCCAAATACCGATGTTCCCGGCAACCTGCGAGAACAGCCGCCGGGCCGTCATAGCTTCCAGGGCGGCGAACAACAGGCCCGCGGCAACCACCGGGATCAGCTGGTAGATGATGCGAAACGTGAGAAGCCCGGCGAGGATTTCGTCGGCTGGACGGCGAGCGCTAAGGCCGACTAGGACGACGGCGTCGAACACGCCAAGGCCGCCGGGGACATGACTGATCGTCCCGGCCACGAATGCCAGGACGTACACTGCCAGAACGTGGGGATATGTGACGGTTGAGGCATCAGGCAGACAAGCATAGAGAACTGCGGCGACGAGCGAGAGATCCGCGACCGAAAGGACGATCTGGGCGATCGAGGTTGGAGGTCGTGCAAGATGGATAGAGTAACCAAACAGACGAAGCGGCCTCTCTATCCACCAGCCCAGCGCGACGTAGCTCGCGATCAAGATCGCTGCAAACGACCCAATCGCGATACTCGTAGGTCGTGATATTCCGAGCGCCCCGAGAGACAACGGATCTAACAGCACAATCAGGGGGAAGACGGCAACGATCCCGGTGATAAACGTAACGACCACGAATGCCGAGGCTTCAGCTACCTCGCCGGTGGTCAGTCCTAGTGGCGTGTAAATCCGATAGCGTACTGCGGGACCAATGAGACTCCCGAAGCCCAGCGTGTGGCTGAAGGCATATCCGATGAAAGAAGCGATCATGACGCGACGATAAGGTAGTGTCCGCCCAATGTGGTGAAGGGCCAGCAGGTCGTAGAGGGTCAATAGCGAATAGCTTGCTGCGGCCAGTCCTAACGCGGCAAACGGCTGCCAAGCCTGCAGCCGCCCGAGTGCTCGACGCACCTCGGTAGCCCGGAACGCGTGAATGTAGCTATGAATGACAATGAGTGCGGCCGCAAAGATAAGAAGCACCGCGGCGCCGCCGAGGTAAGGAAGGAAGCGGCGCCAGTTCGACAGTTGCCACTTGGTCGACCCGGTCTCCGGCCGTCGGGCGCTCACCGTCTTGCGCTTCGAAAGAAACTCAATCACGCCCCCGCAGTGTTAAGCTAAAACAAGCGGTCGGCGCCTGGACAACCACGTCGCAGCAACTCCCGCGCTCGAGTGGATAGCTTCCTATCGACATTAGCTGACAGGAAACAGGCTCGGCTTCTACCCACTGGCTGAATTGAATTCGGTCTATCGCAAAGCCCCGGATTATGGTCGGGCTCGCATCGAAGAGCGCTGGACGGGATGCACAAAACTGAGGACACGAAGCGAAGGCGCCGTGGCAGATACCGGCGCGCGTGATATTCCCGGCAGCATTACCGCGGTGCCGCTAGACGGGCTCGATAAGCAAGGGCAGGGGCTGGCAGCAGACATTCGCACCTGATTTCAGCACACGGTAAAGTGGTTGTCTCTCCGGCGACGGTATTGCAGGACGCTGAAGCAGGAGGGCCCGGAAACTAGGTATTTTCCGACCCTGCTAACGCATTAAGAAAGCGTGTTGAGTCAGTCGGAGCGCAGTTTGACCGCGCTTTCCGGCGAACGCGTTTTCCTGCCGGATGCCCCAGTGAGGAAACGACGATGACCATGATATACGCGCTATTCGGCATCATCTTCGTGTCGCTTGTGACACCGGCTCTCGCGGCAAATGTTGAATTCTACGTCGTGCAGAACATCGCCTCGGGTAAATGACTGATCAAGGAGCAGAAGTTGTCACAATATCCGTCTGCCTTTTTGCCGACGGATGTCACTGTGAAGCTTGTGGGCACAACCTCATACGAGACGCAGGCTGCGGCCGAGGCCGCATGAAGGCCGACGGAGTCTGTGCGTCGAAGTAATATAAGCCGAGAGTTTGCTTTGCTGGCGACCAACCCACGCCGATCCAAAGGATAGGCGTTGTTAGCGAGCCGACAAAATCCGCCTTACAGCCGTCGCCTTCCTCCTCCAAGATGGAGGTATCGCGAGCGCAGTCTCGACACGCGCATGGGGTCGCTCCAGCCGAGGGGCCCGGGCGCAATCTTATTCGTCGATGACGGCATGACTACCGACTACCCCGGCCTCGCCACCGGCGGATGAGGCCGGGCTAAACGCCCCGGATCGTGCCCTTCGTTTTGCTGCTTCCGGCAGCGCGCTTGTGGGCCGGCCCGCCCGCGGCGGTCAGGTTGTGCGCGGCGTTGATCAGCGCGAGGTGCGAGAAGGCTTGGGGGAAGTTGCCGACCTGCCGCTTCGCCGTGGCATCGTATTCCTCGGCGAGCAGCCCGACATCGTTACGTAAAGCGAGCAGCCGCACAAAAAGCGCGCGCGCGTCCTTGTAGCGCTTCTGCAGCACATAATTGTCGACCAGCCAAAAGCTGCAGGCCAGGAACGCGCCCTCGCCCGGAGGCAGGCCATCGGTGCCGCGCCCAGTGTCGTAGCGCATCACGAAACCGTCGCGCATCAGGTTGCATTCGATCGCCGCCAGCGTGCCGCGCACCCGCGGATCGGCGGCTGGTAGAAACCCCACTAGCGCGATTAGCAGCAGGCTGGCGTCGAGCGCCGTCGAGCCATAGGACTGGACGAACGAGTTTTGGCTGGCGTCGAAGCCGCGGTCGCACACCTCGTCGTGAACGCGGTCGCGCACCGCGCGCCAACGGTCGAGCGGCGCCTCCAGGCCGAATTCCTCGGCCGAGCGCACCGCTCGATCAAACGCGACCCAAGCCATGACTTTGGAATGTGTGAACTGCCGGCGCCCGCCGCGCACTTCCCAAATCCCGTCATCCGGCTGGTCCCAGATCGTCTCCAGATGGGTAACCAGCGCGCATTCGAGCGCCCAGCCCGACGCGTCGGCGGCGAGGCCAGTACGCCGGCCGACATAGAGGGCGTCAAGCACTTCGCCATAGACGTCGAGCTGGATCTGCCCGGCCGCGGCGTTGCCAATGCGCACCGGCGTTGCGCCCTCGTAACCCGCCAGCAACGGCACCTCATATTCGTTGAGGCGCCGCTCGCCGGCGATGCCGTACATGATCTGCAGCTGATCGGGACTGCCCGCCGCGGCGCGCAGCAGCCAATTCCGCCAGGCCTTTGCTTCTTCGACGAAGCCCACCTCCATCAGCGCCAACAGCGTAAAGGTCGCGTCACGCAGCCAGCAGAAGCGGTAATCCCAGTTGCGCGACCCGCCGAGCTGCTCGGGCAGCGACGTCGTCGCGGCGGCGACAATCCCACCGGTCTCCCAATGAGACAGCGCTTTCAGCGTCAGCAGAGACCGCAGCACCGCACCGGACCACTCGCCCACCGGCTTGAACGTCGCCGCCCAATCCGACCAGAAGGAATAGACCTCCTTCAGCGCCTTTGCGGCCGAAACCGGTTCGGGATCGGCCTTATAGGAAGGCGTCCAGGTGAGGACGAAGCCAACCACCTGGCCTTCCTCGACCTCGAACTCCCCAACCGTCCTCATGTCTTCGCCGTGAAGGGATACACTCGTGTCCAGCAGAAGCCGATCCGGGCCGGCGATCATCTGAAGTCGGCCGTCGTCCCGCTGCGTCACCCATGGCACCGCCAAGCCATAATCGAAGCGGACGACGAGTTCGGTGCGCATCGCGACGCTGCCGCTTATGCCGCGAACTATCCGCACGACGTCCGACACCGCGCCACGGCGCGACAGGAAATCGACGACGCAGACAGTACCGGTCGCGGTTTCGAACATGGTTTCGAGGATCAGCGTGTCGCCGAGATAGCGCCGCCTGGCGCGGAAGTCGGTGTCGCTCGGAGCGATCAACCAGCGCCCGTTCTCGGCATTGCCGAGCAGTGCAGCAAGGCACGCGGGGCTGTCGAAGCGCGGCAGGCCGAGCCAGTCGATCGAGCCGTCAAGGCCGACCAGCGCCATCGTCTCGCAATTGCCGATTGCGGCGTAGTCTTCGATGCGGCTTGGCATGATAGGAAGCTTCCGCCGCTGGGGTTCAGTGTCGCCGAAAGCATAAACGCTAATTTGCCTGTAGCGTTCGCGCAGATAGCGCTGAGTAGAATCCGATCCTGCCGCGCAGGTCGCTCCAGGGGCACAGTTTGTAGTTCTAGTAACGACGAAGCTATTCGATCTGTTCGACTGACGCCGACGGATATTCGGATCGATTTATTGTTTCCGCCCAAAAGGAGCGCGCCATGGGCTTCTCGATGATGTTTATCGTTCCGCTCATCGTGATCGTGGCCTTTGCTGTGATCACGGCAACCGTAAAGATCCTGCGCCAATATGAGCGAGCGGTCGTCTTTACGCTGGGGCGCTTTCAGGGAGTGAAGGGGCCTGGCTTGGTGTTGTTGATCCCCTTCTTCCAGGAAATGGTGCGGGTGGATTTACGCATCCAGGTCATCGAGATCCCGACCCAGGACGTGATTTCCCACGACAACGTCTCGATGAAGGTCGACGCGGTTCTCTACTTCAACGTCGTCGATCCCGAGCGAGCCATCATATCGGTCCAGCGCTACCTTCCCGCGACCGTCATGCTCGCGCAGACGACGCTGCGCGCCGTGCTTGGTCAACACGAGCTCGACGAGATGCTGTCCGAACGCAAGAAACTCAGCGCCGACGTCCAGAGCATCCTCGATTCCCAGACTGAAACCTGGGGGATCAAGGTGACCAACGTCGAGATCAGGACCGTCGAGCTTACCGACAACATGGTGCGCGCGATCGCCAAGCAAGCGGAGGCGGAACGCGACCGGCGCGCCAAGGTCATCCATGCGGAAGCCGAGTTCCAGGCCTCGCAGACCCTGGTCAATGCGGCGCAGATCCTGTCAAGCATCCCGGCCGCCATGCAGTTGCGCTACCTGCAGACGCTGACCGAGATTGGTGCCGAGCAGAACTCCACCATCGTTTTTCCGATGCCGATCGACATCATCAAGCCGTTCCTCGAGCTGTTTGAAAAACCCGCGAAGCCGGCCGGTGTCGCCACCAATGGCGCCGCCCGCGTTCCGCTCGCGGCCAACGTCTCTGTGGGCGAATGATCTTCGCCAGACCAACTTGCATATAAAAGGACTGTAAAATGTTGTGGAACGCATCCGCCATCAATGGCTACGCCATAGAGGCCAGCGATGGCGATATCGGCACCGTCAGCGACTTCCTGTTCGATGACGCCAGTTGGCTGGTGCGCTGGCTGGTCGTCGATACCGGCAATTGGCTCTCCCGCCGCAAGGTCCTTTTGCCTCCGTCCGTCTTGGGACGGATCTATGCGAAGGACAGCGTATTCGCGGTTAAATTGACCAAGCAGCAGATTAAGGACAGTCCGGAAATCGACACCGATCGGCCGGTGTCGCGGCAGATGGAGACCGGGGTCTACGATTACTATGGCTGGAGCCCTTATTGGGGTTCCGGCTTTTACATGGGCGGCTATGGCTTTATGCCCGGCGACGGGATGGAGTCGCCATACCTGGGCGGGCGGCGCCGTGAGCAGGAGATTGCCGACGCCCAGGCAGACCGTGACGATGTGCATCTGCGCAGCGTCGAGGCGGTCACCGGGTATCATATCCACGCCAGCGACGGCGAGATCGGTCACGTCGAGGACTTCCTTATTGAGGATGCCGATTGGAGCATCCATTACCTCGTCGTCGACACGAAGAACTGGTGGCCCGGAAAGAAGATCTTGGTCTCGTCGCGGTCGGCAGGAGAGATCGACTGGATGGATCGGCTGGTGAACCTCGATGTCGACCGCCAAAAAATTAAAGACAGCCCGGCATACGATCCCACCATCACCATCGACCGGGCCTATGACGAAAAACTCCTGACCTATTACGGCATCAAGTTTGCCGCCGCGTGATCCGCTGGGACGGACCGCCATGGGGCCCTTGATCGCCGGAAACTGGAAGATGCACGGGCTCGCGCCGCAGCTCGGCGAAATCGAGGCGATTGCCGCCTCGGTGAAAGTCACGCCTCCGGTCGCCGACGTTCTGATCTGCCTACCCGCGACACTGATCTCGCGGGCGGTGCACACCGCTGGCGGCCGAATCGACATCGGCGGTGAAGACTGCAGCGCGGAAGTTTCCGGCGCGTTCACGGGAGACATCAGCGCCGAAATGCTGAAAGGCGCGGGCGCCTCCGCTGTCATCGTCGGGCATTCGGAGCGCCGCCAACATCATGGCGAGACCGACGCCATCGTCGCGGCGAAAGCGAGAGCCGCGCGGCGCGCCGGACTTCTGGCGATCATCTGCATCGGCGAGACGAAATCGCAGCGACTGGACGGCAAGGCGTTGTCGGTATGCGGCGATCAGATCGCGGGCAGCGTCCCCGATGGCATAACTGCATCCGGTACCGCAATCGGCTACGAGCCGCTGTGGGCGATCGGCTCCGGGCAGATGCCAACCTCGGAGGAGATCGCGGAAATGCATGCGCATATCCGCCAATGCCTCGTGACACGTTTGGGCACCGAAGGGAAAGACGTGCGCATCCTCTATGGCGGGTCGGTCAACCCGTCCAACGCACGTGACATCCTGGCGCTGCCGGAAGTTGGCGGCGCGCTGGTCGGCGGGGCCAGCCTGAAGGCCGGGGATTTCGAGGCGATTATCAGGGCTGCCCCGACAAAAGCCTGACCACAAGCGACAGCGAGGCCACGCGCGCCAGCATGTCACTCTCGGTCACGGCGAGGAAATCCCACGCTGGTCGTTGTCAGTTTGTGGCCATGAGAAAAAGGCCACCGCCACAGAGGAGACGCCTCATGACCACGCCCCATTCGGACGCGCTAGTGCTCTTCGGGGTGACCGGCGATCTTGCTCACAAGATGACTTTACCGGCGCTCTACGCGATGGAAAAGCGCGGAACGCTGACGGTCCCCGTCATCGGCGTCGCCCTGCCGAAATGGAGCTTAGAAGACCTGCACAAAAGGGTGGAGGACAGCATAAAGCGATCGGGTGGGATCGATAATAGGCGAGCCTTCGATCATCTGCTGTCCCGGCTCAGCTATGTGAGCGGGGACTACGAGGACCCGGACACGTTCGTGGCGATAAGGAAGGCACTGGGCAGCGCGAAGCGTCCCGTGCATTACCTCGCCATTCCGCCCTCACTCTTCGAGACGGTAATCAAGGAGCTCGGCGCCTCGAAGCTTGCGGAGCAGGCGCGCGTCATTGTCGAAAAGCCGTTCGGACGCGACCTGGCCTCTGCCCGCAAGCTCAATCGCGCGGCGCGGGCGGTATTCCCGGAAGATGCGATCTTCAGGATCGACCATTTCCTCGGGAAGGAGGCGATCATGAACATCCTCTATTTCCGCTTCGCCAATGCGTTCCTCGAGCCGATCTGGAACCGCAACTATGTGGCCAGCGTCCAGATAACCCTATCCGAGGATTTCGGTGTTGAGGACCGCGCCGCGTTCTACGAAACCGCCGGTTGTCTGCGCGACGTGATCCAGAACCATCTTTTCCAGATCGTCGCGCTGCTTGCCATGGAGGCGCCCGCCGGCAGGGACTTTGGCGCCGTCCATAGCGAGAAGGCTAAAGTCTTCCAGGCCATGCGCTCGCTGACGCCCGACGACCTGGTGCGCGGCCAATATATCGGTTACCGCAAGGAGCCGGACGTGGCAAAGGACTCCGACGTCGAAACCTTCTGCGCCCTGCGGCTTTTCATCGACTCGTGGCGCTGGGAGGGGGTGCCGTGGTACCTGCGCTCCGGCAAATACCTGGCGCAAACCGCGACCGAGGTCCTGGTAGAGCTGAAGCCGCCGCCGCAGAGGCTCTTCGCCGACTCGGCGCCGACGACCGCCCGATCCAACTACCTGCGCTTCCGCATCTCGCCGGATTCCGCCATTGCCCTCGCCGCTCGGGTTAAGCGCGGCGGCAAGGAATTCGTCGGCGACCAGCGAGAACTCTATTTGGCCGAAGAACAGCCGGGCGAGGAGTTGCCTTACGAGTTGCTCTTGGGCGACGCCATGGCCGGTGACGGAGCGCTCTTCACCCGCGAGGATGCAGTGGAAGCC
>Ga0302324_100024413_pt1 | contig 11649 bp, 8 predicted proteins | sample Palsa_T0_1_FD_201949 | JGI IMG/M metagenome (GOLD analysis project Ga0302324, IMG submission 201949) | Peat permafrost microbial communities from Stordalen Mire near Abisko, Sweden - Palsa_T0_1 | ecosystem: Environmental > Terrestrial > Soil > Palsa > Peat permafrost | place: Sweden: Abisko... | reverse complement strand
CCCGCGGGTTTGCCGTACTTGGCGATGGAGTACGTCCAAGGTCAACCGCTGACAAGCTGGTGCGATGCACATCGTCTGGGGATCGCGGCGCGCCTGGAGCTAATATTGCAAGTGCTTGAGGCAGTGCTATATGCGCATGAGAAACACATCATTCACCGAGACCTCAAGCCATCCAACGTTCTTGTCACCGAGTCCGGACAGGTACGACTGCTCGACTTCGGCGTCTCGAAGCTGCTCGGGGCCGCCGAGGAAGAAGGGCTGACGCAGCTCACCAGTGTTTACGGCCGCGCCCTGACGCCAGATTACGCCAGCCCCGAGCTGCTGCACGGCGGTACCGTCGATGCCCGCAGCGACATCTATTCCCTTGGCGTGCTGCTCTACGAAATGCTGACCGGCGTTCGTCCCTATCGGCTCAAGAGCGCGGCGTCGATCGGACTGCTCGAGCAGGCCATCGCCACGATCGAGGTAAGAAAACCCAGCTCGCAGCGCGAGCAGGAAGCAAGCGAGGCACGCAATACATCACAGGATAAATTGACACGGCAGCTGCGCGGCGATTTGGACGCCATTGCACTCAAAGCGCTCCACCGGGAGCCATCGAAGCGATATCAGAGCGCCGCGGCCTTCGCGGAAGATATCGAACGCTACCTCGCCAGAAGACCCATCCAGGCGCTACCTGGGCGAATCAATGATCGCGTGTACAAATTCGCGCTGCGCAATAGGCCCGCCGTTGCAGTTGCCGCGATGGCGCTCGCTGCAATCATCGTCGCAGTTGGATACACGATCCATCGTGAAAGCGCCACTCGAGCAACGATAGCGGCGAGCGCCACCGTCTTGCCGGTTTCAGTCCAGGCCGGTACACCGCCCACGACGATCGATGCGTCGACTGCCGCCGCGGCGGCGCCGGAACGCTCCGTCGCCGTCCTGCCGTTCGTTGACATGAGCGAGAAGAGGGACCAGGAGTATTTCTCCGACGGCCTATCGGAGGAGCTGATCGAGCTGCTCGGAGAGACACCGGGCCTGCGGGTCATCGCGCGCACTTCGTCTTTCTACTTCAAGGGAAGGGCCGAAAAGCTCGAGACGATTGCCGCGGAGTTGCGCGTTGCGAACATACTCGAAGGCAGTGTCCGCAAGTCCGGCGACAGACTGCGAGTCACTGCACAGCTCATTCGCGCCGACACCAGCGAGCACCTTTGGTCTGAGACCTTCGATCGCGATCTCCATGACGTCTTCAAGGTCCAGGACGAGATCGCCAGTGCCGTGGTAACGGCGCTGAGAGTTCAGCTGTTGCCGATGCGGCCGGCGGCTCGGGACGAGTTACGCACAGGAAATCTTGAGGCGTATTATCAATATCTGCAGGGCAGGCAGAGCTACAATCAAGGCAACGCGGCCGGCTATCAACGCGCAGTAACCGCCTTCCAGGCCGCGACTGCGCTGGATCCCCGCTACGCGGCGGCGTACGCGGACTTAGCGTTGGCCCAATTCTGGGCGACCGACAGCACTGACCGAGAGGTAATGGCCGCCGATAAGGATAGTGCACTCGCGATAGCAGATAAGGCTGTCGCGCTGGCGCCAGGACTGGCCGCGGGCTACTCCGCCCGCGGCTTCCTGCGGACCGTCTACTCGTTCGATTTTCCGGCAGCGCAGGCGGACCTGGATAAGGCCATCGCGCTTAGCCCCGGCGATGCGTGGGTTCTGCACCGATCTGCCATCCTGCTCGCCGTGCTTGGCAAGTTGCCCGAGGCAATTGCCAGAGAAGAGCAGGCTCTCGCGCTGGATCCGCTGTCGACAGAGATCTGCATACGCCTTGGATTCTTCTTGGTTGCAAATGATCAATTGGCACAGGCGCGACCATTGTATGAGAAGGCGCTTGCAATAGCGCCGAACTCTATTCTTGCACGTTACCACCTGGCGGAGCTGGAGCTATTGGAAAATAAGCCGGAGCGGGCACTGGCCGGCTTTCGTCAAACTGGACTGGAGTCTTTCAGATTGAGTGGTCAAGCTAAGGCTGAATACTCTCTGGGGCACGTCGATGCGTCTCGGCGAGTTCTCGAGCAGTTGATCGCCAAGTACGGAAAGGCCGGCCCTCATCTGATCGCCGAGGTGTATGCCTGGCGCGGCGAGAAGGATCAAGCATTCGAGTGGGCTGAGCGCGCCTATAGGCAGCGAGACTCCGGCGCCATGTGGCTCAAGATTGACACTGATTTCCGCGGCCTGCGCGGCGATCCACGCTACAAGGCGTTGCTGCGAAAGATGAAGTTGCCGGATTAGCGCTCGGCGAACGCATGTCAGGCCAGTGACCTGCCCGATTGCCGACGTTCGTGATCGTCCACTTCGGGGGTCGACACCGGAAATAGAGCCCTCACCCGCAACATCCGGAAAACGATCACCCGAGATCCTCGGTATGCGGCATGTGTTCTACACGCATCCAAGCGAGGCTTGGCGCATCGACGCATACATCATGATGATCGCTGCTGCGGCCAAAGCCGGATGGAGCGAGGGTTTGAGAGGCTGGAGGGCAGCTTGCTTCGCTACGAAGAGTGGCAAACGGCCCTCCACCTGGAACGGCTTCGAGCGGGCCCGCATGCAAAGAAGCTCTACTGGTTGCAAAGGCCTTTGAAGGGCGGTCCACCCAAAAATATCGGCAGGAATTTTCGTACGGATTTCGTACGGAGCTTCTGGGTTTCCTGTAAATCCTTGATTATATGGCGCTCCCTACCGGATTCGAACCGGTGTTACAGCCTTGAGAGGGCCGTGTCCTAGGCCTCTAGACGAAGGGAGCCTTGGTAGGATCTTCGGGCGACCTGCCCCGAGAGGGCTGGTAGTATACGGGCCAATTTTTTTGACTCAAGCGGAACCTAATTTTTTTGAACGTACCGTCGACGCCAATCACGCATGTGGTGATCCCTCGCCCTGAGCACCCGGTCTCGCGGCGCTCCATCTCGCCCAATGCCTTGAAGGTTCTTTACCGGCTGAAGGACGCGGGCTACCAGGCCTTCCTGGTGGGGGGGGCGGTGCGCGATTTGCTCCTGGGTCTCACGCCCAAGGATTTTGACGTGGCAACCAATGCGCTGCCCGAGGATGTGCGGCGCCTGTTCCGTAACTGTCGCCTCATTGGCCGGCGGTTCCGCCTCGCGCACGTGCATTTCGGCAGTGAGATCATCGAGGTCGCGACGTTTCGCGCCGCCTCCGCGCCCGAGCGCGAGGACGCCGAGACCGAGCCGGATGCGGAAGGCGAGGAGATCCGCGAGGCGCCGGTGATCGAGGATTCGGAGCATCGCGCGTTCGACACCCGCGGACGCATCCTGCGGGACAACATCTACGGCACGGTCGACGAGGACGTGTGGCGGCGCGACTTCGCGGCGAACAGTCTCTATTACAACATCGACGATCTGTCGATCTGGGACTTCGCCGACGGCGTGGCCGACATCAAGGCACGCCGTCTGAAGCTGATCGGCGACCCGGAGACCCGCTATCGCGAGGATCCCGTGCGGATGCTGCGCGCCGTGCGGTTTGCGGCCAAGCTCGATTTCACGTTCGATCCCGAAACGGAGCAGCCGATCAGCCGCCTGGCGCACCTGCTCGACGGCGTGCCGCCGGCGCGGCTGTTCGATGAATGCCTCAAGCTCTTCCTGTCGGGCTTCGGCGCCAAATCGTTTGCCTTGTTGCAGAAATACGGATTGTTCGAGCACCTCTTTCCGCTGGCGGCGGCGGCGTTCGCGTTGCCGCCCTATGCGTATGCACGCGAGATGCTCGAGCGCGGTCTGGCGAACACCGATGCCCGGGTGCTCGCGGATAAGCCCGTCACGCCCACGTTTCTGTTCGCGATCGTGCTGTGGAGCGCGGTGCTGCGCGAGCTCAACGAGCGAGAAGCGGGCCCCGCGCCTGACTTTGCGCAGCTCATGCGGGCCTGTGACGCCGTGCTGAGGGCGCAGCAGTCGCGCGTCGCGATTCCGCGGCGCTTCGCGGTGCCGATGCGCGAGCTGTTGATGCTGCAGCCCCGGTTCACCCGCCGCAGCGGGATCAAGTCCTTGAGCTTGTTGCAGCATCCGCGCTTTCGCGCCGCTTACGATTTCCTGCTGCTGCGTGCGGAAGTCGGCGTCGCCGACCCCGAGCTTGCTGCCTGGTGGACGCACGTGCAGACCCTGCCGCAGGAGGAGCGCGTCGCCCTCGTGCAAGCGCGTCCGCCCGAGCCCGATCTGGCCGGCGGCACCGGGACGCCGGGGCGGCGCCGCAGGCGCAGACGGCGAGGCGGAGCGGCGCGCAGCTAGTCATGAGTGCGCTCTGGCGCCCGGCCTACATCGCTCTCGGCAGCAACCTCGATGATCCGAGGCAGCAAGTGCTCGCCGCGTTTGAGCGCATCGGCCGCTTGCCCGCGACCCGCCTCGAAGCGCGCTCGCGCCTGTATGCGAGTCGCCCCATGGGCCCGCAGGATCAACCGGATTACATCAATGCCGCGGCCGGCGTGTTGACGCAGCTCGAACCGAAGGTGTTGCTCGAGTCGCTGCTCGAGATCGAGCGGCAAATGGGGCGGGTGCGCCGCGAGCAGTGGGGGCCGCGCCTTATCGACCTCGATCTCGTGTGCATGGTCGGTGCCGTGATCCACGAGCCCGGGCTCAGCGTGCCCCATCCCGGAGTGTCGAGCCGCAACTTCGTGCTGTATCCTCTCTGCGATATTGCTCCCACGCTCGATATACCGGGCCACGGCCGTGTCGCGGAATTGAAGGCGCGGTCGGGTGCCGAAGGAATTTCTGTTGTTGAGTGAAAATAGAGGCACATCGCCCGGCGCGATTCCGCACCGCTTCATCGTCATCGAAGGCCCCATCGGCGTGGGCAAGACCAGTCTCGCGCGGCTTCTCGCGCAATCGATCGGCGGCCAGTTGGTGCTCGAGGAAGCGGATCAAAACCCGTTTCTCGAGCGCTTTTACAAAAATCCGCGGGCCGCGGCCTTCCAGACGCAGCTCTTCTTTTTATTCCAGCGGGCGAGACAGCTCGAGGATGTGCGCCAGGAAGACCTGTTCGGCGCGGTACGCATCGCGGACTATCTCTTGGAGAAAGACCGGCTGTTCGCGCGTGTCACGCTCGACGATGCGGAATACGCGTTATACGAGCGCGTCTATGAGCGCGTGGTGGTCGATGCCCCCAAGCCGGATCTCGTGGTTTATCTGCAGGCGCCGGTCGACGTCCTGGTCGACCGTATCGCGAAGCGCGGCATCCGCTATGAGCAGCATATCGAGCGCAGCTACCTCGAGAAGCTCACCCAGGCCTATGCCCGATTCTTCCATAGCTACGACGCCTCGCCACTCCTCATCGTGAACGCGGCCGCCATCGATCCCGTCAACAACGACGCCGACTATCGATTGCTGCTCGCCGAGATCAGCAAGAAGCGACGTGGACGTCACTTCTTCAATCCGAGCGGAAGCAGCTTGTTGCCCGCGAGCTGAGCGCGGCGCCGATCGGCGCCCGAAGCGTGCGGCGCGCCAGGCGCGGCCGGGCTAGGCGCCCCCGGCTAGGCGCCCCCGGCTAGGCGCGGCCGGCTAGGCGCGGCCGGCTAAGCAGCACCGTGCTGGGCGAGGGCCCAGGCGACGTGCTCACGCACCAAGGCCGAGGGCTCATCCGAGCGCGCTCGGAGCGCGGCGATGACCTCGGGCGAGGTCGGAGCATTGCCTAGGGCGACCGCCACGTTGCGCAACCAGCGTTCGAAGCCGATGCGGCGGATGGCGCTTCCACGGGTCTTCTCCAGAAACTCCGCCTCGTCCCAGGCGAATACCTCGACCAGCCCCGTGCGGTCGAGGCCGTGCCTCACCTCGAAGTCCTTCTCGACGGTGGGGCGGGCGAATTTGTTCCACGGACATACGAGCTGGCAATCGTCGCAGCCATAGATGCGATTGCCGATGGCACGGCGCAGCTCGAGCGGAATCGAGCCTCGAAGCTCGATGGTGAGATAGGAGATGCAGCGCCGCGCGTCGAGTCGATAGGGCGCGACGATGGCGCCCGTCGGGCAGGCCGGCATACAGGCGCTGCACGTTCCGCAGTGCGCGGTGCTCGCCTCATCTGCCGGCAGCGCGAGGCTCAGATAGATCTCGCCGATGAAGAAATACGATCCGGCGCGGGGATCTATGAGATTGGTGTGCTTGCCGATCCAGCCGAGCCCGGCGTTACGCGCGAGCGCCTTCTCGAGGACCGGCGCGCTGTCGACGAACGCGCGAAGCCCAAGCGGGTTCACTCGCTCTGCGATGCGGTTGCAGAGCTCTTGCAGACGGCGGCGCATCAACTTGTGATAGTCGCGGCCAAGCGCGTAGCGCGACACATAGGCGATGGTCTTGTCGCCGAGCACCCGCTCCGCATCCTCGGCTTCAGCCGGCCAGTAATCCATGCGTGCGCTGAGGCAGCTCACGGTGCCCGGAATGAGCTCCGCCGGGCGGGTGCGCTTGCCGCCGTGCCGGCTCATATATTGCATCTCGCCCGCGAAACCCGCTCGCAGCCAATCGAGGAAGCGGGCCTCGTCCTGCGCAAGATCGATGTTCGCCACTCCGATGCGGGCAAAGCCGAGCTCGGCCGCCCAGCGACGGATGTCGCCGAGCAGCGCGGCGGGGTCGATCGGCTCGGGACTCGCGGCCGGGGCGGTTGCGCTCATGCCGCGAAGGCTAACCGCAGCGGCCCTATAATGGCGAGCTTCCCCGGATCGCGCAGAGGGGGCGGCTCAAAACGCATGGCAGTCTCCGACCTCGACCTCGTACTCCCCGACGCTTCCGCGACCGAAGCCCTCGGTATCGCCCTCGCCCGAACATTCCCGGGCGCCGAGCAGGGCAGCGCCGCCCTGTATCTCGAGGGCGATCTGGGCGCGGGCAAGACCACGTGCGTGCGCGCGTTCCTGCGCTCCTGCGGCGTCAGCGGCCTGATCCGCAGCCCCACCTATACGCTCGTGGAGACTTATCGGCTCGAGGGGCACACCCCGCCGCTCACGTGCGTGCACATCGATCTGTATCGACTCGAGGGAGCTGGGCAGGTGGATGAGCTGGGTCTGCGGGATTTCCTCGAAGCCGGACACTTGCTCTTGGTCGAATGGCCGCAGAAGGGCACAGGCTCGCTCCCGCCGCCGGATCTCGAGCTCTCGTTCGAATTCGCCGAGAGCGGGCGTCGCGCGCGCTTGCACGCCGGCACCGCACGCGGGAAAGGTTGGGCGCGCAACCTCCGAGACGACACTAGAATAGCAAGCTATCTATCTAATTTAAATTGAAAAACTTCTTGAGGGTGGGTAACATAATACCCATGCAGTTGCTGCGCATCGCGATCTTTGCGTTAGCGATCTCCGGGGTCGTGCCGGCACGAGCCGTCGAAGTACGTGCGGTGCGTTTGTGGGCGAGTCCCGAGGGCACGCAGGTGGTGCTCGAGCTATCGGGCACCGCCAAGCACAGTTTGCTGATGCTCAAGAATCCGGACCGTGTGGTGCTCGACGTCTCGGGCGCACACCTCTCGGCGACCGCCCAAAAGCCGCCGGCCGCCGGGGTGGTGAAGGAAGTGCGCATGGCGCGCCGTCCGAGCGGCGAGCTGCGCGTGGTGCTGGATCTCACCCGCCCGATCCGCGCCAAGAGCTTTCTCGCCACCCCGAACGATCGCTACGGCTACCGCCTCGTCGTGGACTTGGGCGGGGCCGTTGCTGCCGTTGCTGCCGATGCGCCCATCAAGGCGGAGCATGCCCGCCCCGAGGCCCGCGACCTCGTCATTGCGATCGACGCCGGCCACGGCGGCGAGGATCCGGGCGCCATCGGTATGCATGGCACGCGCGAGAAGGACGTGACACTCGCCATCGCGCGCGCGCTCGAGCGTTACGTCGATGCCGAGCCCGGCATGCGGGCGGTACTCACCCGCAACGGTGATTACTTCGTGCCGCTGCGCGATCGCATGCGCCGTGCGCGCGCCCAGCAAGCGGACCTGTTCGTGTCCATTCATGCCGATTCCATCCGCGATCGCGCGGTCGACGGCTCCTCCGTCTACATATTGTCTCAGCGCGGCGCGACCAGCGAGGCCGCGCGCTGGCTGGCCGAGCGTGAGAACGCTGCCGACCTGATCGGCGGGGTCTCGCTCGAGGGCAAGGGCGACCTGTTGGCTTCGGTGCTGCTCGATTTGTCGCAGACCGCTTCGTTGAGTGCGAGCGAGACGGCCGCCGAGCATGTCCTGCATCAGCTCAATCTGGTGGGCGAGGTGCGCAAGCCCCTAGTCCAGCAGGCCGGGTTCATGGTGCTCAAATCGCCGGATATTCCCTCCATGCTGGTCGAGACGGCCTATATCTCCAATCCTGCCGAGGAGCAGCGGCTGCGGGGCGTGGCGCACCAGGCGAAGCTCGCGGCGGCGATTCATCAGGGTCTCAAGGAGTATTTTTACTCCGATCCGCCGGCGGGCTCGCGCATTGCGCAAATCGCCGCCGGCACGGCACGGCCGGAGCTCGCCACGCCCGAGCACGACAGCGGCGGATAATCCCGCAGCGCCCGCGGTGCGCTGTGCGAAAATGGGAGCGCGCGCAGCGGATGCGCGAGGTGCCCCGTGTCCATCCAGGTTCTCAACGACGAGCTCATCAACCAGATCGCTGCCGGCGAGGTGATCGAGCGTCCCGCCTCCGTGGTCAAGGAGCTCGTGGAGAACTCCCTCGATGCCGGCGCCTCGCGTATCGACGTGGAGCTCGAGCGCGGCGGTTGCGGGCTCATTCGCGTGCGCGATGACGGGATCGGGATCGCGCCGCAGGAGATCGGGCTCGCGCTCGCCCGGCACGCGACCAGCAAGATCGCATCGCTCGACGATCTCGAGCGCGTCGCCACCTTGGGATTTCGCGGCGAGGCGCTGCCCAGTATCGCGTCCGTGGCGCGCCTGGGGCTCACCTCGCGCTCGAACGCATCCGACCATGCCTGGAGTGTCGAGGCGCGTGACGGCGCGCTCAGCCCTGCCGCGCCGGCCTCGCATCCGCGAGGAACGAGTGTCGAGGTGCGCGACCTCTTCTTCAACGTGCCCGCGCGCCGCAAGTTCCTGCGCGCCGAGAGTACTGAGTACCAGCATGTGCTGCGCATGCTCGAGCGCCTCGCTCTGTCGCGCTTCGAGGTCGGCTTCTCCCTGACACACAACGGCAAGAGCGTCTGGTCCCTGCCGCCGGCGCGCACCGAGGCCGAGCGTCGCGCGCGCGTCGCCAAGCTCTGCGGCGAGGAGTTCGCGGCGCACGTGATTGAGCTGCACCACGAGTCCGAGCGTTTGCGATTGGTCGGATGGATTGCGCTGCCCACCTTCTCGCGCAGCCAGTCGGATCTGCAGTTCGCGTTCTTGAACGGGCGCTTCGTGCGCGACAAGCTGATCGCGAGTGCCGCGCGCCTCGCATATCAGGACGTGCTGTTTGGCGGCCGCTTCTGTGCCTATGTGCTCTATCTCGACCTGGATCCCACACAGGTGGACGTGAACGCGCATCCGCAGAAGCTCGAAGTGCGCTTCCGCGAATCGCGCAGTGTGCACGACTTCCTGTTCCGCACCCTCGAACGCGCTCTCGCAGAGACCCGGCCGAGCGCCGCGTCGCCGGGCAGCGCCTCGCTCGAGGGGTTGCGGTTGGGTGCGCGCGGCGGTGTGGGCGAGCGCGCCGGTGGATTCGCGCAGGACCACTTTGCGCAGGACCACTTTAGGCAGGGCCACTTTAGGCAGGGCCACTTTAGGCTGCCCGAGCGTCCGGCGGCTGCGGCGCTCGAGGGGTACTACCAGCTCCTGTCGGGCCATGCCGCGCGCAGCGGCGATCCGGCCGGCAGCGCTGTGCAAAGCGATGCGGTGCGCGAGGAGGAGCGCGGCGGAGAAGGCGAGACCGGCGGCCCGCCCCTGGGCTTCGCGGTGGCTCAACTGCACGGTGTCTACATCTTGTCGCAAACGGCCGAAGGGCTGGTTCTCGTCGACATGCATGCGGCGCACGAGCGGGTGATGTACGAGCGCATGAAGCGGCTATTGGGCGGTGAGACTGCTCAGCAGCACTTGCTGGTGCCCGACATCATCAACGTGACCGCAGCGCAGGCGGAGGCCGCCGAGGCACACACGGCTGAATTCTCGGCGCTCGGCTTCGCGCTCACCCGGCTCGCGCCCGACCAGCTGGCGCTGCGCGGCGTGCCAAGTCTCCTGGCAAGCGACGATCCTGTGGGGGTGGTTCGCGATGTGTTGGCGGATCTCGCCGAGACCGGCCACTCGCGCCGCGTCGAGGAATCGATCAACCGCCGCCTCGGCACCATGGCGTGTCATGCGGCGGTGCGCGCCCAGCGCACCCTCGGCATCGCTGAAATGAATGCATTGCTGCGCGAGATGGAGCGCACCGATCGGGCCGATCAGTGCAATCACGGCCGGCCGACCTGGGTGCGGCTGTCGCTCGGGGATCTCGACCGGCTGTTCATGCGCGGGCGCTGATGCCGGGGCGCCGATGCCGGGGGCGCTGATGCCGCAGGCAGCGTCGGGCCGCCGCAGCGCGCTCTTGCTGATGGGACCCACGGGGGCCGGCAAATCGGAGCTCGCGCTCGAGCTCGCCCGCCGCTTTCCCTTCGAGATCGTGAGCGTCGACTCCGCCCAGGTGTACCGCGGCATGGACATCGGGACGGCGAAGCCCGATCTGGAGACGCGCGCGCGCACTGCGCACCACCTACTCGACATCCGCGAACCGGAAGCGAATTATTCGGCGGGCGAATTCGTGCGCGATGCGAGTGCGGTGATGCGCGATATCTGGGCCCGCGGACGACAGCCGCTCCTGGTCGGCGGCACGATGCTCTACTTCCACGCCCTCCTCGGCGGACTCGCCCAGCTCCCCACGGCGGACCCGAAAGTGCGCTGGGAGATCGAAGCCCGCGCCGCCGCCGGCGGCTGGGCGGCGCTGCACGAGGAGCTCCGGCGCGTCGACCCCGCTGCCGCGGCGCGCATCCATGTGAATGATCCGCAGCGCATTCAGCGGGCGCTCGAGGTCTACCGCGTCACCGGCGAGCCCATCACCCGCTTGCAACAATTGCGTGCTCCGGCGTTCGCAGGCCTCGACATCCTGGAATTCGCGGTTTCGCCCGAGGATCGCGCCGTGCTGCACGCGAGAATCGAGGCGCGGTTTGCCGCCATGTGGCAGGCGGGCTTCTTGGACGAGGTGCGCCGATTGCGCGAAAGAGGCACGCTCAGCGCGGAACATCCGTCGATGCGTGCGGTCGGATATCGACAGTTATGGAAGTTCCTCGCAGGACAGTGCGGCTTGGAAGAGTCTAAAAAACAAGCGCTTGCGGCGACGCGACAACTCGCCAAGCGGCAGTTGACGTGGCTTCGGCGTCGCGAGCGGGCGACATGGGTTGATTCCGCGAAAATCGATCCTACATACGCGTTAGTGCGGGCACTGTCCGAGGCCGGTTTTGCCGGATGGTCTTACGCGTAAGCTGACTTTGCTGTGCTAGGATTGAACCGTGTTCGCCTGGCGCAGGGAAGCGACGAGGCACTGTTCAAGACACAAAAAATAAGGAGCTTTCCCATGGCCCGTGGCCAGTCTCTGCAGGATCCCTTTTTGAATGCCCTCCGCAAGGAGCGCGTGCCCGTGTCAATTTATCTGGTGAACGGCATCAAGCTGCAAGGACAGATCGATTCCTTCGATCAATTCGTCGTGTTGCTTCGTAACAG
>Ga0302324_100024412_pt1 | contig 11649 bp, 9 predicted proteins | sample Palsa_T0_1_FD_201949 | JGI IMG/M metagenome (GOLD analysis project Ga0302324, IMG submission 201949) | Peat permafrost microbial communities from Stordalen Mire near Abisko, Sweden - Palsa_T0_1 | ecosystem: Environmental > Terrestrial > Soil > Palsa > Peat permafrost | place: Sweden: Abisko... | reverse complement strand
GAAGTTCTCCCCCGTCAGGCCGATTTTCCCTTAGGTAGAAGACTTATTGCATGTAAGCGGGTAACTTGCTGAGACATCAGCCTTTCCAGTGGAAGGCGTCGGCTTGTGGCAGGCTCAAGTGGGCCAGCACGCGATAGGCGAACTCGCGGGCCATGTCATCTAAGCTCGCGGGCCGGTAATAGAAGGCCGGGATGAGCGGGAAGATGGTCGCTCCGGCGTCGGCGGCGCGGTAGAGGTTGCGGATGTGGATTTTGTTGAGCGGCGTTTCGCGAGCGCACAGCACCAGCGGACGCTTTTCTTTCAGGCAGACGTCGGCGGCGCGCTCGATCAGGTGCGAGGCGATGCCGTTGGCGATGCGGGCCAGAGTGCCCACGCTGCACGGGATGACGACCATGGCGTCGGCGGGGTAAGAGCCGCTAGCCACGTTGGCTCCGATGTCGGCGTTCGATTGCTCTTTGATTTTTGAGGAATTTCTTGCAGCGGCGCGGGCCGAAGATTTTGCTGGTGCGCCCGCGAGGATCTGGCCGATCAGATTGGAGCGGCCTTTAATGCCGAGTTCTTCGGCCAGCACGCGCAGGCCGGAATCCGACGCGATGAAGTTGACGTTCTGAATGCGAACATCACGCTCCACCGCGAGCAGCAGTTCTTGCAGGAAGATCGACCCGCTCGCGCCCGTGGTTGCGATGGTCAGATTTTGCGGCGGTTGATTCGGCAAGGCGCCTCCAGCGGGGCGGCGCAAGCGTCACCTCCGAAACTTGGAGCATAGGTACGCCGAGCTACAGAAGTCAAGGCGGGCAAGCTGAGAACTGGGAACTGAATATGGCGTCCGCGGTAAATTTGCGATCCCGACGCAGCGCCGCGCAATTGCACGCGCTGGCGGGGGTGGAGCGCGAAATCCGTACCCAGGATTCGCACAGCCGCCGCAAGTATCTTCGCGAGTTTACCGATGCCTTTCGCAGCTACGATGCAGTTCTGGACTCCCAGCAAATTCAGAGCGCTCTGTACGCAGCCGATGTTGTTCTGATCGGGGACTACCATGCCCTGCCCGCTGCCCAGCGCTATGCCGCATCGCTGTTGGAGCAGCGCGCTCTTGCCGGAGATCGACCGGTTGTGCTGGGAGTCGAAACCATTTTCGCCCGCGATCAGCACATTCTCGAGGAATGGTGGCGGCGCGAGATCGACGAAAACGAACTGAGGCAGCGCATCCGCTTCGATCTGGATTGGGGCTATGAGTGGGCGCCGTTTCACGAACTGCTGGTCGCGGCCCGGGATCATGCCGAAGGCATCTACGGCCTCGATTGCATGCCCCGCGAAAACTTGCGAAAGATTGCAGCCCGCGACCGTCATGCCGCGGCGAAGATTGGCGAGATCCGCGAACGGCATCCTGATGCAGTCATCGTTGTGCTCTTCGGCGAGTCGCACATGGCTCCGGAGCATCTTCCGCGCGTGTTGCAGAAGCAAATGCCCGGCACCAGGACTCTTACGATATTGCAAAATGTGGATGCGCTGTACTGGCGCGCTGCTGGCGAGCAGGCCGATAAAGTGGAAGCGGTGCGCGTGAATGACGACACAGTGTGCGTCTTTAATGCGACGCCGCTGGAGAAATACGAAAGCTACCGGCTGTTTCTGGACCAATGGTCGCGCTGCGACAGCGGCCCCGATTTTGCGCCCACAATTTACAATTTGGTGGACAGCCTGGCCAGCTTTCTCGAGATGAATCGTTATTCGCCCCACAATGGCACGCAGCCTAAGTTTCTGGTCGACATGCTGCCTGAGGTTTACGGGAACTCATCGGATGCGATGCTGCGACGCCTGCTTTCACGCAAAGGCATCGTCGAGACAAAACTCGAAAGGATGCTGGCGAGAGTCGAAGAACGCGGCAGCGCATATCTTCCTGAGGTGAATGCGTTCTACATTCGCGAATTTCAGATGATGCATGCCGCCGAGGATGCGGCCCGCTTTCTGCATCACGCCTGCCGTGGCCTGCCCCGGCGGGTGAATGCACAGGGCACAAATGGCAACGGTGCCCGGACACAAAATAGCTGTGAGTCGGCCACCGGCCTCTTCTACACCCGCGTGGTCGAGCACGCCGTGGCTTATTTTGGTTCGCGAGTGCTTTATCCTTCGCGGCCGGCCCCAGAGGGGGAGGATTCCCCGGCATTGTCGCGCGCCGAGTGTCAGAAGGCGGCACAATCGGCGATCCGCGGCGATGCGGAAAAGTTCGAAGTCATCGCAGAGGACTGGGGATACCGGCTGGGAAATCAGATCTACGATATTTACCTGGCCGGCAAGGTGAAGCCGAGCGGGCTGCGGCGCTTGTTTCTCGCGCACCTCGACGAGACTGGCGCAGCCCGCAAAGTCTGCACTGCCGTGATTGCAAGAGTCCGCTCGGCTACTCGCAACACTCAGTCCCGAAGATCAAATCAGTTCCAGGTGCTAATCTAGACTTCGCGTGGCTGAAGGCGATGTGCTGCGATGAACGCCGAATCTATCCGCAAACTTTTCGAGCAAGTCCGGCGCGGCGCGATCACGCCCGATGAGGGAGTCGATCGCCTGCGCCATCTTCCCTTCGAAGATTTGGGATTCGCCAAGGTCGATCATCATCGCGTTCTTCGCGCGGGGATGCCAGAAGTGATTTTCGGTGAAGGGAAAACTCCGGCGCAGACGGCGGAGATCTTTGCACGGCTGGCGAAACACGGAGGCAACGTCCTGGCTACGCGTGCCGACAGAAAACAGTTCGCTGCCGTGAAAAAGAAGGTGCGTGCGGCCGAGTATCGTGAAATGGCGCGAACTATCGTGCTGCAACGTGACCCGCACATTTACGGCAAAGGAATGGTCGCGGTGGTTTCGGCGGGCACCAGCGATATTCCGGTGGCCGAAGAAGCGGTCGTGACCGCCGAACTCATGGGCAACGAAGTCGAACACTTCTACGATGTCGGCGTCGCGGGCATTCACCGCCTGCTGGCCAATCGCGAGGCGCTGACCAAGGCCCGCGTCGTGATTGTCTGCGCCGGCATGGAGGGCGCGCTGCCCAGCGTTGTCGGGGGTCTGGTCGGTGTTCCTGTGATCGCCGTGCCCACCAGCGTCGGCTACGGTGCGTCGTTCAAGGGATTGACCGCACTCCTCGGCATGTTGAATTCCTGCGCGTCGAACGTGAGCGTGGTGAATATCGATAACGGATTCGGCGCGGGATACGTGGCGTCGCTGATCAACCGTCTGTAAGTCAGAGGCGTTTTCCCGCACGCGATGACTTTGCGTGCGATGGTTTCGCGGAGCGCTGCTGCTTATTCTCGAACACGCGCGCGAAAATCTTGTCCACATTCTTCAACTGACGTTGCAGATCGAAAGCATACTCGATCTGCTTGTGCGGAACTTTCTCCGTGATCTCCTTGTCGGCCAGTACAAGCTGGTGAAAGTCCAAATCTTCCTTCCACGCCCGCATGGCGTGGGTTTGCACGATGCGGTAGGCGTCTTCGCGAGAGACTCCATGCTCCACCAGATCGAGCAGCAATTGTCCGCTGAAGATGAGACCGCGCGTGCTTTCAAGATTGGCCAGCATGCGCTCGGGATACACGAACATAGTCTCAATCAGATTGGAGGTTTTGTTGAGCAGGTAGTCGACCAGCGTGGTCGAATCGGGCAGAATCACGCGCTCGGCAGATGAGTGAGAAATGTCGCGCTCGTGCCAGAGGGCCACATTTTCAAATCCCGCCTGGGCATTGCCGCGCACCACGCGCGCCAGGCCGCTGATCTGCTCGCTGGTCACGGGATTCCGCTTGTGCGGCATCGCGGAAGAACCCTTTTGTTTCTCGCTGAAAAATTCCTCAGCCTCACGCACTTCTGTGCGCTGCAAGTGCCGGATTTCAGTGGCGATCTTATCCAGGGTCGAGGCGATCACCGCCAGCGTTGCCAGAAAATGCGCGTGGCGATCGCGCTGAATCACCTGCGACGAAACCGCGGCCGCTTTCAAACCCAGACGCGCGCAAATCTTCTCTTCAATCTCTGGCGTGAGATGGGCGAAAATTCCTACTGCGCCAGAAAACTTTCCTACCCGCAAATCCTCGGCCGCGGCCGTGAAGCGCGCGATGTTACGCTGCGTCTCCGAGTACCAATTCGCAATTTTGAAGCCGAAGGTTATGGGCTCGGCGTGAATGCCGTGCGTGCGCCCTACCATCGGCGTGTCCTTGAATTCCCAGGCGCGGCGCTCGAGCACTTCCGCCAGACGTTCGAGATCCTGCGCAATCACCGCCGATGCTTGCTGGATGAGCAGTGCCTGCGCGGTATCGACCACGTCATTCGACGTAAGGCCATAGTGAAACCAACGCGCATGTGGGCCAACGATTTCGGCCACCGCCGTGGTGAAGGCGATTACATCGTGGCGCACCTCGGCTTCGATCTCGTGAATGCGCTCAACACTGAAATCGGCGCGCTCGCGGATCGCCCGCGCCGCCTCCGTCGGCACCATGCCGGCCTCTGCCAGAGTTTCGGTCGCGGCGACTTCAACGGCCAGCCAGGTGCGAAAGCGATTTTCATCGCTCCAGATGCGGCCCATTTCCGGGCGGGTATAGCGCGGGATCAAGGCGAACGCGCCTCCTGTTCTCAAGCAGGAACGTGGGACAGAGGATTCTAAATGGAGATGGGGAAAAGAGGCCAGAGGTGATCGATCAAACGGGATCTGTGGCTTACCCTGCGATGGCGCAGCTCATGAGCGACTTCCCAGCTACCCTGTCCCGCATGCGCTGGCAGGTTTCCAGGCAAACGGCATACAATGCTTATTCGAGTCCCGCTATGTCGCCCACACCAGACGACCTGACCATCATCAAAGATGACATGATCGCCTTCATCGAAGGCCATGGCATGAGCCGTTTCCACGGTTACGTGGATTACGACGAGGTGCAGTGCGTCATGTGGGAGATGGGGACCAATCCCGACGGCTGGAAGGATTTCGTCGAACTGGCGAAGAGCGCGGGAGCCGCCTTTCTCACCATGCACGCCTGGAAGCTGGACCGCGAGGAACTCGACGAACTGGTGCAAAGGCTAACCAACTCGGAGTTCTCCGACGGCGATGACGTGGAGGACGCGCGTTGGCTGCGCGCCCACGTGGGCAAAGTGGGATTTCTACAGTTGGGCTGGGCGTATCAGGGGTCGATGTTTTTGTGCGAAGTCAGCACCGATTGGTACGACCGCTACCAGCGCCTGCTGGAAGTGTCGGAAGATTTCGGCGGCATCCCCATCGACGAACCGGACCAGGACGACGAGAACTAACCGTGCGCTGGGAAATGGCTTCAGAAGACCCAGTTCGCGTGCGGGCCCTGGCTTCGGCCCTGCGCGAATTGCCGAATTTGCCGTTTAGCGCTGCGATCCGCACGAGCGAGAATTCAAAAGCCCGCTCTGCCCATACCCTGGCGCGCTTGCTCATGCGCCGCGGCGTCACGGATGTTGAAGCAGCCTCTCGTTTTCTTTCTCCTTCCGTCGACCATCTGCACCCGCCTGAACAAATGACTGGGCTGCGGGCCGCCGTTGATCGCCTAAACGCAGCTATCGAACGCAAAGAGTCGATCCTGATCTACGGCGACTACGACGTCGATGGCACGATGGCCGTCATCATTCTGAAAACTGCAATCGAACTTTGCGGAGGCTCGGCCGATTTTCACGTTCCCCACCGCATTCGCGAGGGCTACGATCTGCGTGATGATGTGATCGAGCGCGCCGCAGCCGCGGGCATTCGCCTCATCATCAGCGTCGACATGGGCATCCGCGCCTTCGCACCGGCCGAGACGGCGCAGCGGCTGGGCGTGGATCTCATCGTCACCGATCATCATTTACCCGGACCGGACGGCGTACCCAGAGCCACGGTGGTAGTGAATCCCAATCAGGCTGGGTGCGAGTATCCCTACAAGCAACTTTGCGGCGCGGGGGTTGCGTTCAAGGTGGCGCAGGGATTGATGCAGCGCCGTTTGGAAGAAAAAGATCACGCGCGCATGTTGCGCTCATTCATGAAAGTGGTGGCCATCGCCACCATCGCCGACTCGGTGCCGCTTACCGGGGAGAATCGAGTGTTCGCGAAGTTGGGCCTCGACGCTTTGCGCCGGGCGGTCAATCCCGGGCTGAAGGCGCTGCTCGAAGTGGCGCAGATTTCTGCGAAGCGTCCACCCACTTCCATGGAAGTTGCGTTCCGCATTGCGCCGCGCATCAACGCCGCCGGGCGCATGGATATAGCCCGCGACGTGATCGAACTGTTCAGCGTGAAAGAACCCGCGCGCGCGCGCGAACTGGCCGCCAAACTTGACCGGCTCAACGCAGACCGGCAAGAAGAAGAACGCCGGATTCTGCGCTCCATCGACGAGCGCATTCTCAGCGACCCCGCGCTGTGCGAGGTATACTGCATCGTTGTCGATGGCGAAGGCTGGCACAGGGGCGTCATCGGCATCGCGGCCACGCGCGTGGTCGAGCGCTACCACCGGCCGGCGCTCGTGATCGCGCGCGAAGGCGAGGAAGCCTTCGGCTCCGGCCGCTCGATTCGCGCCTTTCACCTGCTCGAAGCGATCGAGGCATCGCACGCGCTGTTCACGCGTTATGGTGGACACTCCCACGCCTGCGGATTTGCCATGCCGTCGGCGAACGTCGCGCAACTGAGAACCGAACTGGATGCATTCGCACGGGCTCGGCTGGCTGCGGCGGATTTCGATCCCGTGCTCGACTTGGAAGCAGAGTTGGAACTGGATGAAATCACCCCCGCACTCTTTCAGGTATTACGTTTGCTGGAGCCGCATGGAGCTGGAAATCACGAGCCGGCTTTTGCCGCACGCGGCGTGCGCCTGATCGCACCGCCGAAGATTCTGAAAGACAAACACATCAAGCTGAAACTGAGGACGGGAGATGACACGAGTGGGCACGAGTTCTCCCCCGTAGATCAAGCCGAAGAGTTAAACAAAGAAGAGCTCTCCGCGGTTGCGATCCTGGCGACGCCCAGTTGTCATCCCGATGGCGCTGCCATCCGGCGCGATGAAAAGGCCGAAGCGAAAGGTTTTCAACTGAGAACTGAGAACCGGGAACTGAGAACTTCTGGACGAACTGTTTTCGATGCCCTGGGCTGGCACATGGCCGAACGCCTGCAAGAGTCGCCGCTTCTGGCCGGAGACGCCATCGATATCGCCTTCACCATCGGCCACAACGACCATCCTGACTTCGGCGGATTGGAACTTACTTTGCGGGATCTTAAATCAATGACCCGTGGCTCCGGAGGAATCTCGAAGGGATAATCGAAGCAGAATCATCGCACCTGGGAGGTGTCAGCCCTCCAAGTTGAAGTTTTTCGCCAGCCATGTAAACATCGTCGTCTCCACGCCCGATTGAATGGAAACGATATGGAAACCCTTCTGACCAAGGCTCAAAAGCTTATCGCGATCGCATTGGCCGTTCTGCTGATCATCGTGATAACGCTTTCCACCGTACATCTATGCTTCCTGATTGCAGAAGAGATTTGGACACCTCCCCGGTTTCTAATTCCGGTGCAAGGCCTCCTCGAAATCTTCTCGTTCTTCCTGCTAATCCTTATAGGCGTCGAGTTGCTCGAGACCCTGAAGGCATATCTCCGGAAGGATGTCTTCCATGTTCGCCTGGTCCTCGAAGTAGCCTTGATCGCGATGGCGAGAAAAGTTATCATCCTCGAGCCCAACAACGTTCCTGCCCTGACGCTGTTTGGCGTGGCGGCTCTCATCCTGGCGCTCGGCGTAGCCTTCTATTTTGAGAGGCAAGCGCATCGCGAACAACCCGCCTGATTGAATCCCGCACATAACGGCGCTATTCCCCGCCGCTTGTCCTCGAATACTCTCTTCAGCCGCTTCCATTAAACTGAACCTAGCATGCCTCTTCCTATCTACCGCCTGCGCCGCTGGCTGGCCGTGATTGCGGTCCTGTTTACCGCGACTGTGGCGGGGATGTATTTCTATGCCCGCCTGCGCGAGCGCAATGTGCTGAAGGAAATACCCAACAAGATTGGGATTGACATCAAGCAGACCGCGAACGGCTTTGAATTCTCCAAATCGGACGGGAAGCGAACCCAGTTCACCATTCGGGCAAGCAAGCTCAAGCAATTCAAATTCGATGGCAGCGCCGAATTGCACAACGTCAGCATTATTCTTTACGGGCGCGATTCCTCCCGCTTCGACCAGATTTACGGCGACGACTTCTCCTACGACAAGAAAACTGGCGACGTAACCGCTCATGGGGAAGTGCAGATCGATCTGCAAGCGAATCCAACGGGCCAAACCGGGCCCGACCAGGGAACTCCCAAGGAGCTCAAGAATCCCATTCATCTCAAGACGCAAGACCTGGTCTTCAACCAAAACAGCGGAGACGCCGCCACCGATGCGCGCGTCGACTTCAGCACGCCCCAGGCGAGCGGTTGGGCCGTGGGAGTGCAGTACTCCGGCAAGAGGAACGTGCTCACTCTGGTCTCGCAGGTTCATGTGACGCTGGCCGGGCAGGAGGCCGGGCATCTTGTCGCCACGCATGGCACCTTCACGCGTGATCCCCATCAAGTCGTGCTGGAACATCCTCGCCTGGAGCGTGCGGGAGGAATTGTGCAATCCGATGAGGCGACGTTCTTTCTGGGGAAGGACAACAGTGTGGAGCGGGTGCTGGCCACGGGAAATGTGAACGGGGAAACGACCGCGCCGGACGCCGACCAGATGCGCGCCCGCGCCGATGAAGCGGACCTCTTGTTAGCGAGGGAACTGACGAGCGGAGCGCCGGGCAAAGCACAGAGACAGCAAAACCTGCTGCACACGGCTACGTTAAGCGGCAATGTTCACGTTGAGCGGATCGGATTGCAGCCGATGCAAGGCAATGCGGGGCGCGCGGTCCTCGATTTCGCCGGCCAGAACCAGCTCCAGAAAGTGCACGCTACGGATGGAGTCAGGCTGTCTCAGAATGCTGCCGGCAATAGAGGGCCCACCACAAATGCATCGGCAAATTCGTCGCCGGCTCAGGACTACGGCATTACCGCCCCGGTGATCGATTTCTTCGTTGTGGAGGGACGCCGCTTAGACCACGCGGAAACTTCAGGGGCGGCGCAGATCACGATTTCCCCGGCGCAACATTCAAGTCCGCTGATCGCGGAATCTTCTGCGAAAACTGCGCCGCGGTCATCTGCTGCCCAGCATACCGTCATCACCGCCGGGCGCTTTGACGCCAAATTTGCTGCAACTGTCAAAGGCCCCAGCCGTTTGACCTCGGTCCACGGAGCGCCGGAGGCGAAGATCGTCAGCTCTGCACCCGGATTGCCGGACCGCGTGAGCACCAGCCAGACTCTCGACGCGTCGTTTCTCGCAGAGGGAGGGATCGCATCCATCGTGCAGCAGGGAAGTGTCGTGTACACTGACGGCCAGCCTCCCGACAAACGAACGCAAGCCTGGGCGGACAGAGCTCGCTACACTCCTGCCGACCAGATTCTTGTGCTCACTGGCAGTCCACGCGTCTCGGAAGGGGGCATGGCCACGACAGCGAAAGTGATCCGCATCAATCGTGCGACTGATGATGCGCTCGCCAATGGAGACGTTAAGAGTACCTACAACGAACTCAAGGAGCAACCTAACGGAGCGCTGCTGGCGTCGGCGTCACCAATCCACGTGACATCAGCTACTATGACGACGCACAACTCACCTGCCGTCGCGCTTTACCAGGGCAATGCCCGCCTGTGGCAGGACGCGAATATCGTCGAGGCCCCTTCGATCCAGTTCGACCGGGAGCGCCGTTTCCTCGTGGCCCAGGGTACGGCAGCGCAGCCGGTCTCAACGGTTTTGGTCCAGGCGAAACTGGCACTGCCGGGAGCAGTCCAAGCGCCCACAGGTGTCCCAAACGATGGACGAACCTCCAAAACGAAAGGAAAACCTGAGGAAAAGCCCGACGACACCAGCCCGGTAGCCATAACCTCGGCTCGCCTCACCTATGCCGATGAGGACCGCATTGCCCACTATGAAGGAGGAGTAATAGCCAAGGGAACGGGCTTCACCGCCTCCGCCAACACGATGGACGCTTACCTGCTTCCTCGATCGCAAACATTGGGCAATCAACAACTTGCCGGGCCTGGGCAGCTCGATCACATGGTGGCACAAGGGAATGTCATGGTGCGGCAGCCGGATCGGCGGGCCGAGGGACAGAAGCTGGTCTATACCGCTTCCGACGACAAATTTGTCCTCACCGGCGGACCGCCCAGCATTTTTGATGCCGAACGGGGCAAGATTACCGGGGTTTCGTTGACTTTCTTTCGAGGCGATGATAGGGTGCTCGTAGAAGGCGCAGCAAATACTCCTGTGGTAACGCAAACGCGAGTGGCCAAACAATAAAGACCGAATGGCAAGATAAATGCGTACCCTGGCCACAGATGAAATTGGCAAATCGTACCGTGGCCGCCGCGTTGTAAATGGTGTCAGCCTGCGCGTGGAGCAGGGCGAAGTGGTCGGTTTACTTGGCCCCAACGGCGCCGGCAAGACGACAACTTTCTACGCTATTGTTGGCTTGATCCCCCCTGATACTGGCCGCGTGTTGTATGACGGTCAAGATATTACTGACGTTCCCATGTATCTGCGGGCGCGCCAGTACGGCATCAGCTATCTCCCGCAAGAAGCTTCGGTTTTTCGCAAACTCACGGTTGAAGAGAACATCCTCGCGGTGCTGGAGGCGCAGCCTATGTCCTGGCACGAGCGCCGCGAGAAGATGGAGAAGTTTATCGATGAACTGGGGCTCGAGCACATCCGGCAGAATCGTGGCTATGCTCTATCCGGCGGCGAGCGCCGGCGCGTGGAAATCGCGCGCTGCCTGTGCATCAACCCGACATTCATCTTGCTGGACGAACCGTTTTCCGGGATCGATCCCATCGCTGTTCTCGACTTGCAGAAGATTATCAGCAGCCTGCGGGCCAGCGGCATCGGTGTGTTGATTACCGACCACAACGTGCGCGAAACTCTTTCCGTGACGGATCGCGCCTATATCATCGACGACGGCCGCATCTTCCGTCAGGGTCAGCCCGAACAGTTGGCCGGCGATCCGGAAGTGCGGCGGGTGTATCTGGGGGAAAGCTTCTCGCTGGTGTGAAAAGTCAGTGGCCAGTGATCAGTGATCAGCGTTCAAAACTGACCACTAGCTACTGACCACTGACCACTGACTTTTATGGTTCTACTGCAGCACAAACTGAGCGTCAAACTATCGCAACGCCAGATCCTCACCCCCGGTCTGGTGCAGATGGTTTCCGTCCTCGCGCTCAACAAGCTTGAGCTCAAGGACATGATCAACGCCGAGATGGTCGAGAATCCGGTTCTCGAAGAACTGGAGGAATCCGTCCCGTTAATTGACGAGGTCGGACGCAAAGAAGAAGACCGCGACCGCCCCACTAAGACCTCGACCGAAGAAACTCCGATCACCGCGGAAAAGAAAGATCCCTTCGAAGAGATCGATTTCGGATCATTCTTCCAGGACTATCTCGATCCTGGCTACCGAACCCGCGGCGAGATGGAAGAGATTGAGCGCCCGTCATTTGAGAACTTTCTCTCCAAGCCCGGCAATCTCACCGATCATTTGGCCTGGCAACTGGGCGCACTGAGCCTGCGCCGCGAAGTGCGCGAAGCCGCTGACCTGATCATTGGCAAT
>Ga0302324_100024411_pt1 | contig 11649 bp, 10 predicted proteins | sample Palsa_T0_1_FD_201949 | JGI IMG/M metagenome (GOLD analysis project Ga0302324, IMG submission 201949) | Peat permafrost microbial communities from Stordalen Mire near Abisko, Sweden - Palsa_T0_1 | ecosystem: Environmental > Terrestrial > Soil > Palsa > Peat permafrost | place: Sweden: Abisko... | reverse complement strand
TCCTGCGCGCCATAAACGCCGCCCTCGAAAAAGGGAACAACGCCCAGCAGCCGCGCTTCCTCTTTCATATAAATCTCATCCGTTCCGCTGGCCAGATACATCTTGAGACCCCGCTCCTTCAGGCTTTCGAGCAGCGCCCGCGCTCCCGGGACCATATAGCTCTCCGGCGCCACCCGACCTTGTTGGAGGTCGTCGATGCGGCCGCTGATCACTGTCCAGAGCCGGTCCAGATACATTTTCTTGTACTCTCGTGGATCCAGCGCGCGCCCCCCGCGCCGCGTCACGTGGCCGGCGAAATCCATCATCTGGTAGATGGTTTCCTTGCCGGTGGTGCGCCAGATCATTTCCTGAATCAGAGTCCGCAACTCGAATTCGGATTCGCCGGACTTCAAATCCAGCAGGATCTCCACCATCATGGGCGCCATCACGTCCACCCAGCCGGAGCGAATCACCGAGATGGTTCCGTCAAAGTCGAATAAAGCCACCTTGGCGCCCGCCGCCGAAGCGCCGGCGCGTATCTGTTCAATACCAGGTTTTATCGAATGCGCTGATGTGTGAGTCAAAGCCAGTATTCCCATTTCCCCGCGGCGATCACGTAAGCGCTCAAGCACGCGTTGGCGATCGCGTGCGCCAAAATCAGATCTCCCAAACTCTTGGTGCGGATCATCCAGAGGTTGAACACGATTCCCGCCATCAAACCCACGTCCCAGTATGGGCCATGTTCGCTCGCGAATAACAGGGCGACCCCCCAGAACGATAGGGCAGAGTAGGCCCCCAGAGGAACGCGTTCAAAGTTGGCGTCGATCAGCCAGCGCATCAGCCAGCCACGCCAGAATAACTCCTCGACCATCGGCACCACCACGATGGCCCGTAGACTCCGCAAAAACAGCACCGGGACATCGTGACGCGCGGCCTCGGAAAGTGTGCTCCGGGCCGTTCCCAGCAACGAGTTTTCGAACCAGACCGAATGCCGGTAGGCGGGGAAAAGCAGATCGGGCGCGATCCACAGAACGAAGATTAGGGCCCCTACCAGCAGGCTTCGACCCCACTGCCGCACGTGGAAATCTAATGCCGGACGCGCGATCCAGAACAAAACGGCCGCCATCACGGCCAAGCGCAGCACCTGGTCTGGGAGTGCTGGCAAGGGCCACAAGAGACCCAGCCCGATGAGAGCTAGGAAGACGCCAAACGGAACGATGTAGGGTACCGCCGGAGACCCGCTCACTGAAGCGTCGTCCACCTACATGGTGGCCAAAAGTTGGCGGATCTTGCCGGCGTCGTCCTTAGAGGGATTGAACTTGATGGCGGTCTCCAGCTCTTTTTTCGCGGAAGGTTTGTCGCCCTTCTGGAGCAGGGCCATCCCATAGTGATAGTGGTAAGCGGCCCGATTCGGTTCAACTACTACCAGTTCCTTGAAGGTCCGAATGGCGTCGTCGCTCAAATTCTTTTTCAGGTAAATCCACCCCAGCGTGTCCATGATGTCGGGAGAACTGGGCATACCCTGTCGAGCCCGCTGCGCCATGGTCAAAGCTTCGTCCAGATCCTGGCCCTCTTCGGCCTTAATGAACGCCAGGTTGTTGAGTGCGATGGGATGGTCCGGCTGAATCTTCAGAATCTGCTCGTAGATGGGTTTGGCCTGTTCGCGCCGGCCGGTGCCATCCAGCAGCAGGCCTAGTTGCAGCAGTGGCCGGGTATCGGCTGGAGCCGCCTGGCTCGCCCGCCTAAAGGTCTCGATGGCAGTATTGATGTCGCCCTTCCGGCGCTCAGTTTCGGCCAGACGCAGCAGCAGGTCAGCCGACTTTGGATCCGCCTTCAAAAGATTTTGGAGCAGGTCGATCGCCGAGTCGTAGCGCTGATCCCGTACGTACATATTGGCCAGGGCCAGACGGTAATCCTGGCGCTCTGGCTCCCGCGCAATGGTTTCTTCCATCACCTTGATGGCCTCTCCCGTGCGGTTCTGGCTGGCCATGGTCTCGATCATTCCAATCAGGCCCCGCGAATCCTTGGGATTAGCCTTGTACAAGTCGCCAAACACCTGTTCCGCTCGCTTGTAGTCTTTCTCTTCCCAGGCCAGATATCCAGCCTGGTAGCGAGCGTCCGGATTGTTGGGAGCCATTCCCAGCACCGTATCGAGCTCCTGGCGGGCCTTGCCGGTGTCGCCGATCCCCATGAGCGAGCTGGATCGATTGAGCCGCGCTTGCAGGTCGCTTTTGTTGAGTGCAACGGTTTCGTCCGCTTCCTTCAGAGCCTTGCCGTAATCGCCTTTGTTTAAGTAGATTCGCGCTAATAGGTCGCGAGCCAGGATAAAATCGGGACGAATCTTTATGGCCGCTTCCAATTGGAGGCGGGCCTGATCCAGATCGTTCTTGGCGACATAGGCCCGCGCCAAGTTGTAGCGCAGCAAGTGATTCTCGGGAGTCTTGGCGACCAGCGACTGCAAATCATTGGCGGCCTGATTGATCTGCCCCATATCGCCGGTGGCCAGCATCAGAGCCGCGCGCATGGCGACGGCATCGTTATCTTTGGGATTGTCTTTGAGGATCGCCGCCAGAAGCTGGTTGGCGTCCTGGTTGCGGCCAGTAGTGGCTAGCAATTCCACCAACCGCTTCTGGTAAAGGGCCTTGTCCTTGGGAAACGCCTTCTCACCCGCTTCGTACTGCGCGCGGGCCGTCTCGAATTCGCGGGCCCGGAAAAAAAAGAAATCCCCCGCCAGTAAATGGCCCTCAGGAAACTGCTTTTCATCGGACAGGCGCCCCATCACATTATCCAATTGGTCGTGTTGCTTAGTGAACAGATAATGCGCCGCCAACTGAACCAGGTAGTTGGCCTGCTGCGGATTGTTCGCCACTTTCCGCTTCAGAATGTTTTCGCCCTCAGCCTGCTCCTTCATACTCATGTAGTACAGGTACAACAAGTCGTACATGGGTCCGAAGGCCTTGTGCTTTTCGATTACGTCCAATCCCAACTTTTCGGCCTCGGGGGACTGTTTATTGGCAACCAGGGCCTGAAAGTAAGCCAGCGACACCTCGGTATCATCCGGCCTGGCGCGGTTGGCCGCTTTGAAATGCTGGACCGCACCGGGCGCATCATTTTGAAGCAAAGCCAACTCCCCCTCAATACGATGGGCCTCGTAGGAATTTGGGTCTTTTTGCAGTAGCTTGTCGGCCAGCTCTTTCGCTTCCTTCAGTAACGGGGCGGTGTGTTCCCGGTCCTGTGCGATGGCGAGCATATAAATGTCGGCCAGCTTCACCGCGGCATCGGCATTTTGCGGCTGCAATTCGACGGCCCGGTGCAGGGAACGCACCGCGTCTCCGTAGGCGGTCAGTTTGATGTCGGCTAGCGCCAGCCGGTAGTAAGCTTCCCCGAAGCGCAGATCCTTTTGCAGGGCGCGCCGGTACATGATGGAAGCTTCCTTGTATTTGCCCTTCTCGAAGAACTTGTTGCCGTTCTCCAGATAACGTTGCGCCTGCACCTTGGGGTCTCGGCTGCAGGACGCCATCAAGAGCACAACTGGCAATAATAACAGGAGCTTACGGAACTTCATCTCCTCCAGTTCAGCATAATTGAACCATTGGCGCAATGGTTCCGATGGGTTACTGGTACCGTACCGTTCTCCTAACGGGAATAGATGACCCGGGTTTCGCAGATCCGGTCGTGTAAGGCTCGCTTCTCAGGGTCGAACGCCGCCATAATGTATCCGATCAGAAAAATGATTCCGCTGATCCACTCCGCGAAATGCCGCGCCAGCGCCAACATCGGCGATATGGGACCTCCATCCGCGCGAATCACGCGCAACCCCAGCGCCATCTTCCCGGGAGTCGCGCCGTGCGCCGAGAGGAAGTAGACATCGTAGGCCACGCCAATCGCTAGCCCAATGAGAATGGACATTCCCAAAACGCCCGCCATGGCCGGCGCAAAAATGAGGCCCCGGCCCAAACCCCGGCCGAAGCCCAGGCCCATCCCGGCACCGAACATCAGCATGAACGGGATGCGGACAATCGCATTGATCACGCCCAGTATGATGCCATCGATCAGGCGCGCCACGAAGCGGATCCAGAACCCTCCGTAATGCCGGCCGGCGGCAGCAGCGGCAGCGGGAGGCATTCCGCGCACCACGCCCAGCGTCTGCCACGACGCCAGTCCTTCATGCCACACCAGAGTATCTGGGCGAACCGTTCCCTGGGTTACCAGACGATTCAGCTCCGTTTCCTCAATTGGCCCTACCCGGTTTCCCGCTTCGGCGTAATACCACTTCATGCGCTTCCCTCCGTCCCGTTGGCCCTAGGCCATTGAGGATCAGTGTATCAACGCGGAACGCAATCGATGGAAGGAGAGGGGGCCAGCCCCAAGAGGCCGGGCGGCTAATCTAAGCGCTAGTTCTGGGCAACGACGTGGGCGCGGCGGTTTTTCTGCCAGCAAGCTTCGGTCTGCTCCGTGCAGACGGGCTTTTCCTTGCCATAACTGATCACGGTCAATTGGGCTGACGGAATCCCCATGGTTTGAAAAAACTCCGCGGCCGCTTGTGCGCGTTTGTCGCCCAACGCCATATTGTATTCGTCTGAACCGCGCTCGTCGCAGTGCCCCTCGATGCGCAGTTTCTCGTTAGGGTCTTTTGCCAGGATGCCGCGGATGACTCCGACATCGTCCTTTAGCGCGGTGGCGGCGTCGGTGCGGATGGTGCTTTTGTCGTAGTCGAAGAGAGCGTCTTCCAGATGAGCCAACCGGTCATTCAGCACAGTTCGGTCCTCCGGCGAAATCCCGGTAGGGCGCGAACTCTGAGTGACCGGCCGGCTCGTGGACGCTGCCGCGATTGAGGACGATGCCGCGGCGGGCGTTTGCCGTGCAGCCGCCACCGGAGCCGGCGCCGGCGGCTGGGCTGCTACAGGTACGGCCTTATGGCACGATGCCGTCAATAACAATCCAGCGAAAGTCGATAAAACCAAAAGTCTCTTTTCCATATAAGCGGGTGTCTCCAACCGTTCAACACCAGTAGGCATCAAGGTCTCCCGACTCACAATCCTGTTCGGACGGTATTCCGCCGATGTGTCTGTCAAGTAGACTTAATACGGGGATGCATCGGAATTTAATGCCGCATGGCCGTCGCGTGCTGCTGGCTGGTTTCGGCGGCTTATTGGCACTTATGCTGGCGGGAGCCGTCGACTCCATAGTCAGGCTGCACCAGGTAAATGTGACCGCGGCCAAAATGCGCGATGCATACTTTCGGCGCATCCAGTCGCTGGAGGAAATCCGTTCCGGCGTATATCAATCTTCGATCATTTTGCGCGACTATTTGCTGGCTAGCGACGCCCAGACGGCTCGCGAACAGGCGCAGAAATGGGCGGAAGTTCGTCTCAACACCGACCGCACGGTCCAGCAAATCGCCGCGTCTGCGGAGCCGGAAGAGGCGCCGCTGTTTCAGAATCTGCGGAACGAAGTAGCCGACTATTGGGGGCTACGCGAGTCGATCGTCAGAGCACCAGCGGAGAAAGGAAATAATCCCTATTCGTCGGGTGAACTGGTGCAGCGGCGCACCGCGCTACTGGCGCTTGTCGACCGCCTGGATCGAATCAACCAACTAGAGATGGCTTCGTCCGACATCAAAGTGCACGCCGTGTTCCACGCCCTGCGGTGGCGAACTCTCCTCAAATTGGGCGTTACTATGGGCGTCGGGATTGGCCTGGCGGCCTTCACGGTACGCCGCACGCTGCAAATGGAGACGGAGCTCCAGAAGCGCTATGAAGACGGATCGCGCGCACGCCAGGAATTGCAGGAACTTTCTGCCCGCCTGGTCGCCGCGCAAGAGGAGGAACGGCGCAGCATCTCGCGCGAGCTGCACGACGAAGTGGGGCAATCCCTATCTGCGCTGCTGATGGAAGCCGGTAACGCGGCCGCGCGGGTTCCCGCCGATTCCACTGAGATCCGCCGCCACGTGGACTCCATCAAGCGCTTGGCCGAAGCCAGCGTGCAGGTGATTCGTAACATGAGCCTCCTGTTGCGCCCCTCCATGCTTGACGATCTTGGGCTGGTACCTGCGCTCGAGTGGCAGGCGCGCGAGGTTTCCAAGCGGACCGGGTTGCGGGTCCAGGTATCGGCGGATGAGAACGCGGACGCTCTGCCGGATGAACACCGGACCTGCATTTACCGCGTAGTTCAGGAGGCACTCCACAATTGCGCCCGCCATGCTCAGGCCCGCAGCGTCACGGTCGAAGTGCGCCAGGAACCGTCCCAGATTCTGTTATCCGTCGAGGATGACGGGCACGGTTTCGACGCCCGGCGCGTGCGCGGCCTGGGTCTGGTAGGGATGGAGGAACGTGTCCATCATCTAGGCGGCGCCCTGCGCGTGCATTCGCGCCCGGGGCAAGGAACCACCGTTGCGGTAGTGCTTCCGTTGGCAAGTTAAATGACAGCTAATTCGATGACCGGCACTGTTCGTATTCTCCTGGCCGATGATCACACCGTCATGCGATCCGGCCTGCGTTTGCTGCTGGAGCGCCACGATAACTTTGAGGTGGTCGGGGAAGCGGCCGACGGGCGCGAGGCGGTGGAGCTCGCCGATGCGCAGCATCCCGCCGTGGTAGTGATGGATATTGCCATGCCGCATCTCAACGGCGTCGAGGCAACTCGCCAGATCCTGGTCCGCCATCCCGAGACTGCCATCGTGATGCTTAGCATGCACAGCGATGAGAGCTACGTGCTCCGTTCCCTCAAAGCCGGCGCGCGCGCCTACTTGTTGAAAGATTCGGCCGAAGCGGACCTGATCTCTGCCATCCATGCCATCACGGAAGGCAAGTCTTTCTTCAGCCCCGGCGTGCGGGCGCTGCTCAAAGAGGACTACATGCATCGTCTCGCCAAGTTCGGCGCGGACGATACCTACCAACTGCTCACCGCCCGCGAACGCGAAGTCCTGCAACTGGTGGCCGAGGGCAAAAGCAACAAAGAAGTCGCGAGTATGCTGAACCTAAGCCTCTATACTGTGGAAACCCACCGTACGCATATCCTGCAAAAGCTCAATCTGCACAGCGTGCCTGAACTCATCTTGTACGCGGTGCGTAAGGGGATCATTAGCTAGCCACGCCGATAAACCCCTTTTGCGCTTAGCCTTAATAATGTGCGCTGCGCACTTCAAAGGAAACGAAATGCGCGATGGAAAGGGCCACATCGTCACCGAGAGGCGCTAGCCAACTGATAGCACTTCCCCAGAGGCGAGAGCCTTCGACGATTGCAGGTTCCGCTCTGTTTCGAGTACATTTGAGAGGCGAGGTGGAACCGAATGGCGTTCTGCACTAACTGCGGGGCCGAAGTTCAAGGAAGATTTTGTGCGAAGTGCGGGGCGCCTGCGCCAGCCCCTCCAGCTGCCTCGGCAGGGCCCGCCGGCACTTCAGCTGCGCCACCACCACCTCCTCCGCCACCACCTCCGCCGCCGTCGGCTTCTGCTCCCCTACCGCCACCCTCTCCCACGCCTGCGCTCGCAGCTCCGGGACTCGAAGAAAACATGGCCTGCGCACTGTGCTACATACTGGGATTACTCACCGGCGTGCTGTTTCTGGTGCTGGCGCCATATAACCAGAACCGGCTCATTCGCTTTCACGCCTTCCAATCCATATTCTTTAACTTGGCATGGATCGTGGTTTATATCGCCCTTTCGGTTATCAGTATCGCGCTGTTGCCGATCCCGTTTCTCGGCGCCATGTTGAGCATAGTGCTGCATCTGGCGGCATTGCTGGGATTCTTGATTCTCTGGCTGATGCTGATGTACAAGGCGTATAACCGCGAGCGTTGGGTGCTGCCTTTCGTCGGGCCGCTGGCCGAAAAACAGGCGTAGCTCGAATGGCCTGCCGCGCGTCTACACTCTAATGCGGCTTGGAACAATGTTATCGTGCGCATGTGTATTGGGATGCGCGCTCGCGGGTATCGCATTCGGGCAGACGCCGGCCGCAGCTTCGGCGGTCGCCAGCGTTCCCACCGTGGGTGTAATCGATTTCTACGGCCTGCATAAGCTTTCTCCGGATCAAATTCGCAAGACTCTCGGATTCAAGGAAGGCGACCCTTTCCCGTCTTCCAAAGCCCAAGTCGAAGAACAGATCAACGCGCTTCCTGGGGTAGTCGAATCGCATCTGGAAGCGGTCTGCTGCGACGGTGACCGGATTGTTCTCTACGTAGGCATCGAGGAGCGCGGCGCCGTGCACTTCGATCTGCGTGAGGCTCCCGAGGCGGAAATCGCGCTGCCGCCGGAAATCGCCGCACTCTACCGGCGGTTCTTGGAGGCGTTTGAGGACGCCGTCCGGCGCGGGTCCACCGCCGAGGACCTGACCCACGGCTATTCCTTATTGGCCGATCCTCTGGCTCGTGAGGTTCAGCAGCAGTTTCCCGCGATCGCGGAAAAGCATCTGGTTCAATTGCGCGACGTGTTGCGCAATTCCGGTGACGACGAGCAGCGTGCCGCGGCGGCTTACCTCATCGGCTACACGCCCAAGAAAGATCAAGTGACGGGCGACTTGCAGTTCGCACTCCGTGACGCCGACCCGGGCGTGCGTGCCAACGCAGCGCGCGCCATTGTGGCCCTGGCGGTCTACGCGCACCTCCATCCCGATTCCGGAGTCAAACTCGAATCCACCTGGTTCATCGAGATGCTGAACTCGCTTTCCTGGTCCGACCGCGAGCGCGCCTTGAGGGCTTTGCAAATCCTCACTGACAGCCGCGACGCCCAGGTGCTGGGACAGTTGCGCCAGCGCGCACTGCCGGCTTTGGCTGAAATGTCGCGCTGGAAAACCCTGGAGCACGCGCTGCCGGCTTTCGTTCTCACCGGCCGGGTGGCTGGCCTGACCGAGCAGCAGATACAGGACGCCTGGAATACGGGCGATCGCGAATCCGTCATCGCCGCGGCCACTGCCCCAGCCGCCGCAGGCAACAAGAAAACCCGTTAAAAAAGCTCCGGCCTCGTCGTAATAGAATATCGCTATGCCCGACAACACCGATCGTAACTTTGGATTCAATACTCGCGCGTTGCATCACGGCTACCAGCCCGATCCTACTACCGGCGCCCGCGCGGTCCCCATTTACCAGACCACCTCTTTCGTGTTCAAAGATTCCGCCCACGCCACCAATCTGTTTGCGTTGCAGGAATTCGGCAATATCTATACCCGCATCATGAACCCGACCACGGATGTTCTGGAACAGCGTGTGGCGTCGCTTGAGAACGGGGTTGCCGGGCTGGCGATGTCTTCCGGCCAGTCCGCGCAATTCATCACTATCAATAGCCTGATGGAATCGGGCGATGAAATGGTGGCCGCTACCACGCTCTACGGCGGCACCTACACACAATTCGACGTCAGCTTTCGCAAGATGGGTTATGACGTCAAGTTTGTCGACCCCGACGATCCCGAAAACTTCCGCAAGGCGATCACGCCCAAGACCAAGTGCCTATATGGCGAGACGATTTCGAATCCGCGTGGCGGCGTGCTGGATCTCGAGGCCATCGCGAAGATCGCGCACGAACACAACCTGCCGCTAGTAGTCGACAACACCTTCGCCACTCCCTACCTGTGCCGGCCCATCGATTTCGGTGCCGACATCGTGGTCCATTCACTCACGAAGTTCATGGGCGGCCACGGCAACTCCATTGGCGGCATGATCGTCGATGGCGGTAAATTCGATTGGACGAAGGGCGCTTTCCCTCAGATCAATCAGCCTTCGCGCGCCTATCATGGCATGAACTTCAGCGAAGTTTTCGGGCCCATTGCCTTCATTATCCGCGCGCGCGTCGAGGGCTTGCGCGACATCGGATCCTGCTTAAGTCCCTTTAATTCGTTTCTGTTCCTGCAAGGAATTGAAACTCTGGCGATGCGGATGGACCTGCACGTCTCAAACGCCGTGGCGGTCGCAAAATACCTCACCGGCCACAAAAGTGTCGCGTGGGTGAACTATCCCGGACTCCCCGGCAGCCAGTACCACGACCTCGCGAAGAAATATTTGCCTAAGGGCGCCGGCGCGGTGTTTTGCTTCGGCGTCAAAGGGGGATACGAAGCCGGCCGCAAGCTGGTCGACAACGCCAAGCTACTCTCGCACCTGGCTAACGTTGGCGACTCCCGCAGCCTGGTGATCCATCCGGCTTCCACTACTCATCAGCAGTTAAGCGCACCGGAGCAAAAGGCCGCTGGCGTCGAACCCGACATGATCCGCCTGTCGATCGGCCTCGAAGACCTCGATGACATTATTTGGGATCTCGATCAGGCCTTGACCGCCAGCCAGAAGTGAGGCGGCGCCGCCCTATTTGGCGCGCGTTGCCAGCAGCAGATTCGAAGTGATGCGGCGGTAGCCGTAACCGACATGCATGGGAAGCGGCTTGGCGGTCGCCGCCTTATAAGCTTCCCGCAGGTCGGGTTGTTCCAGCCAACTGAAACTGCCGTAAGGTTTGTTGTAATCGCCGTACAGCTGCAGCTTCCATAGGTCCGGCGAGAACTTCTTGAAGGGCAGACCGGAGTCGTCCTGCAAGATCGCGAAGCTATTGGCGAGCAGCGCGTCGCGGATCATCGAAAAGCCCGGCTGATGCGGCATATAGGAAGTTGCTTTCAGCATGGAAACGGTTCCGGTGAGGCGCGCCAGGTACTCTTGGAAAGGCGTGTTCTCGCGCAACCGGTCATTCGAGAGGTTCACCGAAAAATAAAACAGATGGTGGACCGAGGAATCGGCGTCGCTCTGGAATGCAATTTCCACTCCTTTGTTGCCGTAGCGCGTGGGCGCTTTGTACTCCGTCGTCCGGTCGATCACAGCGGCGCTCTCGTCCAGGCGCACATAGCGGAAGCCCAGCACCGTGTGGCCGGTGCGAGCCAGCAATTGTAGGATGGGAGCCAGCAATCCGTCGGTGACTTGGCCGCGAAACTGGTGGTCCATCTGGCGGGTGATAAAAAAGCTCCGCCCCAGCTCGGAAGCCATAGTGTCGCGAATGGCGCTCAAATACCGGGGCAGTTCCTTCTTGCCGATCTGCTGGGGTGTCGGTAGAGTCCCGGCGGGCTCCAACGCCACCATCACATACAGCGGATTGTGCGGAAAGTACATCGTGGCAGTGAGTACATCCGGGCCGCTGAACGGGTAAAACACGGTGCGGCTGGCGAGCGACGGATCGCTCAGCTCATCGGTCTGAAATTTGTGCAAGCCGGGCAGTAACTCGCGGTCCGCCTCGTGCCAGGCGGCATCTAGCAGCCGGCGGTGTTCCTTCCAGGCGTCGGTATCCTCCAAAGCTGCGTAGGGGCTGCCGGCAGTTCCCGGCAAGCCCGCCAGAAACCGGGCGGCATCATTGGCTTCGCGCGAGCGCGGAATGCTGTCTTCTTCCGTGCTCTTCGGGATGCTTTCTGCCGCTACCGGTCGGGGCGTGCTACAGCCGCTAAAGAAAACCGGGAAGGAAAGGATGAAGGCAATAGACCAGCGGCAACACAACATAGAAGGAAGATCGTCTCCGCAGGATAGCAGACTTTAGGCTAATCCCCAAAATTGACCGCAATTTTTGGCGCGGAGGACCGCCCAGGAAGCTACTTCACTTCTGCGTCCGTGGCGGTTGCGGGGCCCTCGCCCATGATTTGCAGGACCACATCGCCGTCCTTCGCGCCGTCGTAATGAATCTGTTTGCCGAAGTGCGTTACGAAACTGCCTGTC
>Ga0302324_100024408_pt1 | contig 11649 bp, 9 predicted proteins | sample Palsa_T0_1_FD_201949 | JGI IMG/M metagenome (GOLD analysis project Ga0302324, IMG submission 201949) | Peat permafrost microbial communities from Stordalen Mire near Abisko, Sweden - Palsa_T0_1 | ecosystem: Environmental > Terrestrial > Soil > Palsa > Peat permafrost | place: Sweden: Abisko... | reverse complement strand
TGCCATTCGTGGCGCTGGTGTCGGTGAACGATGTCGAGCTCGATTCGCCGATCGACGCATAGGGCCCGGCGCTATTCGAGGCGCGGCCGATCGAATAGCCGGTCGCGCCCGTGCTGGCCGACCAGATCAGGGCGACCTGATTATTCCCGGGTGTTGCCGTCACCCCGCTGGGCGCAGACGGTGTCAACGGCGCAGAGGGCGACGAGGAGCTGCCGCCGCTGCACGCTGCCAATCCGAGCGTCGACAACGCCAGCACCGCAACTGTCGATCCAGCTTGCGTGTTTATCGCAATGGGTTCACCGCGAGGCATTGGTTTAATGCCAACAGCAGTCGATTCGCTGTTCGCAAAGCGGTTTGCTTTCATACTCCGCGCATCCCTGGGACGAACCTGATCGCCATCCCTACTGAATTGGACAACGTCGAACCTTCGATCACGTTGACACCGGCGTGGGACATCGCGCGATGGTGTTGGCGTATGGCGACACCCAACTCAAAATGAGGAGGAAACTCAGCCGTCGTCGCAAAGGTCATCGCGAGCAGTAGCGCTGCCCATACCAGCGTCTGCTACGAATCGGGAGCAATTGCGCCATCGTGTTGTGAGACCAGATCGAACAGCCGCTGCAGCTGAGTGCGCAATTGGACGCGACGGCGCTCGCCGCCATGCGGAAGCTCTCCTGCGTCGCCAAGGTCGAGCCGTGATAACAAGCCTCCCAACCCGAACGCCCGCCATGCTAATCAGACCGCGCTATCGGGGGGTCGGATAAAAACTACGCGACCCTGCCGATCGCGCGCGCGATCGCTCTGCAAGGCCGCACGGTCATCCCGGGAATCGTCGAACAGCGTCACCCCCGCGCAGCCACGGGCGCTCATCGAGGCAGTACGGGCTTATGCGGCGACCCACACAAATAATCGCGTCCCGATCGGCCGCGCAGATTTCAGCTCAGAGCCGCCTGCCGATCCGGACGAAGAGCGCAATGTGGTTCGCGACGCCGGCGGCCATCCTACTGGCTTGCTGCTCGAGGCGGCACAGGAAGTTGCGAATCGCGCAGTGCCGCGCACGCTGAGCCCTGAAGAGAAGCCCGCGTTGCTCCACGACGCTGCATTACCTCATTCAGTTTGGGATTACGAGAGTAGTGAATGCCACCGGCAGTCTCGAGGAGATCGACCTATACGGGAAGCTGCGCGATCGGGGCGAGCTTACCGTCCGCACGCGCACGGTCATCGGCGCCGTCGCGGTGCCGCACCATCTGACGTCTCTGCTACTCAACGAACTCGACACCGCGCGGACGCGATTTCACGATGAATGGGTCTCGGCAAATCTCGTCAGGCTTTTCGTCGACGGCAGTTCGGGCATGTACCCACCCTCCGATCGACGTCCTCGGAAACTCGTTCGGTAAACCGGTGCGCTTTGGAAACCGCCGTACCGCCGCACAGCATGAACTTCGCTTCGTTGCCTTGATACACGACCGGCTCAGTGAAGATCGAGAACACCTCGGTGATGAAGAAATCTTTTTCAATCCGGGCGGTGGACACACGGGCCGCATGCTCAGCCAGGAAAGCGTCAATCAGTTCGACCACGGGCCTCAATCCTCCAGATCGCTTCGACTATGCCCTTACGAATAACATAATAATCATTGTGCAGATTCACGGTCGTATCGCAGTGACCGGGTGTGAACTCCAGCTTGTCTCCCACGTTTAACGGGCGATTCGAATCCTTTAGATCCAAAATTCCGTATTCATCTCCGCCCGGCCGATATTCCGCTCCAATCAATCCAACCGGGACTGCCGGGCCTTCGTCAGTGGAAAGTGCTTTGTTGCCGCCATCTGAGATTGCTCTACCCTCCACGGGATGGCTGATAATGGTCGTGTATACCGAAAGGCAATTGCCGAAATCCTCAAAGCGCGCAGTATCGGGGCCACCGATACTGCTGTAATGGGCGTCCATAAAAATATACGACCCCGGCTGGATTTCTGTCACCTCAGGGATCTCGGTATCAATGTCGTACGTACCAGTACCACCAACGCTTAGGATTTCGACAGCATATCCGGCTTTCTCCACCGCTCTGCGTGCAGCAACTGCACGCTCTAGCGATAGTAGCTCCATCTCCCGGCGTTTCTTAAAGCCGACGATATGCTGGTTGGTGCCACCGTAAGCCTGAATGCCCGCCAGCTCGAGCCCAGGCGCCTTATGTATGACTTGCGCCAGCCTTATGGCCTCTTCTGGACCGTCAACGCCCGTGCGGTCTTGGCCCACGTTGACGTCGATTAGGATCTTGATTTTTGTGCCGATCGCGGAGGCCATGAAGGAAATCTCCTGAAGATTTATTGCCGAATCCGCCACAATCTTTATCGCAGGGGCAACCGAATTCAAAGCAAGCAGCCGCTCAATCTTGCGTCGCCCGACTACAGGCGCGGTGATCAAAACGTCTTGAATACCCGCTCCTACTAGCACCTCGGCTTCGCCCAGCTTAGCTGCGCAGTGCCCGTGCGCGCCGTATTCCAACTGCATCTTCGCTATAGTTGTCGACTTATGTGCTTTGGCGTGGGGCCGGTACAGTTTGCCGCGCGTCCTACAGACATCTCTCATTCTTGCGAGATTTTTCTCGAATAGCTCGAGGTCGATCATCAACGCCGGCGTCGGAATTTCCGAGATCGGAAGTCCAATGTAGTTCTCAAGAATAGTCGTCATTGCCGTCCCCGCGTTACATCTCGACCGCCAGTTGGCACGCGGCTGGTACTTACCAAAGCAGCGCCTCGGGCGGCCATACCCCGTGCAATAATACGAAAGTCTTTCAGTGCCTGCTAACAGCGGTCTTCAATATGACCGATCGCGGTAATACGCCGCCCGATCCAATTATTGGCCGCATCACCAACCAGATATGATCGTTCGGTCGACCATCGCGAGGTCACTTGGTCGTGGTACCGATCCGACTTTACGTGAGCCCGGACTGCGGCTGCCTGCGGCTTGCACTCGAATCGAGACTTCACGATCTACGGAGGCTGAATTGTGGCGGTCGGCGGTTCATCAAATTTGGGTGCCGGGTCATTGCTCCAGTCGGCGTCGCATTATCGTTCGATTCGAGATCAAGCGTCGGGGGAATTGCCGCTCCTCGACTTTAAACACCTGGTCGCCTTCTCGGGATTTGTCCCGTCGGCCGGCGCTGACGAGGTCGCCAATTATCTTGCGACGAAAGCAAGGGCACTCGGTCTTGCCAACGTATCAACTGAGCGATTTTCTTCGAACGGTGCGCTTTACTGCTGGGCATTTCGCCATGAGCCGTATTGGGAAGGACAGAAAGGCGAACTATGGTTGGTTGAGCCAACCCTTGACCGCCTGGCAGACTTCAAAGCGATTCGGACCTGCCTGGCACGCAACAGCCGTTCTTGTTCGGTGACGGCAGAATTAACTGACGTTGGAAGTGGCGACGATCCAAGAGATTACGAAGGTCGTAACGTAGAGGGCAAAGTGGTCCTCGCACACGGATCGCCGTCGGCAGTGATGCGACTCGCAGTGTGGGAACGGAAGGCATTGGGAGTCGTGTCGTATCGAACTCACGAAGCCACAGACTTTCCAGACCAAATCGGACTTATCCAGCTCGTTCCATGGGTAGGCCCAGAGGGGCAGCCTCCGACGTTTGCCTTTTCTCTCTCATACCGCGCCGGCAAAGGTCTACGGGATCGACTAGCCGCCAATGAAACATTGAAGGTGCATGCCGAGGTGGAAGCGGAGACGCGCTCCGGCGAATATCCGGAGGTCCGCGCCGAAATCCCCGGGATCCACGCTGAATTGCCCGCCGTCCTCATTTATGCGCATTACAACAGTCGAAACACAGGGGGCGGTAACAATTTGACCGGGGTCGGCTGCACACTAGAAATCGCCCGGCTGTTGACTCATCTTATTGAATTAGGCGCCCTGCCACGACCGCGACGCACGATACGCTTCATGTGGGGCGCCGAGCATTTTGGGATTCAGTATCATTTCCACGAAAATCCTGATGACATAAAGAATATTCTGGCGATGATTAACATCGATATGATTGGTTACAATCAGCAGACGGCCTCCGCCGTGCTGCATCTCTACCGCTCTCCATACTCGAATCCATCGTTCATAGACGACATCATGGAAGCGTTTATGGACCAAATAGGGAAGGAAAATACAATTTCGATTCGCAACTCCGATTTTCTGTCGAGCCGGCCATCGAATGGTTTCCTTGATCCGATTTTCGCGGCTACCGGCAGCCGTAGGCAGCTCCACTATAATATCGAGCGATTCTGGGGCCCGAGCGTCCACGAAGGTGCGCAGGCACTCGGCATTAAAGCTGTGATGCTGAATGACTATCCAGATGTCTTTCTCAGCACGCAAGATGACTCTGTCGCGGCCGTTGATCCCACACAGATGCGGCGCGGGGTTGTGCTGTCCGCCAGTGCCGCGTACTTCCTGGCTAACGCTTCCTCTCAAGATACGCCGCGGCTCCTTCTCAATGCTGCCACGAGGGCGCAGAAGCGCTTGTTGGATGACCAAACCAAGGCGTGCGAATACTTGGATTCCGCCGATGAACATGGACTCGACAAGGCATATGCCAACGCGATCAACGTCGTCAAGCAGAGCATTTTGCGAGAAACCGCCAGCCTCGATACTCTTTCGCTTCTCGTAGGTTCACAAGGTTTTCATGAACAAGTGACGCCGTTCTTTGCGGACCTCCATGTGCAACATGAAACGAGTCTTCGGCGTGTAGAGGCTTACGCGAAGGTTCGGGCCGATCGACTGAATGTTTTTTTTGAGACTAAGCTTGCTAGAAGCACCACTTCAAATGTGCGCACAGTTATCCCTTCGCGTACGAACGTCATTCTTGGCCCAGTAAATCTCTTCCGCTTGGAATACGGGCGGTGGTGGATCATCGATAAAACCGGTGACGAGCGATTTGAAGAGCGCTTATCGCTTGCGAAGCGAGGAGGCTACATGGCCTACGAAGCGCTAAATTTCGCCGACGGCAATCGGACTTTGGTCGAGATTCGCAACGCGCTCAGCGCGGAGTTCGAACCGGTGTCGCTCTCCGAGGTGACCCAGTACTTTAGATTCATGGAGGAACTCGGGGTTGTCGAAATGCGCACTGCACGAGGATTGTGGCCGTAGACGCCCCCAGAATGAAGTCCGATCGCCCAGCCAGCTCACAGATCAGACCTCCCGGATCTGTCGCCAGAGCATGGTGGTTAGTAGCGGTGCTGTTCATCACATGCTTCATCGCCTACACGGACCGTCTCATTCTGAGCGTCCTAGTCGACCCGTTGCGCGCTCAGTTCAATCTTTCCGACTCGGGCGTAAGCCTTCTACAAGGCAGCGCGTTCACGCTGGTGTATGCATTTGCAGCCCTCCCGCTGGGGCGAATGGTCGATCGGCGGCGACGCAAACCGCTGTTGCTGGCAGGCGCGGCTTTGTGGTGCCTATCTACCATGCTGTGCGGACTTGCTCCTGATTTCCGTGCTTTGTTTATCGCGCGGCTCTTCATCGGTGTCGGCGAAGCGGTATTGGCTCCGGCTGGCATTTCGCTCATTGCCGATAGCATTCCGCAACAACAACGGGGTCTAGCGGTAGGCATTTTCGCACTGGGCTCTGTCATCGGCGGCCCGCTAGGAATTAGCATTGGCGGCGTGCTGCTCGCCGCCGGGGACAAGGGCTGCTTTACCAGCTTCCCCTTGATCGGTAACCTGGAACCCTGGCGTATTGTACTGGTAATCGTCGGCGCGGCCGGTTTGCTGGGTCCCCTGCTGCTACTGACGATTCATGAACCTACACGGCCCAACAATGGCGAAGACCGCGCGAGCTTGAGGGCAGTAACGCAGCATTTCCTGCTACAGCGACGTCTGCTCTTGCCTCTGTATTTCGGCATGGCACTTCTGTCGCTCGGCGACTATGGGCTGCTTTCCTGGGCTCCGGCGACGTTGTCACGTCGCTTTGGGTGGGATTCGGGGCAGGCTGGCGTTGCCTTCGGGCTGGTCACAGCGGGTGCGGGCGTTGCCGGGTCCCTTTGCGGCGGCTGGTTTTCGGATCTAGCCGATCGACGCGGTGGCATCGGCGCACGGTTGCGGGTATGCGCGGTCGCCGCCCTGGTGGCAGGGCTGGCCGCGGCGATGATTTCGAGTAACAAGCTAGAATTCGTGCTGCTGGCCGTAGGGTTGTGGGTCTTCGCCTCCACAATTGGCGGCATCGGCGCAATCGCCGCCCTCCAAGAAGCAATACCCGACAGGATGCGTGGCACTGGGGCGTCCCTATTTACGCTCGGCAATGCTGTGATCGGCCTTGGTGGCGGGCCAACACTGGTCGCTTTGGCCACGGAGAATATCTATCGCTCATCGGCAGCCGTCGGGTTTGCTATCACAACCGCGATCGTTCCGGCCGCCGTGAGTGCGTGCATCATGTTCGTACTGTCACGCAAGGCGCTCGAGTCTCGCCGGATACTCTGATCTGGCTCCCTTTCCCAAGAAAAACGAGCCCTCGGCGCTGTTTGGCGTCACATTCAGAACCGATAGTTGATCTCGGGTCCGAAAGTGCGCCGCTGGTTGGAGGATATGCGAGTCACCGTTGCAGAGCGGTATCGCGCCCAAACACGCCGCCCGGTGCCCCATCCGTCGATACAGGGTGGCGACTCTGGGAGATACAGGTAGAGTCGACTACTCCACTTATTCCTACCAGACGCGTCTGCCCTTGTCAGACGATGAAGGCTCTCGGGAGTGACCCGTGAAATTTCTTGAATGCGTGAGTGAAGCTCGATGGATAGGAATAACCGACTTCATACGCAACCTGAGTGATGTCGTGCTTTCCGGCTTTGAGCAAGTCAGCGGCGCGTTCCATCCTGCATTGTAGTACGAACTTATAAATCGACGTGCGCATGACTTCTCTAAAGCCCACCTTTAACTTCGTTTGATTCATGCCCACGCGACGAGCAAGATCCCGTATCGACGGTGGCTGAACATAGTCGCGCATCAGGAAATCACGTGCGGCATGGATCCGGTCGACGTCGCGTAGACGCAATTTTGAGTCACGATGCCGCGTTCGATATTCATTGAGTTTCTTGAGGACGTGAATCAAAATTTGCATCCCCAAGCACTCGCGATAAGATTGAATAAGGGTGCCATTCATCTGATGCCGCGCCTCTGCGAAGCGCCGCGCGCTTTGCATCGCTTCAGGCATGAGCCCAAGATTCTCTGAAGTACATTCCTGATCAGGTAAAAATAATCTATCGAGTGGTGCCGGCACCTTGCTGGCTTCAAAGCCCACAACGCTGGTAAGGACTTCGGGGTTACAATGCAGGACCACCATGTGTACTTTTTCGTTGCCCGCTATGTAGTAGCCCCCTCGACTGCTCGAGGGCGAAACAAAAAGCGAACAGGTCGGGGCCTTTGCGAGAATATCGCCGTTCTTCCTGAGAAGCGTGCCTGAAAGCAGAATTCGAACCTTGAAGAACTTGTCCCCTTGGACATTAATCCAGGTATGGTGGTCGTACTTAGCATCGGTCACCGACATGTATAGCGTTTCTGAAATCTTAAAGAAGTCCGTGCACCCGCAGCCTTCAAAACTGGGAAGGGCATAGCGTACGCCGCGTGGCGACCAGCGCGACGGACTCGGCGAAAGTAACGTGGGCTCTTTGAGGAGGTGTTTGTCCAGCAACGAATTAAGGTCATGAACACTGTGCTTCATGATCGGTTCTGGAACGACAAATGCGTCTCCCAAATCATCAGGTGCAATACTCGAAACTACGACGGCCGGTGCGAGCGCATGACGTCCGTTCTGGGAGCTGGTCTGTGCGACATTCCTCATGGTTCGATTCCTGTCGAAGATACGTCTTTCCGCGTTACTATCGCACGTAAAGCACGTGTGTTGACCAAGCAACAACTCACCCTAGCGGTGATGCTACACGAGGGTAAAAGTCAAGGTCCCGCTTTCGAACATATTTCAGATCTGCAAAATTCATATCGAGCAAGCCCGGCGTCGCAACCCAAATTATCTTGGATGCTATCGGTGCAAACCGAGTGTAAAAGTGTTGACTTGACTTGACAACGACGAGTCTCTTGGATTCGAGTTTGATACCCAGGCCGGTAAAGACCTCGGGACCATAGACCTGCGTTCGAAGCGTGTTAACGATCACGTCGATACCTTGTACCTCGATCCACACAGACAGTCCTAAAAGCGAAACCGAATCACCCAATCCACCTTGAAAGTGGTCTTCGCGGCAACCTCGGACTATTGCGTCAATGTCGATCGGGTCTCCCGATGCGGCACCGCACTTGCCTCCCAGTCGCAAGGTTAGAGACGCTCCAACTCCAGCCTCCGCGCAGGCATTAGCGACGATCGGATCCCAAACAGCCCCGACCGCCGCGTCGCGCACACGGCGCTTCAACATCGTGCGAAGAAAGCTAACATTGTCGCTCGGGGCACCCCCGCCGGCGTTATCAGCGATGTCAGCCAGTACCACGAGGCCGGGGGTACTCGCCGCGTCGTCCAGAGCTCCGCTCATTGAGGGAAAGCGCGGAAGAAGCGCGTCGCGGAGGCGGTAAATGTCCTTCCCGATACGTTCCGCTACCTGCTCGGCGAGCGTCTGGTTATCGTCCGCAATAACGAGAACACGAGAGCCCGCCTCCGGCGTGTCGCCCCACGGGAATCCATGCGCGAAGCTCACTGAGAGAATGCCTGGAGCCCGCTCTGCCGCCCGGAATTGATCGACTAACGAAGCCATGGGCTGTTGAGTCGTGGGATAGAAGCCCACCATTCTGCAATCGAACAAGGCGGACATCGGACGCACCTGGCCGCGCTTGGCGGCGACACAGATGTCGTAGAGTTCACGCGCACGCTCGATGTAGTCATCATGCGGAAACTGCTTCATCAGAATCACGGCATTCGCTACTTCGATGAGGGCACAAGTCAGGTGGCAGTGCGGATCGAGTTCTACCCCGATTATTACGTTCGGCCCGACGACTTGGCGCACATGGTGAACGAGGTCGGCCTCGCAATCGTCACAGCTCGTGGAAATCATAGCGCCGTGCAAAAATAGAAGTACGATGTCAAGGTTATCCTTCGCCCTCAGATCTTGAAGAATCTCCTCGCGGAAGCTTTCATAGACCGACTGCACCGTGGGACCAGATGGCTCTGCGCAGGCGAACAGCCCTGCGCTGAACTGATGAGCATCACGGATGCAGAGGTCGCGCCACAAACGGGCCGTCGCGTGCTCGGGCCCTTTACCCGCCAACGCCATGTCACCGCGACAAGTTCCCCCAGCCATAAAGGCGCGCATTCCTGTTGGCCAAGGCGCAAACGTATTTGTTTCGGTTTGGATGCCTGCGGCAAAAACCTTCATCGTGCACCTATCAATGCATTAGCTCTCGACCAAATGCTCTTGGATATGTGAGCCCAATCCCTTTCTCTCGTCGCGCACCGCCGCGATCCCTGGCGCTGATTCCATATGGGATGACAAAACCTAGTATCACGGCATTCCCGAACATTGCCGCAAAACGCTGAGTCTGATCAGGCGCCCGACAGTCCATCGTTCAAACGCCGGCGCAACTCCGACCGGCGGATCTTGCCGCTGATCGTCTTCGGCAATTCTGCGCAGTAATAAATCTCCCGCGGATATTTATACGGCGCCGTGAGTCGCTTCACGTGCTCCTGAAGCTCTTGTGTCAACGCATCGGAAGCAGCAATGCCTTTCGCGAGAATGACGAAGGCGCAGACAATTTGCGTACGCTCGGGATCGTCCCTGCCGACGACTGCCGCCTCCACCACGGCCTCATGTTCGATCAACACGGATTCCACCTCAAAGGGTCCGATCCGATATGCCGCAGAGGTGATCACGTCATCGGTTCGACTCGAGAACCAGAAGTATCCTTCCTCATCCACTGAAGCCTTGTCTCCGGTGAAATACCAGCCTGCCCGGAAAACACCGCGCGTCGCCTCCTCGCTATCCAGGTACTCGGAAAAAAGCCCTGCGGGCCGCGGCTCGGCACGGACCGAGATATTGCCGACCTGCCCCGTGGAGAGCCGTCCACCTTGATCGTCCAGAATCGCCACTTCGTAGCCCGAAATCGGCCTACCCATGGAGCCCGGCCGGATCTGCATTCCTACCGTGTTGGCGACCAGCAACGTCGATTCGGATTGTCCATACCCATCGCGGATCGTGAGCCCCGTTCCAGCACGCCAGGCACGGATCACCTGGGGATTCAGCGGCTCACCCGCGGCGGTGCATTCACGCAAGGAGCCCAGATCGTAAGCATCGAGTGATTCCTGGACCAACATTCGATAGAGGGTCGGCGGCGCGCATAACGAGGTAACTTGGTGCGTTTGGATGGTCCTAAGTATTTCGGCCGCAGTCGGTTTCACCAGGTCAGCCTGCACTACAGTGGCCCGTTCGTGCCATTGGCCGAAGAGGCTTCCCCACGCCGCTTTCGCCCAACCCGTATCGGCGATGGTCCAGTGCCGATCCCCGCGGCCGACTCCATGCCAGTCGCGAGCCGTGGCGACATGGCCCAGCGCGTAGGACTGTCGATGCAACACCATTTTCGGATACGACACCGTTCCGCTGGTAAAGAAAATCAACGACGGATCGGTTATGGCCGTGGGATCCTCGGGCGTCTCACCATTTCCTAGCTCATCCAACAGGGTATCGAGATCGCGCCAGTCCGCGAATTTCCTGCCCGTGGAGGTCCAGACAATGCGATGCGACACCGGCGCGTCCTGTTCCGTGACCACATCGCCGAGACGGGAGGCCGCTGCCTCGTCAGCAATCAAGGCCACAGGTCTAGCAGCCTTGATCCGGTACGCGACGTCTCGGGCGGTGCATTGATTGGGTGTAGGAATAGCGACCGCCCCGATCCGCAGCGTTCCCAGCGTCGCCGTATACCAGGCGGGTATGCGTGACATCATAATCATGACGCGCTCTCGCTTCGTCACGCCCAGCCGAAGGAGAACGCTCGCCATCTGCCGCGACAGCATCGCGAGTTCGTATACCGTCTGGGACCGAGCAGACTGGCCTTGCGCATCAATCGAGACCAGCGCGACCGCCTCCGCCTCTTCGGTCGCCCAACGCTCGACGATATCGAGAACCGGATTGAATCGCGCGGGAGCTGACATATGTCCGGGGTTCAGCGTGGCTCGTAAGTTCGCAATAGCCTCAAAACCGGTAGTTGATCTCGGTTCCGAAGGTGCGCGGCTGGTTGGTCGATATGCGGGTCAACTGCGGAATGTTGAACTGGAACTGGGTATTATTCGCGGTGTCCCATGCCACCTTGTTGTTTAAATTATCGACGAACAGCGTCGCGGACCATTTATCACCCGCCAGCCCGGTGCGGGCATTGACGATATAGTATGACGGCAGGGGCACTCCGAAATAGTAGGCTTGGTCGGTCGAGGGGCCAACATAGACGCCAGAGACGCGTGCCGTGAAATCGTATCCGCTGAACACCTTGGTCCCATAGGATAGTGCCAGGCTACCCCCATACTCCGGAACATTGAGGATGGGCACCGTGCAATCGCTGACGCTGCGGCAACCGGAAAGGCCGCCGGGGACGGAGGTTGCCACTATCGCGGTCGCAAACGCAGCAGTGGGATGGTCGATCTTCGCGTTGGTATAATTCGCGCTCGCGGCCACAGTCCAACTTGCT
>Ga0302324_100024405_pt1 | contig 11650 bp, 10 predicted proteins | sample Palsa_T0_1_FD_201949 | JGI IMG/M metagenome (GOLD analysis project Ga0302324, IMG submission 201949) | Peat permafrost microbial communities from Stordalen Mire near Abisko, Sweden - Palsa_T0_1 | ecosystem: Environmental > Terrestrial > Soil > Palsa > Peat permafrost | place: Sweden: Abisko... | reverse complement strand
CCATGCGCCTGCGCAACACCTACGCCACTCCCTCCTACAACTGGGAAACCTGCACCAGTCTCCCCTTCGGCGACGGCCTCACTTGCCCCAACGGCGACCAATCCACCGTCCACTTCACCGGCAAAGACCGCGACGCGGAATCCGGTCTGGACAATTTCGGCGCCCGCTACAACTCGTCGCAGGTGGGCAGGTTCATGTCCCCGGACCCTTACAATGCCGGCGCTTTCCTGGATGGACCTCAAACTTGGAACGCCTATTCCTACGTAGTCAACAACCCCTTGAACGCCACCGACCCCAATGGCCTCGACTGCGTCTACACTGCGGGCGCAGAGGGCAATCCTAACGCTGGTAGTTTGACGATTGTTCACGGAGATTGTGTGAACAAAGGGGGAAAGGACGATGGCGGGGTTTTCGTGGACAACGCTGAGAACCATCCTGTCCAGAATTCTGATGTGACCCTCAGCAACGACGGCAGTCTGGGGCTCGTCTCGTACAGGCGTACAGATGGTTTTACAACGGGCTATGCGTGTCTTGGCAACTGCCCTTCTGACTCCGTCCAAGTGAACGCCGCCCCTCCGGGCACGCCCACCATGAGCGCGGCACCCTACCCTGGCACGTTGACTCCGCCACCGCAAATTACGTTTAAGCCGCCAACAACATTCTGGGAACGACTTGCGGTAGCAGCGGGCTGCACAGTAGGTCTTGATGCCGAGCTAATGGGACCCGAAATCGGACCCAGCAATGGCAACGATAAGCCAGAATCCAAACTCGCAGAGGGAAAGTACAAAGTCCCCTTCATGAGAGGTACACCAGGCAGGCCGCCTGAGATGAATAAATCGGGGAATAGCAATGCTGAGGCAATGAACGCCGCAGCCGGTGGTGCCGCTCTGGTGGGCAACCAACAGGCGTGCCTGCAGAACGCTTCTGGACAGAGATGAAGGTCGGGTTTTCGTGAAGGCCCATCGAGCAAACGAGGCTCTGGGCAAGCCGAAGCTGTTGCTCATTTTTCTCGTGCATCAGCTCATCAGCACAGCAGGAATCGGGCTTCTCGTGGCGTCACTCGCCGCTTCCTTGTTGCAGATGTTGCGCGTGATACCTTGGCAGTATCCCGAACATGCGTGGTATCAGCTATTCGCGTACAGACCCTATTTCCCCGTGCAGATAGTCACGGGCCTCTACTTCGGATGGCTCCTAGGCCGCCGTCTCGGGCATTGGGCAATGATGTGGGTCTGGATTCTTCCCGCGTTGTTCTTATGCTACGCAGTGGTCGCGATTCCAACCCTCACACCCGGAACCACATCCTCCCTACTTTGGTCTGGAACCGGTCAGTCTTGGCTGACTCACTATTTCGGTTGGGGCTGTCGAATGAAGGACCGCTGCTTCGACCAAGTCCTTGTTACGCAGCCCTTCTACACTGCGACTGCCTATGCCATCGGCGCAAGGCTAGCCTTCATTCCGGTGACCTCGCGTCCGGCAACTCCGCAAATCATTCATGGCTAGCTCTGTCCGTGAGGTTTGAGACGCCCTTTGATGATCACTTCTCTGGCATCGTTGAAAAACTTTGGCGGCACGCCAATCGCGTAATGTTCGTCAACGCGTAAGAGGTACTGGCGACGGCGTTGATCCACCTTAAAGGGTATCCCGACCGCCTTGAGCCGATCACACAAGGTGATGCACCTTTCTTCGTCCTTGCCAGACCACACTCTCTTGACGGTCCCCAAGCTACCGTCTGTCAGCTCATTCTTGGCACTGTTATCGGATGGAGAAAGCGCCTCCACCAAATCCACATCGCAGTCGGAGCAGCGTGTGAAACCGGGGCGGTACTCGGCTCTGCACTGGGGGCAAAACATGGGACGGACCGAGTGTACTACACGGCCTAAGGGCCGGGCACAGTGGCTCCTCGTCCGCCGACCGCCGCCAGGTTAGCCGGGAGTGGGCGATTAGCCCCTGGTGGTGCCGGTTAACGGGCAGCGCCGTGGAGCGCCCGAAGAGCCATGCCTTCGGCATGGGGATGGCTTATGACACGTTGCCCCTGAAAGGGTACTGCACAGCAACCTTGGTTGCTGTATAGGAACCATCTAGAAATCAGTGACTTAGAAAATCTGCGGCGCTGTAGAGCGCCGCGCGGTTCCTATACGGGAACTTGTTGAAAACAAACCACAGCAGCTAAAGAAAAAAACATCTCCTCGGGAAAGACTCCGCACGCAATCCACGAAGTTCAGGCAGCGGCACGCGGTCCCTTCGAGGTCACCAGCGAAGTAATCAGGCGAATGACGGCGCGTTGATCGCGTTCCGGCAGAGAAGCCATGCGCTGAAATCTCTTCCACAGCCGCCGCCGCTCCGGGTCTTCCTTCTTATGCTCGATTTTCGAGGGCTTGATGCCGAGCAGTTCATCGGCGGAGACGTGTAGCAGCTTGGCGATGGTGATGACCACATGAGCGGGCGGGGAGCCGCCCTGGTTCTCGTAGTAGGAAACGGTTCGCTGTGTGGTTCCGAGAGCCTTAGCGACCTGTAGCTGAGTGAGGCCGCGCGTTTTCCTGAGAGCTTCGAGGCGCTGACCAAAAGGGGAAGGTTCAGACTTTTTCCGTGGCATGTCGAAGGCGATTTTAAGAGCCACTTGCGGAACCTCGTTGACAGACATACATAATATGTATACCATCGCGCACAGCTTAAAGAAATCAAAAACCTGCACTTCGTGCTTGACAGGGTTTTAGAAAAACAGCCGGAAGGAGGCGAACCGATGGCGCGAATCCCGGAGGAGGAGATCGAGCGGCTCAAGCGCGAAGTCTCCCTCGAACGCCTGGCCGAGGCGCGCGGCGTGAAACTGAAACGGCACGGCGCGGACCTCATCGGCCTCTGCCCCTTCCACGACGACCACAATCCATCGTTGGTCATCAGTCCAAGAAAAAATCTCTGGAACTGTCTCGGAGCGTGCCGCGCGGGAGGAACTTCCATCGACTGGGTGATGCGCGCGGAGGGCGTGAGCTTCCGTCACGCCGTCGAGCTGCTGAGAGAAGATCATCTTCCTTTAGCTGCGCATCCGAGTGCGAAGCCACCGCGAATATCCACCGTGCCAAAACTGCCCCCGCCGGTGAGCCGTGATGCGAACGACCGCGCGCTGCTGTTGCAGGTGGTGAGCTACTACAACGAAACGCTCAAGACGACGCCGGAGGCGCTGAAATACCTCGAAGCACGTGGGCTGAAATCTTCGGAGATCATCGACCGCTTTCAACTCGGCTTCGCCAACCGCACGCTGGGTTATCGTCTCCCGGAAAAGAACCGTGTGGCAGGCGCGGAGTTGCGAGGCCGGTTGCAGAAGCTCGGCATCTACCGCGAGAGCGGACACGAACACTTCAACGGCTCGGTGGTGATCCCGATCTTCGATGCAAGCGGCCAGGTGGTGCAGATGTACGGGCGCAAGATCACGCCAGGACTCCGCGAAGGAACACCGCTCCATCTTTACCTACCAGGACCGCATCGCGGCGTGTGGAACGAAGACGCGCTTGCTGTCTCGAAAGAAATCATCCTCTGTGAGGCGCTGATCGACGCGCTGACGTTCTGGTGCGCGGGCTTCCGGCACGTAACCGCGAGTTACGGGATCAACGGCTTCACCGACGAGCACCGAGCCGCGCTCAAGAAATACGGTACGAAAAAAATCTACATCGCCTACGACCGCGACGACGCCGGCGAGCGAGCGGCGCAGGAGCTTGCCGAAGAACTCTTGGCAATGGGCATCGAGTGTTACCGCGTGCAGTTCCCGAAGAACATGGACGCGAACGAATACGCGCTCAAGGTGCAGCCCGCCGCGAAGGCCCTGGGCGTGTTGCTCAACAAGGCGGCGTGGCTCGGCAAGGGCCAGCGGCCAACGGTCCCGGTGAGTGAGCCAGTCATCGAGGAGAAACCAGCCATCGAAGAAAAAACCGAACCAGCGGCTAAAGAAAAAATCACCGAACCAATCGAAGCCACAGTGAGAGAAGAGAACGAACTTCCTTTAGCCGCTGAGGTTGCGGAGGCCTCGCCGTCCGCGCCGCTGCCATCCGCCGTTGCACCGACCATCGACGTGCCCACGGAAATCAAAGGCGAAGATATTTTCATCACGCAGGGAGACCGCCTGTACAGAATCCGCGGCCTCGGGAAGAACACGAGTCACGAACTGCTGAGAGTGAACGTGCGGGTATCGAGCACGAATCTGCGCGGCGAGAGCGGCTTCCACGTGGACATGTTCGATCTGTATTCGGCGCGGCACCGTACGGTGTTCACCAAGCAGGCGGCGGAACAACTCGGCGTGAAGGAAGAGGTAGTGCAGCGCGATCTCGGGCACGTGCTGCTGAAACTCGAAGAGCTGCAGGGCGAGCAGATCAAGCGGGCGCTCGAAGCGAAACCGGAAGAGGTGGCGCTCAGCGAAGAAGAAAAAACGGCCGCGCTGGACCTGCTGCGCGATCCCCATCTCGGCAATCGCATCCTGGCCGACTTCGAGCAGTGCGGTGTGGTGGGCGAGGAAACAAATAAGTTGGTCAGCTATCTGGCGGTGATCTCGCGGTTGCTCGAAGCGCCGCTGGCGATACTGGTGCAATCGAGTTCCGCCGCAGGGAAAAGCGCGCTGATGGAAGCGGTGCTGGCGTTCCTGCCCGAAGAGCAGCGCGTGCAGTACTCGGCGATGACCGGGCAATCTCTCTTCTACATGGGCGAGACCGATCTAAAACACAAAGTGCTAGCCATCGTGGAAGAAGAGGGCGCACTGCGGGCCGCGTACGCGCTAAAACTGTTGCAGAGCGAAGGCGTGCTGACCATCGCCTCAACGGGAAAAGATGCGACGACGGGACGGCTCATCACGCACCAGTACCGCGTCGAAGGCCCGGTGATGCTCTTCCTCACGACGACGGCCATCGATCTCGACGAAGAGCTGCTGAATCGCTGTCTCGTTCTCACGGTGGACGAGGACCGCGCGCAGACCCAGGCGATCCACAAAAAACAGCGGGAGGCGCAGACCATCGAAGGACTGCTGGCGCGGCACGAGCGCGAAGAGATCCTCCGCGTTCACCGCAACGCGCAGCGGCTTCTGAAACCGATCTTCGTGGCCAATCCTTACGCCAGCAAGCTGACGTTCCTGGACAGCCGGACGCGCACGCGGCGCGACCACATGAAGTATCTGACGCTCATCCGGGCCGTCGCGCTCTTACACCAATACCAGCGGCCACGGAAGACGCGCATCTCTCGCGGTCAGACGTTCGAGTATATCGAAGTCACGCTCGACGACATCGGCATCGCCAACCAGCTCACCGAAGAAGTGCTGGGGCGTTCGCTCGACGAACTGCCGCCGCAGACCAGACGGCTGCTGTTGCTCATCGAGGAGATGGTGCGCGGTGAATGCGAGCGGCAGAAGATGGAACGGAGTGACTTTCGTTTTAGCCGCCGCGACGTTCGCGCCTTCGCGCAGTGGGGCGACACGCAGCTCAAGACGCATCTGCGGCGTCTCGAAGAACTCGAATATCTGCTGGTGCATCACGGCGGGCGCGGCCAGAGCTTCGTCTACGAGCTTCAGTTCGAAAGCAAAGAGGACAACCGCAAACCGTTCTTCCCCGGCTTGATCGATGTGAAGAAACTCGAAACCTGCGCCTGCGACGAAAAGAAGGCGGGGGTAGAAGACGAGAAGTCGGGGGCAAGTCGGCCCCAAGTCGGGGGGATGGCGGGGGGTAGGCGGGGTGAGGAATCACCAGCACTGGTGCGGCGTAATGGCGATTTTCAGCGAAATCCCGAAAAACGCACGACTCGGGACACGCGAGAAAATCGCGTCGCAGGCATAGCCGCGAAGGTGCAGTGATGGCGCGCATCACCAAGAAGCGCAAACCGGACGCGCCGCCCGCAACGCCGCTGGCCGCGCTCATGTACGAACACTTGAACGCGCTCCGAGTGAGGGACTACTCCGAACACACGGTAAAAAATCGCAAAGTGCACATCGGCTTTTTCCTCGACTGGTGCACGGAGCGGGGCCTCTCCGAGCCCACGGAGATCACGCGCCCGGTGCTGGAACGGTATCAGCGATATCTGTTCCACTACCGCAAGAAAAACGGCGAGCCGCTCAGCTTCCGCAGCCAGCACACGCGCCTGGTGCCGTTGCGCGTGTGGTTCAAATGGATGACGCGGCAAAATCTCATCCTGCATAATCCGGCCAGCGAGATCGAACTGCCGCGCCTCGGCTATCGCCTGCCCAAGCACGTACTGACCATCTCGGAAGTCGAACAGGTGATGATGCAACCGAACGTTGCCGATCCCATCGGACTGCGGGACCGCGCCATTTTAGAAACGCTCTACTCGACGGGAATGCGGCGGCTCGAACTCATCAACCTGAAACTCTACGATCTCGACACCGAGCGCGGCACGATCCTCATCCGCCAGGGCAAGGGGAAGAAAGACCGCGTGATCCCGATCGGAGATCGTGCGCTCGCGTGGACGCAGAAATATCTCGAAGAATCCCGGCCCAAGCTGGTGGCGGAACCCGATGACGGCACGGTGTTCCTGACGGCGCTAGGCGAGCCGTTCAGCCGGGACCACCTGAGCGATGCGGTGCGCACGCACATCCTCGCTGCGCAGCTCGGCAAGACTGGAGCGTGCCACCTGTTCCGTCACACCATGGCAACGTTGATGCTGGAAGGCGGCGCCGACATCCGTTTCATCCAGCAGATGCTCGGGCACGCCGATCTCTCCACCACGCAAATCTACACGCAGGTCTCGATCCGTCTGCTGAAACAAATCCATTCGGCGACGCATCCCGCTCATCTCCACAAAACCGAAGCAGCGGCTAAAGAAAAAATCCCGGAGGAGCACGCCGCGTTGCTCGACGCTCTCACTGCCGAGGAAGAAGCAGAAAAAGAGTAGCTCCCGCGTTACAATACCCGTCAATGGAAGCAGCCCAAGAACACGTGTTCAACGGGTCATGCAGCGATCCTTGTGCGTTTTTTCCTTTAGCTGCTTTCGAGGGTGTAGCCGAAAACTCGCGTCTGGGGTTCACGAGAAAAAATCCCGCACCACATCAGGGCAGCGCGTGGTCTAACTCCGCGAGGGCACTAGGGATACGAGAAGTCTTGCTCGAAACTCGTGGCAGATCACGTTATACCGGCAAAGAACGCGATGCGGAATCGGGCCTGGATAACTTCGGCGCTAGGTACAACGCGAGTACGATGGGCCGCTTCATGTCGCCCGATCCGGGCAACATCGGAGTCAACCGACTCAACCCACAGAGCTGGAACGCATACAGCTACAGCCTAAACAATCCGCTTAGCCTCACTGATCCAACAGGCCTCTACGTCTGCGAGGACAGCGAGAAGTGCGATTCTGCAAACGATCAAGCTTTCGCGAAGAGCCTGGCGGATGCTCAAAATGCGGCGAATAAGCTGACTGGTGACGACCAAGCCGCCGCACAACGGGCAATCGACGCCTACGGCGCTCAGGGCGTGGACAACGGAGTCAACGTTCGCTTTGACAGCAATGTGACGGGCGGAGTCACTGAAGTGAGTGGTATCGCGAACGGCGAAAACGACAAAGAAAACGATAACCCCAATAAGCAGAACATCAACGTCACGTTCAATCCGAATGCGGTGGGCGACGCGAGTCTTGTAGCCCACGAGGGGTCACATGTTGCGGATGGTTCTGCCTGGGTTGCGTCTGGGTTCTCGTCGAATCTGAACCCAACCAATTTGACTACAGAACTCAACGCCTATCACGTACAGTTCAACATCCTGAATAGTCTGTCAGCCATAAACGCCCCACCGGGAATGGTTCCTAACGGAGGTTTTCTTAATTTCAAGAACGGTCAGTTGTCCTGGCACGCGGAAGACACGTTCAAGGGAATCACGCCCGAACTACAGAAGAAGATTGAACAAAACTACCAGAACACGGCCTTGCCAGCTTTCCAGAAAGGATCGGTGGTGCCGCGATGAAACACTCAGCCCAGATCCTTCTGTTGGCCGTGTGCGCGTCCATCCCCGCGTCGAGCACACCGCGAGCCGATATCAGAATTCCCTTAGAGGCCACCACCTTTGTCATCGACGCGAGCAAGCCGTATGTGTATCTCGAAATAGATCATGTCGGTCCACGAAAACCAATACGTGAAGGTGAACCCAACGTTGGAATATACCTGCATCTAACGAACAACTGCGCACTGCCCCTCGTGATCGTGAAGTTTGGGAGCTCGCTCGCCGATCCGAAAGCGGCAATTACTATACAAGATGAAGTCGTGCCCAACCCTCAAGGACCCGGCGGCGACGTGACCGGTGGCTCGGTCTACGTTGAGGGCGGAGTTACAGACTTGAAAGAGATGGACGACATTTTTCGCTCGCCAAATCTCAACGAAGCGGCTGTCAGCGGTGCTGAGTGGGCACAGAAACAAGCTGTGCAAGGTATTCCGCAAAAAGACCGGCCCGAACGTCCTCATGGCTATAACGGCGGCAATGGGCCTACCGGTGTCCAAGTAATTACGCTGATCCCGCCGGGAGGAAAAGTGTTCTTCAGTGTGCCTGCCAACCATGTAGGCGCGACGTGGCACTTCGAGATTCCATTCCGTCTCGCGTTGCCGAACAAGAGCCGAATCAGGCCACCGTACAGCTACCTGGCGTTTTACCAGGAGGACCTCGACCGAGCACAAGGGAAGGCTCCTACGTCTACGACCCACTGACCCTCGTGTACGACTACCCACTCCATCACGCGCCTTTCGCCCACAAATTCACCGGCAAAGAACGCGATAGCGAATCCGGCCTCGATAACTTTGGAGTTAGGTACGACAGCTCTTCAATGGGACGCTTCATGAGTCCCGATCCGCTGTTTATAAGCCCGGAGCGCCTTATCGATCCGCAGCTTTTGAATCTGTATTCGTACGTGCGGAACAATCCGCTGTCGCTGACCGATCCAACGGGTCTCGATTTCTATCTCGCATGTCAGACCTCAGACCACTCAGGCTGTGGCCAAGTTCAGAACGGCAGCGATAAAGTCTGGGTGCAGGGACAGACGGTTGACGGGAAGTTCCAAGCAACCGATGTCGATATGAACGACTCGAAGGACGCGAGCGCCGGGTATCACGACCAGTTTGGGAATCATTACACAGGCGCATTCGATGAGAAGAACGGTGTTAGCTTCACATCTGCCGCTGGGACTTCGACACACTCACAGTTCATCGACGGCAGCGATCAGACTAACGTGAATGGCGGCGGAGCATTCACTGGAATCGAAGGCAGATTCTTCTCCGATTGCGGGGGTTCCTGTGAGGCCCGTGGTTCACTCTATGGTTCGGCAAGCGCGTTCGCGAACGCAGAAGCTGCACTTAACAAACAGAGCGCGTTTATGAGCGCGCTCGACCGTCTGTCGGGAGCACATAAGGCTGGCTCACAATGGAAAGATAGCAGTGGCTACGTTCACATGCTCAACCCCTCGGGCCAAATGGAGCTGCACTTCGAAGGTCATCCGACAGGAGTCGACGTTCAGCAGTTCGTTCTTCACATGGTTGGCACTATCAGGGATGCTGTCAGTGGCCGCGCGGCGGCAGAAAAGAACGCTCCCTTGCCATGAAAAGGAATGCTTTATTCGGGATCCTTTTCTTGACTTTGGCTATGAACTGCTGGGGACAAGACTCGTACACGCTGCCTCTGGCGAAGGCGAACACCGCGCTTTCGCTTCCGGGGATGACGGCAGGCGACGGAGTGCTTTATGAAGCGCATCGTTCGTTCGATCTGTTGCGCTTCTCCAATCAGCTTCAGGTGTCGGCGTTCGATCTGGCGACGCACAAGGAGCTAAGGCACACGGTCGTCAATGTTCCGCGCGTTCATGGTGCGCGAGCTGCCGAGGGCTTCTTCCTGTCGCCGGATAGCCAGACGTTGGTTTATGCGGAGATACACGAGCCGAATCTGCTGCTTGTGCTCTCTGCGAAAGACCTGTCGGAGGTTCGGCGCACAAACGCTCTGCCGTTCACTTCGGCAGACAGCTATCGCCTCTTCGCAGGCTTCGATGAGAGTTCCCTACTGAGCTTCGCATCCGGTCGGGCGGGCAAGCTGCGCTTCGTCCGTATGAATCTTTCTGACTTCAAAATCACTTCGGAGGTTACGGGACCGAAACAGCTAAACGCTGAAGCAATCGTCTGGTCTCCAAAGAGCCGAACAACGTGGCTCCAGTTGCCCTCTGGAGAGTGGGCGGAATACACCGAAGCAGGTGAGAGCACAGGTGCGAAGTTCGGCTCGCAAGGGCGATACAGAATCGACCACGGAGCCACCGCGCTCGAAGGTTCAAATATGCTTGCGTACTTCGGCAACATGTCGGATGTGGGTAGTGTGGTCAGCTACAGAGACCATCGCTCGGCAGAGCTAGACCTGACGTGCGTGCCCCGCCCGTACAGCAGTGGTGATGTTGCAGACTATGCTGGGGCCATCTGTACGACTAGCCCCGACCGCGAGCCAGAGCATGGCGGAAATAAAATCCTCACTTCCGAGTTCTTGCTTCTGAAAGCGGACGGGCCTGCCGTGGTGTGGCGGCACCCGATGGACTTCCTGAGCGTAGCGGACAGCAACGACCCTGATACGGGCGTCCAATGGGGAGACCCGCTGATCTACCGTTCCGGCAAGAAAGTGTCGATCATCGCTCCCACCAAATCGCCGGAACTGGCGGTGTACGAGGTAGCACTGCCCAATGACAGTTCGGTTGCTTCAGATTCAAATTAGCGCGTTGGAGGAAACATGCGAAATGTACGTGCGGCTTTGGTGTGGCTTCCAACGCTGTACTTTCTGTTCCTGGCAACGGCGCTGAGGACATCCGCCCAAGCGACCTCGACATCAGAGGAGCGGGCGCAGTGGGTCGAGACCACGCACAAGCTGGAAAGCGCTCCGCTGGATGACAGTGTGAACAAGCAAGGTGACGCAGCACTGAAACGGCTGAGCGACGTGCATGACATCCACGTGCCACTGTGCCCGGCCCTGCTGAGCGAGTTCAGCGGAATGAAGTACGTTTACGCGCACGCGATCACACGGCAGTACATGCTCGCCAGCGGCGCATTCCAGATCGAGAATCCTGACAAAGCCGCCGACGCGAAGGCAACTGCTCTCGCTGGTGTTGAAAGCGTACTAAAGACCTACCAAGCCATTCTGCAACAGAAGCCGGATGCGAAGGCCAAAGCCCTCGATGATCTGCTGAAGAAACAGAGCCAAGGAAAGCTCAAAGACTCCCGGCAAAGAACGCGACAGCGAATCCGGCCTCGACAACTTCGGTGCCCGCTACAATTCCTCGCAAATGGGCCGTTTCATGACGCCGGACTGGTCAAGGTCTCCTGAGGGCGTGCCCTATGCTGACTTTGGAAACCCTCAATCCCTAAACCTGTACGCCTATGCAGGCAACAACCCGGTGTCAAGAAGAGATACTGACGGTCACTGCGACAAGACATCATCTTTTATTGACTCGAACGGCGCGATGCATGTTGTCGCGGAACCGTGCAATGACGGCGCCAGATTTTATCAACTTTTCGGACCGGCCATAGCCGTAGGGCACCACTTCGTTGACCAGGCTCTCATCGCAGCCAAAGGCGCCTGGGAGAGCGGGGCAGGGAGATTCTTCCGGCGGTGGACAACCGGTCGCCTTCAATTTCCGGGCTTACACACGGGCTATTCCGCCGAACATA
>Ga0302324_100024400_pt1 | contig 11651 bp, 5 predicted proteins | sample Palsa_T0_1_FD_201949 | JGI IMG/M metagenome (GOLD analysis project Ga0302324, IMG submission 201949) | Peat permafrost microbial communities from Stordalen Mire near Abisko, Sweden - Palsa_T0_1 | ecosystem: Environmental > Terrestrial > Soil > Palsa > Peat permafrost | place: Sweden: Abisko... | reverse complement strand
CTCACTTTGTGGCAGGTGGCGACATCAACGGGGCAGCAATGGTGCTCCTTGTCGCTCTCAACGGCATGTTGGGCGTAACTGACGTTAGTGATCCGTTCCTATTAACTGGGGTCTGGGCCGGAATGCCTCTCCCAGCAGAGATTGCACTCCCAAAGCGAATCTATATCCGCACGCTGCAAGTTGTTCTCAGACGTCAGCTCGGCCGAGACACCGCATTCGAGCTTGCCGATCTGGAGCGTCTGGTAAATGAAGGCGCATCGGACCTAGAGTGTCAACTGTTGATCGCAGGCGCCGGCGCCATTCTCGCCACGCATCTGGGCGACAAAGAGCCTGAATTAGCTATCCGGTTTTTGCGCAGAAGTATCAAGGCAGCTCGGTTGGTTGAAATACCCGCTCCACCCGGCCCCTCCGAGCTGGACTTCCATAGCGGCCTGTTCACACTCATGTGGATGACCGCTGCCTGGGTTCAAACCGACATTCAGTATCAGGAATGGTTCTCAGCTGTTCGTGACCTAACGCCTGAAGAAGCGCTGAAATGGGCGGCCCTTCCATTTGCTGTTCAGGCCAGCCAGAGTATCTGCGGTGGCGTGTGGACGCGCACGGCAGATCTCCCGGAAGAGAAGCGGGACTGGGACACGGTATTGGGGCAATTGCGCGAACTAACAACTTGGGCGAAGTCGGCCAAAGTCTTGTCTCTGGTTGCGTCTGGAACCTGCAGCCAAATCATCGTGCTCGCTGAATACCAAAGTAAGCTTCAGGAAGCAAATGCCTTGGCCGAGCGCGCAGTCTCCGAGTTCGACGGTATCCCCCAGTCGAAGTTCGCGATTGCCGACACTATTGCGCGCCAGCACTATTACTTCGGCGAGTGCTTCAATGCCATCACTTGGTTCAATATCGCTTTCGCGGTTGAGGACTCCATCAAGCCTCGTATCCTTGTTGACTCATTAACGATTGCGGGCCTAGCCGCATCCTCTATAGATGCACAGTTGGCTGGCCGGTACCTGGAACATGGCGTCGCCACCGCTGCCAGCCCACGTGTCGGTGCACGGCAACGGATCATCGTAAAGTGCGAGCTGGGAATTCTCCTTTGGAACGGAGGTCAGCGTCGCCAGGCTTTTGACCTCTGGAGCAACGCTGCGCAAGAACTGCTGGCTGCTCGGAAGAACGCACCGGAGTGGCAAAGCTTGTTTCGAATGTTCGGAAACTGCACAGGCTATTTCATTGCCGTCGAACATAATTTCCCGATTGACACTAAACAGATGGCCGCGCCGTTCTCAGGGATATTTCTCCGCCAGATCAAGGATATTCACGAACTGGTCAACCCGGAGCTAAACTGGCTCCTGCCCGTCCAGATGACCCTGTTCGCGGAGAGCGTTGGAGCCTACGAAGGTGCGATTGAGTGGGCCGCAAGGACGACGGTCGGCACTGGGGCGTTCCGGATCGGCGCGCAGGCTCTCCTCGCGGGAGCGCTTGCCGTCCGGAACATCCGCGAACGTCGCTTTACAGAGATCATATCCGCCGCCGCCGATCGCGGTGATTTGGACGAGACTTTTCAGGATTTCGCCAACTTGGATGAAGAATCCCGAGGGCGGCGAGCCTCCGGTTGTTCCGCGCGCCTTAACCTGGTCGCGTTGACGATCGAACTTGCACGTATCGCGCTCCGCGATCGCTCCTCTGCTGAGGCTTTTGCGAAGTCAGCCGAGGAACTGGCTCAGAGATTTGCACGCGCGCGCAGTGGATCACGACTCTGGTCTGGTATGGCTGACGTCTTTGGGGCGATCGTCGCGAACACCACTTCGTGGCGGGTCCTTTGGGAAAAGTCGGTGGCGGCGAGAGAGCTAGGAAATAGCGCTCTCCAAGTAGCATACGGGATTGAAGCGATCGCCGTTGCAGGGCCGCGCGAGGCTCTGCAGATGCAGCTCCAAATCATACCTTGGTTGGAGCGGCTCTTCTCACCAACGCTCTATCACTTCACGGTCGTGGAATTTGTCCGCGACTACTGGCGCTGGGCACTCGACCAGTACCCGATGAGTTTTGGCCTGCTCGCTCGCACTCGAAAGACGATCGCAGAGACAAAAGCGGACAATGACAAGGCGATTGTTCACGAAGTGTTACAGGCAGTCACATTGAGTCTGGCGCTGCCGCTACCTAATGACGTCAAAGGCTGGCTATATGGAACGACAGGAACTACTGCCGACTGAGTCGAAGAGATCAGGACCGTTGAGCCCTATGGTCTCTCAGCTGATAGAGAGACTTGACAGCCTTCGACACGTGTTGCGCGTATCAAACACGCTTTGGCGTTGCAGGAGCCATTGAATGCCCACCTTGCCCTATTACAGCCAGAAGGAGCCAACCGCGGACGCAGTGATTTGGCGTTTCATGGATTTGCGGAAGTTCCGCGACCTGATGGCGAGTGAAGAGCTGTACTTCCGCCGAGCTGATTTGTTCGATGATGAAAGCGAGGGCTTACCGCCCGAGCAATACGTCCAGCATGTCCTGGGTCTAGACCCGTGGGACATTCGCGACCGGACGAGGCTCAACAATCATCTCGGCTCGCTGGCACAAAGTCGCGAAATGCACTATATCACGTGCTGGCATCTGTATCGGAAAGAAACTCTTGCGATGTGGCAAGCGTACGGGCATGACGGCGTAGCCATCGTTTCCCACTACGATTTACTCAAGGCGGCGCTCGACCGCTTCATTGACGAGACGCACGTTGGTCTTGTGCAGTACGGAACGACTCATCTTACGCACAGGTTCAATGCCCTCGAATTCATAACAACCAAGCAGAAAAAATACGAGCCGGAATGCGAAGTGCGAGCGATGTTGACGTGCATCAACCCACTGGACGGCGGCAATCGACACATTGACCTCAACAACATTCCGCATTTGCGTCCATTGCCGATGAATCCGCGCCATCCTTGGGTTCCTGAATGCAAGCGGCGCAGAATCGTCATGAAACAGCTCGTACAAGAGGTGGTGATTTCGCCGTGGGCCGAGCCTGACAATGTCGAAGAGATTGAGCTCTGGAGCAAACTGAAAGGCTTCAGTGAACCACGGCATTCCGAGTTGCGAGACGGCAAGACGCCGACGCTCGACGAATACCAGAAACATATGGGCGTTGTAAAGCCGCCACCTGAGCCGGAACGAGTGGCGACGACACATGAGGTAGAACATTTCTACCAGGAGCTGACCACTCTCACACCGGAGCGCGTTCGATTTTTGTACCGACAGCGCTGGGAGAAATGCCGTTTGGACCCAGGAAGCCTTCCAAGTACTTTGGATGTTCAATACCTCGGAACCACGCTTAAGGTTCTGAAAAAGATGGCCAAGAACAACTGACACCGGAAGAGCCCAGAAACAGCTGGAACATTACGTCGTACTCTATGGAACACAAATGGCGTTAACCCCCGTGAGGCGAGCAATGAACGCGAAGAGACACGTTGTGATCCATCTGACCGACCTTCATTTCGGTCAAGACACCAGCCGGGATCAAATTGCTGCGCGCGATCTCGCGTTAAGCGGCGTCGTGAAAACGATCGATGGCCTTGAGTCTGATTGGCGTCCAACTGTGGTGTGCATCAGCGGCGATATCGGCTGGAAAGGGAGACAGAACGACTACACCTCAGCGGCTCAATGGCTCACTGATCTGCTTAAGAATCTGAACCTGTCACCGGACCGCGTCTTTATCTGTCCGGGGAATCATGACATTGACAGACAGGTTTCCCGCCAATATGCCCGACCGAAGACCGGTCCTGAAGCCGACCGAATTCTGGCGCCTCCGTTGGCGCAGATTTACCAGGACGCGTTCAAGGAATTTGCAGCCTTTGCCAAAAACTTTGGCATACGTTCCTATGGCTTTGGGGATCAGGAATCCTATCTCATCGGGCAGCGTTCAATCGATAATCTGTCAATCTGCGCTTTGAATTCAGCCTGGTTTTGTCAGGGAGCAGACGACCAGAACAATCTGTGGATCGGGCGACCGCACGTGGACATATTGGAACATTGTCACCAACTCGCAGTTGCCGACGGCGGCAGCGGGCCGCCAACGGTCGTGTTGATTCACCATCCACGGGAATGGTTTCACGACGACGAGATTCATGCTCGTGGTACGCGACCGAATACATTCGATGTCATTGCGCGACGGTGTCAGTTGATGCTCACAGGGCACGCCCACGGAGAGAGCCGGCGAGCCGACCGATTTGCCGAAGCGGCGTGGCACATAAACGGGGGAGCCACGTACGCCGGCTCTGACTATCAGAACGGTTTTACGATGATTCAGGTATTAGAAGATCGGTTCGTCTACCGAACTTTCGAGTATGACCCGCGGTCATCCGACCGGGAGTGGCGACAGACGATCGAGGCGACCGAGCTTCCCTTCCAAACATCCGCCAAGAAACACGCGGCTCCCGCACCCCGGCTAGGCGCAAACGACATCGACTCACATCGCGCCGCCTCCGAGGCGAATGCCCGGCGCGTCATCGAAGCGAAGTCGCGCGCGCTTAGGCCTTGGGGAACCTTGCCGAAAACCCTTCCTCTCTCGGTTCGGATTTACACACCGGGCATCCGCCCCAGATTTAATCAACTTGGGCAGCTTGAACCGGAAAAAGCGGTGGTGTCCATCTCGATTCGTCAGGCGACACAAGCGGGGCGTCGATCCTTGCTATTAGGTGACCTCGGATCAGGCAAGAGCACGATCGCGGCCGGTTTTGTCAGCGAATATCATGCAGTCACTCCGCGATCATTGGCTGTGTATGTTCCAGCAAAGGCGATCCAGACGGCCCTTGATCCCGCGATGCCGTGGAAGACCACCGTGGACTTCCTGACCGCGGTCTCAACGTACCTAAACAACGAAGTTTCACTGGCAGGGCACAGCCTGAGTCTCTTGTCGCTCCTTGAGGCCAACGTGGAGACTGCCGTCATTGTTGATGGCCTCGATGAGGTGCGCCAAAATGTGGCGCAGTCAATCCTGTACCACTTGGCCTCCATTGTTGATCGCTGGCCAACAGTCCTAATTCTGGCAACTGGTCGGCCTGTAGAACTTAGCGGCGTTGACTACGCCCGGTGGCAACTATGCGTTCCCGCTGCGCTCACAGATGAGGACCGACTAACATTCTTCGCGGAAGAGGCGATGGCCGATGGGCTTGCTACAGACAGTGCTAACAATCTTGCCATAACAGCGCTGGGCAACCTCCGCGCAAGCCCGGAGCTCCACACCTTAGCAAACACGCCACTATTTTGTCGAATCCTCTTCGAAGAACTTTCGAAACATTTAAGCGGATCGTCGACCCTAGGGGATCTGCTTTGTGACCTGATCAAACAACGACTCGCCGACTGGGCAAAGCAAGACTCCAAAGGGAGCTCGACGCCCCATTTTGATGCGTTATACCCCGACGCCGACTCTCGCGCTGCGTTGCTGTCACAGCTTGCATTGAGGCTACACGCGCGGGGAACGATCCGAACGGAGGAAGCTCGAAGGCATCTCGAAACACTCGCGTCGGCCGTTTCGACGACCAACGGTCCTGCTCTTGTGGATGAAGCTCTCAGGAGCTTCGAGAATTCTGGTCTGATCGTGGTTAATCACGAAGTGCAATTTCCGTTACGTCCCTTTGAAGAGTTTTGCTGCGGCTACGCCCATGCCCTCGCCGCCCGATCCGACCCCGTCCTATTGACGCCCACGGAGCCGACCGAATGGCGAATTGCGTCGTTCGCGGCCACTATGGCCCGACGGTTCGGAATGCAGGACACCACTAGGAATGCACTGGCGGCGTTCATTCGAGGGCTGCTCCAACCATCAAGGAACGTCCCTGCCGCTGCGTATGTGGTCACCGAATTTCGCGACGCGGCGCTCGCAACCGCATATATCGATGAATTGAAGGCGCTGGGACGCCGCCCCCTGTGGTTCGCATTCGACTCGCCAGACTGGAAGCAATCGGCTCATGTTCTCGCCGAGAGCATCTCTTTAGCGGAGGAAATCGGTTTTGCCTGGTTTTTCGATGAATACTTGGATCCACGCTATCCCTTCGTCCACGCCGGCAGCAAAATCACGGATGAAGTGTTTGAAAGCTGGGCGGTAATTCACCTCTCACACCTTTCCGCGACGCAGAGAACGAAGCTGAGTGCTCTGGTGCGGCCACACGTAGCGGCTGCGTCTCATCAGGTCATCAGCATCATCCCCGTGCTCGCGTTGCTCACGCCAGAAGAATTCACTTCGCACGACCGTCTCTGGTTCTGTGCACGGCTAATAGACAAGCCAGAGTTGCGCGAGGCCGCAGAGCGCCAACTTCATGAAGCGATCCAGCAGGGGGACGAAGATGCCGTTCGCAACGTCCTCATCGACGCCGCCTCATCCGGATATGAGTATGCACCCACGGCAGCCCTCATGCATTTGGCCGTTTTTACTGGAGAACCTCCACTTACCTTGGTGCGTGGAATCGTACGAGCGGATAGAGGCCGAGCGGCGCAAAACGCGAGACCCGCGGGAATGCAGAAATTGAGGGAGGTCCTGGGAACTGACAGGCTGCTACGATTTCTGCGGTGGTTTCTGTTTGATCCAGATACGATGCTAGCCGCTGGCGCGGCGATAGAACTCTATGAGCTCGGTGAACGACGGCTTTTTCTTCTCGGCCCGGCGCTGTTGCGGGCTCTGCACGACGGAGGATATGTCAAACGTGCGGAAGAGATCCTATCCATGCTCGTAGAGGATTCCGGAGCTCAGGGTGCACACTGGATCGCATTTCAGATTTCGCATCACTCGCAGGAGTTGCATGGTGCTCACTACGGGTGGTGGCGGATTCTATTCAAGACGATCGGTACCGTTCGCTCTGACGGGCCACATCTGATAGGTCAATGCATGGGTGCTATCGGGGAATTCCTACTAGCGCGCTATCCAGAAGTTCGGCAGGGCTTCCGAGACCTGCTCACGGGGCCTAATGGAGCGGCATTCCGGTCTGTTCTGCGCGATCGAGTGACCGATGCCGATCCCGCCATCCGTCACGGTGCGGCTATGGTCTTGGCCGCATCAGATCCCTCCACTGAAGCCCGTGCACTGGAAGAGGTCGTGCGCCTAAAGTCGCGACAGCGACATGGGGCCTGGCACGAATGGGAACGATTTTGCCTGAGCCTGAAATTCGGTCGTTCAGTAGTTTCACATCTGGAATCGCGCCTGGGGACTTTCTCGGCCGAGTCTGAGGTCTTCGCGCTCGCGATCTTGTATCGTAACGGAGTTGACCTCGGCGACTCGCAATTCGAGCGGCTGGTTTCTGGAGAGCTGGAATGGCTGATCGGCGTCGATGAGCCAAGTCAAGCGCCTCAGGCTCGCCGGAGCTTAGGCGTCTTGCTGAAAATTGCCGAGGACGCTGCGAACCAGCTGGCGATGCGTGCGGCCAATAAGTTACTCGAACGCTTCTCCGCTGATCTTACGCCCGAGCAGCACGCAAGAGTTGTCGTGCTGACACTGGATACGGCCAACTGGCAGCCGCCGAATTTTCAAACTGAACTCGCTAAAATGCGACAGGACTCGGCGTACGCTGACCTCATCAGGACAACGTCTCAGCGGCTGGTCAGCCAGGGCTTCGCGCGGCCTATGCTCGAAGTGCTGTACGAAACACAAAGAGAACCGATGCTTTGGGAAGGCATTATCTGGTCTGAACTCTGCACTGGCGCCATCGCCCGAGATGCAGAAAAGCACGGGCAATGGATTCTGGATTTCGTACGGGACGTGCCGGATCATCGCAGTTCCGTGGGGGCTGCTTCCCGGAAATTCCTATTCGACGCGCGAGTCCGACAGCCCTATAACCAAGACGCAATTAGCTGGCTTGCGCTGCTAGCTCACGAAGGAGGGCAACTATCGCAGGCCGAACTCGAACAGGTCGTAGTTCAACATTCCCCCATCACCGCATCGGCATTTGTCGCTCTTATCGCCAGACTCGGCCATATACCCCCGAATATCAGACCGAGACAATCGGTCGGAATGCCCAACCACCAGGGCATTCAAAGGACCATCCCCCCGCCAACCGGAGCGTCGTTTGAGTCTTTGGTCGAATTCGGGAGGCCATCTGAGACTTTGCATCCTCAGTTGTGCCAAACCATCGAAGCCTCGCTCTTCGCAGATCCCGTCACCCAAGATCAGATGGATACCATCGCAAACCAGGGCGAAAACGGCATTTTGATTGTGGGAGGTTTGGCGGTAGCATATGGCAGCCTGCCCGAACCACGATTGGCGACTGCGATTCTGGGTTACCGGCAACCGAGGCCTTTTCCTCAGGATCAGTGTCACGCCCGGCTGGTTGAGATATGGCGAAGGATTTTAGACATTGGTCGCATCGACACGCACTGGCAAACTCGCTACATCGCAGAACTGAACCGAGCTCTTTCCTCTCAAGCCGGTCACGTTTCTTCGATCGCCGCTGCGCTCTTGGCCACTCAGCAGAGTCTTAACGCTGAGCAGGTCGCTATCGTGTTTCGCCGTCTGACCGAAGACATTTTTGATGATCATTACCTTTGCGCCCGCTTGGCAGATTGGTTGTCCGGAGAAGTCTCTGAGGACATCCGTTCCCCGCTCGTACTTGCGGTTGAACAGGGGCTTTCATTATTGGATGGGCAACCGTGGGATTCCGATCAGAGCCATCCGCGAGACGCAGGCCCTTACCTTTTGATTCCACTGATTAGTTGGAAGATCACCGGAAAGACTGATGAACGAAGCAAGCGCGTTTTTCTTCGTGGTTTGAGAATGGCTCTAATGCCGGAGCGGCAGATGCCAAATCGGGAAACCCGACGGCAAGGCATCGACGATGTGTATCCGCTTCTAGGTGCAACCTCTAAGTCGATCTTGCAGGAGGTGATTCAGTATGGGCGTTCTGTTGAGGATGTCGCAACCAGAGCGCTCTGTCGGCTATTTCTCTTTGAATTCGGCGACAATACCTAGGAGTAGTTGTAATCCGGGAAGCTGCTTGCCAGTCAGGAGAACACTTTCCAACAGCTCAACCGTCGTAACAGCGGGCACGTACCGGTAGCGCCGCGCGGGCCGCGATCGCCGGAAGCGTAAGTCCGGCTACGGGAGAAGTGTGTCCCGGATCACTGCCAACAACTTCAGCGCTTTGCCGCTGACGCGGCGGGACACGCCTTGTCCGTCACGCCGAGAATAACTCAATTATGATACTTGGACGGGTGCGATCCCCGACGCGATGGCGATTTCCTGGTGGACCGCGCGGAGGCCGGGGGTTTCTGCTCCTGGCTTGCCGTAGTACCTTTTGAATCCAGCGCGCCCTTTCGAGTCATAAACGAATGTCACCACACCGATGGCCGCGCCGATATAGGTTCCTTGCTCCTCGATGGTGAACTTTTCTTGAAATTCGGTGAGCGTCATTGCCCGTGCCGGAGGCTCATCAAGAAGACGACGGCGAGTATGCCCGCCATCAGTCGGAATGTCGTGATAGTCATCATGTCTCCCAAAGTAACTTAGGTCTACTGGCCGAAGCCGGGCACAACCCTGGTCACAGGGGCGCGGTTGATGGGAACATCGGAGGGGTGGCAGCCTCCGTCGCTTTGGCCCGGAATTGATCGCCTCCGGCCGGAGCCGCATCGCTCACGTTCTGACGCTGCGCGCGCCGATCATAGTCAGCCCGCATATCGACGCGCTGCGTTATAAAGGAAGCAGATCCCGGTCGATGCCGCGCTATCCCAGGGACCCGGCAATTCCGAGCGTGCTGGAATTGCGGCTTCAGCTGGGAGAGGATTTGTGCAGACCGAAAACAGTCTTAACCAGAGAACGCAGTGGGCGGAGCGGCATGTCGAGGAATTCCTAGGATTGCCGCTGGTGCGGGAGTTCGTGCTCCGGAGTCTGCAGACCATCGACGGCACGCAGAAAGAAGTCGCCGATCACCTGATCCTGCACCGGGAAGGGGGCATCCTGATTTCCCAAAAATGCCAGGAAGACCCGATGGCCCGAGACGAAACAAAAACGGAACTGTGGGCGCGGAAGAACGCCAAGGGCGCAGCGCGCCAGCTCGTCGGCGCCCTGCGTGCCGGGTCGAGGCCGATCTGGTGCGACCATCCAAGGCGCGGCCGCGTCGAATTCCCGGCGGGATTGCCGGCGATCACCCACGGTATCGTGCTGACGGAAGTCTTCCAGCCGGTGGAGCTGCATCCCGACGCGGCCGACCTGCCGCTGAGTTGCGACGGCATACCGATCACGTATCTGTCGGTCAATGATTTCCTGAATCTGGCGGTCGAGCTGCGCACGGTGCCGGAGCTGATCGCGTATCTGGACGCAAGGCGCGGCCTGCCGATTCCCGATCAGCGTCGAATCGGCAGCGAGCGGCCCCTGTTCGAATTCTACCTGGTGGAGGACGGTTCGCTGCAGGGCTGCGCCGGGATCAGCGACGCCGCAGTGGCCGTCGCCGCCCAGGAGCATCGCCTGATAGGAGCGCTGGCGCGCAAGAAGGAATCGGATCTCTACAGCGGCCTGTTCGAACATGTCGCGGACGCGCTCGCGGCGCGCGCTCCGAACTACGCCGCAGACCTGCCGCCGGAGTGGACGGCCCTGTTCGATCAGGCCCCGCAGAGGTCGAATTACCTTCAGCTGCAGGAAATCATCGCCGGCCTGCGGCTGCGCGAGCGCGCGATGCTGGGCAAGGCGTTCGACGAGACCAGCAAGGCGGTCGAGGGCAAATCCGAGGGTTTCGTCTACCGGGCGATGCATTTCAATGCACGGGACGAGGTGTTCGTGGTCGGAGCCTCTCGCAACATAGGGCGCGCGGACCTATACCGGAGAATGGACATGCTGATGCGCGCGGCCATGACGAACTATGGCAAACCACGCTGCTTCATCGTCGTTGACCGCGATTCCGCCGGTTACGAGGTCGGCCTGTCGCGCCCCGGATTCCAGCCGACCGTGACCGATTACGAACTGGCGGAGCGGCTGTTCGGCCGCTTGAAGATGACGAGCGGCCCGGTCGGGCTGGTGCCGTGATCAGGCGCCCCGCGTGATCGTCAGCTCGAAATTCCTGCCGGTTGCATCATAGAGGTGCGCCTTGATCAGCTCGCAGATCCGCACGATCGCGATATGGGTCAGGTCCACGGGGTGCGGCATCGGCAGGGTCAGGTGCGCCGCGCCCTTGTCGGCCATCTTCAAAAACCCGGTCAGCAGCACCACGTCGTCGGGCGTCAGCGCGGCAATATCAATCAGCGTGCCGCCCAGATCGGCGGCGCTCACATCGTCGTCCTTGGGCCTGAGGGGCACGAGCACATCGTGTTTGTTCTTGGCAACGCCGAGCACGTTCAGGTACATCCTGCCCGTGATCAGCGAGGCCTCGAACGCGGCCTCCAGCTGCGCCAGATCGCCATGCCACGCCTGCCGCGTCATCCGGTAATGTGCCACCAGAATGCGCGTCCGATAGGGGAGGTGAATTTTGAAATACTCCTCGATCAGCGCGGCGCTCAGCTTGCCCATGTCTCGAATCCTGTCTCCGGGAATGAATTCACGCTGGCAAAGCCGCGCGCGCGAAACTCCCCAGCCAAACGGTCGCTCGTGCTGCGGCAATAGATATTGATCACGGCGTCGCGGCTGATGTTGCCGAAGAGCAGCTCGCACGCTTTCTCGTCGGCAGGGGGCATGCTGTACCCGTGTATGAAGACTTCGCGTGAACTGG
>Ga0302324_100024398_pt1 | contig 11651 bp, 8 predicted proteins | sample Palsa_T0_1_FD_201949 | JGI IMG/M metagenome (GOLD analysis project Ga0302324, IMG submission 201949) | Peat permafrost microbial communities from Stordalen Mire near Abisko, Sweden - Palsa_T0_1 | ecosystem: Environmental > Terrestrial > Soil > Palsa > Peat permafrost | place: Sweden: Abisko... | reverse complement strand
TTGCTCAACGCCGCGAAATAGCCGGTGGCGATCTCCGGAAGATACTGGCTCTTGGGATTCTGCTTGATCAGCGTGTCCACCAGATCCACTTCGTCCTTGGGCTGCGCCTTCAGCGCGAGCACGTACAGCGCGTATTCGGCATACTCGTCCACTTCCTTGGCGTACTCCAGTTGATGCTTTCCTTCGTCGTCCGTGGGCGCCTTGGCTGCCGCGATCGCCATGCGGGCGGCCTCCGCCGTGCGCCCGGACCACTTCTTGGTCTGCGCGATATCCTCCTTCGCCACCGCGGCCTTCAAGGCGAAATAAGCGCCGTCCATGTCGGGGCCATTGGCGTACGCAGCTTCGGCCACTTCCAAGACTCTGTCATTGTCCTTCTGGGCGAGCAGCGCGGACTCCAACTGCGCCGCCACCCATCCGGCGGCCTCGTGCTTGGGATATTTCGCGAGGAACTCCTGAGCGAGAGCCACCTTCCTGGCATCGTCTGTTTCCTGTCCGAGAGACTGCAGGATTTGCCCTTCCGGAGTGCCGGGGTTGAATACAAAATTCTGCTTCTCTTGCGCGATAACGGGCAACACGCATGGCAGAGCCAGCAAGACCAAGCCGGCGAGATAACGTTTCATGAAATAGCTCCTATCCGTGAAAATCTATCATAATCGAACGGACGGTGGCGCGGGGGCCGGTTACATAATCCGTCCGTAAGCCCGGTGGTGTGGCGCACGCACTCCTGCGTGCCGCGTTCACACTCGTGTGAACGCCGGCCTTCGCGATTGGCGTCCCATAGCGCAGTATGCTGCTCATGGCAATCGAACATAAGTCGTTTAAAATGTTCACGCATAAAAACTAAGTGGCATTGCGTACTCGTGCGTGCCCTGTTGGCAATCGTGCCAACACAGAACCCGCGTTCACACGAGTACCCATGCGCCAGGGCGCACAATGGAGGATGAAAAGGAGGTAGAGCTGCGATATGTTACGTATAGGCGGCCGTGGCGCGGAAGAAGGTCGGCTTACACATTGGAGCCCTGCAGCCCGCACACGAGTATGACCTAGGACGCTGTCAGGCACAACGGATTGCACCGCTCGCAGTTGGAGTGAGTGCGCAAGGGAGACTCTCTGATTCCAGCGTCCTCCGAAGCTACGGCTGCGAGGAGGTGTTTATGCGAGTCATGAATTGCGCCTGCGCCGGGTTGGATGTGCATCAGAAGACGGTGGTGGCGTGTACGCTACTAGGAGCGGCGGGGGCCGATCCCCAGATGGAGAAGCGAACCTTTGGGACGAGCACCCGTCAGTTGTTGGAGTTGGCGGATTGGTTACAACAGCAGGGAGTGCAGCAGGTAGCCATGGAATCGACCGGGACCTACTGGAAGCCGGTCTGGGCGGTTCTGGAGGGGCAGTTTGATTTGACGCTGTGCAATGCGGCGCATATCAAGCAGGTGCCGGGCCGCAAGACGGACCAAAGGGATGCCGAATGGATTGCCGATCTGCTGCGGCATGGGCTGCTGAAAAAGAGTTTCGTGCCGCCCCAGCCGCAACAGGACCTGCGGGAGCTGACGCGGTACCGGGCTCAGGTTTCCGCCGACCGCAGTGCGGTGAGTAACCGCATTCGGAAGCTGCTGGAAGGCGCCAACATTAAACTGGGATCGGTTGCCAGTGACGTGCTGGGCGTCTCGGGCCGCCGGATGTTGGAAGCCATCGTGAACGGAGAGACCGATCCGTTGCGGTTGGCGGACCTGGCGCTGGGGCAACTGAAGGAGAAGCGGGCGCAGTTGATCGAAGCTCTCAACGGGCGAGTCCGCGATCACCATCGGACGATGTTGCGGCTGGAGTTGGCCCAATGGAAGTTCCTGGATGCGTTGGTGGTGGAATTGGAGCAAGCCATCGAAGAGGCGTTGGGCCCTTTTTTAGCGGCGGTGAACCTGGTCAAGACCATCCCCGGCTTCAGTGACGTCAGCGCCGCGGCGGTGGTCGCCGAGGTGGGGGCCAACATGGAGCAGTTTGCCGAGCCCGGCCGTTTGGCGAGTTGGGCCGGGATGTGCCCGGGGAACAACGAAAGCGCGGGCAAGCAGTATTCCGGCAAGACCCGCTCGGGGAACATCTGGCTGAAGCGAATTCTCTGCCAGGTGGCCTGGGCGGCTTCGCGCACTGGAAACTCTTACTTTGCGGCTCTGTTCCGGCGAATCGCAGCCAAGCGCGGCAAGAAACGGGCGGTGCTGGCCGTGGGACATGCCCTTCTGGTCGCGATTTTCGCCATGCTGAAAAAGCAGCAAAGTTATCAAGATCTCGGCGCAGACTACTTCGACCGGCTGCACGCTGACGGACTGAAGCGCTACTGCCTCAGAAAGCTGGAGTCGATGGGTCACCGGGTGATCCTCGAACCAGCGGCCTGAGTTTTTCAAGGGAGTGTGAACGCTGCACGCAGGAGTGCGTGCGCCACCAGTGTGCGTGAGGCACGAGTGTGCGTGGGCCACTGGGTTTCCCGTGGTTGAGGAAAGTATTTCAGTAGCGCACCAGAAGAAGAAGCGGACTGACGGTTGAAATGATCTACACTATAGATAGGCCTCGCTTCGACTGTTGAGCGACGAGTGGCCTCAGACTCCCCTAAGCGCAACGTCCCCCGGATAGGGCGAGGACGTTGGAAATTACACGTGTAATCGTGCCTTGTTGAGACCCGGAACGAAATGGGGCCGTAAGACAGCATGTCCGCACGCATTCTGATTGTCGAGGACGAGCGGGTCACCGCCGAAGATCTGCGCGATATCCTAACCGACCTGGGATACAGCATAACCGCGTTGGTTTCCAGCGGCGCCGACGCCATTGCGCAAGCCGAAGCGAACCCGCCGCACATCGTTTTGATGGACATCCACATCCAAGGCGAAATGGATGGCACGGCGGCGGCCGTGATTCTGCGGGAACGCTTCAACATCCCGGTCATCTACTTGACGGCGCACGTGGACCGCGAAACTGTGGCGCGGGCTAAATACGCCGTCCCTCTGGCCTACATCACCAAGCCGTTCCAGGAAGCGTCGCTGCACGCCAGCATCGAGATCGCGCTGCACAGGCATCGCGAGGAACTGAAGTCCGGCGAGAAAGAGGAATTGCTGGCTTCCACCTTGCGGGCCATCTCGCAGGGCGTGATTTCCATGGATCGGCGGAAAACGATCACGCTCTTCAATCCCGCGGCTGAAGCGTGGACCGGCCGGTCCAGCCGGGAAGCGCTCGGACAGCCGGTGGAAGGGGTCTTTCAAGCCGTGGCCGGTCCGAGCCGGGAGCTAGTAAGGAAGCCTTGGGAGCAGGTGCTTTCCGACGGTTCGCTGCAGGACCTGCCGGCGGGCGCGGTTCTGGTATCGCGCGCGGGCGAGAGACGGCCCATCAGCGGCAGTGTGGCTCCCATCCGCGATCACACCGGCGCGGTGGCTGGCGCGGTCCTGGTCTTTGGGCCAACCGCCGAACGGGAAGTCCCCACCCGTCCGAGGGCTTCCGGAGCAGCGGTTACAGACAACGGAATCGAACTGGGCGGTTTCAAGATGGTCGCAGCGTCGCCGGCCATGAAACAACTGCTGACCTTCGCGCGCCGCGTAGCCCAGAGCGAGGTATCCACGGTCTTGCTGGAAGGCGAAAGCGGAACCGGCAAGGATGTCCTGGCTCAGTTCCTGCACTACTGCGGGCGCAGGCACGAGGGGCCGTTTGTACCGCTGAACTGCGCCGCCATTCCCGAGACGCTGCTCGAAAGCGAGCTCTTTGGTTACGAGCGGGGCGCATTCACCGACGCGCGGGCGGCCAAGGCGGGCATCCTGGAGATCGCCTCCAGCGGATCCATTTTCCTGGACGAGATCGGCGAGATGCCGCTCACCGTGCAAGCCAAGCTGTTGCGCGTACTGGAAGACCAGTGCTTCCGGCGGCTGGGCGGGGTGCGCGACATTCAAGTGGATGTGCGCGTGGTGGCGGCCACCAACCGCAGGCTGACCGATGCGATCGAAGAGGGCAAATTCCGGCTGGATTTGTACTACCGGCTTAACGTGATTCAAGTGTCGCTGCCGGCGTTGCGAGACCGCAAGGAAGATATCCTCCCGCTGGCCGAGCATTTCATTCAGGTCTACAACGGTAAGTTCAAACGCAGCATCCAGGGGATCTCGCACAGCGCGGCGGCCACGCTGATGTCCCACTCCTGGCCGGGAAACGTCCGCGAGCTGCGCAACGTGGTGGAGCGCGCCATGGTGCTGGAGGAATCCGAGCGAATCGAGGCCTCCAGCCTCTACATCGCCGCCAACGGCGGAGCCGGCAGCCGCCAGGGAATCCTGCAGGCGGAACCGCCCGAGGCGCCCTTTCAAGCCAGCCTGGCGGAAGCCGAGAAGAACCTGGTGCTGAAGGCGCTGCAGAAGGCCGGCGGCAATCAAACGCGCGCCGCGGTGCTGTTGGGCATCACGCGCGACACCCTGCGCTACAAGATGAAAAAATTCAGTTTGCGCTAAGTTCCAGACTCCCTGGGCCGGCTTCCCGAGTAAGTGGCGTAACCGATTTCTTCCGCGGTGGTCTAACGGGTGCTTGATCTATCGAAAGCTGGGCAGAACGGGCGAACGGGTTTCGGCAATCGGGCTGGGAGGATTCCATCTCGGCCTGGCCAGAGACTCCGCCGAGGCGGCCCGCATTGTAAGGAGCGCCATCGACCGCGGCATTAACTTTCTCGACAACTGCTGGGATTATCATTTGGGCGAAAGCGAGCGGCGCATGGGCGCGGCCCTGCGGGACGGTTATCGCGATCAGATCTTCTTAATGACGAAGTTCGACGGGCGCACCAAGAAATCGACCGCCCGGCAGATCGACGAGTCGCTGCGGCGGCTGGAAACCGATCATGTGGACCTGATGCAGTACCACGAGAACATTCGCCTGGAGGATCCGGACCGTTTCTTCGCGCCGGATGGGCCGCTGGAAGCCTTGCTTGAAGCCAAGAAGGCCGGTAAGCTCCGGTTCATTGGATTCACGGGACACAAAGATCCGCTGGTGCATCTGCGAATGTTGGAAGTGGCGGCCGAGCATAAGTTCCGCTTCGACACCTGCCAGATGCCGCTCAACGTCATGGATGCGCATTTCCGAAGCTTTGGCCGCCAGGTGCTGCCGAAACTGGTGGAGCAAGGCATGGGCGTGCTGGGAATGAAGCCGCTGGGAGACGGCCACGTGCTGAAATGCGGCCATGTGACCGCGCTCGAGTGCCTGCACTATGCGCTCACTCTTCCGACCTCGGTGGTGATTACGGGTTGCGAAAGCATGGAGCGATTGGACCAGGCCTTCCAGGCCGCCGAGACCTTCCGGCCGCTCAGCAACGAGCAGGTCACTCAATTACTGGCGAAAACCAAGCCGTTCGCCGAGGCCGGCGCGTGCGAACCGTTCAAGACCACCTCGCAGTTCGATAGCACGGCGCGAAATCCGGAGTGGCTGGGCGAAGAACAAGGGGCTAGTGAGTCAGCGAATAAATGACGTAGTTCACGCCGATCCGAATTCCTAGAGCCGAGTACTTTTCCGGATACTCGGGATCGTCGGCCCACTCCCAGGAATCTCCGATATCGGAGTTGTAGGACATGGCCACCATCACCCGCCCCTTATCGTCCAGGATGCCCTGCCAGTGGGCTACGGAGCCGCCGTACTCGCCGTTGCGGTAAGTGGTGCCGCGCCGGATGGCCCATTGGCCGGGAACCTGATAGCGGTCGTCCAGATCGTAAACGGTGTGAAAGATGGAATCGTCGCCGGCGATTTCCACGATGGGCCGGTCGGGAAACACCAGCCGCATGCTTTCGTTGAATCGATCCCATTCTTCGGTACCCCAAAAATCGTCCAGCATGAGGAAGCCGCCGCGCAGGAGATAGTCGCGCAGCTTTTGCGTCTGGCTATAGGTGAGCTTCCAATCGCCCATTTCGCCGGCGTTCATCCAGGGCCAGTTGTAGACGTCGTCGCCATCGTCGAGATTGACCGGCTGCTCGACCGACCGCACCGAGAGGCGGGTCAAGCGGCGCAGGGCGAGCGAGAAGTGCCGGTCGGCGCGCGGATAATCCTGCGTCCAGCTGGTGCCGCCTTCGAGCCACGTGGTTCCGGCGCCATAACCGAAAAAGCGTCCGAAACGCGCACGGGGATGCTGGGGATACATCAACCGCGCGAAGACCCATTCGGTCTTGTCCTGCCAGTCCGGCGGCATTTCGATGTTGTCGTAGGGTTCCATGCTCCGATAGAGACGCCAGGGACGCTGGAAGCCATACAGCGCGACCACGAACAGGATTCCCGCGCCCAACCACAGCGCATTTCGGAGAGTCATGGCACCCTGGCAGGCTGCTGGAAAACTCGGAAACACCGCTTCCTCTGGGCCACCCGTCCGGTGTTCTTCGAGTCGATGTGCTCCAGTGCACGACTTTCGGTCATTTCCGGGTGTGCCGCTGGCGCGCGGCTCAGAATCCGCTCTCCGTGCTCGCAGCCACTTACAGAGCCGTGACCAAAGGGAGCGGAACAACTCATGGCCTTTTTCAGCATCCTGCTAGTGCGAGAATAGCACTCTGGGCGCGAGACAGAGTTTGCCGGAAAGTGGGGCCTCCAAGACAGGAAGCCCCCGGTAGCATCAGCGCTGCGAAACGGGACTTCGCAGAGCCTCGTCGTTGATCATGCTTTCAGCCAATTGGGTGAGCTTATGATCGGCCGCCTTCTCCTCTTGCAAAGTTTGCTCGAGCAGCGCAGCCGCTTCGGTAAGACCCAGGATGTCGGCAAAGGTGCGAGCCGAACCATAGGCGGCGATTTCATAGTGCTCCACGCGGTTGGCCGCGGCAATCAAACCGGCATCGCGCAAGGAAGATTGGTCGATATCGCTCACCACATCGTCGCCCTCGCTGATCAGTCCCTTCATTGCATCGCAGGTGTGGCTTTTGGGGTCCTGCCCCAATGTGCGGAAGATATTCTCGAGGCGGCTGACATGGCCTTCGGTTTCCATTAAATGGGATTCGAAGGCTTGACGGAGAGATTGCGATGTGCTGGCTTCGGCCAACTTCGGCAGGGCCTTCACCAGGCGCTTTTCGGCATCGTAGAGGTCTTGCACTTGTTCCAGGAACAGATCTTCCATGGTTTCGATTTTCATAATGACGCTCCTTACTGGGGATTGGAGTACTCACTCCAGCTGTTAGACCGAATGCGGACAAAAGCGTGTTCAGTTTTTCGTGGGCTGAAGAACCATTGCGTCCCGGTTGTCACGGTTCGGTTACGGCACGGGCGGGGTTTTTTCGCGTCCGTCGAGATAGCGATCCAGATTGAACGCGGCGCTGATCAACGCCAGGTGGGTGAGCGCTTGCGGGAAATTGCCGAGCGCCTGGCCCTGATGACCAATCTGCTCGGAGTACAGACCTAGATGATTCGCGTATCCAAGCATCAGCTCGAACAGGTTGCGGGCTCTTCGCAGGCGCGTGGGATCGGCGGAACCGCCGCGCGTCAGCGCCTCCACCAGCCAGAAGGTGCAGAGGTTGAAAGTACCCTCGGTGCCCTTCAAGCCGTCGGGCGTTTTTTCCACGTCGTAGCGAAACACCAAGCCGTCGGAAACCAAGCCACCGTCATGAGGCGTCCGATTGATGGCATCCAGGGTGCGGAGCATGCGCGGATCGGTAGGCGAGACGAAGAACACCAGCGGCATCAGAAGAGTGGACGCATCCAGCGCTTCGCTATCGAATTGCTGCACGAAAGCTCCGCGCTGCTCGTTCCATCCGCGCTGCATGATGGCTTCATAGATTTCGTCCCGGGTCGACGTCCAGCCGTTCCAATCGGCGGGGAAGGAACGCTTGCCGGCCAGGCGCAAGGCGCGATCCACCGCCACCCAGCTCATCATCTTGGAGTACACGAAATCGCGCGGGCCGCCGCGCACTTCCCAGATGGCTTCGTCCTTTTCCCGCCAATGCTTGCACACCCAATCGGTGAGGCGGCGGAGATAATTCCAAAGGTCGTAGGAAATCGGGGTTCCGTACTTGTTGTAGAGATAGAGCGAGTCCATCAGCTCGCCGTAGATATCGAGCTGGAGCTGGCGATAGGCGTCGTTGCCGATGCGGACCGGGCTCGACCCTTTGTAACCCTCCCAGTGATCGAGCGTTTCTTCCGGAAGCTCGTGCCGGCCGTCGATTCCATAGACGGTCTGGAGCGCGCCATCGGGCTTCATTTCGTGGCAGCGCGCGCTAAGGAACGCAACAAATTGCTCGGCTTCGTCAGTGAATCCGATTCGCATCAGACTATAGACAGTGAACGCGGCGTCGCGAATCCAGGAATAACGATAGTCCCAGTTGCGCGAGCCGCCCAGGCTTTCGGGCAAGCTGCAGGTGGCGGCGGCCACGATGGCGCCGGTCGGCTCAAAGGTCAGCAGCTTCAACACCAGCGCCGACCGGTGAACCATTTCGCGCCACCGGCCGCGGTAGGTACACTTGGCCATCCACTGCCGCCAGAACTGAATGGTGTCGCGGAAAAGCTGTTCGCTCTGGTCTTGCGTGAGGCCGATTTGTTCGCGAACGCCAGCCGTCAGACCGTGTAGTTCGAAGCTCAGGGTCTGCCCTTCGTTCAGGGTGAACTCGCCGGACACCCCAGTGTCGGAGAAATTCTGCAGCGGAATAGCCGACGCCAGCCCGAGTCGCAGACCGGGAGAACAGAAGCGAGCTCCTTCGGCGACGATCTCAACGGTATGAGGATCGCGTCCATAATTGAACGCCGGGACGCATTCCATACGGAATCGCATGCAGCCGCGCGCCACTTTCACGCTTCGGATTAATCCGTGAACCGGCGGGGCATCCTTGGATTCGGCCAGCGGCATAAAGTCGATGATTTCGCCGACGCCGTCGGTGGAAAGAAACCGCGTAACCAGCACATTGGTGTCGGGCCAATAGACTTGTTTGCGTGTAATCTCGTCGACGATGGGGGAGATCCGGAAATATCCGCCTTTGTGTTGGTCGAGAATAGCGCCAAAAACACTGGGCGAATCGAAGTGTGGAAAACAAAACCAGTCGACGGACCCGTTTCTACCGATCAGCGCGGTGGTACGCAAATTTCCGACGACGCCGTAGTCTTCAATCGGCTGATAGGGCATTTTCTAAAGGGAGCGGCCCCCGACAGGAGATCGGGAGCCGCCAGGAGATGGGGTAACGGCTTCGGAAATCACCTGGGGGCCCGCTTCACAGCGGGGTAACGGTTTAGTTCCGCGTAAATCGGCCGGGCCACCGCTGGCCGGCTCACCTGACCCATCAGGATTTCCCGTTGAGTAACCTCGCGCCCGTACAGGTCGCGATTATCGTCATTGTCGGGACGCAGCGTCGATCCCTCCAGCGAGACTCCCGCGAAAATGCCGTGCGCCCGGGAGTAAGACAGGATCTCGGCGCGCATCAATGCGTCGGTTTGAGCTTCGCCGGAACGGCCGACCGGACCCGCCATCGCAGTGGCGTCGCCGCCCAGGGTGAACTTGTCTTTCAGCAGATCGCGCACTCCGTGGCGATTCATGACGATGAAAACCAGGTCGGTTTCGCCGGCTCCGATCTGGAATCCGAAGCTGCCGCCCTCAATTCGAATAGTGGCCGGCGCGCTCCAACCGCGATTGGTGCGGCAGACTACGACGCCCTTTCCGTATTTCGCGCCCACGATAAACCCGGCGCGCTTCAAACTCGGCACGATGCCGACACATTGCGCTTTGCCGATGAGGTCCTCGGGGATGCCTCTGTCCTTGGCATGAAGAATTTCGCTTAAAACGTCAGCGGAGGCAACCACCCGCTTCTGCGCGGCGCTCTCCGGTCCGACCGCGTAGATCGCCGGCGAGAGAGCCAATAGCGCCAAACTAGCAACATATCTCATAGCCTTGTCCTCATTTCTCGGATACCTTTGGTCAACTAGAGGCTGACTTGCCCCAATAGAAGAAGCACGAGAAAGATTACAAGAATCGTTCCCAAAACTCCGGTGGGATAATAGCCCCAGCCGCGGCTATAGGGCCACGCGGGCGTGGCGCCGATCAACAACACGAGCAAGATGATTAACAAGATCAACATGAAGCGGTCCTTCCTTTCCTTAGCCACTCAGCAGGCAGTTTTCCTTCCAACCAGAGGCGCCACGCTCAAAACGCTGAATCTAAGACTTTTAACTAGGGTGCGGGGGTGCAGGAGGCAGCCGTCTGGTTTCGATCTTTTGAATATCCTACGTCACCGCGGGAATAGTACGGCAAATGTTACTTGCCGATAACGCGAGCGGACGAATCGGCCGATTAAACCTACGTGAGTCTATGAACGACAGGCCATGCTACCGTAGGAATTTGGCGGTCCCGCAATCCACAAACCACCGCTTCCGCTGCGCGCGGGCGAACCCGGCCAGGGCACTCCTCGCCGCGATTTTGTGCGCCCTGGCTGGCTTATTCCTGGTGGGCTGCGGCAAAAGCACGGCCCAATATATCGATCGCGGTAATCAGCTATTTGGTTCCGGACAATATGGCGACGCCACCATCAACTATCGCAATGCGATCAAGAAGAGTCCCACTTCAGGAGAAGCTTACTACCGTTTGGGACTGGCGCTGTTGAAGCAGAACCAGGTCTTAGAAGCCTATCAGGCCTTCAATCACGCCGTGCAGCTGAATCCCAAGAACATCCCAGCCAAGGTGCAATTTGGGGACTTGTCGCTGGCCATTTATGCGCGCGATCCGAAGCATCCGGCTGTGCTTTACACCCAAGCCCAGTCCATGGCCGCCGCATTGCTTGGGCCGGGCGGAAGCCGGGTGGAAGGGCTTCGGCTGAAAGGCGCGCTGGCTCTGGTGGATAACCATCCGGCGAACGCTGTGGACGCGCTGCGGGAAGCGGAACAACTGGCGCCTGACAATGCAGAAGTAGCAGGCGGGATGGCACAAGCCCTGCTGCGCGACAATCGGCCGGACGAAGCGGAGAAAACGGCCCGTGAGACGGTAGAGCGTCATCCGCAATATGGCCCAGCCTACGAAGTCTTATACGCCATCTACGGCTCGCAACAGGACTGGGAAAAGGCGGAAACGCTGTTGAAGCTGTGGGTCGCGAATAATCCTAAAGAATCCAATCCGGTTCTCCGTCTGGCGGCGTTTTACTACGCTCGCAAGCAGCCCGACGATGCCGAGAAGACCTTGAATTCCTTGCTGGAGCATCGCGATCGGTTTCCCCAGGCGGATCTACTGGTCGGGGATTTCCATGCCCTGATCCACAACCAGGCACAGGCATTGGCGGACTACCGGCGTGGAGCAACCAGGGATCGGAGCCGCCAGCAAGAGTATCGGGAACGAGAGGCGAGCACGCTGGCCGCGCTAGGACGGGACGACGAGGCGATCCAGGCGGCCGATGTCGTCCTGGCGAAGGATCCCAAGAACCAGTTCGCGCGTGAGCTGAAGGTGCAGGTTCTGGAACGGATGGGTGGGGCCCAGAATTTGAATGCGGCCGTCAAACTAGCCAGCGATCTGGCCAAAGAGTCTCCAAATAACGGGAGAATACAGCTGCTGGTTGGCCAGGCATTGCTCCAGAAAGGCAGCCTGGACGAAGCATTGGTCCATCTTCAGCGCGCGGCGCAGGCCGAGGCGTTAGCGGCGTCGGCGCAGTTGGCGATGGCGCGTCTGGAACTGTTGCGGAGAAACTATGCCGTGGTGCTGGAACACGCCGATGCGG
>Ga0302324_100024397_pt1 | contig 11652 bp, 12 predicted proteins | sample Palsa_T0_1_FD_201949 | JGI IMG/M metagenome (GOLD analysis project Ga0302324, IMG submission 201949) | Peat permafrost microbial communities from Stordalen Mire near Abisko, Sweden - Palsa_T0_1 | ecosystem: Environmental > Terrestrial > Soil > Palsa > Peat permafrost | place: Sweden: Abisko... | reverse complement strand
CGTATTGTTCTGAACGCTCCACTCGTTTGCCTCGGGGGAGCCGGAGGAGGTGCAGCCAGGAATGCCCGCAGTCGAGGCAAGAAACGCGTTGCTCTCGGAGGTCACTTGAGGAATCGTTACCTCCAGTTGACCAAACACGAGCGGAGGGGTCGTGGGAGTCGATATTGTGATCTGAGCGTCAGGATGTGGAAAGTTGGCGTCGATGAAGGCTTGCGTCGCGCAGGGAGTGCTCTGCCAGCCGTTGCGCGTGTACACGTAGCAGCCTTCCACGGGCGGGGGCGGTGGGGGAAGCGGCGACGGCGCAATGGCGGGCGAGGTTGGCGGGGTCGCGGAACATGCCAAACTCTGGTCATAGTGCACAGCGGACTCCGCGCCGATCTCGACCGACCTTCCGATTACCGATCCAAAGACTTTTGAGTGCAGCTCAACAGCGGACCGGGGCGCATAGATCAGACCGACCAGCGTTCCAAAGCGGCCGACGTGGACCTCGCGCTCGCCGGTCACGATGAACTGCAGTTGCGCGCGGTCGCCGTGAAGATTCTCATGGCCATCGAGATAGAGGTGCCCCTTCACGAAGATGCTTACGAGTCCGACGGGAAAGACGTGAATCGCACCCGGGAACTGCACATCCACATCTTCCGCAACATAGTTGCCAGGCCTGAGCGTAATGCTGTCGTGCTCATCGTGAATCAACAGGTGCCCCGGATAATTCGCATTGAGCGGCAGCGGCCTCGCATCGTTAGGAACCGCGATGTCCATCAGCCCAGCCGGAGACTTCTCGAACCTATGGCCGTGAATGATGCCACCGCGCCGGACGATCCATTCAGCCGCCCTCACGTTTCCATCGTCGCCCCGATTGCTACCGCCGTAGTCGCCAAGGGTAGACTTGTACGAGTCAACGAGGGAGTGGTGAAGAGAGAAGACTCGCCCAGCGTTGGCGATCACCGCGTCTGCCCGCGCGGCGCACGGGACAGGCGTTGCCGGCGTGTTTGGCGAGAACATCGAAAGCTGACTGCCGCGTTGCTCATCTGGAACTGCCTGGGCAACGGGAGTCGGGGCCTGCGTCTGGGAGTATCCAGAACCGCAGGCAATGCCTAGCGAAAGAAAAACAACGGTGCACAGCGCAACCTTGTTGCTCACGGAATCCTCCTTCTCACAGCAGACGGCATTGCTCAATGGGGAATGTCTGCGGAGCGCATAAGTTAGGGGATAACATATGCGAAGCGATAGTACCATGAGTTAGTTCGTAAGTATGTTTTTTTCTATCTACACGAAAGTTTTTTCTTTCTTCGAAGAAATGAAATGAGAACTAACTCGGATTGCGTTATTGATAAAATCGGCTGCGCGTGCCGTGTAATCTTTATTTTTCTTGAAGACGCAAAATGAGAACTAACTCGAATTGCGTTGAATAGATCGACCTTACTCGCATCGCGACCGTGTGTTGTTGTAATTCGCCTTCCCACTGTGGGTGCCCCAGGGTCTCGAGTTTGAGACCTGGGTATGTACATTTCTACACGGATACAGAACCAGCTTCGCAGCGGAATGATCGAGAGCGATTGCTTTTCCCTCGGCGGCGCGCGTGCCCTGTCTCGCCCTTGAACACCGGCGCAACCGCAATACGCGCAGTCCTTAGTGTCCCGGCACCAGCCCCCACAGCATCACCCCTGTCATGCCAATCACAATGGCGCTGGTTCCCCACGCAATCCAGTTCCAAATGCGCGAGTTCCGGTGCTCGCCCATCAGGTCCACGCGGTTGATGAGCAGGAGCATCAGGATAATCACCACCGGCAGAAGAACACCGTTCAACACCTGCGAGAGAACCGCGAACTTGACCAGCAGGGCGTCCGGCAGCAACAACACGGTCACCGCGCCGCCCACAATCAACAACGTATAGAGCCAGTAGAAAAACGGCGCTTCCTTGAAGTTCTTGTCCACCCCGGATTCAAGCCCCAGCCCTTCGCACACCGTATAAGCCGTCGAGAGCGGAAGAATGGATGCTGCAAACAACGACGCATTGAACAGCCCGAAGGCGAAGAGCACAAACGCGTAATCGCCGGCCAGCGGGCGCATGGCCTCCGCGGCGTCGGAGGGCAGCGCCAGGTCGCGCATTCCATGCAGCCAAAGCGTGGCCGCGCAGGCGACGATGATGAACCAGGCCACAACGTCGGTGAAGATGCTGCCGACGATGACATCGAGACGCGAAGCCGCATAGTCCTTCACGCGAATGCCCTTCTCCACGATCGACGATTGCAGATAGAACTGCATCCACGGCGCAATCGTCGTCCCCACGATGCCCACGGCCATGTACATGTAGGCCTTGTCGCTCCACACCGACCGTTGCGGCAGTTTAATCGTGGCCAGCAGCGCATCGTGCCAACTGGGCTGCGACAACACTCCTGCGAAAATGTACGCGATATAAACAACGGAGGCGATCAGAAATATCTTTTCCGTGCTCTTGTAACTGCCGCGCACCACCATGTACCAGACCAGGCCCGCACAGAGAGGAACGGAGATGAATTTGGATAAATGAAACAGTTGCAGCGACCCGGCAATACCGATGAACTCCGTAACCACGTTGGTGTAGTTGACGATGACCAGCAGCACCATCAGCACAAATGTCAGCCGCAGGCCGAATTCCTCGCGGATCAGGTCGCTCAGTCCCTTGCCCGTGACCACGCCCATGCGGGCACACATCTCCTGCACCACGATCAGGGAGATTGTGATGGGAATCATGGTCCACAGCAGCGAATAGCCGTACTGTGCGCCGGCCTGCGAATAAGTGAGGATGCCGCCCGAGTCGTTGTCAACGTTGGCGGTAATAAATCCAGGGCCCAGAACGGCCAGAAACAGCATGATCCGGATTCGCCAACGCTTGCCCATGCCCGACGCTTCCTAAGGGGGATTCATCTGGAATTTCCTCAATGAACATATCAGGCGAGGGCGGGCGGAGGCGAACCGCACACCAAGAGCGAGAGGAACCACCGCCATGCCGCCTTTGCATTGAATCAATTACCATGGTACATTGGTATGTATGTCACAAGAAAAACATGACCGCGAACCTCTTGAAGTCGAGCGCGTGCAGACCGGGGTAAGGCTGGAAAAACGCATGTTAAAGGTCCTCAAAGCCATCGCCGAGCAAAAGGATATGACGCTTGGCGACCTGCTGGAGGGAATTGTCCTGCACGCCTTCGAGGGCAAGGCGCCATTTTCGACACAGACGTTGAAGGAAATCGAGCAGTTCAAATCCCTCTACGGCATGACCCTGAAAGCCAGTGACAGCCACAATCTGAAGGAGCGCAAAAAATGAAAGCCATATTCCTGCTTGTTGCCGTTGCGGCGAGTGCCCTGCCGGCGCTCGCCCAGACTCCCATCGCAGCGCCGGAATCCCTGTTGCACCTGAGCAACAGCTTCGATCTCGTGGTGCATGCGCCCTATGCGAAAACCGCGACGCTGTTCGGTCCTGAAGGAGAACGAGCCTGGGCAGGCAAGCACTGGAACCCCGAATTCATCCATCCTCAACCCGCTGCCGACATTGAAGGCGCTGTATTCACGATTCAACATGGGCCCTACAAAGCGGTATGGGTCACTACACTCTCTGACCTGAGTGCGCGCCACTTTCAATACGTCTTTTTCCTGCCCGGCCTGATGGTCACGGTCATCGATGTGCGCTTCAAAGCGGTGAATGAGAACTCGACCGGCGTCAACGTGGTCTACACGCGCACCGCGCTCACACCGGAGGGCAATGAGCATGTGGCCACGATGAGCGAGGGAGACAGAACAGCGGGCCCAGAATGGCAGAAGAGCATAGACGACTATCTCGCGGAGATTGATCGGGCCCCCAAACCCTGATCGGCACGATCTCGAGCAGCGGAGAAACACCATGGAACTCACGCAGTTTCTTTCACCCGTCGATTCGGATCGGGCCCGGCGCACGCTGGCGATGCTTCGCCGCCATTCAGTTCAGCCGTTCGTGCTCACCGGCGGCCTGGCGGTCGAACTGCATCGTGCTCGACTCGGCCTTCCCGCAGAAAAGCGTCCCTTGAATGACATGGACTTTCTCGTGGACAAGTTCGATGAGATTCCACCCACTCTGTCCGCAGACCTGCTGTTCCGCCACGTTCACCCCCACGATCCGCCGGCAAAGACGCTGTTGCAGTGTGTCGATCCAGAGACGGCGATTCGAGTCGATATCTTCCGCGCCTGCGGCTCCACAGTGGCCCGCGCAATATCCATCGACTTATGCGGCATAGCGATGCGCACGATCTCGATGGAGGATCTGCTGGCGCGGACAGCACGGCTTTGCATGGACCTGGCCGCTAATGTCCCCTTGCCAGCCAAGCATGCGCGCGACTTTCTGCGGTTGCTTCCGCTCCTGGATAGCGGCGGCGTGGAACCGGCTTGGCAGGATCATCGCAAACCCAAACACCCCGGCTCGTTCGCCGCTGCGTCCCATCTTCTTCAGGAACTGATTGCGACCGAAGAAGACCTGCAAATCGAGCTCGCGCGTTCGCAAGACCTTCGCGCAACCTGCTCCCGCTGCGAGCCAACAGACGCCTTCCCTCTCGCCGACGCAGCGACCGTCCTTTCGCTCCTCGGCTACTGCTGAGCTTCTTGCCGCAGCTTGACAGTCCCCGGCTCACAAGACTACAAAACGCTTTCAACCCTCGACCACCAGGAGGCTGTTACGAATGCACCCTTCCGATTCCAATGAAAGCTCGCCGGCACGGCGCAAACTGCTGGGAGGCATGGTCTCGGCAGCCGCTCTGCTGGGATTGAACGCTGCCGGCGCAGCAGCCAGCCCGTCTCCGTCCCAAGGCGGACCGGCCCCCCCCCCTTTTCCGGAGGAACTGATTGCACAGGCCCGCCTGCGCAACTACAAAACGCGCCGCTCCTCAAGCTGGGACCGGACCGGAGGCAATGGAGACGCGGTCCGCGTGGAACCAGACAGCGCGGCCACGCTGCTCGATGTCACCGGCGCCGGCGTCGTCACGCACATCTGGTTCACCATCAATTCGCAGGATGAGCATCACCTCAAGAATCTAGTGCTGCGCGCTTGGTGGGACGGTGAATCGTCGCCCTCGGTCGAAGTGCCCATCGGCGACTTCTACGGCCTCGGCCTCGGCGAGTATTTCACCTACCAATCGGCCCTGTTGGCCGTAGCACCCATCAAGGCGCTCAATGCCTACTTCCAGATGCCGTTTTCAAGCGCAGCGCGCCTCACTCTCACCAATGAAGGCAAAGTCCGCACCGACAATCTTTATTTCGCCGTCGACTACGTGACTGTCCCGCAGCTTCCTGTCGATGTCGCCCGCTTCCACGCCCAGTATCGCCAGGCCGCTCCCTGCAAAGGCTGGTCCGACGATTGGAAGAACAACTGGGATAACCCGGTGGGCGACAAGAAGAACCTCGACGGCGCGGGCAATTATGTCTTCCTTGAAGCTACGGGTCGGGGCCATTTTGTGGGGGTAACCCAGTCCATCGAGCAGAACCAGGACGGCTGGTTCGGCGAGGGCGACGACATGATCTTCATCGACGGGGACGCTCTGCCCACCATCAACGGCACCGGAACCGAGGACTACTACAACGGCGCCTGGGATTTCGGCGGGAAGCCTTTCGCCTACGAGCACAACGGCGCGCCGCTCATTTCAGACCCCGAAGAGCGAATCGGCGGCCGCTATTGCCTCTACCGCTGGCACATTGAGAGCCCCATCGCGTTTGAGAAGTCGATCCGGGTGACCATCGAGCACGGCCACGCCAACCACCGGTCGGATAATTTCTACTCGACCGCCTACTGGTACCAGACCGAGCCGCACGCTGCTTTTCCTGCACTGCCGGCTCCGGCAGATCGAGTTCCGAAGTTGTTTCGCGTCGGTGGCCCAGGAGCCCAGCCGGCGCCCGCAAGTTAGGCGCTGACCAGAAGTCCGCTCTCGGCCTCTGCCGATGACTCAGCCGGCAGCCCGCTCAGCAGCGACCGAACCACGTCCGCAGCACCGTAGGAATCCTGACCCGGCGCCAGGAACTGCGCAATCGTGTTCAGGTCGTCGCCCGTGGTCACCAGGGGCAACTCCACAGCTCCGTCCTTGCGCACCTGCCCGTGGCCAATGTTGGCCATCAGGGCGTTGCACAGGCACTTGCGCCCCACCGTATCCTCGACCTTGCCCCCCTTGGCCACGTAATTCGCCACCGGCTCCGCGGCGCAGCGGTAGCCAATGCTTCCCTCGGAAACGGCATACGGCTCACGTAAGTAGCCCAGATCGCACACGCGCTTGCGCTCCTGATAAATCTGGAACGCGGAGGAGGTGCCTTCCAACTGCGCAACTTTGAAGGGAAAACCAGTCGGTGAGGCCAGTGGATCGGTGAAAACCTCACCCCCGCCCACCTTCGCCTTCGCCATGAGCGCCTTTTTCAGATCGGCGCGCATGCCAGATTCACGGGAGAACGCAAAAGCCGTCCCAACTTGAATCCCTGCCGCGCCCTGTTCAACCGCCTCACGCAGCTTCTCCGCATTTCCATAGCCACCGGCCAGCCAGAACGGAACCCCCAGGGCGCGCAGTTCCGCAATGTTGACGTGGTCCCGCTCACCGTACACCGGTTCTCCGGCCGCATTCAACTGCAGCTTCCCCCTGGGCGGCGCATTGTGTCCGCCGGCCGTCGGGGTCTCTATGACCAAACCATCCACGCGCCCGCTGGCGCGCCTCAGCATGGTGGTGGCCAGAGTGTTGGAGGAAACAATGGCCAGGAAGCGCGGCCGCCGCAACACCGGAAGAGGACCCTCTATATAGTCAGCTGCATCCAGGCGCATCTGGGTATCCTGACCCACCGCCGCGCCCGTCACCTGCAGCTTGTATTCGGCCATGTGGTGCGCCGCAAAGGCGTCCAGCACGCCGGGAATGTGCAGCGGAATGCCCGCGCCCATCAGCACATAGCCCACACCGGCCAGCATGGCCCCGTAGATTGACGCCAGGTGAGGCATCTGCACCTTTTCAAGGAAATTGATCCCCACCGGATTATTGTGGCCGTACTTGGCCAGAAACACCTCGACGAAGTTGCTCACCATGCACAGCTCAACCAGCTTGCGCGGGCTGTTCCGCTGGTGCATGGGAACGTTCGGGTAAGGCGCCGTCTCCGGCTTTCCACCGGAGACAAAGTACTCATTCCAGATGCGTTTGGCCATCTCCGGAAACGGAAACGCATCCACGCCGCGTTTCAGGTGTCCGCCCTCGTCGCCATCGGCAAGCCGACGCACAAACAACTGGTCGAGGGCCGTGCCGGAGACCACCCCGAGCTGGCCAAGTTTGGACACCGTCTGGGCCAGACTCCAGTTGGAAACGCCCACGCCCATGCCACCCTGGATGATTTTGGGGAACTGGATCATCTTTGGATTCTTTCACAAGTCCGGTTAAAACCAACCACTTTCTGGCACATTACTCGCAAGAATGAAGCAGAAATGTACTGTTTTGGTCAAAATGGGCAGGTTCGGAGATTCTATTTGCCGTATCCCCGCAACGACACGCTGGTTTGGCGGTCGCGCAGCGGGCGCTACAGCTTCTCGCGCAGGAAACTGATTACCTGGTCAGCCTGCACCACTCCCACCATCCGCCCCTGCGTGTCGATCACCGGCAGGGCATGGAGGTTGTACTTGTCGAAAATCTCAGCCAGATCATTCTGTCTCAGATCCGCCGGGCAGGAATGGACACGCGGTTCGGCCAACACCGCGATCCGTGTCTCCGGTTGCGCCATCACCAGCCGCGCCAGCGAGATTGCGCCGCGCAGCACCCGCTTCTCGTCCAGCAGATAAATCTCCGTCACGCTCTCTGGATCGCCGTCGAAGCTGCGCAGCGCTTGCACCGCCTGGGCCACCGTCCCCTGCATTCCCAACGAAATGAAGTCGGTCGTCATGCACCCGGCGGCGGAATTCTCGTCGAACTCCAGCAGTTCTTCGACCTCTTGCCGCTCTTCCGGCTCCATTTCTTCCAAAATTGCGTCCGACTGCTCCTCCGGCAACTCCGCCAGCAGGTCCGCGGCCGCACCGGGGTCCATCTCCTCCACGATGTCGGCGATCCGCTCCTCGTCCAGCCTTTCCAGGAGTGCCTTCTGGAACTTGGGATCAACCTCCTCGAGCGTCTCCGCCGCTACCTCTTCATCCAGCGAGGTAAACACCGCCTCGCGTTCAGCCGGAGCCAGGTCCTCCAGAATCTCGGCCAGGTCGGACGGGTGCATCTCGGCCAGCCGTTCGTACTCGATGCGCAGCTTTACTCGCCGCGCCGGATCCACCTCGATCACGTCCACAAACTGCCAGGGAATGCCGCTGGCGCCAAACTTGCGCGACAGCGTTTCCAACGCGGCGCGCGGCAGAACCCCCTTGAAAATCCTGCGGAAGGCCCCGCGCAGCCCCACCTCGACCTCGGCCACACGCAGCAGGTGCGCAGCCCCTCGCCCCATCCACTCCAAGTCCACGTCGTTCACACGGACCACCTTGCGTCCGTGAATGTCGATGATCTGCCGGTCCATCAGATCCTGTTGCAGATAGAGGTAGTTGCCGTCGTCTTTCAGCGGAACCATGGCTCCGGCGGTGCGCAATTCGAGGGTGCCTGCGGGCGTCTCCATGACGTCCTGCGAGGGCACAATGCACAACCCGGCGCGGGTCTTGAGCACCAGGCCCGCCACTTTGCCCGCGTCCGGGCCGGTGGCTACGGCAATGTCTTTGAGGCGCCCGCGCAGGTGCCCCTGCGCATCGGTCACGGGGGTGCCAAGCAGCGCCGTCAGGCTCACGCGGGCTGTGGTGCGGGGCTGCATGAGGTGAGTTTATTCCTTTGCCGCCGGTTTGCGCCCGGCACGCATCCGGTTCAACAACTGCCCCCCTCGCAAGGAACAGAATTAGACCAGCCTCCAGGCGGTCGCAGGGATGTCAATCCTTGACATACTCTTTCCGCAAACTTACGCTTGAATCGAGGAAATCGGCGCACGTACGGAGGATATTCTCATGGTCCAGATGAATGTATCAATAACCGATCAGCTGGCCAAGTACGTGCGGGCCAGGGTCAAGAGCGGACGCTTCAACAACGCCAGCGAGGTGGTGCGCGACGCCCTGCGGCGCATGGAAGAGGCCGAACAGCGCGCGCTGCGCGTTGGCAATCCAACCGTGGAAGACGTGGTGACGGACCTGACGGCGATCGAGGAGGAGGCCATCCGGCGACGCGTCTGGGAAAGCATCGCCGAGATCGACCGGGGAGAGTACACCGAGTATGAAGGCCGCGAAGGCCTGGAACAACTCGCCGCCGATGTGGTTGCCCGCGGACGCGAACGGCTCAACCGGTCACGGTAATGCGCGTCCGTGTCAGCAAAACAGCGCGCCGCGATCTCGACGCCATTTTCGATTATTGGGCGAGACGAGCAAGCCCGGATATTGCCGGGCAGTTGATCTATTCGATAAAAGACCGTTTCCAGGTGCTCGCCGATTCGCCGGAGATCGGCCGTGAAGCCCGCGAAACGGCGCCGGGCATTCGCGTCTTTCCTGCGGGCAAGTATCTGATCTACTATCGCAAAGTCCACGGCGTCCTTCATATTCAGCAGATTCTGCACGGAGCACGCGACCAAGCGCGTGCATTCAGGAAAGACTGAGGTTCTGCGAAAGCGTGGCTCTGAACTCCACTTGACACAATTGCCTTGAGCAACGAAACTTGCCAGCAAGGTTGCTGAGGCGCGGAAGGGCGTTGTTTCCCGTTCCGTTCCGGAAGAGGCGGATACGAACCCGGTGAGCGCACCCAGGGAAGGACGAACGAGTTTCTCGCTGAGTTCCACCATGGAAAGCGTCAGCGAGGTGGAAGCAGTTGCGGACAAGCTGGCCGAAGAGGCGGGCCTGGACGAGGATGAGCGCTTCCGGTTCGGCATGGCCGTCCGCGAAGCCGCGGTAAACGCCGTGCTGCACGGAAACGAATACGACCCCGCCAAGAAGATTGAGGTCAGCCTTGAGAATACCGGCTCCGATCTTGTGATTTCCATCGCCGACCAGGGCAAGGGCCTCGATCCGGACTCGCTTCCTGACCCCCTGGCTCCGGAGAACATTCTGCGCGGCACCGGCCGCGGCATCTTCCTCATTCGCTCCTTTATGGATGAGGTACACTTTCGACAACTCAATCCCGGGACCGAGTTGACGCTGATTAAGCACTTGGCACCGGTTGGCGAAAAAACCTGAACCTACTTGCGCGGCGGTCGTGGGCTGCGGACGGTAAATAAACCTCCCGCCCAACGAATCGGCAGACCAAGTTTCTTGACCCTGCAGCCGGCAAAGGTGCTATAACCGAACTACCAAACGAAGGAGGAATTTCCGTGGCACTTACTATCCATTCCCGTGAAGTGGACGGTGTAACAGTTCTGGACCTCAGCGGGCGGATCACTCTGGGCGAGGGCAGCGTGCAGTTGCGCGATGCCATTCGCGACCTGATCAGCAAGGGCTCGAAGAGCATCCTGCTGAATCTGGGAGACGTGAACTATATTGACAGCTCCGGGTTGGGCGAGCTGGTAAGCGCCTACACCACATCCAAGAATCAGGGCGCCTCCCTCAAGCTGCTCAAGCTCACCAAGAAGGTCCATGATCTGCTGCAGCTCACCAAGCTCTACACCGTTTTCGACGTCTACGACGACGAGGCAAGCGCCATCGCCTCCTACAAGTAATCAACTTCGGTTCGCCCCCGCGCCGAGTCCAAATTGAAAGGCCATCCGCCTTGGTGGATGGCCTTTATTGCTTGGGTGCATTGGCTCCGTGTCCCATCCTTTGTGCGCTCTTTGCACAAAGGATGGGAGGCCATGGAAGCTCCTCTCGAACGTAAACAAGTAACCAGAAAATACCTTAGAACTTCACCGCCGGCACCGTCCGGGCGCTTTCGCTGGCCTTGAAATAGGCATCGTTCTCCTTGAATCCGGACATACCCGCCCAGATATTATTGGGAAATTGCAGAATGTACGTGTTGTAGTCCTGAATGGCGTCGTTGTACCGTTTGCGCGCGACGCCGATGCGATTTTCCGTGCCTGACAGCTCGTCCTGCAAGCGCATGAACTGCTCGCTCGACCGCAACTGCGGGTAGTTTTCCGTGAGCAGAAGAAGGCGTCCGATTGCCCCGTCGAGCTGCCCGTTGGCCGCAATCTTCGCCGCCGGCCCCTGTGCATTCAACATGCCCGCCCGCGCATTGGCGATGTCGCCAAAAACTGTGCTTTCCTCCTTGGTAAATCCCTTTACGGTCTCCACCAGGTTGGGGATCAGATCCGCTCGCCGCTCCAGCTGCACATCGACCTCAGACCACATGCTTTTCACGGCCTGGTCCTTTTGGACCATCGTGTTCCTGGAATTCACGTAGCTGCAACCCGCCATGCAAACGCCCAGAACCAAGAGTCCCACGAATCCCAAAACCGCTATCAATCCCTTGCCCATAACCTCTCCTTGTCCTCCGGTCCGCCCCTGCGAACCCTTAAGAAACTTGCTTACCAGCTTCCCCCTGCGCCGCCGCCGCCAAAGCTGCCTCCGCCAAACCCGCCAAAGCCGCCTCCGCCACCACCGCCGCCGCCCCCAAACCCCCCCCCGCCCAATACACCCCCCCCCCCCACCACCCCCCCCAAACCCCGCCCCCGGGCCCCCCCCCCCCCCCCCCATACCCC
>Ga0302324_100024395_pt1 | contig 11652 bp, 21 predicted proteins | sample Palsa_T0_1_FD_201949 | JGI IMG/M metagenome (GOLD analysis project Ga0302324, IMG submission 201949) | Peat permafrost microbial communities from Stordalen Mire near Abisko, Sweden - Palsa_T0_1 | ecosystem: Environmental > Terrestrial > Soil > Palsa > Peat permafrost | place: Sweden: Abisko... | reverse complement strand
CCCTAGGCACCGAGGCTGAGCAGGGCACGGGTGAGCCCGGCGCCGGACATGTCCGGCCCGGGACTCATAGCGGGGCCAGGAAAAGCAGACAGTGGCTACAGCGAAGGACATCGAGGCCCACCATGGCGGGACAGAAGATCCGCATTCGGCTCAAGGCCTATGACCATGAGGTCATTGACAGCTCGGCGCGGAAGATCGTCGATACGGTTACCCGTACCGGCGCGAAGGTGGCCGGGCCGGTGCCGCTGCCTACTGAGAAGAACGTGTACTGCGTTATCCGGTCCCCGCACAAGTACAAGGACTCGCGCGAGCACTTCGAGATGCGCACGCACAAGCGACTGATCGACATCATCGACCCGACGCCGAAGACAGTGGACTCCCTGATGCGGCTCGACCTGCCGGCGGGCGTCGACATCGAGATCAAGCTGTAGAGGGACGCACCGACATGACCAAGCAGAGCAAGGGGGTCCTGGGCACCAAGCTCGGCATGACCCAGGTCTTCGCCGATGACGGGAAGATCGTTCCCGTCACCGTCGTGGCAGCCGGCCCCTGCGTCGTGACAGCGGTGCGGACGCCCGATGCCGACGGCTACAACGCCGTGCAGCTCGGCTACGGCGAAATCGACCCGCGCAAGGTGAACAGGCCGGAGGCCGGCCACTTCGCGAAGGCCAGCGTGACGCCGCGCCGGTACCTGGTGGAGCTGCGCACCGACGACGCGTCGCAGTACACCCTGGGCCAGGAGGTCACCGCCGAGTCCTTCGCGGCGGGCGAGCTGGTCGACGTGACGGCCACCAGTAAGGGCAAGGGCTTCGCCGGCGTCATGAAGCGGCACGGCTTCAAGGGCCTGAGTTCCTCGCACGGCACCCAGCGCAAGCACCGCGCGCCCGGTTCCATCGGCGGCTGCGCCTACCCGGGCCGGGTGTTCAAGGGCGTGCGGATGGCCGGCCGGATGGGCGGCGAGCGCACCACGGCGCAGAGCCTGACCCTGCACCGCGTCGACGCGGACCGCGGCCTGCTGCTGATCAAGGGCGCGGTCCCCGGCCCGGCCGGCGCTCTTGTCCTGGTCCGCAGCGCCGTCAAGTCCCCGCTCGCCGCTGGCGGGCGCCCGGCGACCCCGAGTGAGGCACGATGAGCACGGCGGAGACGAGCGCGCAAGCCACGGCGAACACCAGCGCCGAGGCCCCGGCAGGCACGAGCGCGCAGGCCCCGGCAGGGGCTGCCGACCTTCCGCCGGAGATCTTCGACGCCAAGGTCAACGTGCCGCTGATCCACCAGGTGGTGGTGGCGCAGGAGGCGGCGGCCCGGCAGGGCACGCACGCGACCAAGACGCGCGGCGACGTGCGCGGCGGCGGCAAGAAGCCCTACCGGCAGAAGGGCACCGGCCGGGCCCGGCAGGGGTCCATCCGGGCACCGCAGTTCGCCGGCGGCGGGGTCGTGCACGGTCCCCAGCCGCGCTCCTACGAGCAGCGGACGCCCAAGAAGATGAAGGCGGCGGCACTGCGCGGCGCCCTTTCCGACCGGGCCAGGCACGGCCGGGTGCATGTCGTGGCCACTCTGGTGGACGGCGACCTGCCGAACACCAGCCAGGCCGTGGCGGCACTGGCCGCAGTCACCGGCACGGCTTACGGAGCGGCGCAGGTGCTGGTGGTCACCAATGCCGCCGACAAGGTGACGTGGAAGAGCCTGCGCAACGCCCGGGGCGTGCACCTGCTCGACTCCGGCCAGCTGAACACCTACGACGTGCTGGTCAGCGATCACGTGGTTTTCACCCGCGACGCGCTGGACGCCTTCGTCGCCCGGGCCACCCCGGCCACCAAGCGGGAGGACTGACGACCGTGAGCAAGATCCCCAATCCGCGTGACGTGCTGATGCGGCCGGTTATCTCCGAGAAGAGCTACCGGCTGGTCGACGACGGCAAGTACACCTTCATCGTCGCGCCGGGCGCGAACAAGACCCAGATCCGCCAGGCTGTCGAGGCCGTGTTCAACGTCCGGGTCACCGGCGTCAACACCCTGAACCGGCCGGGCAAGCGGCGCCGGACGAGGTTCGGCTGGGGGACCCGGCCGGACACCAAGCGCGCAATCGTCAGCCTCGCTCCGGGCGACCGGATCGAAGTATTCGGCGGCCCGGTCAGCTAGCCGGCCGATCCATAGGAGCTTGAGCACACATGGCTATCCGCAAGTACAAGCCGACCACCCCGGGCCGCCGGGGTGCGAGCGGTGCCGACTTCTCCGAGATCACGCGCAGTGAGCCGGAGAAGTCACTGGTGCGCCCGCTGCACAGCCAGGGCGGCAGGAACGTGCACGGCCGCATCACCACCCGGCACCAGGGCGGCGGGCACAAGCGCGCTTACCGGCTGATCGACTTCCGCCGGGCGGACAAGGACGGCGTGCCGGCCAAGGTCGCGCAGATCGAGTACGACCCGAACCGCACCGCCAGGATCGCGCTGCTGCACTACCTCGACGGGGAGAAGCGCTACATCATCGCCCCGCAGGGTCTGAGCCAGGGGGACCGGGTGGAGAGCGGCCCCGGCGCCGACATCAAGGCCGGCAACTGCCTGCCGCTGCGCAACATCCCGACCGGCACCGTGGTGCACGCGATCGAGATGCGGCCGGGCGGCGGTGCCAAGATCGCCCGGTCGGCCGGCTCGGGCGTCCAGCTGCTCGCCAAGGAAGGCAGCTCCGCGCAGCTGCGCATGCCCTCGGGGGAGATCCGGCGGGTGGACGTCAGCTGCCGGGCCACCGTCGGCGAGGTCGGCAACTCCGAGCAGGGCAACATCAAGCTCGGCAAGGCGGGCCGCAGCCGGTGGAAGGGCCGCCGTCCGACGGTCCGCGGCGTTGCCATGAACCCGGTGGATCACCCGCTGGGCGGCGGCGAGGGCAAGACCTCCGGTGGCCGGCACCCGGTCAGTCCCTGGGGCAAGCCCGAGGGACGCACCCGCCGGGCGCACAAGCCCAGCGACAAGATGATCACCCGTCGGCGCGGCAAGAAGAAGCGGTAGGAGCACCTCACGATGCCTCGTAGCCTGAAGAAGGGCCCGTTCGTGGACGACCATCTGATGAAGAAGGTCGACGTCCAGAACGACAAGGGCTCCAAGAACGTGATCAAGACGTGGTCGCGCCGTTCGATGATCGTTCCGGCGATGCTGGGCCACACGATCGCCGTGCACGACGGCCGTAAGCACGTACCGGTCTTCATCACCGAGTCGATGGTCGGGCACAAGCTCGGCGAGTTCGCGCCGACCCGGACCTTCCGCAGCCACGTGCGGGACGACCGGCGCAGCCGCCGCTAGCGCGGCAGCGGCGAAGAGACAGCCAGACAGCAGCGATGACGGCACTAGCCCGGGGGGCCACCCCCGGAACCCCGGGTAGGAGAGACGATGGAAGCTAGGGCAAAGGCGCGGTATGTCCGCATCACGCCGCGGAAGGCCCGCCGGGTGGTGGACCTGATCCGCGGGATGCCCGCCGACGCGGCGCAGGCGGCGCTCGCCTTCGCGCCGCAGTCGGCGAGCGACCCCGTCGGCAAGGTGCTGGCGAGCGCCATCGCCAATGCCGCCCACACCCGGCAGCTGGACGCCAGCTCGCTGGTGGTGAGCCGGGCCTGGGTGGACGAGGGGCCGACGCTCAAGCGTTTCCGGCCCCGCGCGCAGGGCCGGGGATACCGGATCATGAAGCGGACCAGCCACATCACCGTCGTCGTCTCCGACGAGCGGGCCAGGTCGACCAAGAGCAGTCCATCGAAGGCCAGTTCGTCAAAGGCCAGTGCACCCAAGAGCGGTGCATCAAAGAGCAGGGAGAGGACCCGCTAGTGGGCCAGAAAGTGAACCCGCACGGGTTCCGGCTGGGCATCACCACCGACTTCAAGAGCCGGTGGTATGCCGACAAGCTGTACAAGGACTACGTCGCCGAAGACGTCGCCATCCGCCGGATGCTGCAGCGCGGTATGGAGCGGGCCGGCATCTCCAAGGTCGAGATCGAGCGGACCAGGGACCGGGTGCGGGTGGACATCCACACCGCCCGGCCCGGCATCGTGATCGGCCGTCGCGGCGCCGAGGCCGACCGGATCCGGGGCGATCTGGAGAAGCTGACCAGCAAGCAGATCCAGCTCAACATCCTGGAGGTGAAGAACCCCGAGATCGACGCCCAGCTAGTCGCCCAGGGCGTGGCTGAGCAGCTGTCCAGCCGGGTCTCCTTCCGCCGGGCCATGCGCAAGGCCATGCAGACCGCGATGAAGGGCGGCGCCAAGGGCATCAGGGTCCAGTGCGCCGGCCGGCTCGGCGGCGCCGAGATGTCGCGGTCGGAGTTCTACCGCGAGGGCCGGGTGCCGCTGCACACGCTGCGCGCCGATATCGACTACGGCTTCTATGAGGCCCGCACCACCTTCGGCCGGATCGGCGTCAAGGTCTGGATCTACCGCGGCGAGGCCCCGGTGACCAGGGCCGAGCGCGAGGCGGCCGCGGCCGCGCTGCGGGCCGGCCAGCGTCCCGGCAGCGGCCCGGGTGGTCCCCGCGAGCGCGAGCGCCCGGCGCAGCGGCGGCGCAGGCCCGGCTCGCCGGACGGGACTGACCGTCCCGCGCCTGGCGGTCCCGGCGGCGGCGACCGCGGCGACGCGCCCGCCCCGGAGGCCCAGGAGCAGGCTCCGCCGGCCACCGCCGCGGCTGCACCCGCCGCGGCACCCGCTGCCAGTCCGGCCGCGTCAGCGCCGGCTACTTCAGGTCCGGCCGCGTCAGGTCCGGCTACTTCAGCGCCGGCTACTTCAGCGCCGGCTACTTCAGCGCCGGCTAGTTCAGCGCCGACGACTTCGGGGCCGGCGACGGCCGGGACGGCTGCGGCCAGCCCGGCGGCGTCCGGCGAGGAGGGCTGAGGCATGCTCATTCCCCGCCGGGTCAAGCACCGCAAGCAGCACCGGCCGGACCGGCACGGTGCCGCCAAGGGCGGCACCCGGGTCACCTTCGGCGAGTACGGCATCCAGGCCGTCGAGCATTCCTATGTGACGAACCGGCAGATCGAGGCCGCCCGTATCGCCATGACGCGGCACATCCGCCGTGGCGGCAAGGTGTGGATCACGATCTACCCCGACCGGCCGCTGACCAAGAAGCCGGCCGAGACCCGGATGGGCTCGGGCAAGGGCGCCCCGGAGTGGTGGGTGGCCAACGTCAAGCCCGGCCGGGTGATGTTCGAGCTGTCTGGCGTGACCGAGCCAGTCGCCAGGGAAGCCCTGCGGCGCGCCATGCACAAGCTGCCGATGAAGTGCAAGTTCGTGAAGCGAGAGGTCGGTGAAGCGTGATGGCCAAGGGACTGGCAGCCGCTGACCTGCGGACCTCGTCGGAGGAAGAGCTCGACGGCAAGCTGGCGGAGGCGAAGATCGAGCTGTTCAACCTCCGCTTCCAGGCGGCCACGGGCCAGCTGGAGAGCCACGGGCGGCTCCGTGCTGTCCGCAAGGAGATCGCCCGCATCTACACGGTGAAGCGGGAGCGCGAGCTGGGCATCGTGATCGTGGCGGAGGAGACGGACGAGGATGAGTGAGCAGCAGAGCACCGAGGTCTCGCGTGGCTACCGCAAGGTGCGCGAGGGCCTGGTTGTCAGCGACAAGATGGACAAGACCGTCGTCGTCGTGGTCGAGGACCGGGTCAAGCACCCCAAGTACGGCAAGGTCATCCGGCGGACGAAGAAGTACAAGGCGCACGACGGCGAGAACGCCTGCGGCATCGGCGACCGGGTGCTGCTGATGGAGACGCGGCCGATGTCGGCGACCAAGCGCTGGCGCGTCGCACAGATATTGGAGAAGGCCAAGTAACCAAGCAAACAGGGCACCGGCGGGAGGCTATCCCGCCAGGCCCGCCAGGACCCCCTGGCCTCTGCCGAGGCCGGAGCGTTAGAAGCAGGAGTTGACGTGATCCAGCAGGAGTCGCGGCTCAAGGTCGCCGACAACACCGGAGCCAAGGAGATCTTGTGCATCCGCGTGCTCGGCGGCTCGGGCAGGCGATACGCGGGCATCGGCGACGTCATCGTGGCCACCGTGAAGGATGCCCTTCCCGGCGCCGGGGTGAAGAAGGGCGACGTGGTGAAGGCCGTCGTAGTGCGTACCCGCAAGGAGCGCCGCCGCGGCGACGGCTCCTATATCCGCTTCGACGAGAACGCGGCCGTCCTGATCAGGGACGGCGGGGATCCGCGCGGAACCCGCATCTTCGGGCCGGTTGGCCGGGAACTGCGGGAGAAGCGGTTCATGCGGATCATCTCGCTGGCGCCGGAGGTGCTGTGATGGCTCGCAAGCTCACCAGCGCGGCGAAGAAGGCGCAGACGCGGAAGGCCCCCAGCATGAAGATCAAGAAGGGCGACCGCGTGGTCGTCATCGCGGGCAAGGACAACGGCCGCGAGGGCACGGTCATCGCCGCCTTCCCCGAGCGGCAGAAGCTGCTCGTCGAGGGCGTCAACATCATCAAGAAAAATACCAAAGTGGACTATCAGGGCCAGCGCGGCGCCAAGGAAGGCGGCATCGTGCACCAGGAGGCGCTCATCCACGTGAGCAACCTGGCCCTGATAGACCCGGAGACCAAGAAGCCCGCCAGGGCCGGATACCGGCGCACCGAGGACAACGCCAAGGTCCGGGTCAGCCGGCCGAGCGGTAAGGACATCTGATGGCTGCCACCAAGACCAAGCAGGCGGCTGCCGAGCGGGGCGGGACCGCGGCCGCGCGGCGGGATCCGGCTCAGCGTGCCACTGGCCAGCGGGACCCGGCTCAGCGTGACACTGCTCAGCGTGACACCGGCCAGGACGGCTCCGCACCGGACGGCGCGACGGCCGAGGCTGCGGCCGCGGCTGCCGAGCGCGTGCCGCCCCGGCTGCGGGAGCGCTACCGCAGCGAGATCGCGCCGGCCCTGCGCGAGGAGTTCAAGTACGACAACGTCATGCAGGTGCCCGGCCTGGCCAAGATCGTGGTCAACATGGGCGTGGGCGAGGCGGCGCGCGACGCCAAGCTCATTGACGGCGCGGTCAGGGACCTGGCGATCATCACCGGGCAAAAGCCGGCCGTTGCCCGGGCCAGGAAGTCGATCGCGCAGTTCAAGCTCAGGGAGGGCATGCCGATCGGCGCGCACGTCACGCTGCGCGGCGACCGGATGTGGGAGTTCTGCGACCGGCTGCTGTCGATCGCGCTGCCCCGGATCCGTGACTTCCGCGGCCTTTCTGACCGGCAGTTCGACGGCCGGGGGAACTACACCTTCGGCCTGACCGAGCAGCTGATGTTCCACGAGATCAACCCCGATCAGGTGGACAGGCAGCGCGGCATGGACGTGACCCTGGTCACGACCGCGACCAACGACGCCGAGGGCCGCTCGCTGCTGCGGCGGCTCGGCTTCCCGTTCAAGGAGAACTGAGTAAGTGGCGAAGAAGAGCCTGATCGCCAAGGCGAAGCGCACTCCGAAGTACAAGGTGCGCGGTTATACCAGGTGCTCCAGGTGCGGGCGGCCGCGCGCTGTCTACCGCAGGTTCGGGCTCTGCCGGATCTGCTTCCGGTCGATGGCGCATCGCGGCGAGCTGCCCGGCATCACCAAGTCCAGCTGGTAGCGCGCAAAGGCGAGGCAATATCCCGGCGCGCTTGCGCCGGGAACAACAGATCCACCTGGGCGCATCCGCGCCCACCGACCACGCCGAAGGTCCGGTAAGGAAACCGCGGCGAGGAGGGCCACCAGGCCATGACAATGACCGACCCGGTCGCAGACATGCTGACTCGTCTGCGCAATGCCAACTCGGCCTACCACGACGCCGTGATCATGCCGCACTCCAAGATCAAGGTGCACATCGCCGAGATCCTCCAGCAGGAGGGCTACATCGCGGGATGGCGCGTCGAGGACGCGGAGGTAGGCAAGAATCTCGTGGTCGCCCTGAAGTACGGGCCGACCCGCGAGCGCTCGATCGCGGGCCTCAAGCGGGTGTCCAAGCCCGGCTTGCGGGTGTATGCGAGGAAGGACAACCTGCCCCGGGTACTGGGCGGCCTCGGCGTCGCGATCATCTCTACCTCGGCAGGCCTGATGACCGACATGCAGGCGAAGCGAAAGGGCGTAGGCGGGGAAGTCCTCGCCTACGTCTGGTAGGGGAGCCGACGATGTCACGAATCGGACGCATGCCGGTCGTCGTCCCCAGCGGCGTCGACGTCACTATCAACGGCCGTGAGGTCACCGTGCAGGGCCCCAAGGGCAGCCTGCACCTGGAGGTCGCCGAGCCCATCGAGGTCTCGCAGGCCGACGGCACCATCACGGTCACCCGGCCGAGCGACGAGGGCGAGATCCGTGCCCTGCACGGGCTGTCCCGCTCGCTGATCGCCAACATGGTCATCGGTGTTACTGACGGCTACCGCAAGACGCTGGAGATCGTCGGCGTCGGCTACCGGGTCCAGGCCAGGGGCCAGGACCTGGAGTTCGCGCTGGGGTACAGCCACCCGGTGCCGGTGCGCGCGCCTGACGGGATCACTTTCCGGGTCGAGACGCCCACCAGGTTTGTCGTCGAGGGCATCGACAAGCAGCAAGTCGGCGAGGTCGCCGCCAACATCCGCAAGCTCCGCAAGCCCGATCCGTACAAGGGCAAGGGCGTGCGGTACCAGGGCGAGCAGGTCCGCCGCAAGGCCGGAAAGGCTGGGAGGTAACCGATGCCTGGCATCAATACCAAGGCGCACGGCGGCGCCACTGGCGTGACAGCCTCGCGTGCCTCCGCGCGCGCGCGCAGGCACCTGCGGGTGCGCAAGAAGGTCGAGGGCAGCCCGGCGCGGCCGCGGCTGGTGGTCACGCGATCTGCCCGCAACACCTTCGCGCAGCTCGTCGACGATCAGCTGGGCAGCACGCTGGTATCCGCTTCTACCCTGGATGAGGCCATCCGCGGCGCAGCCGGGGACAAGACGGCCAAGGCGCGGCAGGTCGGGGCGCTGCTGGCCGAGCGGGCCGGTCACGCCGGGATCAGCGCGGTGGTCTTCGACCGGGCCGGCTACGCCTATCACGGCCGGGTGGCGGCGCTCGCGGACGGCGCGCGGGAAGGCGGGCTGGCCCTGTGATGGCAAGTACAGTGACGGCGGGCCCGGCAAGCACGGCGATGGCCCGCATTCGCATCAATGAGAAGAGGAAGACCTGATGGCAGCAACCCCGCGGCGCGGTACCGGGGGCGGCGGCGAGCGGCGTGACCGCCGTGACGACCGTCGCGGCGGCGCAGCCGAGAAGGGCACCGCCTACCTGGAGCGCGTCGTCGCCATCAACCGGGTGGCCAAGGTCGTTCAGGGCGGCCGCCGGTTCAGCTTCACCGCCCTGGTGGTGGTGGGCGACGGCAACGGGATGGTCGGCGTCGGATACGGCAAGGCCAAGGAAGTGCCCGCGGCGATCGCCAAGGGCGTCGAGGCAGCCAAGAAGAGCTTCTTCAAGGTGCCGCGGATCGCCGGCACGATCCCGCACACGGTGCAGGGCGAGGAGGCGGCCGGAGTGGTGTTGCTCAAGCCGGCCAGCCCGGGAACCGGCGTCATCGCCGGCGGCCCGGTACGCGCCGTGCTGGAGTGCGCGGGCATCCACGATGTGCTCTCCCGGTCGCTCGGCTCGTCCAACCCGATCAACGTGGTGCACGCGACCGTCGCGGCACTGAAGGGGCTGAGCAGGCCGGAGGAGATCGCGGCCCGGCGCGGCCTGCCGATCGAGCACGTCGCCCCCGCGGCGATGCTCCGGGCCCGCGCGGCGGCCGCGAGCACCCCGGTGCCAGGAAACAGCTGAGCGGGGAGCAGAAGATGGCACAGCTCAAGGTCACCCAGACCAAGTCGAAGATCGGCGGCAACCAGTCGCAGCGGGACTCGCTGCGCTCGCTGGGGCTGCACCGGATCGGCGAGGTAGTCGTCAAGGCGGACCGTCCCGAGATCCGCGGCATGATCCAGGCGGTGCGCCACCTGGTCACCGTGGAGGAGGTTGACTAAAGATGGCAGACACGGACACGGGCCCCCAGACGGGCACCCATCACAGTGGGACCGACAAGACGCCGGGCGGGCGCGCCGGGCTCAAGATCCATCACCTGCGCCCGGCGCCCGGCTCCCGCACCCCCCGCACCAGGGTCGGCCGCGGCGAGGCATCCAAGGGCAAGACGGCAGGCCGCGGCACCAAGGGCACCAAGGCACGCAACAAGGTGGCGCCCGGCTTCGAGGGCGGCCAGATGCCGCTGCACCGCCGGCTGCCGAAGCTCAAGGGATTCTCCAATCTCCGCTTCAAGGTGACCTACCAGGTCGTCAACCTCGACCGGCTGGCCGCGCTGTACCCGGCAGGTGGGGACGTGACCCCGGAGGATCTGGCAGCCAGGGGCGCGGTCCGGCCCGGCGAGCTGGTCAAGGTGCTCGGCCAGGGCGAGCTGGCCGCGGGGCTGCGGGTGAGCGCGCACGCGTTCTCCTCCTCGGCCCGGGCAAAGATCACCGCAGCCGGCGGGACAGTTACCGAGCTGTGAGCCGGCCGTCGCGCTGCGCTGCGACGGCCGCGCCCGGCGGGCGCGGCCTGGTGCGGCGCAGCGCGCGGGTCCGGTCCTGCGCTGGCGGCTGTCGGACTCACCTCGGCGCGTTAGACTGCGGCGAGCAAACGTCGCGCGCTTGCGGCCAGCGGGGCACGGTCTGTTACGCCAGCCGGGCACGGTCTGTGACAAGGAGCGGCAGATGACGTTGACCCGACGACTGAAGGACGGCGCATGCTGACCGCGTTCATCCGGGCCTTCAGGACGCCCGACTTGCGGCGCAAGCTGCTGTTTACCCTTTTCATCATCGCGGTGTTCCGGCTGGGTGCCTCGCTGCCGACGCCGGGCGTGTCGCAGAAGGCAGTCAACTTCTGCGAGAACGTGGCGTCCCACAGCGGCGGCGCGGGCCTGTTCCAGCTCGTCAACCTGTTCAGCGGCGGTGCCCTGCTCAGGCTGTCGGTGTTCGCGCTGGGCATCATGCCCTACATCACCGCGAGCATTATCCTGCAACTGCTGGCCGTGGTCATCCCGCGACTGGAGACGCTGCGCCAGGAGGGCCAGGGCGGCCAGGCGAAGATCACCCAGTACACCCGGTACCTCACGATCGGCCTGGCGATCCTGCAGTCCACCGGCATCGTGGCGCTGGCCAGGTCAGGCAACCTGATCTCGGGCTGCACCCGGCAGCTGATCCCCAACGACTCGGTCTTCACGATCGCCACCATGGTCATCTGCATGGCCGCCGGTACCGCGGTCATCATGTGGCTGGGCGAGCTGATCACCGACCGCGGCGTGGGCAACGGCATGTCGCTGATGATCTTCACCCAGGTGATCGCGGTCATCCCCGGCGAGATGGAGCAGATCTACGAGGCCAAGGGCAGCTTCATTTTCGCCATCGTGCTGGCGGTCGGGGTCGCGGTCATTGCCTTCGTGGCGTTCATGGAACAGGCCCAGCGGCGGATCCCCGTCCAGTACGCCAAGCGGATGGTTGGCCGGAAGATGTACGGCGGGACCTCGACCTACATTCCGCTGAAGGTCAACCAGGCGGGCGTGATCCCGGTCATCTTCGCCTCCTCGATGCTGTACATACCGCAGCTAGCGGCGCAGCTGTTCGGCAAGTCGACGGCTACCAGCGGGTGGACGGTCTGGGTACAGCAGCACCTGATCATCGGTGACGATCCCATTTACATGGCGCTTT
>Ga0302324_100024394_pt1 | contig 11653 bp, 11 predicted proteins | sample Palsa_T0_1_FD_201949 | JGI IMG/M metagenome (GOLD analysis project Ga0302324, IMG submission 201949) | Peat permafrost microbial communities from Stordalen Mire near Abisko, Sweden - Palsa_T0_1 | ecosystem: Environmental > Terrestrial > Soil > Palsa > Peat permafrost | place: Sweden: Abisko... | reverse complement strand
GGTCGACCTCGCGGGGCCGGATTCGGCGTTGTTGCTGGATCGCGGCGGCGAACTTCTGCGTGCTCTGGAGTTGCTGGCGCTGGAGATGCTGCGGCTGCCTTCGGGCGAGCACGAGAAAATTAGTTTCGACTGCCAGAACCAGCGGTCGCTGCGCATTCAGGAGTTGCGCATGGCGGCCACCGTTGCCGCGGAAAAAGTTCGCAAGACCGGCGCTCCCTATGAGTTCACTCCCATGTCGTCACGGGAGCGGCGAATCGTCCACTTGGCGCTGCGCGAGGAGGCCGACCTGCACACCGAGAGTGAAGGCGAGGGCATCCGGCGGCACCTGGTGGTGTATCCCAAGGATTACAAGGCGGCCGCGAAGCCGGCGGCCAGGAACATTCCTTGATCTGAACGCGGGGCGCGATTTTCCTGCAACTAAGAAAACTTGCCCTGTGTCCTAGGCCAGAGCGGTGTTCCACTTCTACGTCCAAGATGAGGCGTGATCGCGGACGAATGTAGAGATAGGAACTGCTTTCTCCCACCTGTTAATTGTCTTGATTCGTACAGAAGTTGGCCCGCGGTTTGATTGCAAGCCTGCGGCTTTAAGCCGGTCAGATTTATGGGGGGTGCCGGCGCGGCTGCCTGCCTGCGAACGTTCCGGCGTTCTTTGATTTCCAGAAATTGCAGTCGCCCGTCCCACTACCGCAGCAGGGATAAGGCGTGATCCTGAAACTAATGAGGGATGAGGCCTGCTTTCTCCCACCGATTAGCGATCCTGATTCGTAGAGAAGATGGTTCGCGGTTGGCTACAAGCGCGCGGCTCTGGACCCCGGTCAGATTTGTGGAGTTTGCGGCGCGTCTGGGAGCCGCGCCTTCGGAAGGTGACTTCGGCGCAGCGCTTAACGGCTGCGCCGACCAAAGTCTCCGTGGCTAGCGCCCTGCTGCCGCTCCGGCCGTTGCGGGCATCATGCCGGCAATCTTCATGCTTTCGATGCGGTTCAGCACGGATTCCAGGCTGGCTCCGGTGTCGGTGCAGGCGTCAACGTACGGATGGCGGCTGCCATCGGCATGCATAACCAGCACGCTGGTCTCGGCGCTGATCTTTTTCACCATATAGGGCAGGTGATGACGGTCGTTGCGGGTCAGGGTTGGACCAAGGACCACCAGGTCGAACGAGCTCTTGTTGAGGGCCTCCTGGACGCCCTTGCGTCCCGCAGCCGATTGCACGATGTGGCCGGCCTTTTCGATGGCCGGAACCTGCGCCTTCAGAACCTCTTCGTCACCTTCGCCGTACAGAATTCTCAACTTCGCCATTTTAGTCCTCGAATCATGGGTAGACTTCGAATCGTGGATAGCCATTGAATGGCTTCGTTCCCGTTCTTTTGCGGTAACCGATGCGGCCGGTACCTGCACCGACCACGTGCATTGACTACCTGCATTGACGGTAGCAATCGATGGCCGGACTCGAAACGTCACCGAAGACACATGACGAACGAGACCCCTGGAACGGGACTGACCCGCCCAGAAGGAGCTACCAGCTGGCTTCCGCAGAACCTGCCCGGTGTGGCCTTAGGGAACAAAGTCTTCGGGCAAGAGGAAAGCCGTTCTCGCGGCGCTGAAAAGCGATACCCGAGGCCAAGACAAATCTTTCAGCTACTAGGGCGGCGCAAAATTCTTCCCTTAGAAGGCTGTGCGGAGATACACTTCTGCGCGGAGGCTTTCCGACCATGTTCGCCATATCGTCCGTCCCTGTCCTCTGGAGAGCGATCGTCTGGAGAGCTGTGCTGATCATGTTATGTCTAACGCCCTGCGTGGCCGCGCAGTCGGGCGGAGCTCCAACATCCACGACCACCTGCAATCTGGAGGACGGGCGGCAAGTGTATGTGCGCTACAACCCTGTGGCCAACTCCAAGGAGAAGCCTCCTAATGGCAAGCCGTGGACGCCGGGCGGCGCGCCCATGACTCTGTTCACTGAGGCGCAACTGAACCTGGGCAGCGGCCTGATCCCAATCGGGGCGTACTCCGTCTACCCCATTCCGGCGAAGGACCACTGGACTCTGGTGGTGAACAAGAACGTGACCCCGGGCGCGGCCTACGACGAGAAACAGGATATTGCCCGGGCACCGATGGAGACCGCGCAGGTAGCGGAACCCTCGGACGCGCTGGAAGTGGCATTCGCCCACGTGGGGGCTCGCTGCACATTGAGGATTTACATCGGCAAGACGGCGTCGTTCGTCGATTTCACGGCGAAATAAGGCCGTAAAGCGCGGAGTAGTACGCGCAGGCAAGAACGCGGCGCGCTCGCGACAGCCGCGCGGGGAACGCCGGCTCTAGAAACTTCGTTTTACAATCCCTCCATGCCGCGATTCGCGCTCATCACCTTTATTTTTATTTTTTCTTGTGCCGCCAGCCTCCACGCGCAATCCGCGCCGCGGTCGCAGATCTCACATACCAGCGAAAGCCTGCGCGGGGTGAGCGCCGTTTCACGGAACATTGCATGGGCGAGCGGAACTCATGGGGCTTATCTGCGAACTACCGACGGAGGGCGCACGTGGATCCCGGCTCAGGTTCCGGACGCGAACGCGCTCGACTTTCGCGGCGTAGTGGCGTTCTCTGCCGACGAAGCTTTTCTGATGTCCGCCGGTCCGGGCGAGCAGTCGCGGATCTACCACACCAGCGATGCCGGCAAGCGCTGGCAACTGCAGTTCACCAACACCGATCCCAAAGGATTCTTCGATTCCATGGCCTTTTGGGATCCGAAACACGGCGTGGTGTTAGGCGATCCGATTCCCGATGACTCGGGCAAACTCAAGTTCGAAGTGCTGCGGACGGATGACGGAGAACACTGGCATCCTGTTTCGCCAGCTCAACTGCCGCCCGCGCTCGATGGCGAAGGTGCTTTCGCGGCTTCGAACACCTGCCTGGCGATTCTCTCGAACGCATGGTGGCGAGTCTCCGGGTCGCCCACCGGGGAATCCAGCGGCGCCGATTCCAGACAAATCGATTTCAACATCTGGTTCGCCACCGGAGGGCACGCCGGCCGCGTCTTCCACTCGCCGGATGGCGGAAAGACATGGCAGGTCTTCGACACGCCGTTGAATCACGGCCCCGACTCGGCCGGCATTTTTTCCATTGCCTTCCGCAACGCGTTCGATGGGGTGATTGCTGGCGGCGACTACAAGCATCCCGACCGCGACGGGCCCAACCTCGCCTTCACGCACGATGGCGGTAAGACCTGGGATCTGACGTCGCTTCATCCCCTGGCCTATTTTTCCGCCGTGGCTTACGACCATCAGGTGAATGCGAATGCACGCCGCGAGACCACGCAAAAAATGAAAGCGGAACTTAAGGGCGAAAAGAGTCCGGACCACTCGAATTCACCGCAACGCTTGTTCATCGTCGGCCAGGATTTCGTATTCGATCTTCGGCCGCCCAACAAGCCGAAGCGGCTTGGCGGTCACAAGAAGCTGGGAATCACTTTTAACGCGGCCAGCGCGTATCCTGAAGGCGGAGCGCTGATCGTCGGCACGAAGGGCTCAATCGTCTTCATTCCATGAACCATGCGAAGGTTTATTGGAGAGGGTGCTTTAAGAGTGTTTGCTGAAAAGATTGCTTTTGGGTGGCGCAGCGCTTCAGCGCTGCGATAGAACAGTTCTTCTGGGCCTCCGCTGCTTGGCGCTTCAGCTCGACGTAATTGACGGCAACTTTTTCGGCGAACCGCTAGAAAAAGGTAAAGGGAGAAATGAAATTGACGAAAGATAATGAACGATCGCTACGCCGGCAGCTGGTTGAACTTCTCGCGGGAGGGCAGGCTCACGCCCCATTCGAAGACGTAGTAAAGAATCTTCCGGCGAAGTTGCGCGGAGCCAGGCCTGCGAATTTTCCGCACTCGCCGTGGATGATTCTCGAGCACCTGCGGCTGGCGCAGTGGGACATTCTTGAGTTCAGCCGAAATCCGAAGCACGTTTCTCCGCCGTGGCCCAGTGGATATTGGCCGAAGACGGAAGCACCGCCGAATGCAGCTGCGTGGAACAAAAGCGTCGAGCAGTTTCGACGCGACCGGAAGGCAATGCAAAATCTGGTAATGAACGCTAAGACGGACTTGTTCGCCAAGATTCCGTGGGGCGACGGGCAGACGATTCTGCGCGAAGCACTGCTGATGGCCGACCACAACGCCTATCACCTCTCGCAATTAGTGGATGTGCGGCGACTGCTGGGTGTCTGGAAATGACGAGGATTTTTCGGGCAACCTCAGCTTGCGGCGCGAGTGAGTAAGTCGGGTCCAAGTCTGGTCCCCCGCTTGGAATGCTTGCGGAAGACGACTTTTACTCCTTCGCGCCAGCGTTCGTCAATGCCGACAAATTCCCATTCGATCTCCGGCGAGAGATAGCTCAGCAGCGTATCGGTCGCGGGATGTATATGCAGCGCCGGTGCGACCAGAAACAGCAGCGGCTGGTCGGCAGATAGTTCGTGTCCAGCGAAGTAGCCGAAGCGGGGAAATTCCGAGCGCGAGTGGTGCCACTGCACACGCGACCAGTAGTCCAGTCCCTGCAGGGGCAAGTGAATATCCTCGTCCGCTTTCAATTCAACGATCGCGAGGCGATCATTGTGGGTCGTAGTTAATACATCGATCATGGAGCGATCCGCGCCCGAGAAGGCTGGGACCTGCGAATAAAGAAATTGCGATGCTTCGGACAGGGAGTCTTGGGCCGGAGATCGCAGGCGCTCGTCGATCACGCTCACGTCGGCGACTACCAGCGATTCGAGCCAGCGTTCGGGACGCAAGCGAAACAGCGGATGCTGGCGCGGACCGTAGGGATGGCGGTTGTCGCGCAGCGCGGTGAGGAGTTCGAGGAACAGCGGCCAATTGCGATCTTCATGGCTTCGATCCCTATGTTCTCCGAGCACGCGCTCCTCGGCGCCGACCCCAAACACAATTTCCTGTACGCTGCGAAAAGTTCCCGGCTCGGCCGCAAGGCGTGCACGGGCAAACTCAAGTCCGCGCCAGCGAAAGGCCAGTTCGGCGGCAGAGAGCAGCGCGACTTCGCAGTTGGGCAGGATAGCTTTTATTCTTGCAATGGATCCGGCGAACCTTTCAAACGCCGCCGACACATCCGGTGCATGCACCAGCCGCGTGAATACGTTGCCGCGATCGGTGCAGTCAATCCGGACCAGGGTGTCGTGCCGTTCGTCCAGTTCGAACAGACTCCACTTGGCCGCCGACGGGTTGAGATTGGCCATTCGTTCGCGGACGAGCTGGGAGCAGCCTTGCGGGACGAACAGGTGGAGGCCCTCGACGAGGAACTTGCCGGGCTGGGAGGCGCGGCAAACGTCGAGCCACAGGATGCCGAAGGTCAGAGACGCGTCGATAGAGGCCTGCGTCTCCTCGGCGTTCACTCCGAGAACTGCGAATGCCGACTGGCCCTTGCGCAGCAGTCCGCGAGCATAGACCGGACCAAAAGATTTTTCCAGATCAACGCCGCTAGTGAGCCGCGCGACGGCGAAGCTGGGGAAATGACGGTCCAGCGCGCGCCGCAACTTTTGCTGATAAGCGCTTCTGGCTATCTTCCTGGCGGAAGGCGTGCGGCGGTCGCGCTCGCGACAGATTTCAAGCCGGCTGGGACGCGACTGGCCCAATCGCTGCACGGCCAACCGCAAGGTTCCGTTCTTCACCTCGGCATCGAGAACGCGTCGCACGGTGTTGCGTTCCGGAGACCAAAGGTGAAGCAGGCACTTGTTGTAGTCGCCGGAAATCGAGTACTTGGACTGACCCAGGTCGAAGGCCAGCGCGCCGTCTTCGAGTACGACTGCACCTGAAGCGTCGCTGAGGTAATCCTGCACGGTTCGAGTAAGGGCATCTGGGGTCATGGTTGGAAGTGTCTAAAACTCTGCTCTGCCGATTGTCCGCTACCGGTCGCGCCTCTGTCTGTGACGAGTGACCATCGTTATCGTTGCCCATGTGGAAGAAGTAGCTAAGGCACGTAGGAGTAGATTGCGTGTGGGATAATGAGCTTAACGATAAAGAGGAGTAGCATGCCATCCGAGTCCTGACCGGTCCCGGCGGCATCTAAATTGCGTGGACAAACAACTTCTGCAAAAGCAAGTTCTCAACCGGCAACGCTTCTTTTTCGACCATTACGGTCTCTCTGATCGTGACCTGGAGCGCTATCTTGCGGCCGCGCTCTCGGCGGGCGGCGATTACGCCGATCTTTACTTCGAATACCTTTCTTCTACCTCGCTATCGGTGGATGAGTCGATGGTCAAGTCGGCCTCCCAGGGAATTTCCGCGGGCTGCGGCGTGCGCGTGGTTTCCGGCGAGCGAACCGGTTACGCCTATACCGACGATCTTTCCGCGGACCGCATCCTGCATGCCGCGCGCACGGCAGCGTTGATCGCCAGCGCTCCAGCGAAAACGGCGGTGGCCGGATTTCAGAAGGCCGCGGCCCGCAGTTTGTATCCGGTAAGCTTGCCTTCCGTGGACGCCGAGATCAGCGCCAAGGTCGAACTGGTGATGCGGGGCGACAAAGCCGCGCGCGCTTACGATCCCAGGATTCAGGAAGTGCGGGTCGGTTATGCCGACGAGTTGCGGAACATTCTGGTCGTAGGATCGGACGGAACCTTCGCGGAAGATTCGCAGCCGCTGGCGCGAATGAATGTTTCCTGCATCGCAAAGACTGAGGGCAATTCGGCCCGTGGGACATCCGGTGGCGGCGGACGTGTGGCACTGGATTTCTTTTTTGGCGAGAAGACACCAGAATATTTTGCCAAAGAATCGGCGCGGCAGGCCATCCTGCAGCTCGATGCGCGTGAAGCTCCGGCAGGAGACATGGAGGTCGTCCTCGGCCCGGGATGGCCCGGAGTCCTCCTGCACGAGGCTGTCGGACATGGCCTCGAAGCGGATTTCAACCGCAAGAAAACGTCGGCCTTTGCCGGCTTGATCGGCAAGCGCGTGGCCAGCGAAAAATGCACAGTCGTCGACAACGGAACCATGCCCTGGCGCCGCGGTTCCCTCAATGTCGACGACGAAGGCGGATCGACCCAGGAAACCGTGCTGATTGAAAACGGAATTCTAAAGGGCTATCTCAGCGACAAACTTTCATCGCGGCTGATGGGTATCGCCAGCACCGGCAACGGACGCCGCGAGAGCTACGAGCACATCCCCATGCCGCGTATGACCAACACCTACATGCTGGCCGGGCAGGACAATCCGGAAGACATTATTCGATCGGTGAAGCACGGCATTTACGCCGTGAATTTCGGCGGCGGCCAGGTCGACATTACGAACGGAAAATTTGTGTTCTCGGCGAGCGAAGCCTACATGATCGAAGACGGCCAGATTACCGCGCCCATCAAAGGTGCCACGCTGATCGGGAACGGCCCCGATGTGCTGACCCGGGTATCGATGGTCGGACATGACCTGAAACTGGACGAAGGCGTCGGCACCTGCGGCAAAGACGGACAGGCTGTACCGGTAGGCGTTGGCATCCCCACGCTGAAGATCGACCGCATGACCGTCGGCGGCACAGCCAGAAAAGATCCCGGTGGTTTCATGCAGTAGCGTGACGATGCTGCCTAGGTAGCGCATGAATGGTCTCTGAAATATCCAAGGCAGTGCTGAAACTGAGGCGCGCGTTCGCCGATGTTGTCCCTCCCAACGTTATTACTCAGGACCCTTACGACACCACGACGAAACGTCTGCGTCGTCTTGTCCAACTTCACCCCGGTGATCAAGCGAACGCAGGTCTCCTGCGGGAATATGCCGAAGCCGTGCTTTATGGTCGCGAGATTCAGTCACCGCTTTTGGTGTTTGTGCTGCCGTTCTGCCTGGAAGCGTGGCGCGAAGATCTTCGCGGTACTAACGCCGACTACGGCGGATTTGTCGAGAATTTCTATCCGATGCTGGCGAATAAAAATATCTTTGCGCAGCACCTAAATTCCACGCAGACGGCCGCAGTCTCGCATTTTATGCGTGAATCGATCATCGAAGAAATCGATGATCAACGTGGCCTTTACTATCGTGGAACCTCATCGCGACCATATCACTGGGTACGCGCTCTCACGACATACGGAGTTTTGCTGCCGGATATAGAACAACTTTGGAATACATGGTGGTCGATCGATACGATCGGTAAGGCAGTTGCTGTTGTGCAATACGTCTCGTGCCTGATGTACGCGGTTTACGAAAATCCTGTGTTTGCTCCTTGGACTCCCGATACAGGTGGAGGACCACCGGGCCTTTGGGAGTTTGAAGGGCATCTATATACCCATCGCTGGCTCGAAAACAACGTTGCCTTCCTAAGAGAGTTCCTTGGTCCAGAGTCTGTAAAGAAAGTGTTGATGCGATCCGTGGAGAAGCTCGCGTATGAGCCAGAACATGAGATGGCACGTGCAGTTCAGGAAGATTGGCCGCTATGCGAGGAAACCGTAGCGTCACGCTGTGAAGGGCTACCCGGAATCCTCGCAACGTTGAGTGAACCCGGGAAACTTTTTGAATGGAGCATCTGATTTGTGCATAGTTGTTGAAAGACCTAGCTTACACAACCCGCCTGTTCTCCCTGTTCCTTCAGCATCTCCACTGCTTTTTTATCAAACGACACAAACGTCTCTCCACCCAGCCATCGCCCCTCGTAAGCAATCACTCCATCAGCGAAATCTCCGCCAGCGTCGAGCATGGCCAAACCAGCCTCCACGGCTGGCTGGTTTGTTTCCACGTTTTCCGCTGAAATGAGCGCCCTAATCGTGTCAGCCACCTCCCCGGCCTTGAAGCCATAGAACCGTCGCAACACCCACACCAGCTCACAAAGCGCCGACAAGCCAACTGCAACCAGGGCGGAATTCCGCAACAACCTAGCCGCGATTTCTGCTTGTGCTTTGTCATCGCGCACCACCGCTCGCACCAGAACATTCGTGTCGACTGCTACTCTCATCTCCGGTCGTCTATTCCCGCCCAGCCTTTGGCCGCAGCTTCGTTGATCTCTTCGATCGTTGCAACTTTCTTCGTCTTTCCAGCGAGCCGACCGATAAAGTCCTCGATCTTGCCCGAGCGCTTCGCCGCGCGAATCACGCCCCGCCCGTCAGGAAGCAAGTCGAGCGCAATCTTATCTCCCGGTTTGATTCCAAGGTGTTCCAGCACCTTCTTCCGGAATGTCACTTGTCCCCGCGCTGTCACGGTTAAATTAGCCATGTCATTATTGTAATGCAAAATTGCATTATTGATAATATTTCTTCATCGAGAAACTCATGGAGGGGCAGACGCCTCCGTCCGCCCCGGCAGTGCCACCGCTCTAGGAAAACCACGCTACTTATTGGGATAATAAGAGTTTATGCCCACAACTGACGTAGAAGCTCGCAATACGAAACCCGCCACCGATCTCCGTGAGATCGCGCAAGACATCGTCCGCCGCGCCATGGCCGGCGGTGCCACTGCCGCCGAGTGCGTCGTCCGCGAAGGCGACGAATTCTCCACGCTCGTCCGCCTCGGCCAGGTCGAGACGCTAAAAGAGTCCGGCTCCAAGTCGATTGGCGTTCGCGTCTTCTTCGGACAGCGCGCCGCGAGCACCTACTCCAGCGACTTCTCCCGTGCCGGCCTCGACCGCATGGTCAGCTCAGCGCTCACGCTTGCCAAGATCACCAGCGAAGACCCCTTCGGCGGTATCCCGGACGCTTCGCAACTTGGGCAACTCTCCGGCAATCTCGATCTTTATCACGAAGACGTCTACTCGCTGCCAGGCGCCGATCGCATCGACTATGCGCGCCGCGCAGAAAAGGCTGCGCTCGACTTCGATCCGCGCATCAAGAACTCCGACGGCGGGTCGTTTGACGCCGCCACCGGTCACCGCGTGCTGGCCAACTCGCATGGCTTCGTCGGGGAATATCGCCGGTCATATTGCTCAGTGGCTGCGGTTCCAATCGCGCAGACTCCGGATGGCGCCATGCAGCGCGACTACTGGTACTCGGTGGCGCGCACCCTGAGCAAACTCGACGCGCCCGAAGAAGTGGGTCGCATTGCCGCCAAGCGCACGCTGCGTCGGTTGGGTGCGCGCAAAGCGAAGACCGCGCAGGTGCCGATCATTTTCGATCCTATGGTTTCGACTTCCATCCTGGAACACATTTTCGAAGGCGTGAACGGAGATTCGGTGTATCGCGGGGCTTCGTTTCTCGCGGGAAAATTGGGACAGAAGATTGCCGGCGACAACGTGAACATTATCGACGATGGCACCATCCCGGGCGGCTTCGGTACGAGTCCCTTCGACGGCGAAGGCATTCCGACGCGGCGCACGGTCGTCGTAGAAAATGGCGTTCTGAAATCGTACCTGCTCAACACCTATACCGCGAAGAAACTTAAGTTGCAGACCACCGGCAACGCGGCCCGCGGACTGGCCGGCACGCCTGGGATAGGGCCGGGGAATTATTTTCTGCAGGCGGGGACGAAGACGCCGAAAGCATTAATCTCCGGCGTGAAGGAAGGCCTCTACGTTACCGAGTTTCTGGGCCAGGGCGTGAATCTGGTGACCGGCGACTATTCGCGCGGAGCCTCTGGCATGTGGATTTCGGGTGGCGAATTCGCCTATCCGGTGGAAGAGATCACGGTCGCAGGGAATTTGAAAGATCTCTTCTTCAATATTTCAGAGATCGCGAATGACCTCGAGTTCCGTGGTTCAGTCGCGGCGCCGACAATTCGGATTGACGGACTCACCGTAGGCGGCGAGTAACCGATCCTTAGTGGTCCGGCAGCCCTTCTTGCCTTGTAGATTTTCTTCGCGACCTTCGCGACCTTCGCGACCTTCGCAGCCTTTCCTTTGCGTACTTTGCGGTCAAAGTCTTTTGATCTTGCACCGAGAGTTAAAAGCTTTTAATCGCAAAGGTCGCGAAGGAAAGGCCGCAAAGGTCGCGAAGAAAATCGAGTTGAGTTACTGCTGACTTCTCGGGTAGCCTTCTGAACTGCGAGGGCTGCCGAATGAAATTCGCCAAAGTGATCTTCTGGATTGCCGGTATCTGGGGTATTCTGATTCTCACCCCGCTGTATTTCATGTTTGATGTGATCGGGCGACAGGATCCTCCGCCCATCACTCACCCGGCCTTCTACTACGGCTTCGTTAGCGCCGCACTGGCCTGGCAGGTTGCATTTTTTGTAATTGCCCGCGACCCGGCCCGCTTCCGCCTGTTCATGATCCCATCCCTGCTGGAGAAGTTCGGATATGGCGCGTCGCTGATCGCACTGTTCGCGCAGCATCGGCTGCATCCCTCGGATCTGACATTTGGCGGAGTCGATGTGTTGTTCGGCATCCTGTTTCTGCTTGCGTTCTTTCGTACCTCGAATTAGACATTTCTTCGTTGAATGGATTTCACCATCGTGGAGCCCCGGACGCCTCGTCCGGGAAACGGTGGGGCCGAAATCTCCAGTCGATTGCGACGAGCGGGCGGACGAGGCGTCCGCCGCTCCACGAGTTCGCTGAGATCATCAGTTGATTTACCATGCAGACACTATGAATCGGCGATCATTTTTGCGATGGGCAAATCTGGCTGGACTTACCGCGGGGCTTCCAAGCGTGCGGGCGTTCGGCTCAACTGCGGATGATTCGAAACCGGCCTCGCCGGCAAAGAAGACCGCTTCACCCGAAACCATTCTCCTCAAGGATTACCGGCCGAACTCTATCTACAAGATTCCGGT
>Ga0302324_100024393_pt1 | contig 11653 bp, 5 predicted proteins | sample Palsa_T0_1_FD_201949 | JGI IMG/M metagenome (GOLD analysis project Ga0302324, IMG submission 201949) | Peat permafrost microbial communities from Stordalen Mire near Abisko, Sweden - Palsa_T0_1 | ecosystem: Environmental > Terrestrial > Soil > Palsa > Peat permafrost | place: Sweden: Abisko... | reverse complement strand
CGCCAGACTGTTGCCAAGCAGGTCGAAACGGTCACTGCTCATGACTTTGTACGAATAGAGCGCATAGTAGGGCGCGGTTGGCTCGACGAGAGCCTCTTGCTCATAGCTATTCTTCAGTTCGCCACTGACTTCCAGACGGCACATTAAACCGCGCAGTTCTTCGGCAGACTCGAGCTCACCATAAAGACGAAGATACGCATAGACGATCATGTTCACGTACAGTCCGTAACCCATCACATACTGTTCATCACGCCAATCGCTCGTGGGCAGCTGCGCGACCATCACCCTGTCATCCGGACTTTGATACAGCATCCACCTCCGGGCCTTCTCTGCTGCTTCGAAGGCATCGAAACGGCGGAACAGGCTGCCTACTTCGCGGGGAAGGAACGTCCGGTGATGGGGCAGGGATGGCTCTTCGGGAAGCCCATGGCAGCCGATGATCTGCTTTGCATGATGACCCGGCAACCTGACTGCGAAGAAGAACTGTCCGGTGATGACCAAGTTGTCCGAAAAGGGATTTGCAGTAGCAGAAATTGAGGGTGTGCCTCGCCAAAATGCCATCCGTGGTTTAAGTGAACGAGGCCCACGTGTTTGGCAGCGGTTTTCAGAGGAGTCTTCGGCTAGGACGAGACCGCTCGGTGGCTTATTTGCGCGGAGAGAGCCTGGGAAAGCGGGGCCTGGGCCCACACCTCTCCTACTATTCATAATCCACATTGAAGAACGATTTTTGCAGCGGCAGCTCAGGCAGCCAGATCGTAGCGATGATGCAATCCGCCAAGCCTCGGCATCGATATGACCTGCGATTTCCGCCAAGATCCATCGCCGCCTCTCGACCTTTGGGTGTTGCCTTGGCCAGCCCAAGAAGCGTTCGGTCATCGTGGTAGTAGTGGACAAATTAATGCGACGCAGCATTCAAACCTATCTGAACATCCATCGATGAGGCGTTCTCAATCTGAGCTGGGCCCTCAAATAGATTACCCGTGATGACTGCTCGTTCGATTGATTGTCCAAGAGAGATGTGACGCTTTCTCAGACGGAATTCACACCCACGCACAAGCAAGCTGCCAGAGGATGCCTGAATTGCAGCGCGGTCTTCTGTACTGCCCCATTGTACGAACGTGCAATCGCTAAAGCCGACAGTGCCTCGCCCCGCGATTTTTGCAATCTGATTGCAAGGGCCCCAAAATGCGCTGTTGCCAATGCGAACGACCCCGGTATTGGTACTTTGAACCTCGAGCATTGTCGGATCGTCGCCGTGAAATGATGTGAACTCCCCGTTCCCGATTAGAATGCCGTAAGGCGCGCTTTGCTCAATCAGGATCGCGCGGTTGCAATCATCAGCTCCGATCCCAAGAAAATTTCCGTTGCACGCACCGGTCGAAGATTCCACAAATTTATATCCGACGCGATAACCAAAACAGAAGGTATTCAGCACGTATTCCCAGTCCGCGCGGCCAAAGATAAAGGCTTCGCCGTTGGCTGTTTGCCATTTGTAAACGTTACTGTGTGAGTTCCACCATGGATTGAAGTGAACGTTCTCAATCCGGCCGATGTCGTAGATAGCGTCGACCCAGATTCCGCGGCGCAGCGGTTGACCCGTAATGTTGCGGATGTTGTGGCGTTCGTTCTGGCTTGCATCGATGCCCTGATAGGGATTAAGAAGTTCCAGATCAAATGCTGCTGGATTCTTACCACGCATGGCGATGGTCCATGGATATGGGACAGGATTCCCGTCAGAGACCTGTTCTGGATAGTAGAAAGACAGGCCGCTGACAGCACTGTTGGTATTCAGGGTCAGAAATGGCCTTCCATCTTCGCTTCCACGGCCCGCGGTAACAAACAAAGCGCTCCCGTCATCTCCTGGTTTCGGTTGCCCATGGTCTCGAAACCCACCATGAGACGGTACATACCCGAAGGTTCCTCGAAGCCCTACCCCGTCGGGGATCGTGAGCATCCCTTTGAACAGATACCGTCCAGGCGGCGCGTAAACCACTCCGCCTCCGGAGGTGTGCGCGGCATCGAGTGCACGCTGGAATGCAGCGGTGTCATCGGCTGACGCGTCCCCCGCGGCGCCGAAAGCTCTCACACTCAACGAAACATGGTCGGCTTCATCGTTATGCTCGGCTCCAAAAGCAACTTCCGGTGTGCCCAACATTCTCAGCACGCCAGTTGCTGCTCCCAGAGCGAGAATATCTCGTCGCGATGAAGGCCTGATGTTATGAAGAGTCATTCCGGTTCTCCCGGTTTAAGTTGGTGGAGATATCCTGGCGAGTTCAGTTATTCCGCCACGAGCGCGGCGTCGTGTTCAGCACTCATCGAAGGAGGGGCTTCGTCCGGAGCGCCGCCCCATCGAGTATTTGGCTTGTCTCCCATTTCCAGAATCAGCTCTCCGCCATTTGCGATGGCAGAATGCCGAAACCAAGCTCGGTTGAGGGTCTTTCCGTTCAAACGAGCAGACTGAATGTACTTGTTTTGCGCCGATACGTTCCTGGCTAGAATTGTGAAGAGCTTGCCATTGCCTAGTCGAATCGTGCTTCTTGGGAAGAGTGGACTTCCTATCTCATAAACAGGCGCACCCGGACACACAGGATAGAATCCCAATGCGCTGAAGACGTACCACGACGAAGTCTCTCCGCCATCGTCGTCACCGGGTATGCCAAGCGGGCCGTCTCCGTACCAAACGTCCATGATTTGTCTCACCCGCCGCTGCGCCTTCCAGGGTTGCCCGGAAAAGTCGTAAAGATACGGAATATGAAAGCTTGGCTCATTGCCCTGTGCATACTGGCCGACAAGGCCTGTTGCATCGGGAAATTGGTCGAGGAAATGGAACTTCGAGGTGTCGTATTGTTCTACAAACAGTTGATCCAGTTTGGCATTGAAAGCGTCCCGGCCGCCGATAAGGTGGATAAGTCCTGCAACGTCATACTGAACCCCGAATGTGTACAACCAGGAATTGACCTCAGTGAAGTATTCTCTTCCCCCTTGCCCACCGCCTAACTTGGGGTCGAAGTGCGCCACCCACTTTCCATCAGCGTCCTTCGGAGCCATGAAGCCAATGTCGGCATTGAAGAGGTTCCGGTAGTTGAGAGCCAACTTGCCGAAGTACTCAGCATCCTGCTGCTTGCCGAGAGCCTTTGCAAGTTGAGCCACGCACCAGTCGTCATAGCTGTTTTCGATGGTTACAGAGACTGCCTGGCGACGTTCCGGAGTCACCTGCGGAACCGTTTCGCTTTGCCCCCAGTCCAGCGCCGGGAAGAAACCTTTTTCAAAATAGATACGATCCAGACTGGTGAGTGGGCCCCGACTCCAGGGAAGCATAGTTGCCTGTGTGGCGTTCTTTCGAATGGCAGAATAGGCTTCCTCAACATCGAAATCGCGGTAGCCCTTGGAGTAAGCATCGACGATGAATGCCGCTGCGTGATGTCCAATCATGACCGCCTGCTCACCGGCAACGGAAGGAAAAGATGGGAGCCAGCCGCTTTGTTCGTACATGCGGAGATAGGAACGAATCATATCGTCCTGCTGCTCGGCGTTCAGCAAGAGTTGTAAAGGGTGAAGGGACCGGTAAGTGTCCCATAACCCATCGTCGATATAAAAGTCATGGCCTTGCGCATCATGCACGGCATGATCGTAGCCGCTGAAATATTTGCCATCCTCTGTAATATCCGTCATGCGGCCCAACGACCGGTAGAGGGCAGTGTAGAAGATCGTGCGCTGCCGCTCTGTTCCCCCGCTGATGTCAATAGCCGCCAGGGCCCGATTCCAGACGCCGCGTGTTTGCGCTTTCACACGATCAAAGGCCCAGCCGGGGATCTCCCGTTTCAGATTTCTGCGGGCTTGTTCGGTGCTGATATAGGAGACGCCGACGCGCACCTCGATTTGTTCCCCAGCGGTGGTAGCGGTGTCGGTGACAATGCCAATGTTGTTGCCGGACTGCTTTTCCACCTCGGATATAGCGCCGTTCGCCCAGGTCTTATAGGAGCCAATGGGCCGGGATAGCTGTAAGTAAAAGTATTCTCTTGTTTCTTTGTCCGTTTCCTGGATCTTCCCTACAGGGCCGGAGATCCTCTGGCTCCCCCGGATAGCATCTGCTCCGGTTACCTCGAGTTGCGCGTCGTTTCCAAGAGTGAGAGCAAAATGGGCGTGAGCACTCGCCGGAAATGTGAATCGATAGTAAGCTGCCTGCTCGGTAGCGGTGAACTCAGCTTTGATGTTCCAAGTCAGTAAGTCGACGGAGTAGTAGTACGGGGTCGAGGTCTCAAAATCGTGGTCAAATTCGGATGCGTATGCCTCCGGACGAGTTGAGGTGTCGCCAACCGATGCCATCAAAGTTGCCGACCCGGCTGGAAAGCCGTAGATCTTGTCTGCCAGATAACGGTCGGCAATTCCCGGAGTCGTGATCGGCGCCAGCCGCGCCATGCCATGTGGACGTTGGACATACGGGACTGTGGCTGTGAGCAGTTGGCCGATCGTCCCGATGTTCGGAGATACGTAATCTACAGGATCTTTCTGTCCCTGCACCTGGGCAGAGGTGATACCGCATAGAAGAAGTGACAGGAAAAACGTGGATGCAACCGTTTTCATTCATCTCTCTTTTCTTTGTCTCTCCGTCGGAAACTGTCAGCAAGAAAAATGGCGTCATGCTCACGATGTTCATTCCCTTTTACCGGTGAATGACAAACTTGGTAGTTAATGAGGCAAGTGAAGAACCGCCGGCCCAGAGCGTGTACGGACCCGCTTCGACCGCCCATTTGCCTTCCAGGTTCCACACTGCGAGCTGGTCCTGAGGAATTCGGAAGGTGACCTGCTTTGTTTCCTGGGGATTCAGGGCAATTCGAGATAATCCCTTTAAAGAAAGGTCTGGAGTTTCAACGCTGCCCACGTCTTGACGGACATACAGCTGGGCCACCTCGTCCCCTTGGCGATCGCCGTCATTTGTGACATCCACCGTCACCACGATCTCCCCTCTGCTCCCGGGGGCCGGGGACTGAACCTGAAGGTGGTCGTAGCGAAAAGAGGTATAGCTCAGCCCGAATCCGAAGGGAAACAGCGGGGCGCCGTCATCGTCAATATACTTATGGGTTCGAGACGGGTCGAAGTTATAAAAGTCGGGCAAGGCCCCGACGCTGCGAGGGAAGGTTATGGTGAGCCGGCCGGCCGGATTATTGTAGCCAAACAGAGTTTCAGCGATGGCTCTGCCTCCGAACTCTCCTGGGTACCATGCTTCAAGAATGGCTGGGACATGTTCCTTCGCCCAGCCGATAGTTAGGGGCCGGCCATTCTCCAGGACCAGAATCAACGGCTTTCCGAGCGCTGATACAGCCTCAAGGAGTTCTTCCTGATTGCCGGGCAAACTAAGGTCGGAACGATCAAACCCTTCACCTGATATGCCTTGTCGTTCACCCAAACCAAGAATGACCACATCCGCGGCTTTGGCTTTCGCAGTGGCCGCTGCAATGTCATTGCCTGGGTCGAATTCGACAGTTGCCTGAGGAACCAGTGCGCGAATACCGGCAAGCATGCTAATGTGCGCCCCATTCGACTCTTTTTCGTAATCGCCGTATCGTGCAACGTCGGCATTGGGACCGATAACCGCGATCCTCTGCGTCGCTTTCGAAAGAGGTAAAAGATGGCCATCGTTCTTGAGCAAGGTCATCGACTGGCGTGCAGCCTCAAGCGCGAGGTCAAGATGTGCTTTTGAGCGATATGTCCGGTAGCGCAGGCCAGGATCGATGAACGGGTGATCAAACAGACCTAAACAAAACTTGACGCGCAGTACAGCCCTGACTGCTCGATCCAGGTCCGCTTTCGGAAGGGAACCGTCTCGAGCACAGTTCTTGAGCGACTTCTGAAAAATCTCGTGATCGAAATCGTAGAACTGCATATCAACGCCAGACTCTACCGCCAGGCAGACAGCCTGCTCCGGAGTAGCAGCGACGCGATGCACGTCGTAAAGGCGCCGAATTGCGCCCAGGTCGGAGAGCACAAATCCCTGAAACCCCCACTCTTGACGCAGAACGCTCTTGAGCAGGAATGAGTCGGCGGTAATCGGGATTCCATCGATTTCGTGGTAGGCGGCCATAACTCCCATTGCCTTCCCATCTCGAATCGCCGGCTCGAATGACTTGAGCATGACAGAGCGCAACTCGCGCTCGCCAATATGCACCGGTGACGTATTCGTGCCACCTTCCGGAGAACCATGAGCGGCGAAATGCTTAGGCTCGCTCACCACGCTGTGGTCACTGTTCAGGTTCTCCCCCTGGGCGCCGCGCACAAACGCCAATCCCAATTGGCCAGTCAAATAGGGATCTTCACCGTAATCTTCCTCGACGCGTCCCCAGCGCGGGTCGCGCGCAAGGTCGAGCACTGGCGCAAGGATCATGCCCACTCCGGTGGCGCGCGCCTCAGCTGCGATTGCTCCTCCCACTTTTTGGATGATTTGTGGATTCCAGGTGGCTGCCAAGCCGATCGGTGCAGGAAATACAGTCCCAGTATCAAATCCATGCAATCCTTCTTCTATAAAGAGAGCCGGAATGCCCAACCGGCTGTGAGCGAGTACCCACTTCTGAATGGTGTTTGCCTGTTCTGGCGTCGGGTTCAAGTCATGGATCGCCCCTACACCGAGATCACCCCAGATTGCTTGAGCTTGATCGGGGAGGAAATGAGCTGTGGCCGCCGCGTGCGTTTCATCCGTGTGAGCATCCATCAAAGCCGTGGCGCCGGTGTAAAGGTCGAGTTGCCGAACCTTTTCCTCCAGGGTCATCCGGCTCAAGAGATCCTCAATACGTCGCTCGATCGGCTCTTGGGATTCTTTGTACAACACCCCGGAGACTCTTGACGCAATGTCTCCTTGCGCACCAAGCTTTAGAGGCTGAAGTGCAAGCAGAAGAGACGCAATCACGGATGTCGCAACAGTACTGGAAAGACGAATCGCCAGAGAGGCTATCCAACTTTGGCACTTGTTGAACTTCCGGCCAAGCGATCTGGACCTGTTATCGGCCATTCGGCGGAATGAGTTCTTCACTGCGTGCTCTGCTCCCGGTGCTTCAATAGGGCAAAGGATCAAGCTAAGCTACTGATGACGAAGAAGGCAACGTTAGCACAGTTTCCCGCTCTAGCCTATGAGATTGAAACAAAAGGGCTTATGGTGACGCGATTCATCTAACAGTAGATACCCTAAGGACGCGTGGAGCCGAGCTATCTCTATGCGGCGTTTGTGTCTAGTTTTGCGCAGAAATCGCTTGCACTTTGCCATGGGGAGTTGAATCGGCGATCTGCTCCGCGAAAATCGATCTTCCGGTCTGTCTGAATCCGCAAGGCAGCCCACTGTAGACATTGCGGTGGGGGAATGCGAGAATCGGATGTTCGGACTCCCGATATGCAGGCACCTTCAACAACCGATTTCCGGATCGCAGAGTTTGCGAAGCTGATAGAAACTAAAGGCGATGTAGCGTCTCTTCAACGGCATCTGAAGGAAGTGATTGAGGGCGATGCATTCAAGGGAAGCCATCGCAGCGGCCAGTTTCTCCAATACATCGTCGATCAAGCGATTTCCGGCCAATTCGATTCGCTGAAAGAGCGCGTAATCGGCATGGAGCTGTTTGGCAGATCCGCATCATATGACACCGGTGACGATGCGATCGTTCGAGTCACCGCAAGCGATGTGCGGAAGCGCTTGCTGCAACACTACGGCAGATATGGAGCGACCTCGGAGTTCCGAATCAGCCTGCCTTCCGGCTCGTACATTCCGGAGATCACGCGCGGTTCGCATGGCGAGGTGGCGACACTCGACGAATTGGCGGCCGTTCGGGGAACGGCGGTAAAACCTGATGCATCTTCAGCACCAAATCTGGAATCCGTCCCAAAACCTGGGGATCTCGTTGACAGTGTTACCGCGGTCCCTCACCTTGAAACAGTTCCCGGCAAGAGCCCTAGCAAAGTTCGCTGGCTGGTTTATGGCGCTTTGGTTGTCGCGCTCAATCTCGCGCTCTGGGGCATCTACCGCAACCGTCCTTCGCCTGCTGAAACTCCACACATTTCCTCTCTCCCATGGTCGGCGCTTTTCAGTTCTCCCCATGCCATTGAGCTGATCACAAGCGATCCAAACATAGCCGATATCCAAGGAATTACCGGCACCCAAGTTTCTGTCTCCGATTATGCGAATCACAAGTACATCCCAGTGCCCAACAAGCTTACTCCCGAACAAGAGTATTTCTGCAAGGTCGTGTTGCGAGGGGATAATTCAGCTGGTGTCGACGCGCCGATCGTCGCAAAAGTTGCGGCGCTCGCTCAGACGAACTCAAGAACCATTGACGTACGTGCGGCCCGAAGCATTCAAATTACAGACTTGAAGTCAGATAATAACTTCATTTTTCTGGGAAGCCCCCGTTCCGATCCGTGGTTTTCTCTCTTCACCGAGCAGTTGGATTTCCGGTTTGAATTCGACAAAAGCTCCCGATCGGAGATTATTAACAACGTTCGTCCTCGCCCAGGTGAGCGACTGCAATATGTACCGACTGCTCTCGGGTGGGCTACGGGCGATTCGTATTCCATCATTGCTTTTGTCAGGAACCCCGACCAAAGCGGGCAGGTCCTCCTTCTTGCGGGAGCGAATGCAGAGGGCACCGAGGCTGCAGGGAGATTTGTAACCGATTTGCCTCGCCTATCCACCGAAATGCGCAAATGCGGTCTCTCTCCGTCTGGTCCGCTCCGGCACTTCGAGATGTTGCTGCATCTGAATACAATGGCCGGCACTCCGAATAACATTGATTTGGTCGCCTGCCATATCCTGCCGGACGGTTCCCCCCACTAACCATTCATCCATCGACGGCAGCTAAGGTCCGCTGGGCGCCGGTTAGTGCCTCATCCCGATCTTGTCGAAATTTCCTTAGTGCGCGAGCAATTGAAGGTCAACTGCGTCTGCGATGGCCTGAAGGCCGGCATTGTTGGGATGAAGATGATCGCCGCTGTCGTATGCCGCCAGAAACTGTGTAGGGTGGGCCGGGTCGTGCGTGGCTGCATCCTGATCGATCAATCCATCGCAGCCGCTTGATTTGCCGCGGATAAACGCATTGATCTGTTCGCGTGCTGCTTCTCCTGCAACGGTCCAGTAACCGGCTCCTTGATACGGCGTCAAAGTGGAGCAGAAAAACTTGACTTGTTTCTCGTGAGCTCTCGTGATCAGACGCGCTAAAGCCGCAGTCAACCGATCGCCTGTCGGCGGAGGGGTGGTCGATCCGAGATCATTGATGGGGTCGTCGGAGAAGATCACCCACCGAACACCGGGTTGCTCGAGCACATCGCGGTCGAAACGAGTCTCCGCACTGTCGCCCGCCCCGGCAACGAGCAGGCGATTCCCGCTGATTCCCTGATTGAGCACGCCGACGTCCAGTCCCGCGTCTTGCAGCCTTTGCGCCAGGTCGTTGGGCCAGCGGCGGTTTGAATCTGAAGTTGAGGCGTAGCCATCGGTAATCGAAGCACCGAGCGTGACCACGGATCCGCGAGCAGCCGGGGCCTGCACGTCGAGATTGACGATGAAATAGTAGCTCTGGGTTGTTTTGACACCAGAGGTGCTGATATCTCCACTAACATCTCCCTCTGCAATGTAGCTGGTCTGAAGCCCAGATGGATGATATGTCGCTGATTTGGTCGAATTAGGTAAATAGATGCTGATAGCTACGTCGGCGAGAGGGCGGACCTGGAATTTGATGGGGTCACTTATAACAGTGGTCCCGGGTTGCACGGTTACTGAGGAGAGACCCGCGAATTGAACCTTCCTGTCTGTAGCCGCAACAATTGAGGAACCTACGCTTCGTTGAGCAATATGAATGTCCGCGACGATCAGCGGTTGCGTGCCGAACAGGTTGGAAATGTGAATGCGGGCCTTATACCCTCCAACACTGGTATGCACAATCTGCCGCAGCGTCTGTCGATTGAATTCCTGCCCCTCATCGTCTCGCACGGGCGAGGCGGCCCAGGTTCCTGTCCACGGCAACTCGTAGTCCTGTGCCGCGACGCAGGAGGGTGAGAGCGCGAAGAGCATCGCCGCTCCCAGCGCAAAAAGGTTTGCAAGCCGCGTTGCTTCCCGGACATGTGCTAGCGTCTTCATCTATTCCAATTGCCGTATCGAGATCAATGCCCACGGTGGCAGACTGGTCTGGATGTGAAGATTACCCTTGGAATCTGCTTTCACGATCTCTTTCCGCGTGCCCCAAGCCTCTTGTCGAAGCAGCTCTTTCTGCCGTTGATTCGGCGGCTCCGGCTTTCCCATTGCCTCCCAGGCAGCGACAACATCGCCATGCTGCCGGTCGAGAGTCTCGATTACAAAAGATGCACTTGCAGGCAAATGCGACAGGTCCAAGGTGAATACACGCGCGCTTCCACTACTATCGATTGCATCCGCGGCCTCCAGAGTATTGCTCACCGGTAGCGACGCCTTCATTTCAGGCGAATAGTTATAGGCCATAGCGGAGATCCGTCCGCTCTCACTGAAACGAGTTACGATCCCGCCAGGAGCCTGAAAAAGCGTCTGGTCGCCGAGTTCATTCATGAAGCGGTACGCATGGAACGCAGGCTTCACGAATCCCTGGTAGTTGATCAGACCGAATCCCCCGTGGAAGATTGAGTCGGTGTTTCTGTTCTCTTCAAACACATCCGTAAACACCCAGTAGGCAAGCGAGTCTACAAGGCCAATACTCTCCAGGTTCGTCTTCGCCACAAAGGCTCCGGCCGCCAAAGAATCATGTGAGTGATCTAAGGGGGACGGGCTTGAATTCCATTCCGTAAGATGAATCTCCGCCTGCGGATAATCGCTGTGATTGATGATTTCTCGAAGTTTTCGAAGATCGTCGCGTGTCGCGTCGATACTTCGCCGTAAGTGTTGCTGCTCCGGGGTTCCCGGCATATCGATGGCAAAATCCTGCGGATAAGGATGAGTCGAGATAAAGTCAACTGGCAGATGGTTGTCATGGCAATACGTCAGAAAGTCGCCGATCCAAATCGGAAGCCATGGTATCGAAAACGGATCGAATGGTTTTCCCGATGCCTCTGCCTTCCGAAGCACATCCGGATCCATATTGAAATTGCTGGTCGCCGGACCGCCAACCCGAAACTGTGCGTCGATTGCCTTTATGGTCTGAACTGTAATCTTGTACAGCTCGAAATACTTCTGCTGTGAACCACCGCGAAAGAACGACTCGTATAGGTTCGGCTCGTTCCACACCTCGAAATACCACCGGCGGACCTCTGCGATTCCATAGCGACCGATGCAATGCTGGACAAATGCATGGACCAGGTCGGCCCATTTGTTGTAATCCGAGGGGGGGCTGCCGTCGGCGCGCCACCAGAATGTCGTTCCATGCACGGGCGACAGCGAGGCCGGCGAGAAACTTAGCTCAACAAACGGGCGGACTCCCTTGGCCAGCATGCGGTCGTACAAATCGTCTACATACTGGAAGTTATATATCGGATTTCCATCCCGATCTTCACGGTAGACAAACATGTCGTCCTGGAATATTCCGTGAAAGCGCACATACTGGAATCCGCCGTCATTGGCCGCTATCTCAAGCTCTTCCTGCCACGTGGCCTCCAGGCCTTCCTTGGCACGCCCCGCGCCAACGACCTTACTCCAGAAGTGTACGAGTGGCTTACCTGG
>Ga0302324_100024392_pt1 | contig 11653 bp, 12 predicted proteins | sample Palsa_T0_1_FD_201949 | JGI IMG/M metagenome (GOLD analysis project Ga0302324, IMG submission 201949) | Peat permafrost microbial communities from Stordalen Mire near Abisko, Sweden - Palsa_T0_1 | ecosystem: Environmental > Terrestrial > Soil > Palsa > Peat permafrost | place: Sweden: Abisko... | reverse complement strand
AAGCTCGGCGCACACCGGCGCCACGAGGCCGTGGAACAGGCCCGCGCCCTCGGCTTGCTGGCACCTTCGCCGCGAAGGCGCTGATCAGGGCAAGTCCTCCCGCACCGCTCTCCGAGCCGCCGCGCGCCGGGTGACCGGCGCGAATCACCCGTCCGTGTGACGCCAGCTCACCCTGGCGGGCGGCAAGCTCAGTGGCATGACGACCACCCTGCTCGCAGCACAGCCGCTCGCACCAGCGCACCCCGCCCCCAGCCCACCGACGGCCACACCCGTGATCGCGTTTCTCGGCACCGGGCGGATGGGCGGCCCGATGGCCGCCAACCTGGCCCGCGCCGGTTTCCGCGTGCGGGCGTGGGACCGCACGGCCAGCCACGCCGCCGCCCTCATCAAGGACGGCGCGACCGCGGCAGCCAGCCCGGCCGAAGCCGTCAAGGGCGCCCAGATTCTCATCACCATGCTGGCCGACGGGCCTGCCACCGAGCAGGCATTGCGCGGGCCGGACGGGGAGCTGGAGATAGGCCCCGGCCTGATCTGGGTGCAGATGGCCACCGTCGGCATGGAGTGGACGCAGCGTTTCATCAATACCGCCACTCATTACCAGGTGAGCTTCCTGGACGCCCCCGTCTCCGGCAGTCAGGGACCGGCCCAGGCCGGGGAGCTGACCATTCTGGCCAGCGGCCCTTCCTGGCTGCGGGAAGCCGTCGCCCCGGTGTTCGCCGCGGTCGGCCGGGCGACCACCTGGCTCGGGCCGGCCGGCAACGGCACCCGGGCCAAGCTCGTACTCAACAACTGGCTCGCTGACCTCGCCGAGACCACCGCGGAAACCCTCTCTTTCGCCCGTCAGCTCGACCTGGACCCCGCCCTGATCGTGGACCTGCTGGAGTCGACGCCGCTCGGATCGCCCTACGCGGTGCAAAAGGCCCGCACCATGCTGGCCGGCGACTTCGCGCCTGCGTTCGCGCTCAAGCACGCGCTCAAGGACGCCGAACTCGCGGCACAGGCCGCACAGGACAGCGGCGCCGAGCTCACCCTCACCAGCGCGCTGCTGCCGCACTGGCGGCGCGCCGCCGCCAGCGGGCATGCCGATGACGACCTGGCTGTCATCTACGCCAGTACCTGACCAGCCCGAACTCTCGACTTCCTCGCGGTTGCGCACCGTGCCTCGCGCGCCATCGTCTGCCTGGTGTCGGCGGCAGCAGTACACGATCTGACCGATGAGATACCGGGCGAGCTGCCGCCGCCCGGGAGCGGCTCGCTGAGCATCGGCAGCCTCAAGCGAGGGCTGACCTTCCGGCGGAAATCCGGTAAACCGGCTGCCGAAGGGCGGCAGTCATGATTGTGCGATGCGAACCCCCTGATCAGGGTGGTTTTGTCACACAATCATTCGAAAGCTTAGTGGCGAGTGATGTGGGACGCCTTCTGGTGCTGGAGAGATGGAGCTCCGGGGACTTTGCGGCCGGACGAGAGGCGGCGTGGCTCCCGGTAACTCTCCATAGGGGCAGTTGTGGCACGGGGGGCTACCGCCATGGAGGTCGAACTGTCCTACCCGTTCGGCCTGACGCAGTTTGGTGAGGGCCAGGGGTTGCGGCGGGCCAGGGAACCGGCCAGGGATCCCACCGGCGCGATGGGCCACGCCGGAGCGAGACGGTGAGTCTTGACGACGTCGGGTGAGTCCGTCGCGGAGTCCGGAGGTTCACGCCATGAGTACCCATCTACTAGGTCAGGCCGTCTTCCGGCCGACCCTGCCCGAGGACATCGGCTTCGAGCCGTTCCCGTCGTTCCCGCCGGCGGCCCGTCTCGCGGTCGTGGTGGGCGATCCGTCAGAGCCCGCTCCGTACGTGGTCCGGGTCAAGCTGCCGTCCGGCGTCAAGCTGATGCCCCACCGGCACCACGAGGACCGGGTCTACACGGTGATGTCCGGCGTGTTCTACATCGGCGTGGGTGAACAGTTCGACGAGGCAAAACTGCAGGCGTTCCCGCCGGGTGCCGTCATCGTCCTGCCCGGCGGTACCCCTCATTTCCACTGGGCTAGATCCGGTGAGTACGTCACCCAGGTGACGGCGATGGGGCCGATCAGCCTCGACTACCTGAACCCGGCAGACGACCCGCGGAACAAGTGACCGGTTGCAGTCCCGGACAACCCAGCGCGGGCGTGAGGTGCGGCCAGCGGGCAGGCTGGGTTAGCCTGGGTGCAGGCAGGAGCGCCTGCCGCACTCCGAGCTGCCGTGGCCCGCGCCCGCGGTGGCGGTGAGGACAAGGGCCGCCGGTTCGCGCTAGCTGGGAGAGATCAGTCACCGCTGAGCCAGGCGATCAGGGCGCGGGACGGCATCGCCGCGAAGGACATGGCGTGACTGACGACAGCGCGTTCAAGAAGCAGGTCCGGGCCCGGATGGAACGGACCGGGGAAAAGTACACCGTCGCCCGCCGCGTGGTCGCCGGGCACGAGCCGGGTCAGCCGCCGCTGGCGTTGCGGGTGTTCCTGAATCCGCAGGTGGACCTGGACCTGACCGACGAGGCGGCCCGGGCCTACGAGGCGGCGGATGAGCCGGGACGGCGTGACATGGCGAACCGGCTGCTGGCGGACCACATCGAGATGGCCGGGATCGCCGACGCCGGGGTCGCCGCCGGCTCGGAGATCCTGACGGTCCAGGAACTGCGCATCGAGGAGATCGGTGACCTGATACGCCGGCGGATAGGACGGTCGGCCGGGGTATCCGGGGTGGCGGTCTACGGGGACCTGGACCACGTCCGGGTGGACATCCGCGCCGCGCGGCCGGGCGTGGCGCGCGGCCATGGCGGTGCGGAGGCCAACCGGCTCCGCGCCGAGCTTGAGGAGCTGACCGGCAAGCCGGTGCAGCTGCACATGGTGCAGGACGAGTAGGAGCGTCGCCTCCAGGAGGGCCGGCCGGCGCGAGGACCGGGCGGTCAGGCTGCCGATGACTAACCGTGACGCTCATGAGTGCGATCCCTAATCGAACAGGGCCCGAATGATTAAGCTTCGTGCATGGTCAGTCTCCGAGCTCTGCAGGCCCTGACGGCGATCAAGGCCCGCGGTTCGGTCGCGGCCGCAGCCGCGGCACTTGGCTACACGCCGTCGGCCATCTCCCAGCAGCTAAGCCGGCTCGAGAGCCAGACCAAGACCATCCTGGTCGAGCCGCACGGACGGACCATCCGGCTGACGGCGGCCGGGGAACAACTCGCGACGGCAGCAGAGAAGATCCTGCAGGAGTGGGAGGCGGCCGAGGCCAACCTGGAACGGCTCCGGGGGACGGTTTCCGGCGTGGTCCGGGTAGCCGCCTTTCCCACCGCCGCCCGCGGCCTGCTGCCCGCGGTCCTGGCGGCACTCCGGCGCGACCACCCGGACCTGGAGCTCAGGCTCATCGAGACCAGGGCCCACCGGACGCTGGAAATGCTGACGGACGGCGACTGCGACGTGGCCATCTCGCACGACTGGCCCGAGACACCGATGGTCAGCTCGCCCGGGATCCACGCCGTGCTGCTCGGTTCGGACCTGGCCGACGTGGTCCTGCCGGCGGACCACCCGTTGGCCGGTCAGCGCCGGATCACGCTGACGGACCTGGCCCAGGAGCGCTGGACGGCCGAGCCCGGCTCGGTCGCTCATGACCTGCTGGTCCATGTCCTCGGCGGGGAGCCCGACGCGCCGAATGTGCCGTTCGCGGTCCGCGAGTTCCCGACCCAGCTGGCCCTGATCGCCGCCGGGCTGGCGATCGGCCTGGTGCCGCGGATGGGACGGGCCCAGCTGCCCGAAGGCGTCCTGGCCATTCCCACTGATCCACCCCTGGCGCGGCGGGTCTACGCCGTGATCCGGCCGGTCAGCGCACCTCGCCCCGGTATCAAGGCCGTACTCGCGGCCCTGCACCGGCCGTGGACCGAAAACGGCCGAAGCTAGCGTCGCCCGATTCTGGGCCGCACGTGCCTCAACGCCGACTGTTAAGAGATTCTAAACCTGAGGTGAAGAAACCCGCGCTGGTCCTAACGGGTCACACCCCGTTAGCCTGGAAAACGGCTGTTAGAGCCGGTCACCCAAGCCGCTAAAGGGGATCACGATGGACGATTCGACGCCACGCCCGCCGGGACCGGCCGGCGAGGAGCAGGCCGCTCGTCCGGCCGGACTGCAGCGGGGTGCCATCGGCCTAGCCGGGGACTTCATCGGGGCGATCTCCGACGTCGCGCCGACCCTTGACGTCGGGCTGACGCTCGCGGCCTTCGTGATCGCGGTCGGGCTGGCCGGCCCGTCCAGCATCCTCATCACCGGGGTAGCCATGCTGTGCGTGGCCACCGGCTACGCCCGGCTGAACCGGGCCGACCCGAACGCAGCGGCCGGGGTGCCCTGGCTGCGGAAGATCATGCCCGCGTTCGGATTCGCCATGGGCCTGCTGGTCATCCTGACCATCACCTTCATCCTCATCTCCAACGTGTCGCTGATGGGCAGCACGGTCCTGTCCCTGTTCAACTCGGGCCTGACCAGCAATGCGTTTGTCGTCTGGGCCATCGGGGCAAGCCTGCTGTTCCTGACCGTCGTGATCGCGGTGTTCGGCCTGCGGGTGCAGATCCGCTTCCAGGGCATCATCGTCATTTTCGAATACGCCATCGTCATCTTCTGCGCGGCGGCCATCCTGTGGGCGCACGCCAACGGGCGGCTCAGCCATGCGCCGCACCCCTCCCTGGGCTGGCTGTCACCCACCTCTAGCGGTGGCAGCATCTCGGCCGGCATCGTGCTCGGCGTGTTCACTTTGGGCGGGTGGGAGAATCCCATCTACCTCGCCGAGGAACAGCGGAATGCCCGGCGGGACCCCGGCCGGGCGGCCTACCTCGGCATCGTCTGGGGCGCGATCTTCATCGCCTTCCTGATGTTCGCGTTCCAGTCCGCGGCTCCCGCCAGCGAGATGGTCAAGCACGGCGGGAACGTGCTCGGCTACGCGACCGGGCTGGTGCTGCCCCAGCCCTGGCCGACGCTGATCGACCTGGCCCTGCTCAGCTCGCTGATCGCCGGCATCCAGGCGACGGCCAGTGACGGCGCCCGGACCGCCTTCGGCATGGCCCGGGCCCGGATCCTGCCCCAGGTGTTCGGGCGGATCAGTCCCCGGTACCGCACGCCGTCGGCGGCCTTCATCATCATCGGCATCACCGTCGTCGCCCTGTCCGCCTTGTACGCCGCGAGCAGCGGCGTCGTGACGATCCTGGCCAACGTGACCTCCACGGCCGGCTTCCTCTACACGATCGTCTACGTGTCGGTGGCGCTGACCGCCATCTGGGCCTTCAAGGCTCAGGTCCTGGCCTCGGTGCGGGGCTTCCTGATCATGGGGGTCGTTCCGCTGATCGGCGCGGCCGTGCTCATGTACGCCTTCGTCAAGTCACTCTCGTCCTCCGCGGCGGGCGTCATCTGGCCGACCGTGATCGTGCTGGCCGTGGTCCTCGCGCTCGGCTTCGCGCTGCAGAACCGCAGCCGCGTCCCGTTCTTCCGGCCGGGCGCCGCCGAGGCGTCGGCGTGGCCGGAACCGGTGCTCGACGACGAGGGCCCGGGACCAGGTCCGGCCCGGGCCGACGTGACCGACCGGCCGCCACTGGAGGAGCATTCATGACCCGCGTCCTGATCGCGTCCTACCTCGAGCCAGAGCTCGCCGAGCAGATCCGCACCGATGTCCCGCAGGCCGAGGTCGTCTATGAGCCCGGGCTGCTGCCACGGCCGCGCTACCGCAACGACCATGACGGTTACCCGCTCGCCCTGCCCGAGGCGGACCGGCAGCGCTGGGCGGAACTGCTGATGTCCGCGGACGTCATGCTCGATTTCGACTGGGACCAGCCGAAGCTGATGCCGGTACGGTGTCCGGAACTGCGCTGGGTCCAGGCCACGAGCGCCGGGATCGGCGCCGTGGTGCAGGCGGCCGGCCTGGACGATGCGCCGTTCGCGATCACCACGGCGGCGGGCATACACGCCACGCCGCTGGCCGAGTTCGTGGTCGCGGGCGTGCTGTACCTGGTCAAGAACTTCCCCCGGCTGGAGGCGGCCAAGCGGGCGCGGGTGTGGGAGCGCTTCTCCGGCGGCGAGCTCTCCGGCCGGTCGGCCACGATCATCGGGCTCGGGGCCGTCGGCCGGCCGGTCGGGCTGACCCTGCACCAGCTGGGCGTGACGGTGACCGGGGTGAGCCGCCGGGCGGGCGTGGCCGCTCCGCCCGGCTTCGTCGCCGTCACCCCGGTCGATCACCTGGACGAGGCGCTCAGCGGCGCGGACCTGCTCGTGGTGTGCTGCCCGCTCACGCCGCAGACCCGCGGCCTGGTCGGTCACCGGCAGCTGAGCCTGCTCCGGCCGGACGCCATCGTGACCAACATCGGCCGCGGCCCGGTGATCGACGAGACGGCCCTGCTGGCCGCCCTGGAGTCCGGCCGCCTGGGCGGCGCGGTCCTCGACGTCTTCGACACCGAACCGCTGCCGGCCGATTCCCGCTTCTGGACGCTGCCGAATGTCCTGGTCTCCCCCCATTCCGCCTCCACCGCGAGCAACGAGAACGCTCGCCTGGTGCAGCTTTTCACCGACAACCTCCGTCGGTTCCTCGACGGCCGGCCGCTGCTGAATCCTTTCCACGCGGACCGCGGGTACTGACCGGTCATGGACTCACGCTCTGTTGATCGGGTCATCGCCGCCGCGGAACTACTGGGCGTCGCGGTCAGCGACGACGATCTGGCCTGGCTGGCGGACGCCCTGGCCGAGCAGCGGGCCGTCGAGGCGGTCCTCGACGACCTGGTCCTCGACGAGGTGGATCCGCTCATCACCTTCGACCCGCGGTGGCATGACTGAAGTGCCGCCCTGGACCGTCACCGCGGCCAGGCGGCGTCTCGCCTCCGGAGACCTGTCGGCCGTCGAGCTGACCCAGCTGATGCTGGACCGGATGCAGGACACCGAACCGCTGGTCCATGCCTACGCCTACATCGCGTCGGAGCTGGCCCTCGAGGCGGCCCGGCTGGCTGACCGCCGCCGGGCGGCCGGTCAGGACCTGCCGCTGCTCGGCATCCCGCTGGCGGTTAAGGACAACATGGAAACCTTCGACGCACCGACCGAGGTCGGCTCCCGGGTCATGCGGGGATATCAGCCCAGCCGGGACGCTACCGTCGTCGAGCGAATCCGGGCGGCGGGCGCGGTCATCCTGGGCAAGACGGTGACCCATGAGTTCGCCTACGGCCTGGATACCCCGCCGACCCGCAATCCGTGGCGGCTGGACTGCTTCCCCGGTGCCTCAAGTGCCGGTTCGGCCGTGGCCGTGGCCGCGGGTTCCGCCCTGGCCGCCCTGGGCACCGACACGGCCGGCTCGGTGCGGACGCCGGCCGCGCTGAACGGAGTGACTGGGCTCAAGCCGACCTACGGCCGGGTGAGCCGGGCCGGGGTGTTCCCGGCCAGCCCGTCCCTCGATCACGTCGGCTTCCTGACCCGCTCGGTCGAGGATTGCGCGGTGCTGCTTGAGGTCACCGCAGGAACCGACCCCAGGGACCCGTCCTGCCTGGCCGACGTCCTGGCGGATCTTGACCCGGACCGGGTCCCTGACTTGCGTGGCGTCCGCGTCGCCATGGAGCGTTCTTACTTCTTTGACTACGCCGAGGTCCAGCCCGGAGTGCGCGAGGCGGCGGACACCGCCATCGCACAGTTGGCCGAGCTGGGCGCTGAGGTCATCGAGATCTCGATCCCGGAACTTGACCTGATGAGCGCGGTCGGGAGCATTATCAACCTGGCCGACAACAGCGCCTGGCACCGGCGTCTCATGCGGGATAGGCGTAGCGACTACGACCCGGCGACCCGCCGGATGCTGACCCTCGGCGCGATGATCCCGGCGACCGCCTACGCCAACGCTCACAAGGCCAGGAGGGTGCTGGCGCAGGCGGTACGCCAGGCCTTCGAAGCTCACCGGCTGGATGCGCTGGTCGGGCCGACCGTTCCCGGCGTCGCCCACTCGCTGCTCACGACGCTGCCGCTGGTACCGACACCGCGGCTGTCGCCGCTGGTGCACCACAACTACCCGGGCAACCTGACCGGCCTGCCGGTGCTGAGCATCCCCTGCGGCTTCGCGGACGGATTGCCCGTGGGCCTGGCGATCATGGGGCGGCCTCTGGCCGAACGGCAGATCATGCGCATCGGACGTGCCTTCCAGCGATCAACGGACTGGCATAACCGCCGGCCCCCGCTCCAGGGAAAGTCAGGGATGACCGAATGAGGCCCATGCCGCGACGGCTCAGCGAGATCCAGATCAGTTCCTCCCCCGGCCAGCGGCGGTTGTCCGCCAGGCCGGCGCACCTGGCCGCCGACGCCGTCGCCGTCGATTTCTCGCACGGAGACGTCGACGCCTTCCCGCCTCATCCCGCGGCCGAGGCCGCCTTCGTGGCCGCCCTCGGTGAAGGCGGGAAGGCGGCTTACACGCCGTACCGGGGCAACGCCGGGGTGCGCGAGCGGCTGGCCGGGCGGCTGGCGGCGCTTACCGGTGCGCCGGTCGATCCGCACCATGAGCTCATCATCACGCCCGGCACCCAGGCCGCCCTGTACCTTTCGCTGGCCTCGCTCGTCGAGCAGGGCGACCGCGTGGGCATTATCGAGCCTGACTACTTCGCCAACCGGCGCATCCTCGGCTTTCTGGGCGCGCATCCGGTACCCATCCGGCTGGACCTGTTCGGCCGCCCCGCCCGGCCCGTGCTCGACGTCAGGGAACTACGAGCGACGCTGCGGGCCGCCGGCGCGCATGTGCTGTGCCTGTCCAATCCCAACAATCCCACCGGTGCGGTACTGCCCCCGGCGACGCTGGCCGGGCTAGCCGAGATGTGCGTCGAGGACGACGTGTTCGTGGTCATGGACCAGCTCTACTGCCGCCAGGTCTTCACCGGCGCACCGTTCACGCACCTCAGAGCGCGACCCGAGATGCGCACGCGGTGCGTCACCCTGATCGGGCCATCCAAGACCGAATCGCTGAGCGGATACCGCATCGGCACCGCCGTCGGGCCGGGCTGGCTCATCGACCGGATGGAGGCCGTTCTGTCGATCACCAGCCTGCGCGCGCCCGGGTACAGCCAGCGGGTGCTCGACAGCTGGCTGGCCGAGGAACCCGGCTGGCTGGCCGGCCGGGTGCACGCGCACCGCGCGATTCGCGACCGGATCTTGGGGATCCTGGGGACACTCGAGGGCAGCCAGGTCAGGACGCCTGAAGCCGGAAGCTATCTCTTTGTCAGGCTGCCCGAGCTGAAGGTCCCCGCCGGGGACTTCATCAGGGAACTCGCGGACAGCGAGGCGGTCGTCGTCACGCCCGGAAGTGAATTCGGCGCCGGTTTCGATGACTTCTTCCGGATCAACTTCTCCCAGGATGCCGACGCGGCCGCCGCCGCCATCGAACGTCTTGTCCGGCTGGCCCAGCTGCGGCGAGCCGACGACGCGGACCGGGCCCCGCGCACAACGCCCTGATCACCGCGCTCGCTTAGTCGCCCGCGGAACGCTAGGTCGCTCGGCGGCATTCAAGCAGGCGTGACTAACTCCCCCAGCGCAGCCTCCGCGCTGAGCGTGTTCGTACGGGCCTTCCGGATGCCTGACCTGCGCAAGAAGCTGCTGTTCACCGGGGCCATGATCGTCTTGTTCCGGTTCGGCTCGAACCTGCCCGCGCCGGGCATCTCCGAACGGAACGTCAGCTACTGCTCGCGCCTGTCGAGCTCCAGCGGGGTCTTCCCGATCCTGAACCTGCTCAGCGGCAACTCGCTGCTGCACCTGACCGTGTTCGCGGTCGGCATCCTGCCGTACATCACGGCCAGCATCATCGTGCAACTGCTCACCCAGGTGATCCCCCGCCTGGAGACGCTGCGGAAGGAGGGGCAGGCCGGCCAGGCGAAGATCACCCAGTACACCAGGTACGTCACGGTGGGGCTGGGCCTGGTGTACGCGGTGGCGTACGTGCAGGCGGCCAGGACGGGCGCGGCGTTCTCGGGCAGCGGCTGCGGCCCGGCGTTCCGCCCGCTGATCCCGGACCCGAGCCCGGTCACCATCGGCACCATGGTGATCACGATGGTGTCGGGCACCACGGTGATCATGTGGATGGGCGAGCTGATCACCGACCGCGGCGTCGGCAACGGCATGTCCGTGCTGATGTTCACCAGCATCATGGCCGTCATTCCCGGCGAGATCGGGCAGATCTACACGACCAAGGGGCTCGGGTACGCGGCCGCGGCGGTCCTGGTGATCATCGCGGTGACAATGCTCATCGTCTTCATCGAGCAGGGGCAGCGCCGCATCCCGGTGCAGTACGCGAAGCGGATCACCGGCCGGAGGGTCTACGGCGGGGCGTCCACGTTCATCCCGGTGAAGGTGAACCAGGCCGGCGTGGTCCCGGTGATCTTCGCCTCCTCGCTGCTGGAGATGCCGCAGCTCGCCGTGTCGATGTTCGGCCACCAGCAGGACCCGCAGGGCTGGGTGACCTGGATCGACCGCAACCTCGACCCCGCCCGGCTGGTCCCGCCGTACGCCTACTTCCTGGCGTTCTTCGTCCTGATCGCCGGGTTCACGTTCTTCTACGTGTCGGTCACGTTCAACCCGGACGAACTCGCGGACAACATCAGGCAGTACGGCGGCTTCGTCCCCGGCATCCGGCCGGGCGCGCCCACCTCGGCCCGGCTGAAGTACGTGCTCAACCGGCTCACCGCGCCGGGCTCGGTCTACCTGGCCCTGGTCGCGATGTTCCCGCTGGTCGTCCTGGCCAAGATCGGGCTCGGCCAGGACCTGCAGCTCAGCGGCGTCAGCCTGCTGATCATGGTCGGCGTCGGGCTGGACACCGTCAAGCAGATCCAGAGCCAGCTCGAGCAGCGCTCCTACCGGGGTTTCCTGCGCTAGCGAAAATCCGCGGCCAGCCCGGCGGCGGCCGCTAGGAGGAGATGCCCTGGCGTAGGGCCTCGCGGACGATGTCGAGCCGGCTCTTGCCGTCGAGCTTGACCAGGATGTGGGAGACGTAGGTCTGCACAGTCCGCCGGGACAGGAACATGCCACGGGCGATGTCCGACGTCGAGTCGCTGCTGGCGACCAGGACGGCGATCCTGGCCTCGGTGGCGGTGAGCGCGGCCCAGCCGGAGGTGGCGCGCGGCCCGCGTCTGCCCCGGACCCCCCGCCGGACGCCGTGCTGGCGCAGCCGGCCGTCGGCCCGCCGGATGTCCCATCGGGCCTGCATGTCCTCGTACAAGCCAACGGCCTCGTTCAGGGCAGCCCGCGCCTCCTTGGCCTGGCCCGTGCTCGGCCAGCACGACCGCCAGGTCCTCCAGTGCGGCGGGCAGTTCCACGGCCGGGCCGACCGTCCGGTAATGTGCCACCGCCTCGGCGAGCCGGTCCGGATCAGACTCCAGCAGTCCGTCACACCGCAGGCTGGCCGCGACCGCGCGGGCCGGCCGGGTCTCGGCGGCGGCCTCCTCATGGCACGCCTTCGCCGCGGCCTGCGCCACCTGCGTGTCCCCGACGGCGAGAGCCAGCCGGACCAGGTCGGGCAGCCACTGGTGGGTCAACGTCATCTCATTCTCGCGCCGCGGGAAGATCTCGGCCAGCCGCAGCATGGCCTGGCGGGTTTCCCCGCTCTGCTCCAGCGAAAGCGCGTGCGCGGCGACCAGGAAATCCCGGTTCTCCCGGTCGCCG
>Ga0302324_100024391_pt1 | contig 11653 bp, 7 predicted proteins | sample Palsa_T0_1_FD_201949 | JGI IMG/M metagenome (GOLD analysis project Ga0302324, IMG submission 201949) | Peat permafrost microbial communities from Stordalen Mire near Abisko, Sweden - Palsa_T0_1 | ecosystem: Environmental > Terrestrial > Soil > Palsa > Peat permafrost | place: Sweden: Abisko... | reverse complement strand
CGCGGATGGCAAGGCCAATTTGCGTGCCGTTGTGGCCGCGAGCTCTTCAATCGCTGATGGTGTCGCGAGTGCGCTGAAGCCGTGTTGCACGAGAATTAGCCCGTACACCGCGGCCGCAATCGCAAGAACAAACAGAATTAGCGAGACTACTTTCCACGGTTTCATGTCTGCCTCCCTTGTCCCGAACCGGCCTTCGATGGGCTGCCTTCCGCGTCAGCCGCGAAGAACGGCAGCTCCGAAGGGAGCACCCGTCAGGCCGCCATCCACCACCAGTTCGACCGCGTTGATGTACGACGAATCGTCCGAAGCAAGAAAAAGCACAGCCTTGGCCAGATCTTCCGGCTCGCCCCAACGGGCAAGTGGAACCGTGGAAGAGAAGAAGTCGGAAACTTTTGCGGATTCCTCTGCCGTGGCATTGGCGCGTGGCCCGCGCTTCCAGATGGGAGTTTTCGTCGCTCCAGGGGCCACCACGTTCACGCGAATTTTGCGCGGTGCAAGGTCTGCGGCGATGGATCGCGCCATCGAGACGAGTCCGCCTTTCGTGGCAGCGTAGGCAGCCAAGCCTGGTTGACCGAGATAACTTTGCACCGATCCGTTGAAGATGATACTGCCGTTGTCATTCATGAGAGGAGCGGCTGAATTGACGGTAAAGAAAGCACCGTTGAGGTTGGTGTGGACTACCTTCTCGAAGATGGCTTCGTCGGTCGTGCCAGTCGGCGTACTGCCAGAAATGCCTGCATTGGCGAAGACGATGTCAAGTTTGCCAAAGTCTTTGGCGAGTTCAGCGAAAAGCTTCTTGCGGTCCTCCGCCACCGTAACGTCGGCGCGATAGCCGTGCGCCTTCGATCCCAGCTCGGCGACCGCTTCATCCAGTGTCTGTTGATCGCGACCCGTAATTGCGACTTCCGCGCCTTCTGCAACGAAAAGGCGGGCAGTGGCCAGGCCGATGCCGCTGTTTCCGCCGGTGATGAGAGCCTTCTTGCCTGCGAGTTTCATGATTTCCTCCTGGACGGCTGGGCCGTTAACTACGACGACCGTCATAAATGGGATATGGCGTGTGCCCAATTTTGCTTCGTCAAAACAGGAGAGCTGGGAAGATCGAAGCTCTCCTGTTGCTGTGGCGGAGATTTGGCCGTCAGTCGTGTCAGATCAGGCTGCCAAGTTCGCCGTCCTGGATCGCAGGGACCGGAAGCCCGCGCGAACCTCTTCTGAAAAGAGCTTCGGCTGTTCCCAGGCCGCAAAGTGCCCGCCCTTGGGGAGCTTGTTGTAATGGATCAGTTTGGGATACGCGCTTTCTGCCCAATTCCGCGGACATTGATAGAGCTCGTCAGGGAACGCGCTCACAGCAACCGGGACAGATACGCCTTTGACGCTGAAATAGGGAAATTTATTTTCCCAGTAGAGCCGTGCTCCGGAAAGCGCCGTGTTCGTCAACCAGGTGATCGTGATGTTGTCGAGGACATCGTCTCTTGAGAGACCTTCAGTCTGCCCGTCAAAGACGCGCGTGATCAGCGCGTAGCTCCACGCATCGTGGTCCAGAAAATAGGCAGCCAGGCCGACGGGGGAGTCCGCAATTCCATACAGCGTCTGCGGTCGCAACCCCATTTGGTAGCCGTAGGCGACGCCTTTGCTGTACACGAATTGGAGCCGCTCGAACGCGAGTTTCTCTTCGGGTGAGAGACCGTGGGGCATTGGCGCACCGGTGGACGCCGCCTTGTCAATGTCGGCCGGAACCGCGCCAGGCATGTTGGTATGAATGCCGAGCAATTCCGGAGCCGCCTGCACACCCATTTGTTCGGTGATGATCGCGCCCCAATCACCGCCTTGCGCCACAAATTTTGTGTAGCCAAGGCGCTTCATGAGCGCGACCCACGCTCGCGCGATGTGGGCGGGGTCCCAGCCTGTGATGGTCGGCTTGCCTGAATACCCGTAGCCTGGTATCGACGGAACCACGATATGGAACGCATCGGATGCACTTCCGCCGTGTGCGGTAGGATTGGTCAGCGGATCGATGATCTTCATCTGTTCGATGATCGAGCCGGGCCATCCGTGAGTAACGATGAGCGGCAATGCATTTTCATGTTTCGAACGGACGTGAATGAAGTGAATGTCGAGCCCATCGATCTCGGTGATGAATTGCGGCAGGGCGTTGAGTTTTGCCTCGATCTTGCGCCAGTCGTACTCTGTCGCCCAATAGCGAGCGAGTGCTTTAGTGGTCGCGAGCTGCACGCCTTGGGTTGCATCTGTGACCGTTTCTCGTTCCGGCCACCGTGTGTTGTCGATGCGCCTGCGCAATTCAGTTAAGTCCGCCTCTGCAACATTCACATTAGGAAACGGACGAATTGTATTGTCGTCTGCCTGCTTGCTGCCCTTTTTTGTTGTACTGATTTCGGTCATGGTGGCCTCCTTTTGAACAGGTTGGGATTTCTTGGTGTGAGTGATGAGCCAACAGTTCAACGTCAGCCCTGACAACCTCTGGATGGCGATGGATTATACGCCGACATCGAAGACTGTTGTTAACAGGCGGTTACGCTCACCGAGAGTCGGACTTTCGGTCAAGGGTCAAAAAGCGCTATGGCGATGTTACAACCGCTACCCATCCGGTGCGGTGACAACATCCGATTCTAGCCCTTGCTGCTCGATGAAACGGGCCAGCGCGGAAACAAGTTCCGCAACAGTCTTAGAGCTATATAGGGCGTTCTTAGCATCAGGGTCAAGGGCCGTGCAGATGTCAAGCTCCACGCATAGTTCCTCTATTTGTTCGGTCAAGTCATCTGGGACGAGGAACAATGGCGGACCGCTCAACTGGTCTCCTTTTTGCAACCTTGGCATCCGTCCCGTTGCAGTCATGCGCCGCAGCCTCTCGAATAGAAGGTTAGCCGCACGTCGTTCCGATTCACCTGCGAACAGCGCAACGAAATCAGATGTTGCCTGCTCCCCGCGTTCGGTCAAAAAGCGCTTCTCACGTCTGCGTACGCGTACAGCAAACCACGCAATGAAAGGTGCGACGCAGATGCCGACGAATGCGAAATATTTCGCGATGTCGTACAGGTCACGAACGATTTGTTGCCGACTGCCAAAGCCGACCCACAAAGCAATAGGAATCGCTATCGCGAAGGTCAAGATGATGCTCAACGGGAATATGTCGTGCTTGTCAAGTCGCATCAAGTGTCCGACCGGAATAGTTCGCGGACGATTGCAGCAATTTGCTCTCGTCGCCACCTGCCTTCCAAACCTTCGGCCAACTCAGGGTTGTCGTGAGCTTTGGCCAGCTTTCTAAGCAGAGCGCAGGCCTCTTTGTTGGGCCGTTGGTTTGAAAGGTGAAGTTCAAGCCAGTCCACCATCTATCGTGGACTGCCGAAGTTCTTTGCACCGCTGTCAGGTATTTCAGTTCCTAAGACTTCCTCGATGACCATCACGGCTTCAACTAAGTCGAGGCTGTCCAGCGCTTTGGGAATCATTGGAACATTTTAGCGCTGACTGGCGAAATCAGCCGATAGCGCTCAGAACCCCCAGTCGGCAATGAGTGAAATGGCATAACCGGCCAATGCGTTTTGACTTGTGGAATTGTGAATCGCTCGATGCAGCGCGGCTGAGAGACGTAGTTTATTATTCTTCAGCCGGATTTCTTTCCTTAAACTCCGCGAGCTAGAGCGTGTTGTGGTTCAGCATGGGTCATCGCTGTGAGCACGTGATCTGGTGCGGTGCGGGGGCAACAGGGCCAGGAATTTGGCCGTTGCGAACACACCTTCAGGGCGGGCACAGATTGGCCGGTTATGGCGATGTTACGTCAATTGGCTGCCTGCAATTCGAGGCGGCGGATCAGCTTCGAACGATTGCATCAACGCCGCATCAGAACGCTGCACCTCCGCCTGCGAAATGTGCTGCTCACGTTTGTTCAGGTATTTTGCATAGAAGTTCTTGCTGCGAGATCTTTCCAGTCGCGGTTCCCAACCGGCAATCGCCTTAGCAGCCATTTCGAGTCGGTTCTGTTGAGCGGCGAACTCGGCCATGGTAAGCATGGTACTCAGAGATGCCAAATCGGCGTGCGCTTTCCACACCTCTCTATACAGTCGAGCGAACGATTCCCATTCCCGTTCAGTCATGCCCTCTCTCCTCGGTTCAGAGTCTACCCGGCCAGTGATGAGTGAACTAGCGATGTTTCGCCAACTGATTTCTACCCGGTCGCCCAAGTCCTTTTCGCTGATTGACTTGCCGCATCTCCGGTCCTAAGATCGTAGGCCAGTGATCGGCCAGACCATCTCGCACTATTGCATCTCGGAAAAGCTGGGTGGAGGCGGGATGGGCGTGGTCTACAAAGCTGAGGACACCCGCCTGCATCGCTTCGTCGCGCTCAAGTTTCTGCCGGAAGAGGTCGCCCGCGACCCACAGGCGCTCTCGCGCTTCCGGCGCGAAGCGCAAGCCGCCTCCGCTCTCAACCACCCCAATATTTGCACCATCTACGACATCGGCGAAGAGAACGGCCGCGCCTTCATCGCTATGGAGTTTCTCGAAGGCGTTACGCTGAAGCATCGCATCGCCGGCCGCCCCATGGAGATGGACGAAGTTCTCTCGCTCGCGATCGAGATCGCCGATGCGCTCGATGCTGCCCATGCCAAGGGCATTGTGCATCGTGACATCAAGCCCGCCAATATTTTCGTTACCAGCCGTGATCACGCCAAGATTCTCGACTTCGGACTCGCCAAGGTCGCACCAATAACCGCGATAAATGCAGAGAATAAAGACGCGCAGAACACGCAGACCTTGGTGGACCCTGAACACCTGACGAGTCCCGGCATGGCCGTCGGAACGATTTCTTATATGTCGCCCGAACAGGTACGCGCGAAGGAACTGGACCCTCGCAGCGATCTGTTCTCGTTCGGTGCTGTTCTGTATGAAATGGTCAGCGGCACGCTGCCGTTTGTGGGCGAAAGTTCCGCCGTCATTTTTGAAACCATCATGAATCGCGCCCCGGTTTCGTTAGTGCGGCTCAATCCGCAAGTGCCGCCGAAACTCGAAGACATTATCAACCGCGCCCTGGAGAAAGACCGCAACCTGCGCTACCAGCACGCCTCCGACATGCGCGCCGAACTTCAGCGGCTCAAGCGCGACACTGAAACTGGCCGTTCGGGTTTAGTCGCATCGAGCGTCGTGGCCGTTGCGCAAATGGAAGCTGCGCCGTCAACGAGCATTGCTACGCCTGCTGCGGTGAGCTTAAGCAACGCGACAGTTCCCGCGCATGGATCCAGTTCCGCTGTGATTGCCGCTGCCAAGCAGCACAAGCTGGGCTTTGTTCTCGGATCCATCGTCGGCGTGCTCGTGCTTGCCGCTGCCGCATTCGGCGTTTACTCGTTCGTGCACCGGCTGACAGCGTTGCCCTTCCAGAATTTCACGATCACGCAGGTGACCAACTCCGGCAAAGCCGGCGCGGCTGCGATTTCTCCCGACGGCAAGTTCATCCTCAGCACCATCAACGACAACGGCATTCAAAGCCTCTGGCTGCGCAACGTGGCCACCGGCAGCGACACGCAGGTGATTCCGCCTTCGGCCAGCATCTACCGAAGTCTCGCGTTTTCGCCTGACGAAAACTACATCTACCTTGTGAAAGGCCAGGGCAGCATTGGCTCTCGCGGCGATGTTTACCGCGCTCCCGTCCTTGGAGGCACACCGCAGATCATCATCCGCGGCGTCGACAGCACTATCGCCGTCTCGCCCGACGGACGCCGCATTGCCTACGCGAGGGTGAACGATCAGGCCGGGAAATACGGCGTATTCAGCGCTTCGTCCGATGGCAGCGACGAGAAAGTCGTGCAAACAGGACCTAAGCAAGATTTTCCCAGTATGTTCGCTTACTCCCCCGACGGCCAGCAGATCGCATCGGCCCTGTACTTGCCGGAAAGCATTCTGGGAGGCATCGATCTGCTTTCCGTCAATGGCGGCAATTCTCGGCGCCTGGCCTCGTTTAACGACAAGCTTTCTTACGACATGGCCTGGTCGCCCGATGGACGGGAGATTTACTTTTTTTTCCAACCCAAAGGCCCTAACTATCTTCGCGATCAGATCGGATGGGTATCCGCGTCGGACGGCGAGTTCCACCCTGTGACTCGCGATACCAACGCTTACCGAACGATTTCTATTTCCGCCGACGGAAAAACTCTGGCTACGGTGCAGACCAAGACCGAGCGCAACGTCTACGTGCTTCCCGCCGCGGGCACTCAAGACTCGCAGCCCGCTCCGCTTTCCTCCCAGGTCGACTCCGTGTTTCTGGCTAACTGGACGGCGGATGGAAATTTGCTGTTCACCGATGGCGCGCGTCTATGGAAGGTCACGCTCGATGGCAAGAATGCAACCCTGCTCCTTGGCGATCCAAACTCCTTCGCGGTTGCTCCAGAAGCCTGCGGCGACCGCTACATCGTGTTCAGTTGGTACTTCCGCGGAGGCGGAAACTCTGCCGGAGTTTGGCGCGCCGATGCCGACGGCTCCAACCCGGTTCAGCTCACCAGCGGGAAGCGCGACCTTTATGCCACCTGCTCTCCCGATCAGAAGTGGGTCTACTACTGGGACTACCTGTCCGGGCAACTCTACCGCGTGCCGGTTGATGGCTCGGGCAAGCCGGAGGCTGTCCCGCACAGCGCCGACTTTGGGGGCCGCGGCGTCCCGAGAAACATGCAGGTGTCCGCCGACGGCAAGACTCTGGTTTATGTAGCGCAACTCATCGACAGCCAGACCAAAGAAGCGGCGCTGAAAGTTGCGTTGTTGAATCTCGACGGCTCATCGCCGCCCAGGTTCCTCGACGCTCCCAAGCTTTCCGGCGGAGTGCACTTCGTCGACGAGGGCAAGTCGGTCGCTTACGCGGTTCGCGACAACGGCGTGGACAATCTCTGGGTACAACCGCTCGACGGATCGCCCGGCCACGCCATCACCAACTTCAAGTCCGAAGAGATTGCTCAGCCCCACTGGTCACCCGACGGCAAAAGCATCGCCATGGTCCGCCTCCATAACGACTCTGATGTGGTTCTCCTGCAGGAAGCCAAACCCTAAAGCGCGGTCTGCTATCTCCCGATAGCCTTGTTCGTTTGGTCGGTCGTTGCTGGTGCGTTTCAGCTGCTTGGGTTAAGGAACTAGCTCGAGCCGGCATTCTTGACGTAAGCAGGCCATTACGCTCATTGACCCGCGCCTCCGTGAGGGGTGCCAGATTTCACCGCCCGCCGCGGCGCCGCCCGGTTGCCGCTGCCGCCGAAGAAGCAGGCTAGACCGAACGGGTAGCCGAAGTTGTACCAGGCGCCGTTGCTGCGATCTTCGGTCCTGCGCGTCCGAGGATCGCAGCGATTCTTTCGGTGGTTGAAAGCTGTCGCAGATTGAAGTTCCCGGTGCGCGACTATATGGCTGCGGTTCTTCCCGGACTCGCTGATCGCCCGATCCGGCGCCTCCCAGACCTTACTCCTGCAGCCTGGGTCGGCCAGCATTCGTAGACTCAAACGGTTGGCGTGATGCGATCTTTCGACAACAATCGCCTGGCCTCCGTGCAAGGATTCGGTGTCTAATCGTTCCAGAGATGTCTCGCGTATGCGCTCCCTCGCACTTTTGCTGCTCTTTGGTTTAACTGAATACTCCTGCGCTCAATCTGCGCTACCTGTCGACAGAAGCGTAGTTCTCCAAGTGTCGATCGTGAGCGATCAGAGCGAGTTCCGAATCGGCGAGGCGATCCCGCTCCAGTTGGCCTTCAGTAGCGCAGTCAAGGAACGCTATCAGATCAACATGGCTCAATACGATCGTAGTGGGCGGATGAACTATGAGCACTTTAATGTGTTCCCCACAGAGGGTGCCGTCGATCCGCTGGAGAACTACGAAGGCGGTGTTGGAGGTGGGCTGACTGGCTTCAAGTTTCTTGCCCCGGAGCCTTGGATAATAACGCTCAATATCAACGAATGGGTGCGCTTCACTCAGACCGGTGACTACCGTCTCACTGTAACCAGCAATCGCGTTGGGGTGAAGGATTCGTCAAGTCCGCTTGGCGCTATGCCTGTCACGGTGCGTTCAAACGAGGTGACTCTGAGGATTGTTCGCGCAAGTAAGGCATGGCAGAAACTGGCCTTCAACAATGCAGTTGCAACCCTCGATCAACCTGCGCCGACGAAGCCGCAAGACCTGGAAAAATATGCGAAGTCGCGTCGACGAGCTCTCGAAACTCTGCGCTTTCTAGGCACAGCCGATGCAACGAGAGAATTGGCAAAGCGCATGCGTGGTGAAGACTCCGGAAGCCTCGACTCCATCTGCATGCTAGGTCTGATCTCTTCGCCCGAGCGTGAGGCAGCTCGTGGCGCTCTTGAACGCGAACTGGTTGAACCCGATCATCCCATCTCCGACAATTTCCTCTACACCCTGCGAACCATCAACTCTGACACAAAGGACCCTAATCAGGATTGGCGAGAGGCCCAACGGAAGGCAGTTGAGGCGTTGATCGCAGCGCTGCCGGCCAAGCGAGGGAACGCGTTGTCAATCAGCCTTAGCACCGCCGTGAATGAAGCCCGGAACAACCTCGACCTTCCGAAACAGACCACAGACAAACTGGTCGAACAGATGGTATCGATGTTCGACCAACTACCCCTGGAGGCCCAGAACACTCTGTTGACCTATCGCTGGGACAAAATTGCAGGTCCCAGCATGCTTCCGATCCTTCGTCGCTACGCGCGGGACTACCGCGACTACCCAGAAATGCGGGAAGTCAACGCATACAACTCGCTCCAGCTCAGTGCGAGCGCCCTCCAACACTGGTATGGACTAGATCCAGCTGGGGCGCGCCCCGCGATTATTCGTGAGATCACCCGCCCTCGCCCTCGATTCGATGCGCGAGCCCTTGGCATCCTGCCGGACAAGACGCTGCCCGAAGCTGACCTTGCCCTGGCCGAGCACCTCACGGCGAGCGGTGATGTTGAGGGCCTATCCAATGTCGCGTCATTAATCGCTCGGTATGCGAGCGATGCAATCCTTCCCCAGGTCACCACAAAGCTGGACCCTTCGCTTGGCAAGTGGGCCTGTGCCGTCCAAGATCCACTTCTCGCGTTTGTCCTTCGCGTGAACGCCGAGCTGGCTCGGTCGCGTATCGAAGAAGCAGTTGCCGCCCGAGGAAAAGATTTTTCGGCATGTAATCACGAACTATTTCAGTCGATCTCCGAGATTCACTACGACCCTGTATTGGAAGAAATTGGCATTCACAGCCTAGATGATCCTGACCCACAAGTCGCGATGACGGCGGCAACGATGCTTGGGAAATTCGGCTCACCTGCAGCAGAAGTCGCCCTTTGGCAGCGCTATTCCTCTTGGAGTGCAGCGTGGGCAGGACGCGAAACGGAACTCGACCTGACATTCGCGGAACCATCCGGCGACCGCATCTATCAACTCGGCCTGGGCCAAAACCTCATGCAAGCAATTGCCACCGCAAAGCATTGGCTCACGAACAAGCCCACCCTGCAGCGCCTTTCGCAGCTCACAAATGTTCAACGATTGCACGATCAATTGGATGGGTACCTGAAAGTCTGGGAAAATCAACCGCTGGTGATTTCATTCAATGAGAATCCGCCGCCCGTCGGCTTCGAGGCTCGCGTTGCACAATACGACTTTCACTCCATGCATGAACTTGAAGAGAAACTCAGTCAATTCCCTGCGGGGACAAAGTTCCTTCTATCCACCCCTCCGATGGACTCACCGGCAAACGATCGCTCTCTGGCGGATCTCAACACTTTTCTCAGCAGTCACGGAATGATAGTAGCCGGAGAAAAGCGGGAGGATTGACACGCGCTGTTTTCCCCCAAGATGTCGGCCTTTCTGGGCGGGTAAACAGTGGTGGCTGGCGTAACCAGGCCTCGCTAGGTGAGAATTGCTGGTGAAGCGTGGTGAAGCCGCGACGTCTCAACATTGACCGGCACGGGTCACGTTGAACAACCGCACCTTGTTGCCAGGCCGCGGACTCAACTCGTGAACTGTGTCTTAGTCTGACGTTTATGATGTACCCGTAACACTAAGGCCACATTCGTGACCGTCTGAGCCCGACCAACGCTCAGTGACGCTGTTCAATTCATGTTGGGAAATCGCGAGCTGCAGGTGGGAGGTAACTGGTGAGCGTCGCAAAGGTGAATCTTAGGGTGACGAAATGGTTGGGTACCGTACCAGCCGTTGGTGTCTGCACTCATTGTGAACGAACCTTCAAAGTCCCTCTGGGATCTCTGAAGAGGACATCTGCGGCGCAAGAGAGTCTTCGCCAGCAGTTTGTCGAGCATCGGTGCGGGCGCAGGGATGAAACCGAGAAGTCCACCGAACCAGAATAGTCACCTAACACGCACTGACATGACTGAAGACTCCATCACGATCTAGCGCCTGCTCAATACTGTTGCGATGGTAGAAAGGGTAGAACCACGGCGAGCGAATGAGCATTCCGAATCTCTTCGGCTGCGGGACCTTGATGCGATCTTTGTCCCCACGACCGCGCCAGCTGAGTTCAACGGGGAGAAGCCTGCTTATCTCGAAGTCAACGAGATTTGGTGTTTGGGTGGCCTTCCTCACAAGTTGTGGATGGATTCGCACGTGTCATTTCGGAGATCCAATTTGTCTCCCATGTGCGAGTGTCGTAAGAAAAAGCTTATTCCCAATGAACATGATCATGGTCAGTCTCAGTCCAGAGGATCCGGGCCTTTATCGGTTGACCGTTGTCAACGTCCGCACCAAAGAATTCGCCCTGCGAACCCTCAAAGCCCCCGAACATTCCCGGATCGAGTTGGCCAGTCTTGTTGCTGATGTAGTGGACCACCCATCGCTGTTTTTCCAAATCGAACGTTCGCAATGTAAGACCGGAACTTCCTGATGCCGGCGAATACATTTCACTGACATTGGCTCCGCCGTTAAGATAAGGTGTCACGCAAATCACGGAAGAGAACTCCCTCCAATCTTTGTCGCCGACGTTCCGTGCCTTCAATCCTCGTGAATGAACCGTCCACGCGCCGATATAAAAATCGAAGTCATGTATCCCACCGGTGACGCTGGTCGAATATCCTGGAGGCAGGGTATCGCTTGCTCCCGCGCTGGTAGCTGTTTTTTGCGGCTCCGCCACATTGGCCGCGAGCATTATCAATCCGACAATGCTGCACAATCGAAGAAATTGCACTCCAGGTTTAGCCATCGAAAGGCTCCCTTCTACTGCTGCATCAGATTTTCCAGCGTTACGCCCGCCCATGAAAATCTTTGATGGCATATATGTCCTTCGGGACATGAACGGAACCGAACATGGGATTATAGGCTTCGACTATTGCCAGCGGACCACAATAATTGCCGACAAATCTCACACTCATCGCCCCCCTCCCGGCGGCGCAGTGAGGCAACGCTGATTTCGCCAAATTGGTCGTAGGAGTGACCTCTTGCAAAGACGACCGCAACTGACTATCCTTGCGGCGGTCCACTTGTAGGAGGTCCGATGAAACTGCCGTTTCTCGTCGTTGTTCTTTCGGTCGGCACCCTTTTCGCCGCACCGTTACAGGCGCAAAACGCCTTTAAGCCAGATCAGGTGAAATGGGGACCGGCTCCACCTTTCATCCCAGCGGGAGCACAACTGGCAGTGCTCGAAGGCAATCCCATGGGAACGTCGGGAGATTACACCATTCGC
>Ga0302324_100024390_pt1 | contig 11654 bp, 6 predicted proteins | sample Palsa_T0_1_FD_201949 | JGI IMG/M metagenome (GOLD analysis project Ga0302324, IMG submission 201949) | Peat permafrost microbial communities from Stordalen Mire near Abisko, Sweden - Palsa_T0_1 | ecosystem: Environmental > Terrestrial > Soil > Palsa > Peat permafrost | place: Sweden: Abisko... | reverse complement strand
GTGCCGCAGCGTCTCCGGTCCCGAGTGCACGGCAAAATGCTTGCTTGTCGCCACTGCGCGCAGATGGTCCATGTCTCCGCCCTGCACGCCATGCACAAAAGCCACGCTCATCCTCGACGTCAGAAACGGATCCTCCCCGTACGTCTCCTGGCCGCGTCCCCACCGCGGATCGCGATCGATGTTGATGTTCGGCGACCAGAATGTCAGCCCGAAAAAAATCCGGTGGTTCCCCTGCCGTTGCGCCTCGTTGAACTTCGCCCGCGCCTCGGTCGAGATCACATTTCCCATCGCCTGCACGATCGCCGGATCCCACGTTGCGCCCATCCCGATTGCCTGCGGAAACACCGTCGAATATCCCGCCCGCGCCACGCCATGCAAAGCCTCGTTCCACGTCTGGTAGTCCGGAATCCCCAGCCGCGGAATCGCCGTCGCCCAATCTTCAAGCTGCGTCGCCTTTTCCTCAAGCGTCATCCGGCTCACCAGGTCATGCGCCCGCTCGGCCGGCGAGAGTGTGGTGTCGAGATACTTCTCCGTCTTCGCCTCCTGCGAAAAAGCCGGAGAGCTGAGCAGCATGGGAAAAACCAAAAAGGTCGGCAAAGCCAAGAGCCGGCGGCAAAGCTGCATGAATTGATTCCTCCAAAGACTATCTGGGCCTGCATTCAAGCGTCGTGTCATCCTGAGCGAAGTTGGACGCGTCTTTTGCGCCCAACGGAGTCGAAGGATCTGCGGTTGCACTTCGGGAACTCTTCTGCGGACTCAAGCCCAGGACGCTAGCGAAGATACATTATTCCAGCCAAAGCGCGCTGGTGATAATCCGCGGATAGTAGCGGCTCGCCTTGCCCTCGCCTGAAACGATCTGGTCGCAGCAGGCCCAGTACGAGCTGCCTTCCGTCTGCCATTTTACGTGCGCCGCATCCGCCTTCTTGAAGACATCGGCGATTGCCTTATCCGCATCCAGCTTCAACACTTTGCGAGTGACGTGCATGAAGATTGCGATCTTGCTCATCCACGAATTGTTGCTCGTCGACGAGAGCTTGATGCCGCCGTCGGCAAACAGGTTGCGCCGCTCGGGGTCAAGCAGCAGGGTACTTGTGTGCGTCTTGAGCACCTCGAACATGCGCTTTTCAGCTGGCGTTCCATAAACCTCGTCCAGCGTGCAGCCGGCCCAGCCAGTCTGTACGAAGTAGAGCGGGTAAACGCAACCCTCCACCGCGGGCAGAATACGCGAAGAGTAGCCGGGACTGGACTTCTCAAAAATAGCCGGCAGCACACCGTCCACTGCCTGGTCGCTGACCACCGAAGCCACCTTGGCGGCGAGATCGCTCGATCGTTTTTGATCGGCTGCAGCGCCCAGCTCGCGGAACATCAGCGCCAGGGCCCAATAGCTGGCCCAGCTCTTCACAGCGATGTAGACGTTATTGCGCGTTTGCGCCAGCGAGTGATCGAGCGAGTCGTAAGTCGTGATCTCCTGCCCGCCCGCGCAGCGCGTGCTGTCGAACTGCGCGAAACCCACATCGCCGCTTCGGTTGATCATGCTCTCGAGGCAAGCCTCAATGACGGATTGGTTCTTCTTGAGCCATGCAACGTCACGGGTTTTGGCCACATAACAACCCGCCGTGAGAATCCAGTTGCAAAGCTGCTCCTGGGTCATGTAACTGAAGCAGCCCGTCAAATTGGCCAACTCGTAGCTGCTCCGGCCCTCGGGCGCAAAGTTGTTGTGCGCGCCCATGTCGTGGCAAAAGCTGAGGCCGCCGGGCTTTGTCTCGTACGGCCGGCTGAGCTGGGCCTCGTCGGGCGGCGGCGGAGCCTGTGAAGGGTCGATCTGAACCGTGTCGGCAGACTGCGCGAACTCCGATGTGTACACCTTCACCTCGTCCGTGTAGCTGTAACGCCGGACAAACTCATCCAGCAGATTTCGAACCAGCCACGGATTGTGTTCAAGCTCCCAGAAGACGTGATCGACGGCCAGGTCAAGCGTGTTCATCATGCAGTACTCGCCCTCGTTCACCACCCAGAGCGGTTGCTTCTCGACCTCGAGCAACTGTGTGCTGCCGTAGTAGCTGTGCGTCGCATGCGAGATCAGGAACCGCTGATCATCCGAAACTGACGAGCCGTCCAGTTTTTCGTCGAGCGACTTTGCCGCGGCAATAATTTTGCCCGACGTGTCCAGCGCGGTCTTCAGCACGTCGGCCAGGCTTTTGAAGTAGCGCGTGTAGAGATAGCGCGCGTCCATCCCATTGGTCTGAAAGCCTTCGAGATAAGAACCGAGCGCGATCGTGATTCCGTATTTCTTTCCGGCCGGCACCTCGAATCCAACTCCCGGGCACGAGCCGAGCAAATGAACCGGGTTATGCCTTTCGCGGACACCGTCCGACGCCGACCAGCGCATGAAGACAAACGGCTTCGCATCCGTCTTGGCGCCCTTTTTCGACGAGGTAAAATCCAGCAGCTCGGCGGCGCCGCCCGCTTCGCGTCGGAACGCGAAAGCCACACGCCCCGGCCCCAGGTCCTCGTCCAGAATCCGGCAGCCGGGGCGCGCGTGGTTAAGCGCGAACATTGCGGTGCGCGGCCCGGAGCCTTTGGTGTTATCGAGTTCCAGCCGTGCAATCACAGCGGGCAGCAATCCCTCCCGCATTCGTCTCTTGCCTTCGTGAGCAGGATCGGGAATCGCTCCAAAAGGAGAGTAAACCGTAAAGCTCAACCCTCCGGCCACCCCCCCAGACACCCATCGATCTGTGGCCCAACTGTACGAGCGCGAGAACTCTTTCTCCCCCAGCGGCACGGCGTCGGGCTTCACATTCTGTTCCTGAGGTCCGGCCTGCTCCACCAGAAATGCATCGGCGGCACGGTTCACGGCGGCTGTGTAGAAGGGCAGGCACTTCAACGTATTGTCCGAGTAGCGGTCGCCGTCCTTGAAGCCGATAAAGACTTCCTGATCGCCAGGCTGCCCAATCTGCAGTCCAATGCCTCCGCGTGTTCCAAAGTTGCCACAGGTAAAGCTCATGAACGCGCCCATCGGCGAATGCTGAGCGTTAAAGCTTAGATGGTAGGGGAGCGGAGCGCGTTTAGACATGGCTTAACCTCGCAGCGAATTATATATGTCCCAGAGCAAACCCCACGCTTGCCAAAACTCCCTGATAAAGCGATATAGTTGGTGACGCCAATCATTGCCGACTTTCCTTTGCCCTTGGAAGATGAATCGGGTCGAAGAGAAGACCGAATTGACGTGGGTATTCGGGTGCCCCAGGTCCCGTTACGGTCCTGGGATTGAACAAATCGAGCGAACGGAATCGAGAGGTCAGGGTACAGTCCGTATCTGCGTAGAAAGCGAGCCCGCAATCATGACCACCACCAGCGCGAAACTCTCATTCGGCGAGAAATTCGGCTATGGCCTGGGCGACCTGGCCGCCAACTTCGTCTTTCAGGCGCTGATGGCCCTTCAGCTCGACTTCTACACCAAGACCTTCGGATTGACGGCAGCACAGACCGCCACCATGTTCCTCGTCGTCGGCCTCAGCTCGGCCTGCTTCAATCCCGTCATGGGCGTCATCGCCGACCGCACCAACACGCGCTGGGGCCGCTTCCGTCCATGGCTCCTGTGGACCTCGTTCCCCTTCGGCATCATCGGCATTCTCACCTTCACCACACCGCATTTCAGCCCCGAAGGCAAGCTGATCTACGCCTGGTGCACTTACATGCTCCTCCGACTCATCTACGCCGCCAACAACGTGCCCTATTCCGCTCTCAACGGCGTCATGACTGACGATCCAAATGAGCGCAACAGCATTGCGACGTTCCGGCAATTGTTCGCCAACTCAGCCGGCTTCATCGTCGGCAGCCTGGCCGTTCCCATGGTCAAGTTTCTCGGCGGTAACGACAGCGCCCGCGGATACCAGTTGACGATGGGCAGCTTCCTTGGCCTCTCTATCGTCCTGTTCCTTATCGCGTTCTCCGTCAGCAAAGAGCGGATTCAGCCCGATGCCCGCCAGGAAACCTCCATACTGAAGGACCTCGGCGATCTCATTCACAACGGTCCCTGGATCACTCTCTTTCTTGTCACCGTCTTCTACTTCACCGCACTGCTCATTCGCGGCAATGTAATGCTGCCCTACTTTGAAAACCTCGCCGGCAACAGGCTGATCTTCAGTTGGTTTAACGGCTTCGGATTGATCTCGCTCCTTGTTGGTGTCGCCTGCTCTACCGCGGTCGTCAAGAAGTTGGGCAAGCGCGCCACATTCTTCTGGAGCATGATGCTCACCGGTCTCTGCTGCATTGCCCTCTACTTCTTCCCTCCCACGGCAACTGTGCCCATCATCTCGCTTGAGGTTGTGCGCCAGTTCTGCTTCGGCTGCTCCGGTCCAGTGCTCTGGTCCATGATGGGCGACGTTGCCGACTTCGGAGAGTGGAAGACCGGCCGCCGCGCAACCGGTACAGTCACCGCCGCCGTCGTCTTCGCCCTGTGGGTCGGCGTTGCACTTGGTGGCGCTATCGCCAGCTGGCTGCTCGATCTCTACGGTTACTCCTCCACAGCCGCCGTCCAATCCGCCCACGCCCTCGAAGGCATTCGCCTCACCGCTTCGGTCTACGCCGGTGCGGCCTTCCTCGCCGCCGCAGTCTGCCTCATCTTCTACGGCATCAGCATGAAGCTCAACCTCACCATCTCTCACGATCTCGCCGAGCGCCGTAAGGGCTATTCGTCCTAGAGCATCTTCGGATTTGTTGTAAATTCCCGTGCCCCATCCATTTCGCGGCTTTTCGAAGAAAAACTGCGAAATGGGTGGGAAACTAACTAAGTTCGGGCCTACACAATTTCATAAATCTTATGAAGGAGATCCTCCATTGTTTCGTCCACGTTCCCTCATTCTCTCCGCGATTCTCTTCACCGGCCTGGTCTCTATTGCTGAAGCTCCCATCACGCTAAAGGGCGCTTATCGCGGTCTGTTTCACATCGGCGCGGCCATTAACGAAGCCGAGATCACCGGCAGCGACACCCGCGCCGATGCCCTCCTCGCCACGCAATTCGACTCCATCTCGCCTGAAAACGTCCTCAAGTGGGCGCTCGTCCATCCCGCGCCCGACCACTACTCTTTCGACTTGCCGGATAAATACGTTGCCCTCGGCGAGAAGAACCACATGTTCATCGTAGGCCACAATCTGGTCTGGCACTCCCAGGTTCCTGCCTGGGTCTTCAAGGATGACAAGGGCAACCCCGTCGATCGCGAGACCCTCCTCAAGCGCATGCACGATCACATCGCCACGGTAGTCGGCCGCTACAAGGGCAGAATCCAGACGTGGGACGTGGTCAACGAAGCCCTGAACGACGACGGCACGCTGCGCCAATCGCCCTGGCTCAAGATCATCGGCGACGACTACATCGTCAAAGCCTTCCAGTACGCTCACGAGGCCGACCCGCAGGCGCAGCTCAACTACAACGACTACTCGCTTGAGAATGAGCCAAAGCGCAGCGGCGCCATCGCGCTCATCCGCAAGCTGCAGGCCGCCGGAGTCCCCATCACCACCGTTGGCATTCAGGGCCACGACGGACTGCAATGGCCATCCGCTCAGCTTGAGGACGAAACCATCGCCGCCTTCGGCAAACTCGGCGTGAAAGTCGCCATCACCGAACTCGATATCGATGTACTGCCCCGGGGAATCAGATCAAACACTGCCGATGTTGGGTACAACATCAAGGCGGACCCAAAGCTCAACCCCTATCCCGACGCATTGCCTGACGCTCAACAGCAGGCGCTCGCCCAACGCTATGCCGACCTCTTCGCCGTCTACGTCAAGCACAGCGATGTCGTGAACCGCGTCACGCTCTGGGGCGTAACCGATAGCGACTCATGGCTCAACAACTGGCCGGTTCGCGGACGCACAAGCTATCCGTTGCTTTTCGATCGGGATGGCAAGCCCAAGCCTGCGTTTGACGCCGTAATTAAGGCCGCCGCCGCACGATAACGTTAGAACGTTTTCGGATTTGGTGTAGACCTCCGTGCCCCATCCTTTTCGCGGCTTTTCTGCGAAAAGGGTGGGAGGCTAATAAATCTTTGGTTTACGGAATTTCCGAAATTGCCCTAGACGCCCTTATCGTGCATCTCCGCGGCGGCCGCCTCCATCCGCGGAAGAATCGCTTCCAGTTCGATGAATTCCGGATGCCCATGGAGCGGCTTTAGCCGAGGATCGGCAAGCATCTGAAAGAACCACGGGCAACGGATTTCCGCGGATTTCCGCAGTTCCGCGATGGCTGCTTCACGATCGTCGAGCGCCAGCAGGGCCGCCGCATTCATCGTCCTCAGCACATAGCGCTCACGGCTGAGCCAATCAAGCCGTTCCAGCAAGGTCCGTGCCTCCGCTGTTTGGCCCGCGCACGCCAGTGCATACGCATGCACTGAGGTTGCCATGTCAAGGTAAGGAAGCCTGCGCGACAGGTCAGCCGCAAGCTCTACCGCCAGTGCCGTTTGCCCGTTGTAGGCCAGGATGATCGCCCCGTAGAGATTCGAACCCTCGTGCCCCGGAAACAGCGAGATTGCCTGCTTGATCTGTTCCACGCTCGCGTCCGCCTGTCCATTCAGATGGTATGCGAAGGCCAGCCGGCTCGAGAGCCATGGGGAATACGGATCGATTTCAAGCGCCGCTTTTAGAAGATGGATGGCCTCTGCAAAATGCCGGCGGCTGAGAGCAAACATCGCCCGAACACGCGTCGTCCACGGATCGTGCGGTAGCCCCTCTGACGCAGCGAACGCCCACAGCGCCCCCGCAAGGTTCCGGTTAAAGTGAAAGTTCATCCAACCCATCGCCGGAAGCATCGCGGGCGCGGTCTGCGGCAGGTCGGGTATCGTGTCCGCCGTGCCCTGCACCAGGCTGGCCGCCGTTGCGGGCGCCATGTAGCCGTAGAATGCCTGCGTTACGCACAGGCTGGCCAGTTCCACTTTGGCGGCGATCAACGTAGGATCCAGCTCCGAAGCCCGCGCAAGCTTCTGCAGGCCGTCCTGCATCCTATGCCGCTCCAGCGTCTGCCACTCATGCCGCCCGCGTAGAAATACCTCGTACGCCTCCTGGTGCTGTGGGCTGTTGGCCGCCGGATGCGACGACGAAGCGGAGATTGATAAGCCTCCCGAACCAGACCAACTTACTTCTCCGGCTTCGGCTGACCAGAGCCCTTTCTCAGACGGTGCATATTCGTGGGCGGCTTTTCCCGCCGCCGCGGCCGGTCGCTGCCGTCCCTCAAATTTCGGATCAGCGAGCCGAAAAATGAGCCGCTCCACCAAGTCTGTCTCGATTGCCACACTTCGCTCGCGATCCACGAGCATGTCTTCCACCCAAATCTGTACGCCGTCGGCCACGCGGATCATCTCGGCCCTCAGGCGGAAGTGGCAAGGCAGAGTTCTCATGGTCCCGGCCAGAACCAGGTCGGCATCGAGGGTCCGCCCCAGTTCAACGGCCGTCAGCCCTCTTGTGGCGAGGGCAAAACAGGAGTCTCGCGCCAACACCTTAATCCCCGCTGCAGACGAATTACTCAACCGGGCGATCGTTTCCTCCGCGATCGCGGGTCCCAGATGTGCCGGCACTCCGGGATCGGTTGCAAACGGCGGAATTGCCAGCCGAGGCTCCGACCGTGGCACTTTGCCGGCTGGCCTCACTTCCGCCGTCAGGCGATAGCCCCGCTTGTAAATCGTCTGGATGCAATCTTCCGGCTCCAGCCGCGCCCGCAACGACGACATGCACCGCGGCAGGCTCTCGGCTGTCACATTTGTGGCGCCCCACAGCGCCTGTTTCAGCTCGGAGATGCCCACAATCTGCCCCACCCGCTCCAGCAGCATGCGGAGCGCAGTCAGTTCGCGAGGTGTCAGGTGTATGGCTGATTTTCCGCGAAACAGCGTGCCATCGGACTCCAGCCGAAAACCAGCAAACAACAGTGTCGAAGCTTCAATGTCCTGATTCACGAAGGAAGGCAACTCGATATGATCCAATCCCTTACCTCGGGGGCTCTTCTGATCTTCGCCGAGGTTATGCCATTCGCTACCAAGTGAATGACGCCGATGTACTTATCGATAGAACGTGCCGGGTACGTCTTCGGATTGAATACCAAAACGTTCACAAATTTCGTTTTTCGTTCCTGATCCGAAGAAGATTAGGCCAATTATCCTCTCCCCGCGGGACCGAGAGCAAGCAACTCTCATCGATTTTCCAGCCAGAAGTGTTGAAAAAGTAGGTTACTTGTTTACTAAAGTATAAATTACCGAACTTTGATGCATCTCATTGAATTTCGAAGCCTTGAGTCGAATTTTTGTTGATTTTGTCCGAGTGACTTTCGTGACGCCAACACGGATCAGGTGATCCCCTATCCCCGAGCAGGGACCTCTCCCTAGAGAAGGATGGCTCACGGCCCGCGCGGCGTCTCGTAGCGCTGGCCTCCTGGCCGGCTGTCGTGAACTGAACGACATTGGCTCTGGAAGTCCGCCGAGGCGCCAGCGCCGGCACCGCCAACTCCGGCTCTGGCCCAACCGCGTTACTTCCGGTTCAGCGTCACTCCCAGCCCCGTCGTCAGAGTCAGATCGTTATTGAGCGTTCCCGCCGGCGGAAACGACGTGTAGTTGTCGGTGAAGGTCGTAACCCAATTGAGCATCTTCGCAATCTTTGTCGAGAACGACGAATTCACATTGAACTGAATCTGTCCCAGGTTGTTCATGTCAGGGAAGAAATTCGCCTGCTCGGTAAGCACGCTCGAGGCGCCAATCTTCCAGTTGTACTGTTCGCCAAAGTTGAGCGCCGCAAAGCTATTGGTTGAGGCCGGCGTGGTCGGCCCCGTCGTCGTTACCGGCGAATAGCTTTCATGCGTCCACGCCACGCCCGCCATCAAATCGAGCGTCTGGTTCTTGCTCTTCAGCGCGTGCCAGCCGAAACCACCTGACAGGGTCGAGCGGAAATCCAGGTCCTGGAGGGCATTGGTCAGAAAATCGCCCGATCCAAATACAAACGTTTTCGGGTTCAGATTGTGGTCGTAGCGCAGCCCGCCGCCTATTGTGTTGGCGGAAGTAATGTCTGCCTTGTTGTCGCGCCCATACAGCGAACTGAAGTTGAGCGACGTCTTGTCCGTCGTGGTCGCACGAACAGCCGTGAATCCCGCGCCAAACGTCTCCGTATCGGAGTTGCCTTTGGCCAGCGCGAGGCTTGCGTTCGCCGCCACCGTCCATGCATGTGCCCAGCCCGGCCGCAGCGACGCCTCATAGGCAGCCTGGTCCGCGGGAGTTCGCAACACAGTCACGGCTTTGGCGTCCATCGTCGAACTGCCCGCTTCCGTCGCCACCACCAGCCCTGCATCCGTCCGTTCGATCGAGACTACGCTTAGATTGCCTTTGTCCTGCGGAAGCACCAGCGGCTTATCTACCTTCAGGTTGGCCACCTGGTCCCATGCAATGGCGATTGCGTCGGCATACGCTGTCTTAAATGTCAGCTTGCCGCCTTCGAGCTTGACGGCCGTCCCGGTCAGCCGATCGCCGTTCTTGAGCACCACAGTGTCGGCTTTTAGTGTTTGAAGGGTTATGAGTCCAAAGATCGCAAAAATAAAAAGGAATGCGCGTGTACGAAGAATCGAGCGGCTGATCATGGGGGAATTCTTGCTCCTTCGTGAGGATCGAATTGCTTTGGCTTCCGTGCCCAGGCTGCAAGGCCTCAAGCCGGCTTCTTTCAAGATGGTAAATCGCGATCCCAAAGCGCCCCACCTCGCTTTCGCGATGAAACCTTCAGAAATTCTTCAGGATTTCTTCTTCGTCCTGGGCCGAAAATGGTGTTGACAGGCACTTCGTCCCATCGACGCGGCGCGGCAAGGGAGTTTGACAATGGTCAAGACTGTTTCATACGCAAAGTGGTCTCTCGAGCCTTATTGCATCGGGTTGAAGCTCCGTTCACTGCGCACTCAAAAGCGCCTCACCCTCTCGCGCCTTGCCGCTGAGACCGGCCTTTCAACGGCGCTGCTTTCCAAACTCGAGACGGACCGCATGATTCCCACTCTTCCCACGCTGGCCACCATCAGCCGCGTTTATGGCGTGGGAATGAGTTATTTCTTTGGCGAACCCGCGCATCACACCCTCTCCATAACCCGCAAGGCTCATCTGCAGGGCACCGAACGCGGCCTCGAAAAAATCAAGATCATTCCTCTCAATGCAGCCTCTGAGCGCTCCCGCCTCCGCGCGCAGGTCATGGAGTTCCCCGCGGGCGCGGGTTCCACAACCACAGATGTCCAACAGAACGCGAGCCGCCTCGTCTATGTGCTCGAAGGCAAACTCGAATTGGAGTCCGGCGGCATCCATGAGGTGCTCGACACGGGAGATTGCGTCTACATTGAGACCGAAATGTCTCTCTCCTGGAGCGCTTCCGGCAAGCACCGCTGCCGCATCCTCACCGTTTCGCCCGGCGATCGCAGAGTAGAGAGCTAAGCCGCCGCGTCGAGAGCTGGTGTTCTGAGTCCAAAACTCTCCACATGGCTGGCGATGTCATTCTGAGTGAACGGGGCCCCAAACGTTGTTCAGTTTGGGGGTGGTGAACGAAGAATCTGCTTCTTGTCCCTGCCGGGTGCCCCACCCCTCGCCGCGTCTTTGTTTTTGCGGCTAGGGTGGGACACGGCAATGCCGGTACTGGAGCATGTTGAAGATGCTCTCGTCCTCTTTTCGGCCGGGTTTACTCACTCCGCACCCGCTGTGTAGGATGAGTTGCACCGCGAGGACAAGCGACCGATGCGACTCAACTTCAATCTAATGCGAGCCACGCTCACCGGCGCGCTCGGCGGACTGCTCTTCGGCTTCGATACTGTAGTCATCTCCGGCGCAATCGGCGCTCTGGTCCGGCTCTACTCTCTTACACCCAGGCAGGAAGGCTTCACCGTCGCCATTGGCCTGGTCGGCACCGTCATCGGAGCACTCTCGGCCGGCGTCATCGGCCAGAAGCTCGGTTCGCGCGAAACGCTCCGCATCACTGCTGTCCTCTACATCGTCTCCGCCGCCGGTTGCGGACTGGCCTGGGGATGGTCGCCATTCCTCCTCTTCCGCTTCATCGGCGGCCTCGGCATCGGCGCGTCCTCGGTCCTCGGCCCCGTCTATATTGCTGAACTCGCACCAGCCAAATTGCGCGGGCGCCTCGTCGCCGCCTTCCAATTCAACGTCGTATTCGGCATCGTCCTCGCCTACACATCCAACTACCTCATCCGTCTCATGAATCTCGGAGCCACCGAGTGGCGCTGGCAGGTCGGCGTCGCCGCCATCCCCGCAGTCGGCTTCCTCGCACTGCTCTTCGGTATTCCCCGCAGCCCTCGCTGGTCCGCTTCACGCGACCGCATCGACGAAGCACTGGCCGTGCTCAAAAGCATGGGCGATCCGGATCCCCAGGCCGAGCTCGCCGACATTCGCGCCGCCCTTGCTGAAGAGCACGCCTCCGCACACGAGCCCGTCTTCCGCTGGAAGTACCGCTATCCGCTCTTCCTCGCCATCTCCATCGGCGCATTCAACCAGCTTGCCGGCATCAACGCCATCCTCTACTACCTCAACCCCATCTTCCAGGCTGCCGGCTACAGCCAGCTCTCCGGCGACCAGAAGGCCATCGCCATCGGCCTCACCAACCTCGTCTTCACCATGGTCGGCATGAGCCTCATCGACAAGCTC
>Ga0302324_100024388_pt1 | contig 11655 bp, 9 predicted proteins | sample Palsa_T0_1_FD_201949 | JGI IMG/M metagenome (GOLD analysis project Ga0302324, IMG submission 201949) | Peat permafrost microbial communities from Stordalen Mire near Abisko, Sweden - Palsa_T0_1 | ecosystem: Environmental > Terrestrial > Soil > Palsa > Peat permafrost | place: Sweden: Abisko... | reverse complement strand
CGCTCGACACCGTGCCGGATTGCGGCGCGGAGGATGTGGAGCGAGCGGTCCGCGCGGCCGCTGCCGCGCAGCCCGCGTGGGGTGAAATGCCGGCGGCAGAGCGCGTGGCACTGCTTCGCGAGATGGCGCGGCGCGTGCGTGCGCGAAGGGCCTCACTCGCGCTTTCGTTGAGCCGAGAGAGCGGCAAGCCGCTGTGCGAGGCGTGCGATTGCATCGATGCCGCAGCGGATATGTTCGAGCGTTGCGGCGGCGTGGATCGTTCCCGCGTGGAAGCGCCCGGCGTGGAAGCGCCCGGCGTGGAAGCGCCCGGCGTGGCAGCGCCCGGCCCGGCTCCGGCAGCGGGCCCCCGGCGCGGGGACATCACGGCGGTGATCACGCCCTACAATTTCCCCGTGCTGGCTTTCGCCGCGTCCGCCGTTTCGGCGCTTGCGGCCAGTGCGACGCTCGTGTTCAAGGCGCCGCCGCAAGATCCCCTGACCCTGCTCGAGATTGTGCGCCTCGGTGATTTTCTGCCCACCGGCGTGATCAATGTGGTCACGGGCGGTGCCGAGAGCGCCGAGCTGCTGGTCGCACATCCGCAGGTTAGCCGGGTGAGCTTCACGGGCTCCTCGGCGGTCGCCCGCCGCCTGCAAGCGCTCGTCCGAGGCAAATCCCTCGATCTGGAATCCGGGTCGCTCGACGTGTTCATCGTTTGTAAGGACGCCGATCTCGAGCGCGCCGTGCCGGCCATCGCATGGTCCCGACTCATGAACGCGGGTCAGACCTGCGCCTCGCCGCGTCACATTTATGTCGAGCGCACGATCGCGGCGGAGCTCGCCGACAGAATGCATCAGTACGTGGGATTTCTCGACGTCGACGATCCGGCCAAACCGCCGACCGACCTGGGTCCCCTCATCTCAGTCGAGGCCGCACAGCGCGTCGAGGATCAAGTGGGACGTACGCTGCGTGCGGGCGCGAGACTCATCCTCGGCGGCCGTCGCTTTCGTCCGTCGGGGCTGCCCGGTCATTTCTTTCAGCCGACCATTCTCGGCAACGTGCCCGCAGGCAGTGTACCGACGCGTGAGGAAATCTTAGGTCCGGTAATTACCATGACCCCGGTCACCGATCTGGGCCATGCGCTCGAGCTTGCGGGCCATGCGGCGGCGCCTGCGCGGGCCTGGATTTATACGGGCGATCCCGATGCGACAGCGCGGGACGTGCAGGCCCGCGGCGGCACGTTCTTCGTCAACGATCCAGGAGACCCGAAGGCGGGGCCCTTCGGGGGGCTGCGACCGGGTCGCGTCCTCGCGGCGCTTGCGGCTCTGCCCGCGCAAAATCCCGTGTCGGGAATCGCGCGGACAGCCGCCGCGATCGAGCCGAAACCCTGGTGGTTTCCTTACCTCGAGCGCAGGAGCTGAGCTTAGCCCGCCGGACTGCCTTCGACCTGGATCTCGAGCTTTACCCACATCTGGAAACCGTACGCCTGTCCGAAGGTGATGCCGTAATCGGAGCGATCGAAGGTGGCCGAGGCGTCCGCACCGCAGACCTCTTTCTTGGTCATGGGGTTCTGCATGCAGCGGAACGAGTCGATCTTGAGCGTGAGCGGCTTGCTCACGCCGTGCAGCGTGAACGTGCCTTCCGCTTCCGTCGGCTTATCGCCGCTCCATTTGGTGAACTTGCCGACATAGGTGGCCGTCGGGTACTTTGCCACGTCGAAAAGCTCGGCCGATTTGGCGTGCTCGTCCAGTTTCGCATTGGCGAAATCCACCGAGCTCATGTTCACCGTGACGTCGATCGCTCCCGTCTTCGCATCCTTGTCGTAGACGACCTTGCCGGAAGTCTCGGCGAACTTGCCGCGCCACACGGACAGGCCGTTGAAATGATCCGCCGCGAAACTGGGATAGGTGTGCTTCGGATCCAGCACGTAAGTCACCGGCGCTGCAAATGCGGACGCCGTGTAAACGGTCGCGTACCCGAGCGCCGCGATGGACGCCAAAACAATACGGTTCATGAAGGCTCCTTGAACTACTGTGGGTATAATTCGGGTCGACGTCGTCCGCTCGAGCTACCGGCGCCGATGGCCGAATGATAGCCGATTGCACGTCGCGATCCCGCTTTTATCAACGATTCGAAGGAAGAGATGGACTTACTCACTGCTATCGAGACGCGCGCTTCGGCCGCTCGCCTGGCTGCGCCCGGTCCCACCTCCGAGGACCTCGCACGGATCATCGCGGCCGCGCAGCGGGCGCCCGATCACGGGCGCATGAAGCCCTGGCGACTGGTCGTGCTCGAGGGTGCCGGCCGGGAGCGCTTTGCCGCCGCGGCGGCCGAGGCCAAGCGCCGCCGCACCGTGTCGATGAACGATGAGCAACTCGCCGCCGAGCGCGAGAAAGTGCTGCGTGCGCCGACCCTCGTCGTCGTGGGCTGCGCGGTGCGCGAGAACTCCAAGGTGCCGGAGATCGAGCAAGTGATCGCGGCGGGCGCTGCCGCGCAGAACCTGTTCCTGGCGGCTCACGATTTGGGTTACGGCGTGATGTGGAAGACCGGCGCCGCGGCATACGACGCGGACGTCAAGGCGCTGGTCGGGCTCGAGGCCACCGACCACATCGTCGGCATCATGCATCTCGGCACGCGGATCAAGTAGCGCCGCCGCGCTCGAGCGGTGGGCTCGGCGCGGGAAAGGAATGGCCGCGCAACGACACGGCTTTGACGAGCGCCCAAGCAGAAGTTCCCACGGCGAGCTCGAGCTCGCGCGTCGCCGCGCCGGTCACGCGGGCGAGGATCGAGGCGCCCGCGCCGATATCGATGGAGACGAGATCGGAGCCGACGCCGCCGGCTTTGCCGGTACCGTCGGCGTCGATTGCCGTGATGACACCCTGCACGCTGTTGCGCACGCTCAAGTGCTGCGGCATACGGGTCGACACGATGACATCGCGGGCGAGCAGCTGCACGCGCATCCGTGTTCCCGCCGCGAGTCGCGCAGCCTCGACCTTGATCTCGCCGTTGCCGACTTGGACCCGCGTCAGGCCGCTCGCCGGATCTTCGCCGATCACCGTGCCGTCGATGACCGCACCCACGGCGTCGGGGCCGATCAGGCCGCGCAGCTTCGGGTCGAGGCTCATCTGCGTGATGCCGCCTTCGGCAACGACGGTCCCCGATTGCATGAGCACGATATGCGTCGCGAGTCGGAGCACCTCGTCGAATTGATGACTGACGTAGATCATCGGAATAGAGAGTTGATCGCGCAGGGTCTCGAGGTAGGGCAGTACTTCCTCCCTGCGATCGCGATCGAGGGCGGCGAGAGGCTCGTCCAGCAACAAAAGCCGTGGCTGGGAGAGCAGCGCGCGGCCGATCGCCACGCGCTGGCGCTCTCCGCCCGATAACTGATGCACCCGGCGCGACAGCAGCGGCTCGAGATCGAGCATGGCGAGCACCCGCTCGCGGCTCACATAAGGCGCGCGCCGCGCGCGCCGCTGTGCATAGCCCAGGTTCGAGGCGACGTTGAGGTGCGGGAGGAGTCGAGCATCCTGGAACACATACCCGATCCCGCGCCGTTCGGCCGCGATGGCGACCTGCCGCCGGGTGTCGAGCAGGACGTCGTCATCCAGACTGATCTGCCCGCGATCGGCGGCGAGCAGCCCTGCGATGATGTTGATGGTCGTGCTCTTGCCGCATCCGGAAGGCCCGAACAGGGCGACGATGCCGGGCGTGGGAGCATTGAATTCGACATCGAGCATGAATGACTCGAGCCGTTTTTCGACGACGACCTTGAGGCTCATCGGCCGAGCATCCAGCGTACCCGCCGCGCGAACCATTCCGACAGCAGCAAGCCGCCGAGACCGAGCACCACCGACATGACGGCAAGCCGCGCCGCCGCGTGTTCCCCGCCCGGTTCTTGCAGGGCGGAGTAGAGGGCGAGCGGCAAGGTGCGAGTCTCGCCCGGAATATTCGACACGAACGTGATGACCGCGCCGAACTCGCCCAACGCGGCCGAGAAGGCGGTGATTGCGCCCGCCAATAGGCCGGGGAGCATCAACGGCAACGTCACGCTCATGAATCGGTCCAGGGGCCCTGCCCCCAACGTGCGTGCGGCATCCTCGAGTCCGCGGTCGACGGTCTCGAGGGAAATGCGGATGGCCCGCACCATGAGCGGAAAGGACATCACCGCAGTCGCGAGAGCGGCGCCGTTGCGGGTGAAAATGAGTACGATGCCGAACGATCGGTCGAGCCATCCGCCGATGGGACCTCGTGTCCCGAACAGCAGCAACAGGACATAGCCGACGGCCACCGGGGGAAGCACCAAGGGCAAGTGGACGAGTGCGTCGAGCAGGGTCTTGCCGACGAAGCGGCGCCGTGTGAGGACCCACGCAATGACAATCGCGGGCGGCAGACTGAACACGACGCTGCGCCAAGCGACGCTCAAGCTGAGCTCGAGCGCTTCGACCTCCTGATGAGTCGGCACGATCATTCTTCGGACGCGGACGGAAGAATCCGGGGCTGCATGCTTCACGCAGTATACTGGTGCGCTAAGGGTTCGCCGGGGCGCAACTGGATTCGCCCGGGACGACGAGGATTTCTACATGGCTTATTACCGCGCCGTGACGCAAGTGACGGCGTCGATCCCGGACCGCATCGGTATCTTGCTGGTCAATCTCGGAACGCCGGATTCGCCCACCTATTTCGCCGTGCAGCGCTATCTGCGGGAATTCTTGAGCGACCGGCGCGTCATCAACACGGCGCCGGCGGTGTGGCTGCCCATTCTGTACGGCGTCGTGCTGCCGCTCAGGCCGCTGCGCAGTGCCGCCAACTACCGCAAGATCTGGATGCAAGATGGATCCCCGCTGGCGGTGTACTCGCATCGCTTGACCAATAAGCTGGGCGACCGGCTGCATGCCTCGCTCGGTGACCGCGTGCGCGTGGCGCTCGGCATGACGTACGGAAATCCGAGCGTGGCGAGCGCGGTGCGCATCCTCGCGGAACAGAACGTGCGCAGGCTCCTGGTGTTGCCGTTGTATCCCCAATACTGCTCATCGACGACCGGCTCGGTATTCGATCGCGTCATGCAGGCGCTCGAGCGCTGGCGCTGGATTCCCGAGACGCGCTTCATCAACGATTACGCCGCCGACGCGGGCTATATCAACGCCTTGTGCTCGCGTGTCCGCGAGCACTGGGAGCGCGCCGGTGAGCAGACGCACCTGGTGTTCTCCTATCACGGCGTGCCCGCATCGTACGTGAGCGAGGGCGACCCTTATCAAGCCCAGGCCGAGGCGACGACCCGAGCGGTCGTGTCGCGCCTGCAGCTCGCCTCCGAAGATTGGTCGCACTGCTACCAATCGCGTTTCGGGCGCGTGCTGTGGCTGCAGCCTTACACCGAGGACACGCTGCGCGAGCTGGCAAACCGCGGCAAGCGCAAGCTCACCGTGGTGTCGCCGTCGTTTGCGGTGGACTGCCTCGAGACCTTGCAGGAAGTGGCCCTGGAATATCGCGACAAATTTCGCGAGTTCGGTGGCGAGTCGCTGGAGCTGATCCCCTGTCTCAATGACGACGACCGGCACGTCGATGCGCTCAGCGGCATCATTACAAACCACCTCCAAGGGTGGTTATAACATTATGATTGTGTTTATATTATGTCGGCGTTGATCGCTGCGATCACGCTCGTCGCGCTCGCCATCTGGGTGTACCTCATCGCCGCGCACGGCCGGTTCTGGCTGTCGCGGCCGGAGCTCGCGCCGGTGGCCGGTGCGCACGGACCGCGGGTCGACATCGTGGTGCCTGCACGCGACGAGGCGGACAGCATCGGCCCGGTCATCGCATCGCTCCTCGCGCAGGACTACGGTGCCGGCTTCGCTAAGTCGTTCGCAGTGACGCTGGTCGACGATAACTCCACCGACGGAACCGCCGAGCGCGCCGGCCGCGCGCCGAATCTCAACATCCTGCAAGGCGCTCCGAAGCCTGTGGGATGGGTGGGCAAGATGTGGGCGCTCGAGCAAGGAATCGCCGCAGGCGATGCGCCCCTCATTCTGTTGACCGACGCCGACATCGTGCACGAGCCGCGGCACTTATCGACGCTCGTGGCTTGCCTGGAGCGCTCGCAACTCGCCATGGCGAGCGAGATGGTGCACCTCAATTGCGCGAGCCTCGCGGAGCGGGCGCTGGTGCCGGCGTTCGTCTACTTCTTTCAGATGCTGTATCCCTTCGCCAAGGTGAACGATGCGCGCTCGAGCGTTGCGGCGGCGGCCGGCGGCACGGTGTTGATTCGCCGCGAGGCCTTGAACCGCATCGGCGGCATCGGCGCCATCAAGGGTGCGCTCATTGACGACGTCTCGCTGGCCCAGGCAATCAAGGGGCGCGGAGGCGGCGCCATTTTTCTCGGCCATTCGTCCCTGGCCGCCTCCATCCGTCCTTATCCCGGATTAGCGGACATCTGGCGCATGATCGCTCGGACCGCGTTCACGCAGTTGCGTCATTCTGCGTGGCTGTTGCTAGGGACGCTCCTCGGCTTGAGTCTTGTCTGGCTGGCGCCGCTGGCGGCGGCGCTTTTCGGGCGCGGCTGGGTGCGTGGCTGCGGGCTCGCTGCGTGCGCACTCGCGGTGGTGAGCTACCTGCCTACGCTCGCGCGCTATCGGCGCAGCTTCGCGTGGGCGCTCGCCTTGCCGCTCATCGCGCTTTTTTATATGGCGGCCACGGTGGGCTCGGCGGTCGATGCATGGAGCGGCGCCGGCGCGCGCTGGAAGAGCCGATCGTATTGAGCCTCCTGGCGGCTTGAGGCTCAGGCCGCGAAGGCACGGTCGAGCAGCACGCCGGCATCCGACGGCGTGCTGCCCGCACCGAACACCGCGCCCCAGCCGGCCTCGGGATTCAAGCGGGTTGCACAAAATGCCTCGGCAACGATGCGCGCGCCGGCCGAGCCGGACGCGGCGCCGAGCAGCAGCTGCGCCTGCATCAGCGTGACGAAGATTTGCACGAAGCGTCGTGCGAGGGCCTCGCCGAATCCTTCGGCCTGGAACGCAGCGAAGCGCTCGAATGCGGCATCGAAGTAGCGGTTCTGGCCGCGTGCCGTCGACAGCTCGCGCAGCACGACCTCGGTGGTGGCGGGAGATTTGCCGAACGCACGCAACACGTCGAGGCACATGATGTTGCCCGAGCCCTCCCAGATCGAGTTCACCGGCATTTCACGCAGCATCCGCGCGAGCGTGAGCTCCTCGGTGTAGCCGTTGCCGCCCAGGATCTCCATTGCCTCGGCGGCGAGCTCGCAGCCGCGCTTGCAGACCCAGAATTTGGCGCCCGAGGTGAGCGCCCGGCGCAGCGTCCCTTCGCTCGTGTCATCGCTTTCGAATGCTCGAGCGAGGCGTATCGCGAGGGCGGTGGCGGCCTCCGATTCGAGGATCAGATCGGCGAGCACGCTGCGCATGAGCGGCTGTTCGCAGAGCGGCGCTCCGAACGCCCGGCGATGTCGAGCGTGATGCACAGCCTGCACCACGGCCTGGCGCATCATGCCGGCACTGCCGAGCACGCAATCGAGACGCGTGTAGTTGCCCATTTCGAGAATGGTGGGCACACCGCGTCCTTCCTCGCCGAGCAGCCGCGCCCACGCATCCACGAACTCGACTTCAGAGGACGCGTTCGAGCGGTTACCGAGCTTGTCTTTCAGCCGCTGGATGAGGATGCCGTTGCGGGTGCCGTCCGGCAGACGCCGCGGCAGGAGAAAACACGATAGACCCGCCGCAGTCTGTGCGAGCACCAGATGCGCATCACACTGGGGCGCCGAGAAGAACCACTTATGGCCGTTGAGCCGATAGGATCCATCCGTGGTGCGCTCCGCGCGTGTGGTGTTCGTACGCACATCGGAACCGCCCTGCTTCTCTGTCATGCCCATGCCGACGAGGCCGCCGTGCTTGCGCTCGATCGGAACATCGCGGCTGTCGTAGACCCGCGTGATGAGCCGCGGCAACCAGTCGCGCGCGAGATCGGGATCGCGGCGCAAGGCGGCGATCGCCCCGTACGTCATCGTCGTCGGACAAAGCGTTCCGCACTCCACTTGTGCCTGCATCAAATAACCCGCCGCACGTGCCACGTGCGCGCCGGCGATAGGGCGGCCGCGCTCGTGTGCCCACGGAGCGCTGTGATAGCCGCGAGCCGCGATGCCCTCCATGAGCGCATGCCAGGAGGGATGGAATTCGAGCGCATCGATGCGCTCGCCGCGCACGTTGAAGCGTTGCAGCACAGGCGGGTGGCGGTTGGCGAGCCGCCCGTGCTCGAAGTTTGCCGCGGTCCCGATGGCGGCTCCGTCGCGCGCGAGCTGCGCCGCGTGCGCGTTGGCCCCCTCGCGCGACACGGCTGCCTGCAACGCCTCATCGGTCGTGAACAGGTTGTAGTCGCAGAGCGGCGGCGTCTGGTTGGCAACGGCCGGCGATGCAGCGGCCGGTGGCGCGGCGGCGGGTGGCGCGGCGGCGGGTGGTGCGGCGGCGGGCGAAGTCGCGGGATCGGACATGAAGGTTCCTGACATGACGACCTCGCCCTGGGCACTCCAGTCGGGATAGTAGGCTAAAGCGGTGCCTCTTGGAGACCGCTCGCTTGCCCGCGCCGCCTGTGAAATGCTAAATTCAGCGCATATGTTCTCGGCAGTCGCGAGTCTTAGCGGTCCTCTCGGCATTTTATGCCTGGATTCGCTTGCGCTGCTGCTGCGCCGCTAGGCGCCACCCACACATGCGCCATCGGTCGGCGCTCACAAGACCGAAAACCACTCCCTCGCCCGCAAATCCAACAGGCGGTTTGTGCGCGAGAGGCAGCGCTGGACCCTAACGAGCAGAGAACATCATGTTGCAACATCCATCGAGCAAATATCGAGCCTTCGCCCCCGTTGACCTCAAGGACCGCCGCTGGCCGGGCGCGGTGATCGAATCCCCGCCGACGTGGTGCAGCGTCGATCTACGAGACGGTAATCAAGCGCTGATCGAGCCCATGGATGCCGCGCGCAAGCGCCGCATGTTCGACATGCTGGTCCGCATCGGCTTCAAGGAGATCGAAGTCGGATTCCCGGCAGCGTCCCAGACGGACTTCGATTTCGTGCGCGAGATCATCGAGAAGGGGCTGATCCCGGAGGATGTGACCATTCAGGTGCTCACGCAAGCACGCCCGGAGCTGATCGCGCGCACCTACGAATCGCTGCAGGGCGCGCGCCGCGCCATCATGCATGTCTACAACTCCACCTCCGTCGCGCAACGCCGCGTCGTGTTTCGCACCGATCGCGCGGGCATCATCGACATCGCGGTGCGCGGCGCGAGCTGCGTGCGCGAGCACGCCGAGCGCGAGCGCGGCACGGAATGGGTCTTTCAATACAGCCCGGAGAGCTTCACGGGAACGGAGCTCGATTTCGCGGTCGAGATCTGCGATGCGGTGAATGCGGTTTGGGAGCCCACGCCGGAGCGCCGCGCCATCTTGAACTTGCCGGCCACCGTCGAGATGGCGACCCCGAACGTGTATGCCGATCAGATCGAGTGGTTCCTGCGGCACATACGCCGGCGCGACAGCATCGTTCTGAGCGTTCATCCCCATAACGACCGCGGCACCGCCGTGGCGGCGGCCGAGCTCGCAGTGATGGCCGGTGCGGAGCGCATCGAGGGCACACTGTTCGGCAACGGCGAACGCACCGGCAATGTGGATATCGTAACGCTAGCCCTTAACTTATATAGCCAAGGCGTTGATCCTGCTTTAGATTTCTCCAACATAAACGAGGCAGCTCGTTGCGCCGAGAGCTGCAATCAATTGCCCATTCATCCACGCCATCCCTACGTGGGCGATCTCGTGTTCACCGCCTTTTCGGGCTCTCATCAGGACGCGATCAAGAAGGGGTTAGCGGCACGGACCGAATCCGACATCTGGGATGTACCGTACCTGCCGATCGACCCGTCGGACCTCGGCCGCTCTTACGATTCGATCATCCGCGTGAACAGCCAGTCGGGTAAGGGCGGTGTGGCCTATTTGCTCGAGCGCGATTATCAATTGGTGATGCCGCGCCGCTTGCAAATCGAGTTCAGCCAAGTCGTACAATCTGCTGCAGATATCACTGGTAAAGAATTGACATCGAAGGAGTTATGGGAGCTATTCAACCAGGAATACCTCGCTTCGCGTACGCCTTTCGTCTATCGCGGGCATCAACTTGCGGCCTCGACGGACGGAGCGGACACCGAGAAGCTCTCGCTCCAGGTCGAGCGGGATGGGCGCCTCGAGACCTGGCTCGGGCAGGGTTCCGGCCCCATCGACGCCATCGTGGCTGCCATAGGCCTACCGTTCGATGTGCTGTCTTACGAGGAACATTCGCGCGGCCAGGGGAGCGGCGCCATGGCGGTGTCTTACATCGAGATCACGACACGCTCACGGCGCACGTTGTTCGGGGCGGGAATGCACCCGAACATCATCACGGCTTCCCTGCTGGCCGTGCTCTCGGCGGTCAACCGGGCCGTTGCGCTCGGCGCGCTCGCACCGGCCGCCCGGAGCGCTCGCACAGGCACTTGAGGCGCCTGTCGGCGGCTCGGTTGGCTTGGCCACACAAGGCGGGTTGAAATCCTGCTTGCCTGCCCCGACTAGGAGGGTGCGTGGTCCCGTGGCCGCGTTACCGGGAATTAGTTGAATGACTTGCAAAATCCGCTATAGTGCGCAACTTCATGTGTCGGCCTGTTCGATCCCATTGATTTCAAGGGCTTTTCTCGAAAAATGAGTGCACGCGAAGACGAACATTTTGACATCGACGATGAGTTCCTGGGCGAAGCCGAGGAATCCCATGAATTCGATCCCCTGCTGGAGCGCGCCGAGCGGCGCCCCAAAGCGTCGGCGCCCGCCGCCAAACGCGGTAAAGCCGCTTGGAGCCGCGTGGAAGACGTCTTGGCCGAGCGGCAGTTAGAGAAAGAGCTGCGCGACATTTTCGAAGACGATTAATCCCCTTGGGTGCCCCCTGGGTCGTGCTCAAGTTCGGCGGCACGAGCGTGTCGTCGGTCTCGAACTGGCACAACATCGCCAAAGTTCTACGCGAACGCATCGCCGAGGGTCTGCGGCCGGTGGTGGTGCATTCCGCGCTGTCAGGCATCACCGATCGTCTCGAATCGCTGCTCTCCGCGGCCGTCGAGGGCACGCACGCCGCGGGGCTCGAGCGTATCGAGAGCGTGCATCGCGATCTGGCGCGAGCATTGGGTGTCGAGCCGGGAGCTCAGTTCGAGACATTCCTCGATGAGCTGAACAGCCTGACCGCCGAGATCGCTCGCGACCGCCAGGTCGGTGAGCGCGCGCGGGCGCAGGTCATGGCGATGGGCGAGCTGTTTGCCACGGCGCTCGGGTGCGCCTTTCTCAATGCGCAACAGATCGGGACTCGCTGGATCGATGCGCGCACCGTGCTGCGAGCGGAGCAACGGGCGGGCGCCAACATCAAGGCAAGCTTTCTGTCGGCGACCTGCGATTTCGCCCCCGACCCGGCGCTCATGGCGGCGTGGCAGGCGATCGACGGCGTGATCATCACGCAAGGCTTCATCGCGTCCAACGAGACGGGCGACACGGTGCTCCTCGGTCGCGGCGGCTCCGACACCTCCGCCTCGTACTTCGCCGCCAAGCTCGCCGCGTCGCGCCTGGAGATCTGGACGGACGTGCCGGGTCTGTTCAGCGCCAACCCGCGCGCCATCCCGACTG
>Ga0302324_100024386_pt1 | contig 11655 bp, 11 predicted proteins | sample Palsa_T0_1_FD_201949 | JGI IMG/M metagenome (GOLD analysis project Ga0302324, IMG submission 201949) | Peat permafrost microbial communities from Stordalen Mire near Abisko, Sweden - Palsa_T0_1 | ecosystem: Environmental > Terrestrial > Soil > Palsa > Peat permafrost | place: Sweden: Abisko... | reverse complement strand
CCTAAACCCACCTTTAAGCCTGTACCGCTGCAAGGGAGTTGTAACGGATGTCCCCGGTCCAAAATGTAACGCATGTCCCGGTACACTCACTCCCCTTAGAGCTTTTGCTTGTTCTACCCGGTGGGGCGTTGCGGGGAGGGTGGACCTCCCCGCAGAGATTCTCTCTCGCTTGTCTAGGCTTTTTTCTCTTTAGGGGTGTCCAGAGGGGAACTTTCTCTTTTTCAGAGAAGGTGAAGCGAGATTATGAAAGAAGATGATCCACTAATTTCAGTCAGCGCCTTTACAGCTAGAAGCTCGGCCCCGGAGGTAGGCCAAGCGGGACGAGAACGTTCGTACAAAAATCCATTCTCAATAGGCTCCGACGCCGACACTCTGAGGCTGTGCGTTAGTCCTATATCTGTAACATAAAGAATCCGATTACTTGAGGAAGGTTCGATGTCTGGGAGCCGAAGGTGAACGATAAGCAAGCCTGGAAGAGATCTTGACTTCGATTTCAGTGCCCCCGCCAGCTCGACTGAAGATGGAGAACCGGGCACCAATCTTCTCGGTTCGTTCCGCCATTCCAGGCAATCCGAAGTGCCCGGCAGACGAACCATCCTGGAGCACCTGTTCTGGTATCCCACTGCCATCGTCCCGAAAATTTAGCCTCATCTCATTTGACGCATACGTAAGCTCGACTTCTATATTCGTCGCGCCCGCATGACGAAATGCGTTGTAGAGGGCTTCACGCCCGATCTTGTATATCTCTTCCGACACCACCGCGTCCAGCTGTCGAGGGCTCCCGGTGACCGTCATGGCGAACCGCGCAGGGTAGACTTTCGCTAATTCCGAGGCCACAGCGCTAAAGTCGTTTTCGAGTTCAGTTGCTTCACTTGTGCGCGTGCGCAAATCCAAAACTAGCTTGCGACCCTCTAACATGACCTGGTCCGATAGTGTAAGGGTCTCTTCAAAGAGAGCGCGTACAGGGTCGCTCTTGGCGAGTCGGTTTGTTCCGAGATTGAAGCTTAGTAATAGTCCCTGAATTCCTTGGAAGAAAGTGTCGTGCAGGTCTCGTGCGATACGTTCCCGTTCCGCCAGCCGTTCGTAAAGCCGAGCTCTGATTCCAACTTCAACCTGACTGATACGCAAGCGGTAGAACCACCACAGGACAGCAGCCCCAAGCGTGACGCACAGGATCTTGAAGTACCAACCCTGGAAAAAGGTGGCAGGCAGGGTGATCGGCATGGTGACGCCCGTCGTATTCCAAAGCCCGTCATTGTTGCAGGCGATGACGTGGAACAAGTAGTGTCTCGGCGCGATGTTTGTGTAGAAAGCTTGCCGACGGCTACCGGCGTCTTGCCAATCAGTATCGAACCCCTCGAGCTTGTACTTGAAGCGAACTCGTTCCGGTACCGAGAGGCTTAGAGCGGTGTAGTCGATCTCGAGTGATTTCGTTCCCTTTGGTAGCTGAACTCCAGCATCTGTTTCGATTGAGCGGCCGTCAGCACGAACACTCCGTAGAGCCACTGGAGGAATCACATTATTTCTTACTATTTGGGTTGGGTTGATGAACACCAATCCGCCCGTAGTGGCAAACCACAATCGGCCATCGGTACCTTTGATCGCGGTTGGAAGGGGATACAAGATGCCGGCATCGCCCGGTATTCCATCCAGATAGTTAAAAGCCTCAAACTTGACTACGTGTAGCGGATTCTTCAAAAACGCTGCGACTTCCTGTGCCGAGATCCGGAAGATCCCAGCCGATGCATTCAGCCAAAGACCACCTTCATCGGCAAAAACGATGCCGGTAATTCCTTCCACCGCTGATTGGCCAGCAAACGTCATCGTGACGAAGCCGTCATTTTCGAAGAGGTTCAATCCATGTTCGCCCCCCACCCACATATGGGATTCAGACTCATGTAAGGCAGTCACGTTGCCAACGTTCAGACCTTGGTTTCTATCTAGAAAACGAACTTTATCTCCTTCGTGGATTGAAACTACGTTCTTCATGTATCCCGCCCAGATGCGACCCGCGTGATCCGTAGTCAGAGTTACAGCCGTACCGATTTTGTGGAAAAGAGTGTTGTCCAAATTCCACACGGCATTGTGAATTCGGGAGATGGGCCAACCATTCAAAGAGATCCAAACGTCCCCATCGTCACTCGTTGTGATCGCCTGTGTTGCGGTCGGCCAGACTGGTTTGTTTTCGACTGGAGGTGCAGGTAAGGGGAAATAGTGATCTCCTTGCAAGTAACCGAGTCTGCCTTCAGAACCGACCCACGTCTTCCCATCGGAGGAAGAGTACAAAGCTGTCACTGTGCCATCCGGAACGCTTTGTCCTGCTCGAAAGGTGTTGCCGTCCAGCTCACCGGCACCAACATTCACTGAACCTATGAGAATTTTTCCATTAGGTCTAGCGGCAAGGGCAGAACTCGTGAGAGAAGCCGGGATGGGAGCAGGAGTAAAAATCGTTGCTCGAAATCTGTCGAGACCCCGTGCGGTAGCAAGCCAGATATTTCCTTCATGGTCTTCCAACCACGCTTGAACCTGATTGGATGTAAGACCGTCTTTATCGACGAAATGCTGCAGGCTCTCGGCCCTCGCGGCGGGATTCTGTGTTGTCGCCAGGTCCGGAGACGAGAGCCTCCAAACACCGCCGTTGTCTGGAAATTCCCACAGAGAGCCGTCCCGATCAACCATCAAGCCATCAAGATTCTTCCCCTCGAGCAGTCGTGTACTCGCCGGAAAACCTGACGGCATCTTTCGAGCAAGTGGAACTAACCCAAGAAGACCCTCAATCCAAAGCTTACCGTCGCGCGTCTGAGCACAATGGGCGAATGTCTTCGTCTTAAAGCCCGTTTTGGCAAATGCCATCGCTCCCTTAGGCAGATAGTAGACATTGTTAGTTGTCGTGACCCAGAGAGTACCTTCGCGGTCTTGAAAGAGATAACTAGCCTCCGAGGAGTCAAAGCCCTTATCGACTCCGATAGGGTGCCACTTTCCTTCTCTGAACCGACCAAGACCTCCAGCGGCCGCTGCCCAGATGCTTCCATCCTGATCCTCTAGAAAGCTAATGACTGTGCCCTGGGGCATCTTGTCTGCTTTAAAAAAATAATTGTGGATGTTCCCGTTCTCTATCAGGCTGGCCTCACCTCGCTGGTAGCCGATCCACAAGCCGCCTTCGCGAGTCGCATACAGCGCCAGAATCCCTGTGTCTGACAAACGCTGGCCGCGCGGAGGCTGATAAAGTTCGAACGTTACGCCGTCGAAACGGTAAAGACCGCTGGTCGTACCAAGCCAAAGGTAGCCGTCGGTGGTCTGGGCCAAGGCGTTTATTCCGCTAGGAGCACCAGACCGGATAGTCCAGGAACTGTGATCAAGTTGCTGCAGCGATAAGTTCGGCGAAAGCGCAGCCGTATGCTGGCTGCATGACACAGCGATTAGCAGCGCCAAGAGGCACATCGAGCGGTTGAGCTTCAGCGTTTTCTGCAACATGCGAGAGTGACATCGCGTATCGATGGAGACAATACTCTATCACCCTAGTAGTCAGGAGTTATCCGTGAACCGGAGCGGCAGAGCAGATCCGATGCACAGCTATCCTGAACAGACTGGCTGTTGGCGAGTCGCAGGCGTTCATTTTTGGTCAATAGTTCGCAGACCAAGGCTTCGAGGATCAGTACACGCGACTTGAGGACGGTTACCTCACCGCTGGAAGCGTTATCAGCCTCGTACATAATCGACTCTCCAGCGGTATGAATTGGACTGCGTTTTCATCTTTGATTTCTTGTGGTTTTAGCGTCTACACCTGAACACATAGACCCGGGAACCGCTGGATGGATCGATGAAGCTGACTTGACAATGATCCTCTTTGGGAGCGAGTGAAAGACTCTTTAGAGCCTGGAGTAGAGCGTCCTTTGGGGCTATGGGGCTCGATTGATCAAACAAGAGATTTCATGCTCCCACAAAATCCATCGCTGTTTCGGATGCTACGACGTCCTGGGAGCCGTTAAGCAGGTGGCCTGGTATCGGTCGGTGGTCTTTGTATTGTCAACCTATGACGTCCAAACAATGCCGCGTCATAGGAGTAGGCGCCCGGCCCCATTGTCAGAACTGTAATCGTAAGGAGCAGGCTCAACCAACAGTGCCAGAGTCCGAACATGCCGAAGCGATAAGCAATCGCAACTTGCAGGCCAAGAAGCGCCACGCAACTGAAAGGCGTTAGAAGACCTATCATTAGCAGGAAGATCAACGGCACAAGCAGCAGAAAAGGCCACTCTGACAAAATTTCATCAGACGCTAGCACACATGCGACCAAGGACCCTGTCGCGCAAAGTCGCAAAATTATCAGTCCTACGCCTGGAACGCCTGCGGGAAACATTGTGAACAATCGCTGCACCTCTAAATACTAAGAGCACACGAACCTGCAGCGAAGCCCGAAAGGAATGTCCACACCTAGCCCTTTTGAGTTTGTAAGGAGGCAGGTTCAAACCATAACCAACTAGGGAGTATAAGGAAGGTAGTCGTGTGGAGCTTTGAAAGGCTGAATGGGATGACAGACGTCAAGCAGATTCGAGTGCTCACCGTGGATGACCACCCTCTCATGCGCAGAGGAATTGCTGGCGAGGTCAACGAGCAACCTGACATGAAGGTGGTGGCCGAAGCAGTAGATGGGAAAGAAGCGGTAGTAGCGTTTCGAACGCATCGTCCCGACGTGACATTGATGGATCTGAGGATGCCGCACGCAAGCGGTCTTCAGGCGATGCTTGAAATCAGGAAAGAGTTCCCGGACGCACGCTTCATTGTATTAACCACTGTGGCGGGGGATATTCAAGTTGTTCGAGCATTCGAGGCAGGAGCAAGGGGATACCTGCTAAAAAATCTCTTGAGGACTGAGCTCGTCGAAACCATAAGAGCTGTTCATGCTGGGAAAAAGAAAGTACCACCTGAAGTTGCTCAACTCCTTGCTGAACACTTCACAGAGGACGACCTGACTGGAAGAGAAGTAGAGATTCTGCAAGGCGTAGCAAAGGGAAACTCGAATAAGATCGTCGCGGATTGCTTGAAAATCTCCGAGAACACAGTGAAGAACCACGTGAAAAGCATTCTCTCCAAGCTTGGAGCGAACGATCGCACACATGCAGTGGTAATTGCCCTGCAGAGAGGCATTATCGAAAGCTAAGCCTTCGAATGATCATAATGGGCTATCGTAGACCATCCCGATCGGAACTTCTGCTTGTCCTGCAACCGCAGTAGCGTTGTTCAAGACGTAATCAATGCGTCGTGAGCAGGCCCTCCTGCAACGAAAGGATAATCAAAATGAAGTCCCATCGTGGTCTACAGACAGTTCTGGTGTCTGCTCTATCGCTCCTATATATCGCCATGCCGACTCGCGGCATTTCACAGGCGCCTGCCGGCGCCCTCGCAAAGAACATCATCTTCGTACATGGAGCATGGGCCGATGGTTCGAGCTGGGCCAAACTGATTCCTATTCTGCAGGCAAAGGGATTCCATGTTGTTTGTGTACAGAATCCGTTGACTTCGTTTGCAGATGATGTCGCGGCGACGAAGCGAATCATCGATGCCCAGGATGGCCCGGTTCTTCTAGTGGGGCATTCCTATGGTGGCGCAGTAATCACGGAGGCCGGCAACAACCCCAAAGTAGCTGGGTTGGTTTATGTCGCCGCGTTTGCTCCCGACAAGGGCGAGTCCGCTGCCAGCCTGGGAAAGCCTTACGGACAAACTCCGGGCGTCGGAGAGTTGAGGCCTATTGAAGATGGGTTCCTGGTACTCACCGAGAAAGGTGTGCTCGAAGATTTTGCGTCCGACCTCACATCTCAAGAAAAGATGACGTTGTTATCGACACAGACACCGACTTTAGGTGCAGCGCTCGGAACTCCAATCACGGAGGCTGCCTGGCACACAAAGCCAACGTGGTTCGTAGTCGCAGCCGACGATCATATGATCTCTCCCCAACAGGAAATGGACAGCGCGAAAAAGATGAAAGCTCAAACTCTCGTTATCGTGAGCAGCCATGTTCCCATGCTTTCGCATCCCAAGGAAGTGTCAGAGTTTATCGTGTCGGCAGCGTCCGGAACAACAACGAAGTAGATCAGATTGATAACAACCAATAGATTAGCCTCGTCCGTATTCCGGACGAGGCGATTTGTTTTAAGCTCACGATCTGAGATGTTTGGTGCTGCGGCGAACTGGAAGATTAGCCGAGGCGGCGCTATCAACCCATTTTAAGCCGGACAACGTCGCCACCGGAGTGTTGATGCAACAACGCTGCCGTTTGGACGCCTTAGCGTCGTAACGAGCGTAAGCGTCTCCTGCTCGACCGTGAAGCTTCTGCGCTGTTCCTGATGGATGAGGTTGGGCAAGAGAGCGACTAGGGGCAGGTGAATCACCTCTGAACTTTCGTCGTCGACCTCGTAGCGCCCGCAGTATGCAATGTAGTCCCTAGCCAGATCGACGCCATCAACAGTGGCCCCAGGTTGCCAAGGATCTGTCTTGAATGATTCTCTCTTTGCTCGCATCAGTTGCGCCGAGACAAACCCGTCGGCTGTATAGATCAAAAAGCCTAGCGGCTCTCCCCCGAGTGGAGTGTATTCCTGAGTCCCGTCAGATCGCTCAGTAAAACTCTCAAGTGTCCACACGCCAATGAAACGCTTTCGGGCATCAGTCACGTTTCCAGTTGCCATGAAATCTCCTGTTCCTCCGCTAGGAATGGATCCGTTTTTGATTAAACCTAAGGGGTTACTGGAATATCGGTACTCTGAAAGTGTAGTAGACGCAGGTTCCGCCTCGTCTCTACGTAGACTGCAACCAAGCGGAAGCGCGATTCGAAGGCAATGCCTTCACGTTCTGCGATCGTCCGGCTGTCACCAGTGAGTATTGCCACCGGACCGGCCACTCGAACCCGCTCATTCATCAGCTCGATGGATTTGAAAACAAGGTCGCCTGTTTTCAGGTCGGTCAGAACCTCTTCCTTGGTGAGCGCTGTACCGTTTGAGCGCACAAGAGTGTAGTCGTCTGCATACAACTCGGCTAGAGAACCCCAGTCCTGATTGACGAGGGCCTTATAGAAGATGCCGCGGTGGGTTTTCAGTACGGTGTCCTGGTTCAAATTGCCTCGCTGAAAGGCGCATAGTCGGTGTAACCCTTCTCTCCGCCTCCGTAAAATGTTGACCGATCATATGGGTTAAGTTGAAGATTGCGAGCGATACGTTCCGTGAGGTCTGGGTTGGAGATGAACAGACGCCCGAAGGCGACTGCATCTGCACTCTTCTCTTGAAGAGTGTCACTAGCTGTCAGCGGGGTGTAGGCGCCGGCTGAGATAAGGGCACCCTGGAAATGGGGTTTAAACAACCGGGCATTGTTCAACGCATCCGCATGCAGATCATCGCCCAATCCGATCTCTGAACCGCGTCCCTCGATGAGGTGAAGGTATGCCAGCTTTCGTGCGTTCAGTTCCCGGACAATTGACGTAAACAAACGTAACGGGTTGCTGTCGCAAATGCCGCCATATTGGCCAAAGGGAGATAGGCGCACGCCGAGCCGTTCGGACCCGATCGATGCCGAAACAGCTTCTGTGATTTCGAGTAGGAAGCGCATACGATTCGCGATGGAACCCCCATATGCGTCCGTCCGGGTGTTGGTACCGTCTTCCAGAAATTGGTCGATCAGGTGGCTGTTGGAAGCTTGAAGCTCTACTCCATCGAAGCCGGCTTCTATAGCTTTGCGGCTGGCGTTCGCGAAGGTCTCGACTATTGGGCTTATCTCTTCCTTATTGAGAACCCGAGGTATCTCAATGGGCACCTGTTGACCGTCTCTAGTGAAGGCAGGCAGCTTGGGTGGGATTGCGGACGGTGCAACGGGAGGGCCGCCGTCTGGCATGTACGAAGAGTGGGAGTTCCGCCCATTGTGAGCAATCTGCAGGAAAATCCGACCGCCTCGGGAGTGCACGGCCTGGGTCACAGCCCTCCATCCGTTGACTTGCTCACGCGTGTAGATTCCCGGAGCATTTGGATAGCCTTGACCCTGCTGGCTTACCGCTGTTCCCTCCGCGATGATGAGTCCCGCGTTTGCTCGCTGGGCATAATACTCAGCATTTAATGCAGTAGGAGCGTTGCTAGCACCAGCACGCATCCTGGTGAGAGGTGCCATTATGATGCGATTGGGAAGCGTTATGCTCCCCAATCGCAGAGGTTCGAAAAATGAAGAGCTGTTCATGGATTTTCCTCTTACTGCTTAGTCACGCCGTTACTAGAGCGCCGCTCAATTCAGCGTGATTTCACTGATGTCGATCTTGACGAGGAGCGGCTCCGGCACGAGTTGGTAATCGCCCTCATAGGCGTAAATACGGCGCTTGGTCGGGAAGATTATGCCGCCCACGTCCTTGTAATCGGTGGCGTAGTTGAGCCCGGTTGCTCCGCCGAGAATGTCTACCGTGTAGTCATGCCGTCGAATCAGGCCATCTGGTCCAAAGCAAGAGATCTGCTCGCGCGTGTGGCTCTTGATGTGATCCGGAAAGGTGACCTTGAGCCGGCGCCATGTCTCTCCGTTTACCTGGATTGATGCGATCTCCTCGGTCTGAAAGCCATCTTGGGTATAGAGAAAGGGCGTGTTCAGGTAAGTCCAAAGCGCTTCGCCTTGGAAGTAGGCGACCTGGAGATCGTCCCATGGGGTGTCACGGGTTTGACCCTCGAACGCCTTCTCAGGATTGTCACGCGCCTGAATGAGTGTGCCATCCCGCTTCTCCATCACGAGTCGCTCAGGTGTGAAGAGGAAGCGCTTGTCCTGCCCCGGGAAGTCGGTGGTCATCCACTCTTTTTTGGTGTTTACGGTCATCACGACATCTTTCAGATAATCACCCTGGCTCTTTACGAACCAGATTGCTCCGGTGAGCGACGCCGCGACAGTGACGGAGCTAATTTCATTCCATCGTTTCAGTCCACCGTGTGCATCCACTGCTTTTTGCAATAGATCGTTCATTGAAATCTCCTTTGGGCCTAACGTTGTGCCGTTGGTACTTGACAAGATGAAGCAACCGCTTAAGGCTGGGGTGCTTCGAGTTGCTCGTTGAAAGAGGAAACAAAGACGGCCTCGTTCGGGCCGGCCTGATCACGCAGGAACTTCGCATGCGGGACCATGATCTCGTCCGAGTCAGTTGCCAGTGCTTTCATCGTTCCCGCGATGAACTCGTCAAGGGGCATTGCGCGAGGCTCTTCGCTGCTGTTCAGCAGCTCCGTGCGGACCCAGGGAGGAATAACTTCCAGTACGCGGACTGGAGTATGTCTGAGCCTGAATCGAAGCGATTGAGCATAGGAGTGAAGGGCTGCTTTCGTTGACGAATAGACCGCCGTCATCGCCATGGGAGTGAAGCCGAGAACCGATGACACGATCAGAATCGCCGCAGACTCCTGCTTCTTGAGATGTTCAATCAAGGCTCCGGTGAGCCGTATGGGACCTGTCAGATTCGTCGCGATGGTGGACGTTATCAGTTCGTCATCGACGTTTGTAGAAGCGTCATCGATCATCATGATGCCCGCATTATTGATCAAGACGTTCAGGGTGGGGTATTTTGCAATCAAATCTTCCGCTGCGCGGCGGATGCTTTCTGGGTCCGCAACGTCCAATTCGATCGAGTCCATCCCAGGATTCGCTTGGATCGTCTTTGCGAGATGCCCGTTGCGGCGGCCCGAAATGATGACCTTATTTCCGAGTTGATGGAGCGCCTCAGCAAGAGCCCGCCCTATCCCGGACCCGCCTCCAGTGATGAAAATGACGTTTCCTTTAAGTTTCATTGTTTCTCCTTCTGCACAGCATTTGAACTAAGCCGGGGAATCGCCCGAGGGGCCATAGATGGATGGAACCTTTGCTCCAAACCCACGAAGATACGTGGATATCTGGCCGCGATGATGAATTGCGTCGACGTGAAAGAGCCAGAAGATCTGACCCAGCGGCTGTTGCAATAAAACTCGACCGCCTGCAGTGACTCGTCGCTGCAACTGCCAGTCCTGCTGATTCAGTGGAAGCAGGCTGGCGGCCAGGAGATGAACCTCTGTTTCAAAGGCATGGAGGAGATCCTCGTAGCCCGGTGGGCTCTCGCTAGATACTTCAGATGTGTCAGATATCGTTAGCTCCTGACACAAACGGAGACAACGAACGATTGTCCAGGCAGCGACGCCAGCAGGCGACGAAGCAGGATGAGGCCGAAAAGCAAGCATCTTCGCTGAGATGGCACGGAGCACCCTGCCGGTCGTTGCAGATTCGACCCGGTGACGTTCCCGAAAGAACGCTATGGTCCCGACTGGATCGAAATCAGCCATGAGTCACACCGGTTGTAAGCTGTGCAAGCGTGGGATAGTCGGTGTACCCTTCGGCACCCGGACCGTAGTATGTCTCAGGTCTCTGTTCGTTGAGTGAACCGCCCAAACGAAGGCGCTCCACCAGGTCCGGATTGGCGATGTACTCTCGTCCGAAAGCTATGAGCTCGCCGAGACCCTGCTGGAGAAGATCTTCTGCGTGAGCCGCGTCGATCCCTGCATTGAGCATAAGGGTGCCCCGATAGAGCGGACGAAAACGATGGAGAACGCCGTCGCCCTCCATTGCCTGAAGTGGCGTGCCGGTCAGGTCTGCGAGCTGGCGCATCACCATGACATGCGAAAGGTTGTAGTCGTTCAAACGACGATATACATATTCGGACGTGGGCAACGTAGATGCGAGAGATTGGAACCCGCCACGCTCCGGCATCATCGGCCCACCTTTCACTCCAACCCTTTGGCTGGGCCACACTTCAAGGACGGCTTCCAGCACCTCAAACAGAATCCGTGCCCGGTTCTCCACCGTTCCACCGTACTCGTCGGTTCGCAGATTCAGGTTTTCCTGCAGAAATTGTTGAAACAGATAAGCGAAGCCCCCTTGGATTTGTACCCCATCGAAGCCGGCGTCCCGAGCGACCTGAGCGGCGTGGCGGAAGTCGGCGACGGTCTGCCTGATGTCTTCCTGAGTCATGGCCCTGGGGACGGAGGTCATTTCCGTGGCCCCGTAACCTGTATGCAGAAGTTGTTCCGGATTTACAGCCGAGGGACCCAGGGGGAAACGTCCATTCCCGACAAAATGCCGATTGGTGACCGAGCCCTGATGCCAAAGCTGCACAAACACGTGGCCACCGGCACGGTGGACGGCATCCGTGATTGCTTGCCAGCCCTTTCGTTGGGCTTCGGTATATATGCCCGGGGCAGCAAACCAGCCTCTGGCCTGATCGCTGACAAAGGTGCCCTCCGTGATGATGAGCCCGGCAGTTGCACGTTGCTCGTAGTACTCGCGCATCAACGCGTTGGGGACCGCATCAGGCTCAGGCACGCGCATCCGTGTGAGCGGAGCCATGACAATGCGATTCGGCAGTTTTAGATCTCCGAAGAGAAACGGTTCGAACAACAGCTTTGCCTTCTGTCCGTAACGACTGTTCGAAATTCTGTCAGTCATTGCTGCCACCTCCACCTGCAGGTGGCTCCACGGCAGCAAAGTCCTTGCCGAACATGGGTAAACCGCTCTTCGACTCCGCTGCTGTAGCTTCGTCCTGAATGACATCCCAGTGCTCGACCAGCACTCCGTTTTCGAGACGTACGATATCGGCCACGATCCAATTCCTGGGTAGCCCGTGACCGGAGA
>Ga0302324_100024383_pt1 | contig 11656 bp, 10 predicted proteins | sample Palsa_T0_1_FD_201949 | JGI IMG/M metagenome (GOLD analysis project Ga0302324, IMG submission 201949) | Peat permafrost microbial communities from Stordalen Mire near Abisko, Sweden - Palsa_T0_1 | ecosystem: Environmental > Terrestrial > Soil > Palsa > Peat permafrost | place: Sweden: Abisko... | reverse complement strand
TCCAAGGGTTTAGGGATTCGTCAATCTTACCGGCCGAAGAGGTTCTTCGGAACCGCATGCAGGGGATGCTGCGGCAGGGAGGATCGGAGCCGGTGAAAGCACTTCGCCTGATACTCGCGCTGTCCGCCCTCGCCCTCTCGGCGGGCAATATCTATGCGGCGTCCGACGATGCGACCCCGGCGCCCGCCGCCAAACCTAGTACGCCGACGAGCAGCAAGCCGACCGATCAAAAGCCTCACGAGCGCAAGGCTCTAGAAAGCAAGACTCCTGAGAACAACGCCCCAGAGAAAAAGCCGCCTGAGAAAAAAGCCGCAGACAAAAAACCCGCCGATCAGAAAGCCGCCGAGAAGACGGCCGGCGAACACAAACCTGAGCAAAAATCTACCGCCAAGAAAAACTCGTCCGCTCCGCCGGTCCTGAGGCCCTCGGTCGGTTCGCCGTCGATTGCCGCAAACCCCGGCGCGCCTGTCCGCGTCAATGCCACAACTGGCGCGCTGCCTGGACGCTCTGCGCAAGTCCCGTCATGGAAGCCCGCGCCGGCGTTCGCCATGGCAGCGAGCTCGGCCACCTCGCCGCTCGATATCGGCGCCGTCAAACAGGCAATGGATCAGGCACATCACGGCCGCACCGACGACGCGACCAGCACCGAAGGCACGATCTCCGATCCGGTCGCGCGCAAGCTCGTCGAATGGGTAATCCTGCGCGCCGACGAAACCGACGCCGATTACTCTCGCTACGCCGCCTTCATAGCCGCCAACCCCAGCTGGCCGGGCATTACCGCGCTGCGCCGGAAGGCCGAGTCAGTGACGTGGCAGGATCACACCGATCCAGCGACCGTTATCGCCTTCTTCCGCACCGAACCGCCGCGCACCGCCAAGGGCAAATTTGCGCTGGCCCGCGCTATGCTGTCTCAAGGAAACTCCGCCGGCGCGCAGCAACTTGTCAGCGAATCCTGGCGCGACGACAGCTTATCATCGGACATTGAGGACCAAGCCCGCAACACATTCGCCGGCCTGATCTCGCCGGACGACGATAAAGTCCGCATGGACACGCGGCTTTATGCCGGCGACGATGATGCGGGCCTGCGCGCGGCGCAACATCTCGACTCCGTCCAGGTCGCTATCGCCAAGGCGCGCGCCGCGGTCATCAACAAGGAAAGCAACGCCAAGGCGCTGCTCGAAGCCGTGCCATCGTCAGCGCAGCGCGACGACGCCGGCTACATATTCAGCCGCATCCAGTCGCTGCGCCATAACGATGATATCGATCAGGCCGCACGCTTGATGGCAGCCGCCCCACGCGATCCGGCAGTTCTGCTCGATGTCGATCAATGGTGGATCGAGCGGCGGCTACTGGCGCGCAAGCTGCTCGATCAGGGCGACGTAAAAACAGCATATGCGATCGCCGACGATGCGGCAACGCCGATCAACGAGAACTACCGTGGCGAGCAGCAATTCATCGCCGGCTGGATTGCGCTTCGCTTCCTGCGCGAGCCGGCCATAGCGTTCACCCACTTCGCCAAGATCGCCGAAGGCGTCTCCAATCCCATTACGCTGGCGCGTTCGTTTTATTGGCAAGGCCGCGCCACGGAAGCCGCTGGCCGCGAGCAGGAAGCGCGGACCTATTACGAGACTGCGGCCCATTACCCGACAGCCTATTACGGCCAGTTGGCGCGGGCGCGGCTTGGGCTTGACGAAGTGGCGCTACGGCCGCCGCCTTCGCCACCGGTCGATCTGCACAATCTCGAACTCGCTCGCGTATTCGATATTCTCTATGCCCTCGATGCCCGCGACCTCGTGGCATCGATGGCGGCCGACCTTGCCGACAAGGCCAACGACGAGGCGGCCCTGGCGACGCTCGCCGAGATCGCGACGCGCCACGACGATGCACGCACGACACTCTTGATCGGCAAGATCGCACTCGGCCGCGGATTGCCGCTCGAGCACTATGCCTTCCCCGATTTCGGCGTGCCAAATTTCCAGCAAATCGGCCCGCAGGTCGAACGCTGCGTGATCTATTCGATCGTGCGGCAGGAAAGCGCGTTTAATTCCAAGGTCGTCTCCAGCGCGAATGCGCTGGGCCTGATGCAGGTAACACCAGCCGCGGGCCGCGATACCGCCAAACGCTTCAGCGTCACCTTCGACCAGCGCCGCCTGCTTTCAGACGTCGCTTACAACGCCCAGCTTGGCAGCGCCGAGCTCGGCAACGACATCGCCAGCTGGCGCGGCTCCTATATTCTCGCGTTTGTTGCCTACAATGCCGGGCCGCGCCGGGCCAAGGAGTGGATCGACCAATACGGCGATCCACGCGACGAAAAGGTTGATCCGGTGGACTGGATCGAGCGCATTCCACTGTCGGAGACGCGTAATTACGTGCAGCGCATCCTTGAAAACATCCAGGTTTACCGTGCGCGCCTCGACAACAGCCCTCGCCTTCTGATCGAGGCTGATCTGCGCCGCGGCGGCTAGAAGCCTGGCTTTGGAATTCGCGCGGCGCGTTCGAGGGCTTTGAATGGTCAAATAATTCTTGGAGTAGACGACCGCCCTTTTTCATTATCAAGCCCTTGAGAATCAATGTGTCACAAGGAGGGTTGATGGCCCGTTTGGAGGTCCGGGACGGGTTTTTGGGCGGCAGAGGTCTAAAACGCCTTTCCTGAGTAGCTATGGAGTACAGCGGCAGTCGCTATGCGGTGGCTTCGCGGTGGCTTGGCCAAGGTGCGGACCCGAACCTAATGGTATTGATGAGCTGGTGGGGTACGGTGCTTATGGCCACAGCTGTTGTGCTTAACGACTTGATAATTTCGGGTGGCTTAGAATGGAAGCGCTCCGGCGGAATCGGGCATACGTCGAACCATTCCGCGAGGCGATTGCGACAAGGGATGGACCGGACGGAACGGCGCAGCGGGTGCCGACGCCGAGAACTCGTCGCCGAGGGTCGGTCTTAAGTCCGACGGATCGCACGCAGCAAAAAGGGAGAGGTGTGTGTCTAGAGGCTCCAAACCGGGCAAGCGGCCGGCCGGCCGTGAACGCGGTACGCCCAATCGAAGAACGATTTTAGTCGATAGGATATTGGCACTCGCGGTCGAAAATCCGGCCGTATCGTCGCCAGAGTTCATCACTCTCATCACCGAGGACAAGCTGCTACCGGGGGACACCCGAATCGCCATCGGCCTGAATTCGGTCGGAGCCCTGAAAAAGATCAAAGGCTTTATGGGTATCGTCTGCGACACCGCAGAAGCCCCGCAAGTTCGCCGAAAGGCTGCGCTGGAAGTGGCCAAAGTTCTGCTGCCGGAGAAGCCGGTAGTCAAAAGATGGGGCGCACCGCCTGACGAGTTCGGCTTCGCGATCAACCCTCTCATCGCCAAAGAATACCGGGACATTGATCTGGAACTCGCAAGCTCGATCGAGAGAATATCCGCGACGTACCAGGGAACGCGCGACGCATAAAAAAGCTGAAAGCCCGGCAGCAGGTCATTCGAGACAGAATGCAATGTCCTACTCCCGCGTTGTACGACAGACCAGAAATCATAAAGGATGGAAGTCTGCTTCTCGACTACAAGCGCAAGCGGTTAGAAGGCCTAGCTTTCACACCGGAAGAGGATGCCGAAGAGGCGCACGTCAAGGCGCGGTACGACAGCTACTGCGAAGCAAATCCACAGGGCATGGCGGGACGAGTTCGAAACGAAATTCGGGACGCGCTCCGCATGTATAGAAGAATGCCAGTTCCGAAAAATAAAGTATCGCTCAAAGAGCGGGCGTTGCTGCGGATGCTGCAGTTTCTGTATCCAAAAGGTGAAAACCTCGCGGTCCTTCCTCGCCAGCAACGCGAGGCGCGCTATGCGGAAAGAGCCGAGGACCTCGAACGGTTTTGGTGGGACTCTGAATTGGCAAACGCCAAACCGCATTCAATGAACGGCAATTTCTATGCAGCTGATTCCAAATTGCGGCCGCCCGAGCCGGACACCAACGGACAGTTTGACTGGTTAGGGGCAGCGCCGATTGCTCCGCACTTTCCAAGCGAACAAGATAAGTCGTTTGAAGCGGATGCGATCGGCGGCTATGACCAGGTTGATCTCAAAGCGTGGATCCGCGGCGACGCCAACTACCTAGCGTTTCAGGTCAGAGATGCCGCCGCGACGCTACTAGGCAAATCCTACACGAGAGTCTACCCGGATATCGTCATCGATTGCGTCAAGGCGAACCTTGTCGCGGAACATGAGGTTCGTGGGGATTTTCGCAAGTATTTTCCACCGGGTACCGAGGCCAAGCGGAACTACCGCTCGGCTGAGCTTTTGGCACCGCCGTCGCTGCTGGGGCCGAACAAACCGCAGCGCCGTCTATTTCAAGGCGGCATGGACCGGACCGGTATTTCCGCTATTTCCGCGTCTGGTGCCGTTAGTCGTCAGGCTGCGCTTCGAGACGCAACCGGACCCCGGGCCCTGCTCCCCCGTCTGCATCAATGAACAGGACGCCGGCTTTTTCCAACGTCCGCCGGATCGCCTGATCGTTGACGCGGGTCAGCTTGGTCTCGCTGGGCTCGAGTTCAGCCCGGCGGATGGTGGACACCCCGATCTCGGAAACCTTGGCCAGTTCCTCGGCGCTCCAGCGGATCAGCGCTCGCGCGGCGCGAATTTGTGCGCTGGTGAGGGGTGCCGGCCTCTTGACGTCTGCATATGAAGACATATTTCATCTCATGTAATAGTAATAATTCTCACACTGGTAGGGATCAGGGAGACTCATCCGAATGAAAAATACCACATGGAAGGAAGAACGAAGAACCTATGTTGGCGGGTCAGATGTCCGCATCATCACGGGAGACGATGAAAAGGCCCTGCTTCGGCTATGGCAGGAGAAGCGCGGCGAACTTGAGCTGGAGGACCTGTCCGGGAATCTGATCGTCCAGCTCGGGGTGGTGACCGAGGATCTGAACCGGCACTGGTATGAGGTCTGTTGCAGCGAAGAGATCATCGACGTGCAGCGGCGGGTTCGTCACCCGGCGGTGCGGTGGCTGGGTGCCACGCTCGATGGACGGGTGAAGTCGTCAGGGGCGGTGTTTGAGTCAAAGTTCATGCTGCCCTGGCAGTTCTCCGAAGAGGCAGCGCTGTCGAAATACGCTCCCCAGCTGCAGCACAATATGTGGGTGGTTGCGGCCAGGGGCGCGGTGCTCTCCATTATTACCGGTGGCGGCAAGTGGGTTGAGATCAAGACCACGCCCGATCCGCTCTATCAGCATCTGATTGTAACCGCGGAGCGCAAGTTCTGGCGCTGTGTCGAGACCGGCGAGGTGCCTCGGCTGTTCGGGGTTGAGCCACCCAAACCCCGGATCGAAGCGGTGCGTATCGTCGATATGAGTTCATCCAATGCCTGGGCGGCCTTTGCTGGAATCTTTGCCCGCACCCGGGAGGCCTTTCTCGAGCACGAGCAGGCCAAGTCCGAGCTCAAGGCCCTGGTGCCCGAGGATGCCAGGGAGGCGATCGGGCACGGGGTGCGGGCCAAACGATCGAAGTCGGGCGCCATCAGCTTTGATCTTCTTAATCGGGAGGTTGGCCATGCAGCGCTCTAGCGCTTCGATCGCGAACCTGGCGGCGGCGCTGGCGAAGGCGCAGCTGGTCTTGACCAATCCGGAGAAGTCGCTGACCGCGACCATCCGGTCAGAGGGGTCCAGCGCCGAACAGACCTTCAGCTATGCCTCGCTGGCGAGCGGTCTCGACATCGTGCGCAAGACCTTGGGTCAGCATGAGATTGCCACCGTTCAAACCACCGCCATCGACCAGACCGCCGGTGTGGTCAATCTGATCACCACGCTCGCGCACTCCTCAGGCGAATGGATCGCCTCGGACTGGCCGGTGTGCGGGCTCCAAGAGACCGCAACGCCGCACCGGATGGGCGCGGCCTTAACCTATGCCCGGCGCTATGCGCTGTTCACCCTGGTCGGCATTGCCGGCGAAGACGATCTCGATGCGCCGGATCTTGCGACGACTCCAGTGCCGTCACGGGGCGACAACCAAACGGCAAAGACACTTGGGACGCAAACACTTGGGACGCAAACACTTGGGACACAAACGCTCGGGATAAAAACATTAGGGACAAAGGATAAGCCGAATGGATCTGGCAACAATGGTCATCGCGGTGACGGTCTTGGCGATAATAGTCGCGGCGATCACGGTGCTGCTTCGGGCAATCGGGCTCGCGCTTCTAAGCCGGTACAGTTCAGCGTCGCCCTCGACACCGACGCTTCGGCGCAGCTCCGCGACCGACTGCTCATCGGGATTGCCGCCCTCGCCTCGAGCGACGACGCAGCGCTGTGGGCCCATCGTTCGCTTGCGGACAAAAACCGGCTATCGGAACAGGACGCGCTCGACATCGAACAAGCCTTCGAAACCAAGCTTGCAACGTTGTCTCCCGGAACCGAAGACCCGCAATGCGCCGGTCAAGCCGACGGTAGTCGCGTTGCCGCAAAGAGCTCAACCGAAGACGCCCCCGTTAATCGGCTTCGCAAGCCCAAGCAACGCAAGCGTCAGGGGCACCAAGCCGTCGACAAATCCGCCCTCGCCTTCCCAGAGCCACGGCGCATCCGCGACCGCGATCACCTCAGGTTCGTCGCGCAACAGCCCTGCCTGATCTGCGGCCGCCAGCCCTGCGACGCCCACCACCTGCACTTTACCCAAAGCCGGGCACTCGGCCGCAAAGTCAGCGACGAGTTCACCGTCCCGCTCTGCCGCGGCCATCATCGCGAAGTCCATCGCCATGGCAATGAAGCCGCGTGGTGGAGCAACACCGGAATTGATCCTACGAAGACCGCAAGGGAATTGTGGCTGACGTCCCATCCCTTGCCACACGACCAGCTGGCCACATCGATCGAGCCTTAAGCTTCGGAAGAACTTCCGTCGGGGGGATGACAGACCCGCATGAAGAAAAAATCCCAAAAGCCCAATCAGCCGCGTCCGACAGCAGCCTTGTTACTCGCACGGGCCATTATTCGGGCCGGCTTCCGGTACAAAGATCGCGCCATGGTCAATAACGGCCAGTCTCTGTTTCTGAGAGCGCTCACAGCCATCACCAAACAGAAACCAGAATGCGAACAGCCGGAGTTACCATTTGAAGATGGCCCTTCAACGGGCAGATGTCCGCAGTTAGGGCAGTACGAAGACCGTTGAGCGCAACGAGAAAGACCGCCTCGCGGCGTCGCCGGGTCGGCTCTGCATTATTGCTGATCGGCCCCTTCTGCCCCGGTGCGTTTCCTTCGGGGTCCTAGGCTAAATAGCTCTCTCAAGGCCTTGCATGGCTCGGTCGGGGCGCTTTTAGGAATCGCTTTTTCGCTGGGGATGTGAAAAACTTTTTCCCAAAACCATGCGTTTATGATTACGGGGAGGAAACACATGAGCGGACGGCTGGTCCGTGTGCGCGACCGTCATTTGCGCTCGGCAACCTACGTAGTCGCAGAATTAGAAGCTGACAGAGCGGTCAAGCTGATACGCTCGTCCGTCGGAAGCTGGGCCGATGAAGTCACAGATTTGGGTCGTGTAAGTGCCGGCCTCCTCAAGGCCTTGTCGCTGAAATCAGGCGATTTCAAAAGCATCGAGGAACCGCCGCTTTCACAGGAGCAGCAACCACAAAAGGTCCCTTAGGAAAGCGGCCTAACACGTGGCGGACCGCTGCGGGAGTTCCACGTTTTGACGGATCCGCGCTGAGATTTCTCTTTGCAAGATCACCCTTCTAGAGCGACTACCGTGCCGAGCAATCATCTGCGCGACCAGGGCCACGATCTCTTCGTCACCGCGAAAGACGGGCTCCGCCTGCATGTGCGCCAATATGGATCGCACTCCGACCCTGGGCTGCCTGTTGTCTGCCTACCCGGGCTATCGCGCACAACCGCCGATTTCGATGCGCTCGCGCCGGTATTGGCGACCGACGCCGGATTAAAGCGATACGTTGTCGCAATCGATTCCCGCGGCCGCGGCCTGTCCGAATACGACAGCAATCCGGAAAATTACAACGTCATTGTCGAGCTCGCGGATGTCGCAACCGTTCTCACTAAACTTGGGATCGGTCCGGCGATATTTGTCGGCAGTTCGCGCGGCGGCATTCTCACGATGCTGATGGGAGCGACGCGGCCGGACGCGATTGCCGGCGTTGTGCTGCACGATATAGGCCCGGTGATCGAACCGGCGGGGCTTACTCGGATCAAGAGCTATGTCGGTAAGATAGTGCAACCGCGCACGTTCGAGGACGGCGCCGCAATTCTCAGCAATTTGTTTGCCGCACAATTTCCCAAAGTCACCGCGATGCAGTGGCTGGCCGCCGCCCACCGCGCCTGGCGGAAAGAGGGCGCCGAACTGAAACCGACATACGATGTCCGGCTAGCGCTCTCGCTTGCCGGCGTCGATACCGAAAAGCCGCTGCCGGCGTTATGGAAGGAATTCGATGCCCTCGTCCGCGTACCGATGCTGGTCATCCGCGGCGCGAATTCCGACATCCTGTCTGCGGAAACGGTTGAAGCTATGGCCGCCCGTCATCCCGGCATGCAGATAGTCGTCGTACCCGATGAGGGGCACGTGCCCGTGCTGGCGGGCGATATCGTGACCAAGGTGGCGCAATTCGCGACCGCCTGCGACAACACGCGTGCTATTCTCTAGGCGACGCGCCACCCCATTGGCACAGTGATGGCAAACGGACCTCAACATCCAGGAGCGATTGGCGGTTCCGGCCGCCACGACGCGGCATTGCAGCAGGCGATGCTCGCGCTGAACAGCCGACGCCCGGGGGATGCCGAGCGCATTACCGGAGAGATCCTCAAGCGCGATCCGCGCCACGCCGGCGCGCTCTTCATATTGGGCCGCGCGTTGCTGGCGCAAGGTCGCGCAGAAGCGGCCATTGCACCGCTCGAAACCGCTGCGCGCGGCCGCCGCGATCCGCAGATGGATACACAACTTGCCATCGCGTTGCGGCAAGCCGATCGCCAGGAGGACGCGCTGTCCCGGCTCAGGCGCACCGTCAAGCGGCACCCGACCTTCGTGCCGGCGCTTCATGAACTCGGCCGCCTGCTGGTCGCCTTGGGCCAATACTCCGAGGCTATCGAGGCGCTCAATCGCGCCGTCGAACTCGCCCCGATGATGCCAGAGCTGTCGACCCAGCTCGGTTACGCATTGCTGTCGCAGCGAAACTGCACCGATGCCAAAACCATCTTCGCGCGGGCACTCGAAATTGCGCCGGCGTCGCCCGACGCGCTGTACGGCATGGCCAAGGCGCTTCAGGAGCTCGGCAACAATCAGGCTGCGGAGACGTATTTCCGGCGCTACCTGATCACCATGCCCGGCGATCAGAACGCCTGGCTTAGCCTCGGCCATTGTCTGCTCGAACTCGGCCAGCCTGAATCAGGCTACGAGTGTTTCCGCACGGCGGCACGCGGCGACGCGCAGCGTTACGGCAAAGCGCTTACCTCGTTGTCGGCAGCGACGCGTGGGCGCTTCTGGCTCAAGCCGAGCGCGGCGTCGCGATTCCTGTGCGGCGAAAGAGCCGGCTCGCCGGCCGCTAGCGCTTCGGCGCTCGAAACTGCCGGCGATAAACTCCCGTCTCCTGACCGATCGCAGTCCGGGTCTTGATCATTCGACTGGTGTCCTCGCCGGACATGACATCGAAGCGCTCGGTCCAAGCTTCTCGCTTGATCGGCAGGCATTGCGCCACCGGCGTGCCCTTCGGCAAAACGCCGTTGAAGCTGGTGTCATGCCAGTGCGCCGGATAGTTGACAGCGCTGCGATAAAAGCTGTCGCAGTCAACGAGGCCGGTGAGTGTCGTGAATGGCAGATCTGTCCGGTTGACTGGATGGGTAAACAGCAGCGAATAGCCAGGCGGCGCTTCTATATTCCAGAATCCGTTGAACTTGATGATGAAGCGGTCGGCGTCGGCGAACGGAGAGCCGGCGACTTGGCTCGGATCATGAAATCCGATCGGCGAATGCGAATATTCGCTGAGGACTCCTTCCGGCACCTCAAAGCTCCAGCTGAATTCGCCATCGCGCACTTCAAGATCGGTGGCGAGCAGAATGAGGTAACCGTAGGTCATTGCGTCGATGAAGGGTGGACATTTTTTGACTGTCTGAGTTTCCTCGCCCATCGTCGGGTTGTAGGCGTTCGCCGGCATCGCCTTGAACCAGTCCGGCAGCCCGCGCACGGCCGGAATCGGCCGCGGCAAAATCCCTTCCAGTTCGGGCGGACAGCGGAACGTCAGTGTCGGTTGTGAGGTCTGATCCATTTGGCCATCAATTGAAAGAGCAAAGCGCCGGCCGTTTGGGACCGCTCACCGAGTTCGCTGTGTTTTTTATCATGTTACTTTTTCCTGTAAAAGTGAATGATACGACTTGGGTCAACGCGAGCCGACCGTGATGAAGGCTGTTTAGGATTCTGAAAAGTGTCAGAAGATCGTCGACCACCGCTGCCCTTTCCTCAACCGTATTCCGGCTCGATTCAAGTCAGCTACGGGCACGGCACGGCGTGGCCGCAATTTGCCGGTCACGCTCCTTTGCCTGAAGGCGAAGACGCGGAGACCTGCTACAAGCGTGCCCGCACGCTGCAAGAGGCGGGGCGCTTCGGCGAAGCCCTGCCGGCATTTGAACGATCTGTTGCGCTGAAGCCGGATTACGCCGAGGCCCATAATGGCCGCGGTATCGCGCTGGCCAATTTGCAACGTTCCGGCGAGGCGGTCTCGAGCTTCGATAAGGCGATCGCGCTAAAGCCCGATTACGCTGAAGCGTACAACAATTACGGCCTCGTGCTGCAGGATCTCAATCGTTTTGACGAGGCGCTCGCCCAGTTCGACAAGGCAATCGCTCTTAAGCCGGACGATGCAAGGATTCACAAGAACCGGGGCGCAGTACTGCAGGACCTGAAACGGCTCGAAGAATCGGTTCGTAGCTACGACCTGGCGATTGCGCTCAAGCCCGATTACCCCGACGCGTTTAATAATCGCGGCGCGGTGCTGAACGAGCTAACTCGTCTGGACGAGGCAATCGACAGTTTTGGCAAGGCGCTGACGCTCAATCCGGACTACGCCGAGGCTTACAATAATCGCGGCGTCGCGCTGCAAGACCTTGGTCGCCTCGAGGAGGCGCTTGCCGATTTCGACAAGGCGCTTGCGCTACGACCGGAATTCTCCGAAGCCAGCAGCAATCTCGCCTATTGCCTGTTGAAGATCGGCCGGTTCGAACGCGGCTGGCGCCTGCACGAGTGGCGCAAGAGGGTACCAAAACCGGTTGGCAATCGCACCTTGCCGCGGCCGCTCTGGCTTGGTCGCGAGAATATTTTGAACGCGACCGTATTCGTTCATTTCGAACAGGGCCTGGGCGATACAATTCAATTCAGCCGCTACGGCAAGCTGCTAAGGGAGCGCGGCGCCAAGGTGGTGATGTCGGTTCAGGAGCCGCTGTATCCGCTGCTCAAGCAGATGAGTCCGGACATTCAAGTCATCAAAGGCAGCGAAGTGCCGAACCAGTTCGACTACCACTGTCCACTGATGAGCCTGCCGCTCGCGTTTGGCACCACGTTGCAAACCATCCCTTGCGAGCGACGTTACATCGTCGCGGATGACGCGTTGCATAAAGCATGGGATGGGCGGCTGCCGCCGCCAAGCAAGAAGCGGATCGGATTTGTCTGGAGGGGCAATCC